>WNGN01003796.1_pt1 | contig 10304 bp, 8 predicted proteins | sample 5400561 | NCBI WGS metagenome assembly WNGN01 (sample SAMN13153379, study PRJNA577476) | soil metagenome | isolation source: 115 cm soil or saprolite under Garry oak tree replicate 2 | place: USA:California | collected 2016-06-15 | reverse complement strand
AATAGAGGTCGGTCAGGGGCCGCACGAAGGGGGCAGCGTCCCGCCATTCGCGCGCCACCTGTCGGGCGAATTCCAGCGGGGTTGCCCCAGGGGACTTCGGCAGCCCGCGGGTTTCCAGGATCCGCAGCATCCGGCTATAGAGCTGGATGGCCGCGACCTGCCGGGGTGTGCGGGGATCCAGTTGCTGCTGCCGGCGCCCATGCCCGCGCAAGAGCACGGCGAAGACCATGCCGATCACGAGCGTGCCAGCCGCCAGTCCTATCGCGAGGGCCCACCCACCCGCGCGCGCCAATTCGACCAGCCAGGCCCGCGCAGACGCCAGTCCGCGCGTGACGGTTGACACGAAGTCGGACACTTCCGAGCGCACCTTCTCGCTCCGATCCCGGAGCGACTTTGCCACCGCCATTTGATCGCGGAAGCTGTACTGGACCACATAGCGGTCCCACCGGAGCCGGATCGAGTCCACGATTTTGCCGATGTTCCACCATACCCAGGAAGGCACAGCGGCGGGCACAGAGGGCGTCGGGTCAAACGTCACCCAGCCGGAGAGGGGAAAATACACTTCCACCCAAGCGTGCGCGTCCTGCTGTCGGATCGTGTAGTAATTGCCAAAGTCGTTCCACACCCCAGGGAGAAATCCGGTGACCAGTCGCGCGGGGATCCCCAAGGCCCGGAGCAGCACGACCATCGCCGTCGCATAGTGCTCGCAGTAGCCGGTCTTCCGGGTGAACAGGAAGTCGTCCACAGGATCGGCCGACACGGTCGTTCCGACATCGAGGCTGTACTGGTAGCTCCGGAGGAGGTGCTGCTCAATCGCCCGAGCCCTCCCGTAAGGAGTGGACGCGGCGCTGGTCACCTCACGAGCGAACGCCGCCACGCGCGGGCTGGTGTCCGGCAACTGAAGGTAATGTTCCCGGATGAAAGTAGGATAGGTGAAGGACAGCGCGGTACGATCGGCTTCCAGCAGGCGACTCGGAATTGAGCGCACGCTGTACTGGAATCGCGCGGAGGTCGGAAACGGTACGTAGAGCCCACGCATCCCGTCCATCTGCACCACCACGAAATTGCCTTTGACTGACTCCACAAACGACGCCCCGAACAACACGGTAGTATCGAGCGCCTCGATGAGGATCTCCTGACGCATCACAGCCGACTCTGGGACGGCCAGCGTCAGTTCGGAAGGCACCAGGAACCCGCCGTCAGGGGTGCGGCCCAGCAGCCGCCGGGCCGCCAACCGGTTGGCCCAGGAGCGGCCGTCATAGGTGTCGTAGGCCGCGCCCCGGAAGTACAGCCCCTCAGGAATCGGCGCTTTCTGGTCCGGTAGCTCGACTCGCATGACCACGGTGGGGTCGAGCTTGACCGCGCCGATGACCCCCAGATCCACCTTTTCGGAAAATCCCGACGTGCGGATCAGGTCCACACGGTTCTTCTGAAAGAACCCGGCCCCGATGCGCGGGATCAGGAAGAAGATGGCCATCGTCAGGCAGAAGGAGACCACCGCGATCCCGTTCGTCGCCCAGAAGAACTGCGCCGTGACCGGGCGCGGGATCGGAGAGGGATCATGCAATTCCTTCCCGGCCTGCACGGCCGCCCGCGCCTCTTCAGCCTCGTTTCTCAAATGATAGAGGATGAGCGTCCAGATCGCCACGAACACGTAGGCGATGAACACGCCCGCGTACCAGAGGTCCACTGTCAACGCCGCCGCAGCCAGGAGTTCCAGGAAGCTGATCGCGTAGAGCTGCAGAAAGTCCTTGCGCTGTCGCAGATGAAAGAGCTTGATGCTCATCAGCAGGATCAGGAAATGCACGGCCGCCGGCAGGATGTCCCGGGAGATCAGCAGGAGATCCGCGCCGAAGAACACGAAGACCGCGATCAGGAACACATTCCAGGTGGCGCTTGAGAGGTTGGCGATCTGGCGGGCCAGCCGCCCCCCGGCGAGCTCCATTGCCTGGGCCACGCTCACGACCAGGCTCGCCAGACCTAGCAGGATCAACCCCCCGGGAATGTCACCGGTGAGCACGAGGCCCAGGAACCCAATGGCTGCCAACAGGATCGAGCTCACTGGAAACGCGCGTTCAAGAATCATGGCAGGTCCCAGACGTGAAACACCCGGCTCACACCCCGAGCCAGTCGTTGAATCGACGGGTCGGGCCAGGGCAGGACGACGAGGGTGATCTCGCCACGCATCGTCCGCTCCCCCAGCATCCCGAAGCCCTCGGGAGCGCCCGACGCCTCCCCCTCAGCCGGCGTCGGCGCGCAGAGCGCCAAGACATGCAGCATGTGGTAGAGATGCTCCTCCCCCACGCCGTGCAGGATCTCCTGCTCGCCGACCAGCAGGCTCATCGCAAATCCGTGTTCCTGAAAATAGGCCGCCAGGGAGGCCGTCAAGCTAATAGCCTGTTCGAAGAAGCGCTGGCCGTCTGCCGGGATCACCGTGGGCAACGCCAGGGTCACCTGTCGCAGATCTTCCGTCTCGGTCTCCCGTACCATCAACCGCGCTTGGCGCGCCGAGGTCTTCCAATGAATCATGCGCGAATCATCGCCCGGGAGGTATTCCCGGAGGTTGTACAGGCCGACCCCCTGTCCCCGCCGGGAAACGGCCTGGTCGTGTCCCAGCACGGCGAGGTCATGGAGGAAACCCTCCGGCAGCGGCCGCAGTTCAGGGTACACCACCAGGTCGGAGCTCAGGGGGATGTGGGCCGCCTTGATGAAGAGGCCGAAGGGAAAGCGCGTCTGGACTTTGAGCCCCTCGATCCGGTGCCGCCCCCGTCGTGGGAACAGGATCGGATAGGACTGGATCACCGAGGCGCCGGCCGGCAGGTGCAGGACATGGACGCCCCGGTCCACGCTCTTGCCTTCGACGACGTCCAGGACGCGGAGCGAGAAGCTGGGCAACCGTGACTTGCGGTTCGTGAGGGACAGCGCGATCAGCGCCGGGCTGTTGGCGAAGACATGCTCAGGAATCCGGCGGCGAATGACAAGGTGACGCAGACATTGCTCGGAGAGGATGCCGGACATGACGATGAGGCTGAGCATCATCGCCAGCAGCAGGTAGAGCAGGTTGTTTCCCGTGTTGAGCGCAGCGACCCCGACCGCGAGGGTCAACAACAGGAACCGCACGCCCTCCGGCGTCAGGCGCAGGGACCGGTAGCGGTAGAACCAGCGGAAGAACTCGCGGATGCGTTGGAACCGCATGCGGCTTACAGAGGCACAGGGACCGACTCCACGACTTCCTGGATGACCCGCTCGGCCTCTTCCGAGCGATGCCCGCGCGAGCCCTGGCTCGTCTTCAGCATCACGCGGTGCGCGAGGACCAGCGGCGCTAACTCCTTGATGTCGTCGGGCAGACAGTACTCCCGCTGGCGGACGAGAGCGAGGGCCTTGGCCGTTTTATGGAGCGCCATCGCCCCGCGCGGGCTGACCCCCAGCATCAAGAGGGCACTGCGGCGGGTCGCCGCGATGATGGCCAGGAGGTACTCCATCAGGCTGTCGTCGAGCCGGACCTTCTCGACCCGCTCCTGCAGATCCAAGACCTCCTGGGTCGTCAGCACAGGCTCGAGTTCGTCGGCCGGGTGCAACAATTGCGGGCGGTCCAGCACTTTCTTCTCGTCGGCCCTGTCCGGGTAGCCGATCCGGATCCGCATCATGAAGCGATCGAGCTGCGACTCCGGCAGCGGGAACGTCCCGTGGTATTCCCACGGGTTCTGCGTGGCGATCACCATGAACGGCCGGGGAAGCGGGTAGGTCTGGCTGTCCACGGACACCTGGGCGTCGTTCATCGCTTCCAGGAGACTGCTCTGTGTCTTGGGCGTGGTGCGGTTGATCTCGTCCGCAAGCACGATGTGGGCGAAGATCGGCCCCGGCTTGAACTCGAACGTCTGCTTTTGTTGATGAAAGACCGAGACCCCCAGGATGTCGGCCGGGATCAGGTCGCTCGTGAACTGGATTCGCCGAAAGGAGCAACCCAGGGAGCGGGCAAGGCTGTGGGCCAACGTGGTCTTCCCCACTCCGGGCACATCCTCGATGAGAAGATGCCCGCGCGCCAGCAGGGCCACCACTGCCATTTCGACCACCGCGGGCTTGCCCTTGATGACCCGTTCGATGTTGCTTCTCAAGACCTGAATCTTGTGGCCTGTGTCCATAATCTGGCGAGTCTAACAGAGCCTTCGGAAGGGGTCAATTTTCTGGAAAAATCGGATTGACTTCGTCAAAACTGACACCTATCATGCAATCCATCCAACCCTGAAACCCATTGTGACACTCCAGGAACTCCACGACTCCATCAAGGACTGTCAACGCTGCCGCCTGGCGTCCGGGCGAACCCAGGTGGTCTTCGGGACCGGGAACCCCCATGCGAAGATCATGTTTGTCGGCGAGGCCCCCGGCTTCTACGAAGACAAGCAAGGCATCCCCTTCGTCGGCGCGGCCGGGAAGCTGCTGAACGAACTGCTGGAAGGAGCCGGCCTCTCCCGTGACGACGTCTACATCGCCAACGTGATCAAGTGCCGTCCGCCGGACAACCGCGACCCGATGACGGACGAGGTCGAGACCTGCAAACCATTCCTGCTTCAGCAGATCGAGCTGATCAAGCCGAAGGTCGTCTGTACGCTCGGCAACTTCGCCATGCAGACGCTGCTGGGTAAGAAGGTCGGCATCATGAAGGTGCGCGGGCAATCGTTTCAGGTCAAGGACTTCTTCGTCTTCCCCATGCTCCACCCCGCCGCCGCGCTGCATCAGGGCAACCTGAATGAGCCGCTCCGGGAAGACTTCCGCAAGCTCAAGGCCTTCCTGGACCGCCAGCAGGAGCCAGTCCCGCCGGTCGAACAGATGAACCTGTTCGGATAATAAGGGGTTGACAAGGCCTGCCTTCGTACCTATCTGACAGGCATGAGCACCCAATTAACGCCGCGTCCATTAACCACGGACGAGAAGAAAGCCGCGGAGGCGGCATTCCGCAGGGACGCGTTTGATCCTAAATGGTCCGAAGCAGCCCGCGCCGTCTATGAAGGCATTTTACAGGCGATGGGAGCCCGAGCCCCCATCCTCGAAGGAGTGATGGCCGAGACGGTTAACGCTCAGGCAGACGGGCACGCCCAATCGAAGACGCCGACCGAGGGTGAGACCGGAGCCTCGTCAAACCCGCAGGGTGAGGGGTCTCATGCTCCGACCATGACCCGGGAAGAGGCTCTCCAGGCCGGGTACCTGATCGACGTCACGCCCCTCGCGCAGAGCGTAGGCCTGCCGGTGCCGGTCTGCCTCAGCAAGCCGCTCTGGGACTTCGTCATCACCGCCTCCCACACACTGCCGGACGAACAGCACGAGGCACGCGTCCGGGATGTGCTCATAGCGCTCAGACTACGCCTCGCAACGATCCCTGTGGCCTCCCCGGCTATGGAATTTCCAGCGCTGCTCCCGTTCCCCCCGGAGCCGGTCCCGCAACTCTGCCCGCTCTATGCCATCGCAATGGGGGACGAGGCAGTCCCGTACTCCATCACCATCCTGCTGGCCAACGAAGTCTCAGCCGTCATCAGGCCGACAGGCAACTAACGCCCAGTCCTAGCGCGCGAGGATCTCCAGGATCTCGTCCATCGGGCGGATCGTGCCAAGGAGCGTCGGGCTCCCGAACTGCTTGTTGTGGCGGTTCTCCTTGACCCGCTCCAAGGCGATGATCAGGTTGTGGAAATCGTCCAGCCTCGCCGTCTCGAAGTACGTGATGAAGTCGAGGTCGTCGAGCCCGCTGGCATGGTACAGCTTGCGCTTGACCGTCTTCAGGTATGCGACCGTCGCCTCCGTGTGCTCTTTCATCATGGCGTTCCGGCTCTCCTGCGGCATCAGCCACCACTCCGCGTCCTTCCGAACCGGCACCACGATCGCGTACGGCTTGGAGCCTGGGTCCGGCGGCGTCTTCAGCGCCGTCTTGAGATCGTCAGGAAGACTCGGCACGTAGTTGGGCTTCTTGGTGATGCCGTTGAACGTGTACGTGTTCGCCAGGTACTTCCCGAGCCTCGTGCCCATCAGATCCACGAGGAAGTTCTGGTTGTGCAGCATCTCGGTCGAGTGTACACGGACAAAGAAGTCGGCCTTCCCCGTGAGCCCCCGCAGCAGATAGGTATCCGTGATGATGTTGTCGCCGTGCTTCTGAAACACCGCTTTGACCTCTGTCGCTGCGAAGGTACGCGCTGCCTTGTCCAGCTTCCACCAGCTGTCGTCCACCTTGAAGACCGCAAAGGTGCCGAAGACCCCTGGCTCGGTCAGGAGCTTTTCCCGATCCACCGCCGCGAAAGCCGGCTGCGTTGCGAATACGGCCATGAGACATCCAGCTATCAGTGCGTTCAGTCTGTTCATCTCCCTGCCCTCCCCTTCTCCTCCTCGCCATCCAGGGTTATCACACCCTCATATCCCCACCGCTCCGACCTCCGGCCAGAGCACGGCGACGAGCTTACCGATCCCGAACCCGACCCCGGCCGCGAGCGAGCCTAGCAACATCACTTCCATCCCGCTTTTCAGCCACGGCTGCATCGTCAGGACTGTCTTGCCCACGCCGATGATGAAGAGCGCCACAAGCGAGACGGCCACCGCCACCTTCAGGGCCATCAGGACATCTTCCATCACCAGGTACGGCAACAGCGGCGCGATCCCGCCCACGACGTAGGCCCCTGACATCAAGAAGCCGACCGTCACGGGATTGTCGAAGGATTCCTCGAGGATCCCCAGCTCCTCCCGCATCATGAACCGCACCCACAGGGTCTTGTCCGAAGTGACGCGGTTGACGATCATCTCCACTTCGTCCTTCAGGAAGCCAAGCTTGGTGAAGATGTCCCGGATCTCTTTGCGCTCCAACTCGGGAACTTCCTCGATCTCACGCCGCTCCCGCTCCTTCTCGCTCTCGAAGAAATCGCGCTGGGACTTGCTGGCGAGGTACGCGCCGATGCCCATGGCCAGGGCGCCGGCCACGACGGACGCGATTCCCGCCAGCAGGACCACGCGCGTCTGCATGAGCGCGCCCGTCGCGCCGGCGACGAAGCCGATCGTCGAGATCAGGCCGTCGTTCATCCCGAACATGACTTCGCGGATGAACCGGCCCTTTGGAGTATGCCAGTCTTCGGAATGGAGGGTTGTGAGCAGGTGCGGCGACGAGGGCACCGCTTTACTCTCCCGCCACCGTCATCTCGGCGATCTTCACCGTCGGACTGGCGATGCGTCCGCGAAACACAAGGTCGTTTCCGATCGCCTGGACGCCCATCCACATGTCTTTCAGGTTGCCCGCGATCGTGATCTCCTCGACCGGATACGCGAGCTCCCCGTTTTCGATCCAAAAGCCGACCGCGCCGCGGGAATAGTCGCCTGTCACCATGTTGATCCCAAACCCGATCAGCTCCGTGACATAGAGCCCGCGCTGGACCGAGCGGATGATCTCATCGGGCGTGGCCGTGCCGGGCGCCAGGTAGAAGTTGGTTGCCCCGACCGAGGACGCCTCGCCGATGCTACGCGACGCGTTGCCGGTCGAAGCGAGCCCCAGCTTACGGGCCGCGTAGGTATCCAGCAGGTAGCTCTTGAGGACGCCCCGTTCCACGACGACGTTCTTACGCGTGGGGAGCCCCTCCCCATCGAACGGCTTGGAGCCCAGGCCTTCGGGCATGCGGCCGTCGTCACAGACCGTGACCAAGTCGGGAGCGATGCGCTCCCCCAGTCGTCCGACGAGGTAGGATGCGCCTTTGTATATGGCGTAGCCGTTCACCGCGCCGCAGAGATTGCCCAGGAAGCTGCCGGCGATCTCCGGATCGAAGACCACCGGCACGCGACAGGTGGCGATCTTGCGCGCGCCCAGCCGGCGGACGGTCCGCCGGCCGGCCTCCTCCCCGATGGCCTCCGGCGAGTCCAGCCGGTTCAACTTCCGGCCGATGGCGTACCAGTAATCGCGCTGCATCAGGCCGTTCTGCACAGCAATCGGCGCCACGGCGCACGAGAAACTGGAGCTCTGATATTCCCCGAAGAAGCCGTGGCTGTTCGCGAAGACCGTGCGGCCGCCGAACGCGCTGAAATCGGCCCCCTCGGAGTTGGTCAACCGGGAGTCCACCGCCAGCGCCGCCTTCTCGGCGCGGGTGGCCAGTTCAATCATCCGGTCAATCGGCACCGTCTGGCTGTCGTAGAGGTCGAGATCCGGCCACTCTTTCGCCAGGGCAGCCGGATCGGGCAGGCTGGCGCAGGGGTCTTCCACGACCGCCTGGGCCAAGGCGCAGGTCGTCTCGACCAACTCGTCCAGCGAAGACGGGGATAAGTCCGACGTGGAGGCTCCCGCCGAGCGCTGGCCGAAATACACGCGCAGGCCGAGCCGCTTCTCCTGCGCCTTCGAGAGCTTGTCCACGGCTGACAGGCGCACCTGCACCGAGGCGGAGCCCCCTTCGACGGCCATGATGTCCGCGCCGGTTGCGCCCTTCCGTTTCGCCCTGGCGAGCAGCTCGGCCATTAAGTTTTGATCAATCCGCATCCCTCATCTCCTCATGTCATTGCGAGCCGAAGCTGCGAGCCGAAGGCGCGGCAGGCGGCGAAGCAATCTCTCATCCTGGCAACTCGCAAAACCAGAGATTTCTTCGTCGCCGTTGCTCCTCGCAATGACACAACAGGGCACACCTAAGCCCGCGTGCCTCCGACGGTGATCTCATCCACCCGGATCGTCGGCAAGCCCACGCCGACCGGCACGGACTGTCCGTCCTTGCCGCAGGTCCCGATGCCTTCGTCCAACCCCAGATCATGGCCCACCAGCGACACTTTCTTGAGGATCTCCGGCCCGCTGCCGATCAGCGTCGCGCCCTTCACCGGCGTCGTGACCTTGCCGTCCTCGATGAGGTACGCCTCGCTGGCGGAGAAGACGAACTTGCCGTTGGTGATGTCCACCTGCCCGCCGCCGAAATACACCGCGTAGAGCCCGCGCTTGACCGAGCGGATGATCTCCTCAGGCGTGGACTTGCCTGGCAGCATGAAGGTGTTGGTCATGCGCGGCATCGGGATACACTGAAAGCTTTCCCGCCGTCCGTTGCCGGTCAGCGGGATGCCCATGAGCCGCGCGTTGAGCTTGTCCGTCATGTAGCCTTTCAGGATTCCCTGCTCGATCAACACCGTCCGGCTCGTCGGCGTCCCCTCGTCATCCACGTTCAGCGAGCCCCGGCGGAACGGCAGCGTGCCGTCGTCCACGATGGTGCAGAGCTTGGAAGCGACCATCTGGCCGACGCGGTCCGTGAAGGCGGAGGTCTTCTTGCGGTTGAAGTCGGCTTCCAGCCCGTGGCCGATCGCCTCGTGGAGCAGGATACCCGGCCAGCCCGAGCCGAGCACCACCATCATCGGCCCGGCCGGGGCGTCCACCGCTTTCAGATTAAGCACGGCCTGGCGGGCCGCCTCTTTCGCGTACCGCTCCCAGCGGTTGCCCTCCAGGAAGAACGCGTACTCGCCGCGGCCTCCGCCGCCGAAGCTCCCCACCTGCCGCTGGCCGCTCTCTTCGGCGATGCAGGTGACTTGTAACCGCGACAGGGGCTGCACGTCCCCGACCAACTCGCCTTCAGAATTGGTGATCAGGACGATCTTGTACTCCGTGGCGAAGGAGGCCATCACGTTCTTGATCCGCGGATCATACGCGCGCGCGACCTCATCGATCCGCTCCAGGAGCGCGACCTTCTCCGGCGTCGCAACTTCCGTGGCCGGCACGGCCACCGGGTAGAGGTCCTGGGCAGGTTTCCCGACCCGGATCGCCGGCACGGAGCCAGCGCCCGCCGGCGATCGTGCGATGTAGCGGGCCGTGTCGGCGGCCTGCTCCAGCTGTTTCAACGTGATCTCATCAGAGTAGGCATAGCCGGTCTTCTCGCCGGCCGTCGCCCGCACCCCCACGCCCTGGGAGATGCTCTTCGAGGCGCGCTTGACCAGACGCTCCTCCATCGAAATGGATTCGTCCACGGTGTGCTCGAAATAGAGGTCCGCGTAGTCCACGTCGCGGACCTTGACCCGCCCCATCGCGGCCAGGAGCTCGCGGTCGGTCACCCCGAACCGCTCCAGGTAAAACTTTTCAGACTGTTTGGACTCAGCCATTGGGTTCCTTTCGGTTCAGCTTACAGCTTTTTCCGTTTGCGCATCTCCTCTTCGAATGTCTTGCGGTACAGCGTTTCCCATTCGGGCGAGCCCTCCGCCAGCGGACGCGAATAGGAGGCCAGACGCCGGCGGACGAGAACGTCCACCTCCGCATGCACTTTCAATTCGGCGGCCAGGAAGCGCTTGATCTCGCGCAGGACCGCCACCTCCTCCACCTTGAGCCGCGC
>WNGN01008967.1_pt1 | contig 10305 bp, 8 predicted proteins | sample 5400561 | NCBI WGS metagenome assembly WNGN01 (sample SAMN13153379, study PRJNA577476) | soil metagenome | isolation source: 115 cm soil or saprolite under Garry oak tree replicate 2 | place: USA:California | collected 2016-06-15 | reverse complement strand
TGCCGCTCGGCCAGGATCACCTTCAGCCCGTTCGATAGCGTGATGCGCTGCAGCTTGGGCAGCTTCAACTCGGGCGGCGTGCCCGGCACCGGCGCCTTCGCGCGGTCCGCGCCGGCCGACGCCGTCTTGTACTCCGGGAAGGGAACCACTTCGAGGATGTAAACGCCATCCGACAGCCAGCGATTCGCCGCGGCTTTCAGGTCCCCCGCCGTAGCCTCCTGTACGCGCTTCAGCGAATCCTTGTACGCGTCGGGCCTTCCGCGGAACACCTGGCTCCGCGCCAGACGGTCTGATTTTCCTCCGAACCCGCCGATGCGCTCGATGCCGCGGACGAAGTTGGCTATGTACTGCGTCTTCACGCGCTGCAACTCCTCCGCGGTGGGGCCGTCTTTCAAGAAGCGCGCCAATTCCTCATCCAGCTCTTTTTCCACCTGGGCGAGGTCCTGTCCGGGCCGCGCCGTCGCTTGAATGTCGAACTGCCCTCCAATTTCGTTCAAATCCACGAAGGCATTTGCGTTGGTGGCGATTTGGTCGTCGTACACCAGCCGCTTGTAGAACCGCGAGGTCTTGCCCTGGCTCAGGACGTCGCTCACCAGGTCCAGATAATCGGCGTCGGCGCTGCCGTACTCCGGAATGTTCCACACCTTGTACACCCGCGCCTGCGGGACGCGGTCTTCCACGGTCTCCCGGTGCGTCCCGGTCATTTTCGCGATCCACACGTTCTGGTGCGCCACCGGCGGCCCTGCCGGAATGTCTCCGAAATACTTTTCCACTTTTTCTTTCGCCGTCTTGGCGTCAATGTCTCCGGCAATAGCGATCACCGTGTTGGACGGCCCGTAGTACGTCTTGAACCATTCCTTGACGTCGTCCAGGGACGCGGCATCCAAATCCTTCATTTCGCCGATGACCGTCCAGGAGTACGGATGCCCCGCCGGATACGTGTTCTTGGTGATGAGTTCTTCCGAAACGGCGTATGGCTGGTTCTCTCCCTGGCGCTTCTCGTTCTGCACCACCCCGCGCTGGAGGTCCAGCGTCTTCTGGTCCAGGGCGCCCAACAGGTGTCCCATGCGGTCCGACTCCATCCACAGCGTGAAATCCAGCGCCGAGGTGGGAACGTTCTCAAAGTAGTTCGTCCGGTCGTTCTCAGTAGTGCCGTTCAAATCGGTCGCGCCGATTCGCTCCATGGCTTCGATGTACCGGCCCTTGGCGTTTTCGCTGCCTCCGAACATGATGTGCTCGAACAGGTGCGCGAAGCCCGTCTTGCCCGGCTTTTCGTTCTTCGATCCCACGTGATACCAGATGTTCACGGCCACGATGGGCGCCTTGTGGTCCTCATGGACGATGAGCGTCAGACCGTTATGCAAAACGAATTCCTGAAAGGGAATATCAATCTCCCGGGTCTGCGCGTAAACCCCCGCCGCAAGAACCAGCACAAACACCAACAGCGCCGCTTTCCTCTTCATGGAAAAACCCTCCGCCCATAATTTCGGGGGGTATAAGTCTACACTGGATGGCCCTTGCGTGAAACTCTCTGGTAGGAATCCGAGGGGACCGGCTTGACCACGGCTCCCGGCAAGCGTAACCTCGCCTGCGAAATCTCTGCATTCACCGGCGAACTGAAGGAGGCTGCGCATGGTTCCTCTCACTGCCCTCTGGCTCCCGATCCTGCTCTCGGCCATCATCGTCTTCGTCGCCAGCTCCGTCATGCACATGCTGCTTACCTATCACCGCAGCGATTACCGGCAACTCCCCGATGAAGACAAACTCCTCGCTGCGCTGCGCCCCGCTGGCCTGAAGCGGGGTCTCTATTTTTTTCCTTTTGGGACCCATAAGGAGATGAAGTCGCCCGCCTTGATAGAAAAATACAAGCAGGGACCGGTGGGAATGCTGACTGTGTTGTCCAGCGGCCCGCCGGCCATGCCGAAGTTCCTGGGGATGTGGTTTGCCTACTGCCTCATCGTCGGCTTCTTCGTCGCCTATCTCACCGGGCGCACGGTTACGCCCGGCGCACAGTACCTGGCCGTTTTTCGCGTAGCCGGCACGGCGGCGTTCCTGGCCTACGGTCTGGGACACCTGAGCAACGCCATCTGGAAGGGCCAGACGTGGAGCGCGACCCTCAAGGAAGTTATCGATGGACTCGTTTACGGCTTGCTGACCGCGGGCACCTTTGGCTGGCTTTGGCCCCGCTAGTGCCGTTCCAACTATTTGAGCCGAAGCCTCGATCCGAACGTGCGGCCAGCCGTTTCTGGGAGACTTGCTCCAATAAGTTGGAACGGCACTAGCACCCTGCCCGGGCCAGTGGCCATCTCTTCGGGCCAAAAAGGTAGTGGGTCAGTTTCCGGTTAGCGCGTTAATCGGGACCTTGCCCCGTTTACATGCCCTCGGCATACTTGATTAGGTCTGAACGATGAGAGGCGGCCCTGTGCGAAAGGTCTGATTGCTCACGGTAGTCGCGCTCGTGATTTCTGTGATTGCAATTCCGTTAACCGTCGCGTTTGCAGCAGATTAGGGCGCTTGTTGGATTTCGGGGGGAATTCTCCGGTGGATGTCGATTTCGGCGTTTGCGGTTCGACGTAGAAGTGAGGCCGGGAATTGAGCTTCGCCGGCCACGGACACTCATTCAGGAGAACAACGATGCGATTCATGTTGATTCTAAAATCGAACAATTAAAGGCCGTGACCGTTTGGGTGGTGGGTCAGTTTCCGGTAACGCGACAAACCAGGCACAAAGCAACTTTTGCAACACCGCTATCTGAAAATATGAACGAAGACTTTACGGTAGAATTACACGTCGGGCTGCTCGGTAAAGGCATAGGCTGTTCACGACCAACGAAAGCCAGCAACATCGGGGACGGCCGTTTCCAGCCGGATGCACCGAATCTTCGTGTTGCAATGACGCGCGGTTCAAAGTTATTGGATTTATGTTCGAAGACCATGCTGCTCAATCCGAGGCGAAAATGAGAAATGTAATCTACGCAATCAACCTTACCCTGGATGGCTGCTGCGACCATACCAAATTCAAGCCGCCCGATGATGACGAAGTACTTGAACATTACACGCACCTCTTGCGAGAGTTTGACCTGCTCGTCTATGGGCGTAAAACCTATCAATTGATGGTTCCTTATTGGCCTGATATCGCAAAAAGCCAGTCCGAGACAAAAGCGGATATCGAATTTGCTCAAACCTTTGTCTCCAAGAAGAAGATTGTTTTTTCACGATCGTTGGCCAGCGCTGAAGATGAAAATACGAGAATTGTTCGTACGAACCTTCGCGACGAAATACTTAAACTGAAGCAAGAACAGGGCAAAAATATTTTGGTCGGCGGTGTAGATGTTCCTTCACAACTAATGGAGCTTGGCCTGATTGACGAATATCGTTTTGTCGTTATGCCAACCATTGTTGGAGAAGGCAGACGATTGATGGAGGGCGTCAGCCTGCCCGAGAAATTGCAATTGAAACTGATTGAGTCAAAGCCATTTAAATCAGGATGTGTTGCGCTTCGTTACTTGAAACAGTGACAGAAAAAATTGGCCGAAACTCGCGCCGCTCTGCGTCAATAATCCTCATTTCCTTTATGCACCCTACGTTCCGATAGTGCCTGGTTAACACGCTAATCGAAAACTGACCCACTACCACCGTTTGCGCCCCGTCAACTCCTGATAAGTCGGGTTATCGGAAACTGACCCACCACCGGCCCAAATCAGGCCTTGACAACCGCTAGTCAGTTTTGGTATAATTACCTTAGTCGTAATCGCCGGGCGCCGCTAGGTAGTTTCACGCCGAGAGACCGCCGACGTAGTCAGGTTTACGCTGAGAGCTATCGAAGGGAACGGCAAAGGAAAACTAGATGTACTCAATTAGCTTTGAGACGGGACAGAGGGCGTCGTTCGTCTCCACGGCCCCTCGGCGATCTCCCTTCGAACACTCTGCTTTTGACTCTCAACCTCTTTATATTCAGGCTCTTACAAATTCTATCGCTCTGAGCCTCTCTCACCCCCAAAGCGCAGCCGTAAGCCCCGCAGATTCACATACTTCCAAAGAATTACACATCTATATCAAAACAATGGCTTTCAAACCCTTTAGGGACACATACTTGCGCGAGGCCTTTTCGCAAACCCTTTTGAATCACATACTTCCAAAAATAGGGTGGGGGGAGGGGGTCACATCTTGGCACTCCTGCTTTGGAGCAGCCGAAGCCCCGGTTGTCAACCTCCCTCGCTCTCTCTTCTGTGCTACATTCCACGGCTCCGAGAGGTGACTCCATGAAGCGTCTACTGCAAGCTGCCATCTATGGCGTTGTCGCCGCGCTCTTTCTCGCCGCCGCGCCGCTCTGCGCCCAGGAGACGCCGCTCCCATCTTGGCTCGTCCCCCAGGAGGGCGACTACGTCGTCCACGACTTCCATTTCCAGTCCGGCGAAGCTCTCCCCGAAGTGCGCCTGCACTACAGAACTCTAGGCAAGCCCGCGCGCGACGCGAGCGGCAAAGTCACCAACGCCGTCCTGGTCCTTCATGGCACCGGCGGCTCCGGCCGGCAATTCCTTCAGCAGCAATTCTCCGCCGTGCTCTTTGGCCCCGGGCAGCTTCTCGACATCACAAAATATTTCATCATTCTGGGCGACGGCGTAGGCCACGGGAAATCCAGCAAGCCCAGCGATGGCTTGCACATGCGTTTCCCGCATTACGAATATGCCGACATGGTTGCCTTGCAGCACGAACTGGTCGAAAAAGGTCTCGGCGTCAATCACCTCCGCCTCATCCTGGGAACCTCCATGGGCTGTATGCACTCCTGGATGTGGGGCGAAACCTATCCCGATTTCATGGACGCGCTCATGCCGCTGGCCTGCCAGCCCGTGCAGATTGCCGGACGCAACCGCATTTGGCGCAAGATGACCATGGACGCTATCCGCAACGACCCGGAATGGAAAAACGGCGAGTACACCACCGAGCCGGGCTGCGCCGTGCAAGTAGCGCTGGACTTTCTCCTTATTGCCGGCAGCGCCCCGCTGCAAATGCAGAAAAATTATCCAACGCGCGAGGCCGCCGACAAATATCTGGACGAATTCATGGCCACGCGCGGCAAAGGTCTCGACGCCAACGACTTTCTCTACGCCGTGGACGCTTCACGGAACTATGATCCCTCGCCGCAGCTCGATAAAATCAAAGCGCCGGTGATGTTCGTCAATTCCGCCGACGACTTCATCAATCCACCCGAGCTGGGCATCGCCGAGCGCGAAATCAAAAAAGTGAAAAACGGCAAGTTTATCCTTCTGCCCATCACGGACCTGACCCGCGGCCACGGCACGCACACCTGGGCCGTCAACTGGCAGCAGTATCTCGCGGAACTGCTCAAGGAGTCAGCGCACTAAGGAGGACGCCAAAAGTCTGTGGCTCAGCCACTCTTACCGGTGCCGGCCCGCTCAGCGCAAGCCTACCAGCCCGCGGACCGACTCGATCAGCTTCGGCGAATCATAACCGATGCCATCTTTGAAAACGAGTTCGACTTTTTCGATGTCCGCGATATTGGCCGAGGGGTCGCCGTGAATCACCACCATGTCCGCGGCCTTGCCGGCGGCGAGCGTGCCGACACGGTCCAGTTCTCCAAGGAACTGCGCGCCGTTGGCCGTAGCAATGTGGATGGCTTCGAGCGGCGTGAAGCCCGCTTCCACCAGCAGCTCGACTTCGCGCTGGTCGCCGAATCCGGGAACGACTCCGCCGTAGCCGGTCGGGTCGAGACCCGCGAGCAGCAACCCCCCGGCTTTGACGAAGTCGCGCTCGAATTGCAGTTCCTTCTTGAACAGCGCGGGCCAGAAGCTGTTCGCCGCGTTATCGGAAATTGCCGAACGCGTGGAAAGATACGCGATGCGCGCTTCGGGAAGCATCGCCTCGAGCACGCGTTTTGTCAGCGGCGCGCGGTTCGGCACCAGCGTTTCGAACACCGGCAGAGTGGAGGTGATCGCCACGTGATGCGCGACGAGGTCGCGAATCATGTCCTGCACGGGCGCGCTCTCGATGTCGAGCTTTTCTGCAATTTCCTTGTCTGCTTCCTGCGCGTTGGGGCAGACGCCGGGTTTCTTGCCGGAGAAAAACTCGGTGTCCACCGCCAGCCCGTGCTCCAGATCGTCGATTCCGATCGACGCGGCCTCGCGGAACCCGATGGAGCAAAGGTGGCCGGTCACTTTGATGCCGCGCGTGTGCGCCGCCTTCACGGCCGCGGCCAGTTCGTCCGGGGTGATGTGCATGTACGCCTTGAAGGACGTCACGCCCTGGTCCATCCAGAACTCCGCGGTCTTGCGCGCGTCTTCGGCGTCGCGCAGTTCGTGCATCTGCGGCGTGAACGAGCCCGGGCCTTCGAGGTAAGGTCCGGTGATGTGCATCTTCGGGCCGGCCATGCGGCCCTCGTCAATGGCCTTCTTGATTGCCAGGTCCGCGTAGGGCTCGAGGCTTCCCGTGGTGCGGATGGAGGTCACGCCTCCGGCGAGATAGAGCCGCGGAAAGCTGGTGGCGTGCTCCGGATACATGGCCGGCGGGCCGCTCGGCGAAGGGTAGTACATGTGGTCGTGCATTCCCACAAAGCCGGGGATCACCGTATAGCCGGTGAGATCGAGCACTTTCGCCCGAGCGCCGGGCACAACGTGCCCGGGCGTGCCGGGAAGAATATGACGCGGGGCGAGGCGAAGCAAGTGTCGAAACCGCTGCCGTCAACCGGCAGCAATACCTCGCTGAGCTCGGAGCACTAGGAGAAGCCATGAACCCTCCGCCGGTTATCGCTGCCGAAGCACCCGCAGCGCAGGAGCATTAGCCGAGATGCGCCGCCCCATAAACTGGTCTTCGCTGCTGCATCCTTCGGTGTTTTTTGCTTCCGCCGCAGTCTGTCTGCTGGCTGCGGCTTTGTTCTTGCTTGGCCGGCCTCCCCTCTCCGTGGATTTGTATTTTCACGACACGTATGCCGTCCTGACTTCCTTCCACTTCTATTTTCTCTTCGCGGCGTTCTTCGGCATCTTCGCGGGCGTGTACCGCCTCCTGTGGCCGCGAACCCCCGCGGACGCTCCTCTCCTCCTGGGTCTTTTGCATTTTTGGATGTCTCTCGCTTCCGCTTGCCTGTTTTTCTGGGTCCTCCATCGCCTGGGCGTGGCACGGGGAAGTGAAGCGGGCGATGTTCAGTTGCGGGAACTTGTGCTCGCCGAAAACCGGAAGCTTATTTTTGCGATTGGAATGTTTTTTCTCGCGCAGGTCGCTTTCTTCGTGAATGTCGTCCTGCGCCTCGTGCGACGTCCATCCGCGTGACCGAGCACGGACACAGCAGAAGAATATCCAAAGCGATTTTCGGCGCTTGAAAAAAGTTCCGGGCAGCCTCGGCGCCTCTAGATCGCGCCGAAACCGCCCGGAGTTCGTGTCCCGAGAAATAACGGAGCCCAGTTACTTCGGAGGCGGAGTTGTGGTCGTGGTGCTGGAGCCCTTCTTGCCTTTCTTGCCGCCCTTGTGGCCCTTCTTGGTCTTGGTCGCTTTTTTTCCTGACGTTGACGCTTCTGTTTTTGTGGGTTCTTTCTTAGTGTCGGTAGACCCTCCCGTCGCTTGCGCGTAGGCCAAGCCGGAAACGGCGAGGAAGGCCACGAGAGTCAAACTTGCGAAAAGCTTCTTCATGAAGTCTCCTCAGCTTTCATCCTGCGATCGGATTCGCGCTCTGGAAACCAAATGCCCGTATCCAGATAGGAGCTGAGTGAACAGGCGCCACTGCTGTATGAGAACCCGCCTCCTCATCTCCTTGCACGTGGGCGAAGCGTACTCCCACGAACGCAAGGAAGCAATATTGTTAAGAGGAGTTGTTTCTTGCCGGCAAATGGAGCACGGAGACTACCACTGCAGAGATGCAGGAGCAATACCGAAAAAGGACAGCTCCAGAACAGGGCCCTCGCGTGTCGGAGGATCGGGAACTAATCAGCGCGTTGTGGGTTGCGCTCGCCGGACTGAAAATTCGTCCACGGGCCGGCGTCCATGTCGCGGAGCAGCGGCGCCTGCCACGCGTATTCCGGATGCGCCGCGAGGAAGGCTTTGGCATTGAAGTTTCCGCCGCAGGGATGACCCATGCGCGCGACGAGACTCATGCGTTCCGCCATTTTGCTGTCGGTAGCTTTGCCCTGCACCGCTCCGCCGGGGTAGTACGCACCCCATTCCCACACTCCTATTCCGCGAGAAGAGGAGTCGCTATGGCCGCAGAGCACGCGCTCATCGTCGGCTTGTTTCTTTTCAAAAGTGTCGAAATGATCGCCGAGCATTTTCTGCGCGAGATTGACGTCAACCTTCCCGCGATTTTCCTTCATCAACTCGTCCCAACGGAGGCGGCGGGCGTTGGGCGAGGTCTCCGTGTTTTTCGGGTCGAACGCGGGTGTGTCGAGGCGCAAGACTTCAGGGTCGCGGGCCCAGTTGGAGCCGGCGAAGTAGCCGTCCTTGGTCCGCCAGAGCTTGGTTTTCTTCGAGCCGAGCTCGAGCTGGGCAATCTCGCCGGTCTTGCGGTCGCCGAGCAGCCAGTCGTTGGCGTAGCCGCCGTTGTTGCCGTCGAGCATGATTTTCGCGTAGTCGTCAATCGAGCCGGCATACTGCAGCGCCTTGCGCGCGCGGACAAATTCCGCTTTGCCGTTGGGGTCCCAGCCCTCGAATTGCGTGATGGTCGTCTCGGTAACCATCAGCCCGCCGGAATTGATGCCGAAGTCGTCGTCGCTGGCGATTACGCCGGGAAAGCCGTCCATCAGGATGCGATAACCGTGCGCGGGAGCAATGTCGAACATGATGCGCCAGCGCTCGCCATCCAGGTAGCTGGTCCAATTGTTGTGCGCGATGACGATCTGATGGTCCTTCGTCCAGCTTCCCGTGGCCACGAACGCGCTGCAGTTGCCCGGGCTGACAAGCTTCGGCGACCCGGCCACTTGGTTGCGCTTGTTGTACCAGGGCACGTAATAACCGGGCAGCTCCTCGAAGGCGTTGAAGGCCACGATATCGTCCACATCGAGCGCGCTGCCGCGGGCGCGCAGGCCGTCCACGATGCCCTGTAACTCCTGCTGATATTCGGCATCAATTTTCGGCCAGAGCATGTCGTGCGCGGCTTTGCGGAAGAAATCCCAATCGCGCTGGGTGGAATGCGTCATGCCGAGCTTCACGGCCGCAAAGGCGTCTTCGATTTCCGGCTGGAGCAGATAACCATGCGCGAAGCCAATCTTCTCGGGCTCGCCTTCGAGATGGACGTAAATCCATCCACCCTGCTCGAAACGGTAGGCCCCCGCAAGGCGCGGGTCGGATGCCGCCGCCCGGGCGCGGGCCGCAGCGATCACCGCATCGCTGGATTCGGCAGCGGAGGCACGCGAGTTCCCGGCTTGCCCCAGCCACAACAGCGCTCCCCCGCCCGCCACCAAAACTGCTATCGCGATCAGCCGCCGCAGCGTGTTTGCACCTTCTGCCATGTTGGAACCTCCGTGCGATCCCCCAGATTGATTCGACGCAAGTGTATTCCCTTTTTTCGAAGGCTTCAATGAGGCGGCGCAACGATTCCGCTCTCGTTCGGGAAAGCGCCGACATCTTTCTCCGGGGAATCTGATAAAGTAGCTTTTGCTGGAGAAACAGATGAGCGCGACGATTGCGGTCCCTGGACTTTCTCTCGAACCCTATCGCATCCAAAATGCGGCGCAGGTTCTGACACCGGCGCTGCTCATTTATCCGGAATTGGCCGAAGCGAATATCCGCGCGACGCTGCGCCTGCTCGGCGGCGATCCCAACCGCTGGCGGCCCCACGTGAAGACCGCCAAGCTGGAATTCATCATGCATTGTTGACCGCCTGCCGCGCGGGCGCCCGCGACGTTCTGGTCGCGTATCCCCTGCAAGGCGCCAACGCCCTGCGCGTCCGCGAAATCGCGCGGCAGTTTCCCGCGGTGCGCGTTTCGGCGCTCGTGGACACCGCAGAGACACCGGAAATCTGGAAGGGCAGCGCGATTGGTTTGTTCCTGGACGTGAATCCCGGGATGAACCGCACCGGCATCGAGCAGAACCGGGCCGAAGAGGTGGTCCGTGTTGCGCGCGCCGTGCTCGATGCGGGCCTGGAGTTCCGCGGATTGCACTACTACGACGGACACCTGTCGAGACTCGATTTACCCGAACGCACCACCGCGGCGCACCGAGGCTACGATCAACTTCTCGCCCTTGTCGGCGCACTCGAAGCCGCCGGCATGCGTGCCGCGGAAGTGATTACAGCAGGGACGCCCGCGCTGCCTGGCTCGCATTCATACGCCGGGTTCAGCGATGCGCGCTTCACGCACCGTGT
>WNGN01018531.1_pt1 | contig 10307 bp, 10 predicted proteins | sample 5400561 | NCBI WGS metagenome assembly WNGN01 (sample SAMN13153379, study PRJNA577476) | soil metagenome | isolation source: 115 cm soil or saprolite under Garry oak tree replicate 2 | place: USA:California | collected 2016-06-15 | reverse complement strand
GGCAGACTACGGTTGTGGTTAACGGGGTTCCGAACCTGACCACTCTCAAAGTGTCCGGGATACCAATCTTTCTCTTGGTGGCGGGAGGCGTTATTCTCTTCCTGATGATCCTGGCTGTTCTTGTTCGGAAGAAAAAGTCGGACTATCACCATGTCGCCCCACAGTCCTCGTTCAGCTACTGATTTTCCGGGAAGGCTTAACTAGGCGTTTTCTCTGCCGGTTTCTGGGGTTGGCGGCCATAGCTGGGAGCTAGGACCCGTACCCATTCCGAACACGGAAGTGAATCTCCCAGGCGATCTCGGTGGTAGTGTGGTGCGAGAGCCCACGCGAAGCCCTGACCGCTGCCAACTCCATTTCTTTCTACCGTAGAGTTGGGGACGCTTCTGATCATGGCCTAATTATTATTCGCGAGTTGTGAAGCTGGATTTGCACACTATCAATCTTTATAACATTCAGCGGAGAAGTATCCTTTAGATTCTATTCTTGCTGACCGTTGTCCCGCTTGATCTCCTCGGCGACCTCTTCGGCAACGTAGGCAATATTACACAGATCGCGTTCACGCTGCTCTTCATTCTGCTCTTCTTCGGTTTTGGCCAGAAGCTGCAGATGCGACAGTACATGTGGGACATTGACCGGGGTCTACGACGCCTTGATGTCATCCGGGGCCAGGCTAAGGATTTGACTTTGAAGACTGTGAAGGAGATCGGCAAGCCGACGTCCGATCCTATGCCTCAGCTTAACGTGCTCATGGAGCAGTTCCTCATCACGCCCGTCGACATGGACCCATCGGGGATTGTGAGCAAGTTCGACCATCTACTGGATGTGCATGAGATGAAGTTCAAGGAGGATGTTCACAGGATTGCGCCGAGCGCTGATCCAGCCCAGCTGAACAACTTGTCGAACTTAGTAGAGGCGTCTTGGGCGTTGAACACAATCTACCGTATCATACGCCACTTCTACCTGTTGGGGAAGAAGACGAACAGTATCTTCATCATAATTCAGCTCCAAGCACTATTACCGCTCATAATGCAGGAGGCGGAGGCGTATCTGGGGGCGGCGCGGGCCTTTGCCGAGGGTCAGCCGATCGGGGATGGGATTGGTCCCTTGGTCGCGTCGAGGCTGATGAAGGACAAGTCGCAGAGGAAAGTCGAGAAAGACGTTATCGTTGCAGAGACGACAATGGAGGATCGGATTGGGACTGAGCGGTTCAAGATTGAGGAGGAGGCGACGAAGAACAAGATACCCGTCTACGCGGTTATTGTGAAGGAGAGTATCTTGGAGGCTATTACTCCTATGCGGAAGGAGATCTTGGAGGCGGGGGAGAAGGTTATTGAGAGGATTAAGAGTCTGATCGTGGAGCGGAGCAAGCCCGGCGATACTATTATAGTGGCCGGGATCGGCAACACTATCGGCATAGGTCAGTAGGGTCTCATTAAAGTGGGTCAGCCGAGGCCGCGGAGCGGCCCATCAATAGCACTGATGATACTCTATATTGTGCTCGTGCTCGTCGGCTTCTACGCGTTGGTCAATCTCGTCCAGGTGGGTGGGAGTCCGATTAGCGAGGCGTTGTATTTTGTAGTGGCTACGCTGGCTCTCGGGTTTGTCGCGTTTTCGCTGATGCGTGTCCGGCGGAGCTTCGCCTTGGCTAATCCGGCTCCTAACCGGGTCTTCGAGATCGTCAAGTGTAAACAGTGTAGCTTCAAGCAGATCAAGAACTTTGCACTCGGCGACTATGTCACGAAGACGCTGGGCCTCTGTACTCAGTGTAATACGGCGAACCTGTTCATCGACGGGATCTATGGGGAGCCGCCCCACCGCAAGTAGGGGTTCCGGGTCAATCGCGTTTCAGATCCCAATTTCTTGGATTAGGGCTATCCGCTCTTTGTTGAAAGTGTGAAGCATCTCTGGAGTTCTAGCATGCCCCCCGGGGGGTCGAGAAAAAGATAACAGAAAAAGAAAAGATAACGAAAAATGGAAGGATATTCGGGAGCTTCTGGGGACCCGGCGAGTCTGTCGCGCGAGGATGGTGCGATTCAAAAATTTTCTAGATTTTCGGTCCTTGCTAGCTTTGGCAGGGATGTGTTCTGGTGGATGGGTTGGCCGGTTGTTGATCATTGGGAGGATTAACATGACGATGGACAGGTTTCAGGTTCTAGGGCGATTCGAAGGCGTTTCCCTAGGGACGATCATGCAAAGCCCGTGGTTGTAAGTGCTCAATAGCCTGCCCCAACCGCCTATCATTCAGTCGGTGCTGAATCGTCGGTCCCCGGAAACCCCTAAAGGATTGTCCACTAAACTTGGATGGGATCGGTCGTGGCTTCTGATGTTTCCAGCGTAAAGATCGACTCCAAGGGTAGGATACTGCTCCCCCGGGCCTGAGGAGCGAGCTGGATCTTGAGCCGGGAGACAGTGTCTGCCTGAAAAAAACGCGTGGCGGGCTCGTCGTGACTCCGGCCGATTTCGAGAGTTGATCGAGACCCCGCCGAAGAGAACTGGCAAGCCCCGTAACCCGAACGCTTCTCAGATGAAGAAAATCTGGAAGACCGGTTTAGCTGCGTAGTCTTGTACGAGTCTTGGAAAGTTCGATCATCCTCTGGTTAAGACGCAATTAGACTGTGCAGTCTTTCTAGATTCGAGATTGGGGCTTATCTGAACGATTTCTCGCCACCCTGGCGCTTTGGGAAGTCATAATGCCTCTGTGTCGAACGTTGGCCGTATGCTTCATGTGACCGAGGCTGATGTGAAGCGACTCCTTCCCCTCTCGAAGGCCATCGAGTTAGTGCGGGAGGCGTATGTGAGACTCGCCCGAGGCGAGGCAGTCAACCCGCCCCGTATTCTGTTGTCGGTTCCGGGTGGTGCGTCGATGTTCTTCATGCCCGGGCACGTGTATGGTCAGGGAAGCGTTGCTGTCAAAGTGGCGCGTGTCAATGCAGGGAATCCGAAGGTCGCTCTGCCAACGGTCCTGTTGACGATCTACGCGTACGATGCGAGTACTGGGGTGCAAGTGGCGGAGGTCGAGGGGGAGTGGCTCACGGCTGTCAGGACCGCGGCAAGCACTGCTGTGGCCACGGATATCTTGGCCCGCAAGAACGCCAGGGTTCTCGGAGTGTTCGGAACGGGGATGGAAGCAACGACACACATTCCGATGCTTATGCTGGTCAGAGACTTTGACAGGATCCTCGTCTATTCCAGGGACAAGCGCAGACGGGAATTGTTTGCAGAGAAAATGTCTCGGGACCATGGGATCGCGGGTGTGGCGGCTGACTCTCCAGGACGCGTTGCGAGAGAGTCGGATGTGATCGTTACCGCGACAACATCTGATGCCCCCGTGTTCGACGGAAGCCTGGTCAAGCCGGGGTCCCATGTGAACGCGATTGGAAGCGCGACTCCTGAAGCCAGGGAAGTAGACACGGGGCTTGTCAACAGGTCTAGAGTGGTTGTGGACTCACGAGCGCAAGCTCTCACGACCTACGGTGACATTATCGTGCCGATTAGAGAAGGGGCGATTGGAGAATCTGAGATTGTAGAGCTTGGAGAGATCTTGATCGGGAGAACGAAGATTGTACGCCGCGCCGATGATCTTACTCTGTTCAAGTCTGGCGGCCTGTCGGTTCTTGACGCAACTATAACAGACCATATTCTCAAGCCCATGTGCCCCAGCAAAGGGTCTACGAGAGCAAGCGCCCAACTTTAAGGCGTGGCTGGTCCATTGCGATTTGTTTTGTACGATTTCACTACGCCCGGTTAGGCGACCTTAAAAGGAAAGGAAAACGGTTTGCGATCCTTCTCCGGTTTCTTTTTGTTCAGATTTGGAATCTGCGCTTCCTCCTAGCTTGGCCAAATCGTCGGGCTGCCCATAGTACGATGCTTAAGCCTCCCAGAATAGCCGTCCAGTATCCGATGGCACTGATGACCACGAGAGCTGCGCAACCATTCGTCACACACGCCACTTGTAGTTGGCCTTGAGCGTAGAGGTTACCCGCAACGATCCCTGAGCTCCAGAAAACGCCGAAGCCGGTAAGAGTGATGATAGCGCGTCCTCGGAGGCCTATCTTGGGAATCCTTGACGGTCTCGGAAGACTGACGGACCGCGGATTCCTCAATTCGTCAGTCCTCTGTGCGATGTTTGGACTCCATGCGGGCAATCGGGCGAGGCGATTCGTCAGCGTTGCTCTCGGATCTAGAGTTTGCATCCGGTCGAGAACGTGTAAAACCGCGTCGGTTCCGAACTTGGCTGCAACCTGGGCGTCCAATTCAAACTCCCATCTCCTCATTGATCTTCTGACCCAGAGCAAGGACAAGAATATCGCGGGAGCCCACGCCGGGAATATGAGAACCGATCCCCAGGCTCTGCCAATAAATTCTGGGAGCAGAAAGAGCAGAGGCACGAAAGCGCCTAGGACGGCGAGACTCATCAGTCCGAGCAACCTGCTCATCTTCCCAGAGTTATAGGCCTTGATTCTAACCATGTGCAACGCTATGACAAGTCTCCACTCGTCAAGGGACAGTTTTCCCTTCAAAAATTCTGGGAGCATCAAGTCCGCCTCGGGAACACCGATCGGTCCCAGCCAAAGCTCTCGTGACATTACTGGTCTTGAGATCAGCCAGCCGACACCACTACGATCAAACCTTCCCCAGAAAATCTGCCTATACCAGAACTGGGATTCCAGCTGGATAGCTAGTTCTCTCGTTGCCTGTAGAAGCGAACCGTCTTCCGTACTTGGACCCGACTTTATCCGCTCGTACCAGTTGAGACGGCGTAGCCTGTCCAAATCAGGACATCATAGTCGCTTTCCTTTGTAATACACTTAGTGGAAGGTTAGACTGCGAAAACATGCTGGCGGTAGGAAGACGATATCTATCCGATTTCGAACAATTGTCCAGTGGCTCATCCTTTAGGTTAGGGTAGGTAGAAGGTGAACGGGTTTCCCCGCGATGTTACCAACGCGATGGCATCGCCGGGCGTGAAGGTGAACGGGTTCCCTGTCAGGACGCAATTAGTGCAGGATGAGCTGATGAGAATGTTGACCGATACCTGTGTGTTCGGGCCTATGTTTGGTCCCTCCCAGCCGTTCATAAGATATTGATCGCCAGCAGCGTCCTTGACAGCATATGATGTGAACACGACCGAGGCAGTGCCGGTGTTCCGAATCGACAGGGTAACATTCGTACCCGATACCATGTGGAAGGATTCGAAGATGAGCGATTCCCTCGTGTTCTGGCTGTTGCTGACAACGGCGTAGGCACCATACGCGACAGACGCTGACCCCACAATGAGGATCAAGATTAGAGCCCAGAGAGGAGGTTTCCTTAGACCAGCCAAGACCAGTCTTTAGTCAAGATGTGTGCCCGTCCAATGTGAGAAACGTAACTCCGCCCAATTCCGAGAAGTTACAACGGGCGGGCTTGTTCTCATAATTGCTTCGTCAAGTCATCTACGCGAACGGGCTAATAGTGTGAAACGCGCGGGCGCAAGTGCAAGCAATAATGGAGACCGGGGTTAGGGTCCTGTGAGAATTGTGCAGTTGTCGTGGTTTACTAGGACTGTGTGTTCTGACTGGGCGACGGGGTTGCCTGTCTGCTCTACGAGGACTGGGTAGGCGCTGACGCATTTGTGTTTTATTAGGTCGTATAGTGCTTTCTTAGTAGTCTCTCTATCGAATGTTCTGTCGAGCCATCTGGACGCGAAGGGTAGTGTGGAGAAGTTTGACTGGATATACGCGATGACCTTCTTTGAATCTTCCGAGGTCGCTCCCCTAGGCTTAACAAATCTGTAGATGTAGGCGCTGGACCCGTTCGTCACCATTCCCGCCGCCTTCGCCAGCGTCGTAAACGGCTCTATGGCGTAGACTTCGCCCTCCTCAATCTTTGTCCCGTTCATTCCACCAACGTTCGGGACAGACTTTCCCGCGTGTATCGTGTACCGTTCGATCTTGTGACCTGTAAGGTTGCTTATCGGCCGGAGCCCATACTTCTGGATGGTCGACTGGACGACCCGTCCAATCTCCGACAACTTGACCCCGGGTCTGAACGCCCGGATCGCGTTCCCCAAGGCCTCATCAGCCGCCTGGACCAACGGCTCAAGCTTGTGCTCGAAGCAGACGGTGACAGAAGTGTCCGTCACGTAGCCGTCGACCTGGACCCCGAAATCGATCTTGGCTAGACAACCTGCGGGAATCGTCAATGTATCTCCCGGAGGCGAGGTGTAGTGGGCCGCAACTTCATTGATCCCAACATTGACGGGGAACGCAGGCTTGCCACCCAGGTCCCGCATCTTCTTTTCGAGTTCGTCACAAATTCTGAGAGCCGGGACCCCGGGTTTGACCATTACCGGGACGTCCTTTCTCAGCCTGGCTACGATCTCGCCTGATTTCCTGAAAGAATCCAGAGCCTGAGAGTCGAACAACCAGGGGTCAGTTGTTTCCAAGAGCAAAGGGTTCACTATTGTATCTTTCATCGGTGAAAGACATTTCGAAATTCATGGTTGTCGGTCTGTTTGACTGAACGTGCTAGAGTGTCAGGTTGAGGGTTGAATGATTGCCGCACGGACAACGGATCTGATAGACTCAAGGTCAGCTGAGTTTTCAGTTCTAATCTCGAGGGAACCTCTCTCAAGAACGAGTACTACTTTTTCAGTGTCGAACTCCATTGGTGAGAGACTCTTGACCTCGAATGAAGTGAGAGTGTCGAAGGCGTCGTAGAGCCAGAGCCTGCCGCTCTCAAACTTGTTCAGGGTCACTCTTCTCAGAGTAAACCGGCCTAACAGCAATATTAGAGGTACAACGAGCAATGAGGCAGGATGCAGCAGTTCTAAAGGAAGAAACGGGTCCTTGAAGATGAATGTTCGACCGATATTGAATTTGACCTTGGCCTTTACACCCTTCAAGTTCCCGTAGACTCTCGCATAGAGAGGGTGTTGTTGTTGCCATTCTTGTCTGAACCGTCTCGTCCTCGCTCGGCTAGACCATCCGGCAAGAATCATGACTACAACTTCCACTGAGATGTAGCCACCAATACCGTAGAATGTCGCCGACGTTGCGCCCGTCCTTGCTCCTGGGATGATGCCGAAGATGAGTAGTGGGAATAGAAGTAGCATCCACGTCACTAAGGCAACAGTGATCGCGATGCTCCAATTCCGCTTCCACCTCCAATAATCAGCGTGTTCTCCCCTCAGGTGTCTGCGAAACTCGCTGCCTAGTGAACCGAATGGAATGTTGTCGGTACAAATGGGACAGCGAGAGAATCTGGGGGGAGGAGGCTTGTGTTCCAGGCTCGGATGTTTTGGCTCCATGATTCTTGTGTAAACGAAGTATGCGAATCTGGAACCAGCAAGAGCTAGCCCGGCAAGAAACAGACCTCCGAGGATCACCACGGCAAAGCCCGCTCGGGGATCCTTTGCCAAGGCTTCACTGGCAGTTCGTGGATCAGTCCCGGAGGGAACAATGGTCAAGGCCAAGTAAACGAGGTATAGTACAGTGACTCCAAACAGAAAGATGACAAGAGACATGGCTCTCCGCCACATCCTGAGAGAGAACACATTCAACGCTGTTTGGAGAAGACCAGCTCGTCTCGAGAAAGCCGCTCAGTACCGCTAGCCAATCCGTTCGCCCCATGATACATTCGCTACACTGGAACAAAAGTGTTGAAGGGTCCCATCCGTCCCAAGAATATCCTGAGCTTGACCTCAGCCTCTACTGTACGGCAAATCCCGTCCGCTTCTCTAATTAGTGGGAACCTTCTACTCTACTTCAAATGCCTGGCGTGGCCATTAACTACAATCGAACCAAATGCCCTATTTGCGGTGCGAGGTTTGGGCAAGGAGGGGGCGACTTTCACTATAGAGACGCGCACCCGGATGCTCGGTGGACGAGCCGCTGGTTCAAAATCTTGGTATTGCTGTTTGTTCCAGCCTTTATCACCCTCTTACTCATCGGCGACTGGTTGTTACCCGCAATTGTAAGGCTTATGGCCTTCCAAGAAGTTCTCCAATTCTATATCTTTGGAAGCATGATTATCATGTTGCTTTACCGGTTCTGGGTCGAACGAAGCTTCAGAAACGCCTGGAACGAAACAGCGCAACTAAGTATGCCGAGCATGTCGGTTCCGTCTTTGCAATGTGAGTCTAAGTGTTTCTAATGCCAGGTTCTAAGGTATCAAGGGTTGCAATACTCGGAGCCGGAGTACTATTCGTCGGCATGAATCTCTCCTTTGGCATTATTATTCTCGCTCTAGCCGGAGTCGGCGAACCGTTTTCTCTGCTGCCCTCCCTGTTCTACGGTGGGATTATCATGAACTTTGCTGGTTTCGGGATACTCTCCTACTCAGTCCTTTCCAAACGATATAGGAGCAGAAAACAACCAGCGGCACAGTAACGACGGCTTTGCGCCTCCTTCCCTCGTAGAAGCCAGCTGGATCTGGCTACCGTTGCGTTCGTGTGTGCGGGGGTATCACGCGGGTAGCTTCGATCTTGATCAGGACCCGTTTCTCACCCGGACCGCGACGCGGGTACTTGTCCATGCCCAAGTACTTCTTCGCCATCCGGTCAACATGCGCCTCCGCGCCGTTGAAAGTAACCTCCTTGACACGGCCACGAACTACTGCAACATTGAAAGGGTCAGAAGGATCAATAACCGTTAGAGCGACCTTCGGATTCCTACGCACATTCCTACTCTTCTGGCTCCCCTCAAACGTGTTAACCAGGACAAGATCTCCCTCATGATCAACCCAGGTCTGAGTGACCTGCGGAGAACCGTCCGGCATAATCGTAGCCACATTCGCGAAAGTTTTCCCCTCAATCAGCTTCTTGACAATGTCCGGCAGCGGCTTCATGGCCGAATCAGCTCTAGACTTCGCTAAAGTAACTTTCACTCTCAACGACGCCGGTAAGCTGTGAGCGATGAAAGCTTAAGCGTCAGTAGGCTGCAACTCTTACAGAGAGAATTGTCAGAGTCGTCTTCTCAGACCAGTCTTGCTGTGAAGTGTCCAAGCTGCAACACTGCTATGGCCGACATGGGCGACATCCCATTCCGAACCGGAGGAACGAGCGGAGCCGCTCACCTTCTCTTCGGAAACTGGGCGGAACTCGGAGAGGGCGTCCTCCACCTAGACGCGTTCCTCTGTCAGAACTGTGGAAGGGTCCAGCTCTTCGCAGACTCTCAGACCAGAGATTCGCTCCGCTAGATCCAGAAGCGGCGGTTTACTTTGAATCAAGTACAGCGCTTATTGCTGGCGTCTGTTTCAGCCGCGGCCTTCTTCATAACCAATGTCGTCCTACAGTTTGTATTTTCATTGGACTTCATAGAAGCCGATCTTGCCTCGGCTGTAGCTTTCTTTCTTTCCTTTCTGGGAATGTCATCGTTGCTCAAGGTCCCTTTTTGGAGGAAAGGTAAGTGAGCAAAGCGTCTAGGGCTTTCGGGTAGAATGTGAGCGTCACCGTAGATTAGGATTTGCTGAAGTCGTGCTTCCACATTTCTCGCGCGAGAGCACCGTCTTTTTTGTACAGGTGCACTTGAGCCTGTGCCTTCTCCCGTCGTTCTCTATGCCCTCGCAGGAATCCTGTAACCTTCTCCACCAGAATGTCCTTCATCTGACCCGTTAGCATCCGCCCGCTCTTGTACTCTGCCCGTATCTCCTCTATTCTCTGATCATCCGGCTCAAAGAACATGTACAGCCACTGAAACGGAACGTCGACATCAGGATTACCACCCAGCTTCCGATGCTCTTCAATCGAAGATTGTCCTCCTGAGAAGGCGTGGCGGTAGATCTTGTTCCTGACAGTCTTCTCATCATCGTTGAGATAGATGGCCGTCTCAGGCTTGGACGAGCTCATCTTGTCCTGCATACCCGTCAATGGAGGCATGAACTTGCTGTGAACCGCCGCCGCCTTATGATAGCCAAGCGATTCCGCAATATCCCGCTGTATCCTCCAGTACGGGTCCTGATCAATAGCCGACGGTATCAGGCATCTCTTCTTCTCGAACAGGCTCGGAAGAATCTGGATGGCGGGGTAGAAGCTGAAACCGATATTCGTCTCACCCGTGAAGCCGAAGACCGACTTGGCAGTACTATAGTTGACCCGACGGGCAATCTTCAAGATCAACGGATACGCGTGTCCCACAAACTCGGTGTCCTGGAGAATGAACGTCTTGTCAGGATCGAAACCTACAGCTGCAACCTCAAGGATATTGTCTGCAGCCCACTTCTGCGTATCCTCATACGAAAGATTCCTCTTCTCCTCCAGAAACTTCTCATCATCCGTCATCTGAATGTACACATTCACTCGGAACTTTTCCTGGAGCCACTTTGTG
>WNGN01009427.1_pt1 | contig 10309 bp, 11 predicted proteins | sample 5400561 | NCBI WGS metagenome assembly WNGN01 (sample SAMN13153379, study PRJNA577476) | soil metagenome | isolation source: 115 cm soil or saprolite under Garry oak tree replicate 2 | place: USA:California | collected 2016-06-15 | reverse complement strand
CCCCACGCGGCGCCGCCGGTCGCCAAGGCCATCGTGACGAGCAAGACCATCGTTCGACCCGTGAGCATCACGTTCGCACCGCCCCGAACGTAGATGGCCGGGAGAATATCAGACCGCGTTTCTCGTTCGGTTTTCGTCTAACGGCCGATATTCCCACCGCTCACTATTTGAACGAGAACTCGACATGGGGTGGCGTGTCCGCCCCCTGGTCGGCACTCCCGTTCCAAGATGACGGGAGCCTCCAGTGCTGGATGGTCGGGCTGATCATCGGGGCCCTCGTCCTCGTCCTCGCCATCCTGATGGCGTACCAGCGTTATGTGGCGGGCAAGAAACCGGTCCAGCACCTGTGCGACTACTGCGGGCACATGGTCACGGCCGTGAGCGACTGCCACCACGCACCCGTGCGGGAGCGCTTCCTCCACGGGACGTGCCTCGAGTGCAAGCAGGACTGCCGCCTCGTCTGCGCTCGGTGCAAGAATCCGCTCTGAGAGAATCGAGCCGCCAACGTTATAGGCCGGAGGTCGTTGGCGACCGAGCCCATGTCCGGTCCTCCCGCCGCTCAGAGTCCCACCAAGCCGGCCCCGCCACGCAGCGTCCTCCTGGCGGACGCGAAGGTCACGATCCGTGCCCCGATCCCGCGGGTGTTCGAAGCGCTCCTGAACCCGGAACAACTCGTCCAGTGGTGGGCGGACGATCCCCGGGTCGAGGCCGAGTTCGGCGGCCGCTACGAGGGAACCCTCCCCGAAGGCCGCGTCGAAGGATCGATCACGGCGATCGATGGCCCCGGCCAGTTGTCGTACATGTGGCCGGTCGCCCAGGAAGGCGGATCGGTCGAGACGAGCGTCGCCTACGAACTGAGCCCCAAGGGCCGCGACACGTTCGTGCACGTCGTTCATCGCGCTCCCAAGCCCGTCCCGGGAAACTGGACCGACCGATGGAACGGGGCGCTCGAATCCCTGAAGGCCTTCCTCGAGTCCAGCGCGCCGGCCTCCGAGTGACCCTCCGGGAGGTCAACTCCCGACCCATTGGACGATCGACGCTTCTGCCAGCCCCACGCTGACGCAGAGGGGAGCACGAGCGCGAGTAGTTTCGCACACCTCCCACCTGAAGAGGGAAGCCTATCGAGAGTATACCTCTACTTAGAGGTATGAAAATGGAAATCGGCTGTGGTGCCCGAATCCGGGACTTCGACGGACGGCGGTACTTCTACTTCTGGCACTACGAACGAGACAACGGTCGATCCACGCGAAAAGAGGACTACGTGGGCCGGGTCGATTCCGAGAAGGCAAGATCGGATCTCCTGCTTCGGATCGCCGCCTATTACCGCAGGGCCGAGCACGAGTTCGCGCGGAAGCGGTCTCGGGTCGAGAGTCGGATCACAAGGAATCATACCTCTGCTTAGAGGTACAAGGCGGCCGGCGCGCGTCCATTGCCGTCCGACCGCCGTCCAACGGTGGGGAATGTTTATCCTGCCTCGTCCGTTCGTCGAGGCGTGCGCCTCGAGGAGAGACCCTTCGGCGGATTCGCCCGCGGCTCCTTGCCGGTCGGCTGTCGCCAGTGCACCGACGGCTCGAAGATGGTCCTCTTCGTGACGGGGATCTGCTCCTTCCACTGCTTCTACTGCCCCGTATCCGACGAGAAGATGTACAAGGACGTCGTCTTCGCGGACGAAAAACGCGTGACACGGGACGAAGACGTCCTGGAAGAGGCGCATGCGATTCGGGCGACGGGCGCCGGAATCACCGGGGGAGACCCGCTGGACGCGGTCGAGCGCACTTGTCGCTACATCCGCCTCCTGAAGGATGAGTTCGGGACGAAGTTTCACACCCACCTGTACACGATGTCCACGGATCCCGGCAAGATCCGGATGCTCGCGGACGCCGGGCTCGACGAGATCCGGTTTCATGTGCCTCCGGGCCTCTGGTCCCGCGCCGCCAAAAGCGCCTTCGTCGGGGCTTCGCGTCTCGCGCGGTCGCTCGGCCTGACCGTCGGGATCGAGGTGCCGCTGATCCCGGAGCGCGAGGCGGACCTCGTCCGGCTGATCGAGTGGGCGGGGACGGAAGGCCTCGCGTTCGTCAACCTCAACGAGATGGAGTTCTCCGAGGCCAACTTCCCGCGGATGAAGGTCCACGGATACGAGATGAAGCACGAACTCTCGTACGGCGTCAAAGGCGCGGACCCGGTCGCCCTCCGCATCCTGGGACAGCGCTGGAAGACGACGGTCCACTATTGCACGAGCGGCTACAAGGATGGCTGGCAGCTCCGCTCGCGCATCAAGCGACGCGCGGAGAACGTCGCGCATCCCTGGGATGTCATCACGGAGGACGGGACCCTCCTGAAGGGAATCGTGGAAGGCCCCGATTTGGAGCCGTTGATGCGAGACATCGCGAGGACCTATCACGTGCCGAAGGACCTCATGGGCGTCGACGGCCCGAGGAAGCGCCTCGAGATCGCGCCTTGGATTCTCGAGGAGATCGCGCCGAAGCTTCGTCGGCCCGCCTTCCTCGTCGAAGAGTATCCGACCGCGGATGGCCTCGAGGTCGAGCGGACTCGGCTGGCTTAGACGCGCACGACACGCACCGCAATCCATCCCGCGACGACGGTCGCCACGGTCCCGTGGTACTGCCGCAAATCCTGCACACCAGGCCCCGCAACCACCGAGACCACGCATCGAGCCTTGATTCGGTTCTCGTGCCATCTGGGAACTCGAGCTGGACGCGAGCCGTCGGGACCAAGATTACGCGGATCGAACACAGGGAGGCACTCGCCCTCGGATCGAATCGTTCGACGGCTTCCGTCAGGCGGCGATCGCGCTCCGCCATGACGGTTCGGATCAGGTCCGTCGATCCACTCGGGTCGGATTCGCGCAATTCGTCGATCGTGCGGTCGAAATATCCAAAGATCCGGCGCACCTCCTCTTCCAACAGCCCCAGGCTCCAGGTGCGGAACCGTTCCACCTCCCCGGCGGTCAAGATGCATAGGGACTCGGTCGCAAGGCGATACGCCCGCTCGAGGTCCGGGGGAATCTCGGGCAAGGGTTGAGGAATCAGACCCGGCTCCACGCGGTCTGGATCGACCGACCAGACGGACCCGTCGGGCGAGACCGCGACCAGACGGAAGCTCTCGCGCTTCTCGTCCGACAGGAGGGTCACGTGGAAAGTGAATAGCAGGAGGAGCTCGTCCTCGACCCCGTTTACGCGGGAGGTAACCGCGGTCTCTGGCCCGAGGCCGCACTCGATCAGGGCGTCGGAGATCCACCCTGGGCCGGAGACATCGCATCGCGACACATCCCATCGACCCCGGCGGACGACGACCGAGACGAGCCGCTCGAGGAAATAGCTCCCGGGAGCGACCAGTTCCGCATCGAACTCTCGGCTTCGCTCCGCCTCGAAGGCGAGGGCGAAGTTCGCGGGCACTTCGAGGGCTCGTTGCGCCGTCTCCGGTGCCTGGACCCAGACGAGCGATTCGCCGTCGGACAGGGACGACCCGAGATCGCGGAGGGCCTCGAGGACGAACGGCCGCAACGGCGGGACATCGCTCACGCGGACACCGCCTCGCCCGTCTCGCCCAGGACCGCTTCATTGGTCTCCTTGACCTGTTCATAGTGCGCCCGCGCCCGGACGAGCGAATCCCCCAGGCGGCGCAGCGCGGACCGCCGTTCCTCGGCCTGCCGGAGGACCCAGATGTCCATCATCAGGTCCTCGAACGACCGACGCTCGTCGAGGTTGCCGAGGATCAGATCGAGTTCCCCGACGACCAGCTCGAACATGTGGATCTTGCGATCGAGGAGCTCCATCAGATTCGCCTCCACCGTGTCCTCTGCCCACACATTCACGACGTGGACCTCGCGCTCTTGACCGAGGCGATGGACTCGTCCGATCCGCTGCTCGATCCGAAGCGGATTCCACGGGAGATCGTAGTTCACCACGGTCCGTGCGAATTGGAGGTTCCGGCCCTCGCCTCCCGCCTCGGTGCTCAGGAAGATTGGACGGTCCTCGCGGAACGTGCGCACCGCCGCGTCCTTCGCCGCGGATGAAAGGCCGCCGTGATACGCCGCAACGCGATACCCGTCCGCCTCGAGGACTTCCTGGAGGTGTAACAGGGTCCTCCGATACTGCGTGAAAACGAGCACCTTTTCGTCGACGGATTTGAGAAACGCGCGCAGGCGGGCCGCTTTCACATTCGAGGAAATCGCCGCCGCATCTTGCCGCAGTGCCTCCAAACGCTCCCGTTCATCCGCCCGGAAGAGCGGGCTCTGAGCGAGGCGCCTCAAGGTCTCGGACACCGCGAACGTGCTGCTCCCGATTTCGCGCTGCAAGACCATCAGGGTCAGCCGCGCGGTCCAAGGCAAGCGACCCGAGGCGGACCAGTACGCATCCCGCACGAATTCCGTGACGTCGTCGTAGAGGCGACGCTCCGCGGGGCTCAGGCGGACCGCCAGGCTGTGCACGCGTCGCGGCGGCAAGGTGAACGCGATGCCCCGGCGGTTGCGAACCATCACGTCTCGGAGGCGCCCGCGCAACTCCGCGACCCGCATCGGCACCCGTCGGTCCGGGCTCGCGACGTACCGTTCGAGGAATCGGTCGTACGTGTGCAGCTGTCCGGGCTTCAACAAGGTCACGAGGTTGAAGAGCTCGTCCATGTCGTTCTGGACCGGCGTCGCGGTGAGGAGCAGCATGTATTTCTTCGAGAGGCCGGCGACGAACCGCCAGTTCAGGCTGAAGCGGTTCTTGAGTCGATGGGCCTCGTCGACGATGATGAGGTCCCAGGGCCGCGCCTGCGCCGAACGACGATGGGGCTCCCGCTTCGCGGTGTCCATCGACGCGATGAGGAACGGCTTCTCGTCCCAATCTCGGATGGACCGGAGGACCGAGAACGGCAAGGAGAACTTCGTCTCCATCTCCTCTCGCCATTGGTCCGTCAGGGCCGCGGGCGTCAGGACGAGCACACGCTGCACGAGCCCGCGCACCGCGTACTCCTTGAGGATGAGTCCCGCCTCGATCGTCTTGCCAAGGCCGACCTCGTCGGCCAGGATCCCTCGACCCCGCATCTCCCGCAGGACGCGAAGGGCCGTCCGCTCCTGGTGATCGTACCGAGTGACGCCCCGCAGGACGGGCCATGCGAGCAGCCGGTCGAATCCGTCCACGAGCGAGATCCGATGGGCCTCGCCGTTCAAGCGCCATGCGCGGGGTCCGTCGCCGGGGGTCCGGAAGGCCCGGGCGAGGAGGTCGCGATCCGAGTCGTCAAAGTGCAGGGTGAGGGAGGCGTCCGCCGAGGGAGGGGGCTCCCTAGCCGGGAGGGACATGGGGGGGATCCCTTCACCTGCCACCGCAGGCGGCGCGAAAACGGTCCTCGGTGTAATAATCGTTTGGTCGCGCGTCGGGAGCTGTGCCTGTCTAGTCGTCGACGGCCGCCATCGCCGATGGGACCTGGCGATTGGCCCGGCGGCCCCGGAGGAGCGAGGGCAGGATCGCGAGGGTGTTGATGCCCGCCAGCCAGAGGTAGGTCGACTTGATGCCTTGGGCGAAGAGGACGCGCTCGGAATCGGAAATGCCGGCCGTGGTCCCGGAGGTGATAATCTGCGAGACCAGCGCGTACGGCACCGTGAAGGTCGTGATGAGGATCGCGAGGTTCAGGCTGATCGTGTATCCGACGTTGAAGAACGTCGCGCGGAACCCGGACGCAACCCCGCGCCGCTGTGGGGGGACGGAACCCATGATCGAGCTGATGTTCGGCGAGGCGAAGAACCCGAGGCCGGCCCCGAAAAGCAACATGTACCCGACGAGGTGCGAGTACGGAGTCGATTCGTCCGTCGTCGAGAAGAGGAACAGGGAGAGGCTGATGATCGCCAAGCCCGAGGTCGTGAACGGCAGGTGGCCATACTTGTCCGACAGGCGCCCACTGAGCGGTCCCGCCGCGAGGGTTGAGATGTCGAGCGGAATCATGAGGAGGCCGGTCGTCAGCGGGCTCTGTCGCAACACGAGCTGGAAGTAGAGGCTGAGCAGGAGCAGGACCGCGCCGAACGCGATGGCGTTCAGGAGCTGCGCGACGACGCCGCCGGTGAATTCGCGGATCCGGAGGAGCTTGAGGTCGAGCAGGGGGTGGGGGTGCCGGCGCTCGAGCACCACGAAGACGGCGAGACCGACGAAGGACGCTGCCAGAAGCCCGATCACGGTCCGCGTCTCGGCGACCCCGTACGCCGCCAAGGTCAGGGCGAGCAGGAGGCTCATGATAAATACGGTGAAGGCCCCGAAACCGCCCCAGTCGATCGGCGCCCCTTGCTCGAGCTTCCCGACTTCGCGCAACCGGAAGCGGGCCCACGCGGTGCCGAAGATCCCGATCGGCACGTTCACGTAGAACAGCGCGCGCCAATCGAGGAACGAGAGGATGATGCCGCTGAGCGTCAGGCCCGCCATGGAACCCATGCGAAACGCCACCTGGTTGATCCCGAGGGACAAGCCGAGCTCCTGAGACGGGGTCGCGTCGACGATCATCGCCGCGCTGTTCGTGAACAAAATCGCGGAACCGAGACCTTGGCGAATCCGCTCGTGTACAGCTTGACGCGGCCCACGATGTCCGAGATCCGCCCGATGAGGAGGAGCGCGACCGTGCTCCCGAGGACGTACGCCTGGGTGATCCAGATCGCTTGTTCCGCGTCGGCCCCGAGGCTCGAGGCGACCTGCGGGAGGCCGACGATCACGATCCGGGAGTCGATCCCGGCCATGAGGACGCCCACCGTCGTGACCGTCAAGACCGTCCACTTGTATTGGATCCGGCTCGCCTCCGCCGGGGACAGGCGGGACGCTCACCCGCGGGCCACCGATTTGGCGCGCGACGAAGCGGCCGGAATACGTTAAGGTTCCTACTCACGCGTGGCGATGAGCGAGCCCGCGGTCACGCGACGCTCACGCTTTGAATCGGATGATGACGCGCGATCAGGTCCCGGGAGACGCGCAGATTTCTTCCATCCTTCCCGATCGCACGGCCCTTCTTCGTCGACTCGACCGTGACGGTCGCATGGACGACGTCGCCCCGCTGTTCAATCTGAACGGACTTGACGTCGAAATTCCGGAAGACATTCGCGACGAACTTGTCGGGCTGTTCCGAATACTCGACGACGTGGATATCCTTGTTCATCAGGCGTTTCAGCTTCGCGATGTTCTCGCCTTTCTTGCCGATCGCCTTCCCGATGTCGCCTTCCTTGACGACGAAGATGAGCTTGTCGCCCGCGTCGACGCAGTCCACGACCGTCGTCCGCGTGAGATCTTGGAAGAGCGCGACGTACCTGATCGTCTGCTCGTCGAAAACGATCTCGGCCATGCGAATCCTAGACGGTCAGGATATTCGATTCCCCGGGGCTGATGACCGCGACGGCGGCGACGGAGAACCGCACGCCGCAGGCGGCGCCCAGATCCACGTTCGTGCCACCGAAGCGGAACAGGCGGACGTCCCCCAGATTCCGCGTCGCTTCCTCCGGGCAGTTCGAGGCGAGGACCACGAGCTTCGCCTTCTTCGACTTCGCCGCCCGGCGGACCTCGCGCAGGCCGAAGCGGACCTCGCCGGTCTCCGACGCGACGCGAAGCGCGCGGGGGACGTCGATCACGGGACGACCTCTTCCAGGGGCTCCTCGGGGACCGGCACGGGAGGCGGCGGCGTCACGGCGGGTTTCGGCTTCGCCACGGCGGTCGGTTTCGGGAGTCCGGGAGGCGGCTTGTAGATCAGGTTCACGGCGCCCGTGCCGAGGGTGACGGGCTGGCCCACGATCACGTTCTCCGCGACCCCATCGAGGTAGTCGACCTCGCCCGTGATCGCCGCCCGGAGCAGGTGATGGGCCGTAATCTCGAACGCCGCGCGGGCGAGGACGGACGACTTGCGGCCGGAGATGCCATGGCGGCCGATCGCCTTCACATCGCCGTCGTTCGTCATCATGTCGGAGACGAGCATGATGTGGCGGATGTCCACCGTCAGGCCTTGCTCCTGAAGGGTGTTGTACGCTTCGTTCACGATCGCGTTGCGCGCGGCCTCGATCCCGAGGACCTCGTAGATCTCCTGGACCGAGTTCGTGCTGGTCCTCGCGGCGTCGACGTACGGGAGTTCGAGGATTTTCGAGAGGTTCGATCCCTCCGTGTAGATGACGTATCCCTCGCCGCGCTTCCGGATGATCGCGCGTGAAATCCCGTCGATGCCCTTGATCTTCATCACGCGGACCTGTTCGACGAGCCGCTGGAGCTTCTTGAACGACGGCTCACCGGCCTCGACGACGAGGGCCCTCGCCTTCTTCTCCGCGTTCCCGACCTGGCGTCGGACCTCTTGGATCTCCCCGAGCTTCTTCAGCTTCTCTTCGAGCTCCCCCCACGTGACGCCTCGCGATTTCATCCGGTGATCGTCCGGATACGCGAGGACCCGCATGTTCACGAGGTCCGTCTCGATCGAGGCGATGTCTTCGAGGGAGGTCATCTCGATCTCAGTCGCGATCTTTCGCATTCGCTCCAGATCCGTGTGCCCGGACTTCACGTACAACTCCATGATTGGCGTCGAAGGCACGCGCCGCGCGTCGACGATCTCGATGAGCCGGGGCAGCCCCAGAGTGACGTTCATCTCTGCGACGCCCGCGTAGTGGAACGTCCTCATGGTCATTTGGGTCCCGGGTTCACCGATCGACTGCGCGGACACGATTCCCGCGGATTCGTTTGCGTCGATCACGTGGAGGTCGAACTTCTCGCAGATTTTCTGGAGGACCTCCTGGAGCCGCTTCTTGCTGAGCTTGAGGCCGTGGATCTTCTTCGAAAGCTCCGTGACGACGAACCGCGGGAGCCAGCGTCCGATCTCCTTGAGGCCGTCCATGATCTCTTGCTCCCCCGGGGCCAGGGGAGGTGCCTTCACGGGGATCGTCAGGGGCGCTTCCGGCTCCGCCTCCGCCGCCTTCGCGGTGGGTCTCCTCGCGCGGGCCGCCGGTTTCGCCTTCTCGCGCTTCGGCGCGGGCTTGGGCTCCACCGGGGCGGTGCCGAGTTTCTTGAGGACCTTCTCGGCCTCCTTCTTCGGGATGAACTTCGCGAGGCGCTCCGGCTTGGAGGCCGTCAGCTTGTCCAGCGTGAAACCGGCGTCCGTCAGGATCTCGGCGGTCTTCTTCGAGATCCCTCGGTTGCGCAGCGCCTGAATCGTCGTCGCTCGGGCCATTTCGTCACTCCTCCGACGGAGGCTCTTCCTCCTCGACCTCGACCTCTTCTTCGGAGATCTCCACGTACATGTCTTTCTCCGTGAGGCCGTACGAGGCCATCTCCTGTTCGCGGAGCCGCTCCTTCCACGAGGGCTCCTCGCCGAGGACCTCTTGCAAGATGTCGTCGATGTCGACCGCGCGTCCCTGGACGCTGCGGGAGGGATCCACGCCGTCCTCCCCGAACTTGAACTGGATGATCGTGTCCGCCGTGTTCCGGACGGTCCCGTCCTCCTTCACCTTGAGGTCCTCCAGGGCGTTGATCAAACGGCGCTGCATGTACCCCGACCGCGAGGTACGGACCGCGGTATCGACGAGGCCTTCGCGTCCGCCCATCGCGTGGAAGAAGTACTCCGTCGGATGGAGCCCGCTCTTGTACGACGACTTGACGAAGCCTTTCGCCTCCGCCCCGAGGTCGCCTTTCTTGAAGTGCGGGAGCGTCCGGTTCCAGTAGCCGCGGCTCAAGCGCTCGCCACGGACCGCCTGCTGCCCGATCGATCCGGCCATCTGGGAAAGATTCAGCATCGAGCCGCGGGCCCCGGAACGGGCCATGATGACCGCGCTGTTCTCGATGCCCAAGTGCTTGCCCGCGATCTGGCCGGCCTGGTCACGCGCGCGGCCGAGGATCTTCATCGCCTCGACCTCGAGCGTCTCTTCGAGGGACCGCCCGGGCATCTGCTCGAGCTCGCCCCGCTTGTACGACTCCACGAGGCCCTCGACCTTCTCGATCGCGGCCTTGAGGACGTCCGTGATCTGCTTCTTCGCTTCCTCCGGAATGTCTTCGTCGTCGATGCCGGTCGTGAAGCCGCGGATCATGATCGCGCCGATCGCCATCTTCGTCGCCCGGTCGATGAACTCCCGCGCGGCATCCGGGCCGTAGTCCCGGGCCAGCTTGTCCACGATCTTGCCCTTGAAGGCGCCAATCGCGTTCTCGTCGATCGTGCCGGACGCGATGACGCCGTTCTTGATCACGACGAGCGAGTCTTCCTCCTTCAGCTCCTTCAAGCCGATGTCGCCTTTCGGCGCGATCGAGGACTTGAACGTCATGCTGAGGTTCTTCGGCAGGATCGCGGAGAACAGCGCCTTGCCGGACCA
>WNGN01028347.1_pt1 | contig 10311 bp, 9 predicted proteins | sample 5400561 | NCBI WGS metagenome assembly WNGN01 (sample SAMN13153379, study PRJNA577476) | soil metagenome | isolation source: 115 cm soil or saprolite under Garry oak tree replicate 2 | place: USA:California | collected 2016-06-15 | reverse complement strand
CCCGCGATTGTATAGACCTCCCGCCCGGTGAGGCCGAGCGAGCTCGCGTTTTGCCCGGGCAGGAACTGCAGCGGCGCGACGCCCATGCCGATGAGATTCGAGCGGTGAATGCGCTCGAAGCTCTCGGCGATCACCGCCTTCACCCCGAGCAGCATCGCGCCCTTGGCCGCCCAGTCGCGCGAGGAGCCGGTGCCGTACTCGCGCCCGGCGAGCACCACGAGCGGCGTGCCGTCCTTGCGATAGCGCATGGCGACATCGTAGATCGAGGCCTGCTCGCCGTCGGGCAGGTGCACGCTCACTCCGCCCTCGACTCCGGGCACGAGGAGGTTACGCAGCCGGATGTTGGCGAAGGTGCCGCGCATCATGACCTCGTGATTGCCGCGGCGCGCTCCGTAGGAGTTGAAGTCCTTTGGGTCCACGCCGTGCTCGACGAGATAACGCGCCGCCGGGCTGTTGCGGGCGATGTTGCCGGCGGGGGAGATATGATCGGTGGTGACCGAGTCGCCGAGCAGCGCGAGCACGCGCGCGCCGCGCACGTCCTCGAGCGCGGCCGGTGTCATGCTCATGGCGTCGAAGTACGGGGGGTTCTTGACATACGTGGAGCGTGCGTCCCACGCGTAGCGCTGACCCGCCGGCACCTGAATGCCGGTCCAGTTCTCATCGCCCTTGAAGACGTTCGCATAGCTCGAGCGGAACATCTGGGAGTCGATGGAGCGCGCCATCAGCTCCTGCACCTCCGCATCGCTCGGCCAGAGGTCCTTGAGGTACACGGGCTTCCCGTCGCTGCCGGTGCCGAGCGGCTCGGTGGCGAGATCGATGTCGAGGGTGCCCGCGAGCGCGTACGCCACCACCAGCGGCGGGGAGGCCAGGAAGTTCATGCGCACCTCCGGGTGCACGCGGCCCTCGAAGTTGCGGTTGCCGGATAACACTGAACACGCTGTTAGATCGCCAGCTTTCACCGCTGCGGAAATCTCGGGTTTGAGCGGACCTGAATTACCGATGCATGTGGTGCATCCGTAGCCCACGAGACTGAAACCAACAGCCGCGAGATCATCGAGCACGCCCGCCTTCGCGAAGTAATCGGTCACCACGCGTGAGCCCGGCGCGAGGCTCGTCTTCACCCACGGCGCGGGCTTGAGTCCGCGCTGGCGCGCCTTGCGCGCGAGCAGTCCCGCGCCGAGCATCACCGAGGGGTTGGAGGTGTTGGTGCAGCTCGTGATCGCGGCGATGAGCACCGCGCCGTCCTCGAGCTGGAAGCGCCGTCCGTCGAGCGTCACGGGCGCGACGCCCTGCGCGGCCGCGTTGCGAGCGCGGCGCTCTTCCGCGGTCTTGCGGGCGTTCGTCCGGTAGACCGACTTGGCGCTCTTGAGCGGCACGCGATCCTGCGGGCGGCGCGGCCCGGCGAGACTCGGCTCCACACTGCCAAGGTCGAGCTCGAGCTCATCGGTGTAGCGAGCGGGTTTTGCGCCCTGGTTGCGCCACAGGCCCTGGGCTCTCGCATAGGCGCTCACGAGCTCGATGCGCTCGCGCGTGCGGCCGGAGAGCTCGAGGTAGCGGACGGTTTCCACATCGATCGGAAAGATGCCGCAGGTGCTGCCGTATTCCGGCGCCATGTTGGCGATCGTCGCGCGGTCGGCGAGCGGCAGGTTGGCGAGCCCGTCGCCGAAGAACTCGACGAACTTGTCGACCACCCCTTTCTTTCGCAGCATCTCGGTCACGGTGAGAACGAGGTCGGTGGCGGTGGCGCCGGGCTGCAGCCGCCCCTCGAGGCGAAAGCCGATCACCTGCGGGATCAGCATGGTCACGGGTTGCCCGAGCATGGCTGCCTCGGCCTCGATGCCGCCGACGCCCCACCCGAGCACCCCTAAGCCGTTGATCATGGTGGTGTGGGAATCGGTGCCGACGAGGGTGTCGGGGTAGGCACGGCGGGTGCTGCCGGCCTCGGCGTCGAAGATCACGCGCCCGAGATATTCCAGATTCACCTGGTGCACGATGCCGGTGTTGGGCGGCACCACCGAGAAATTGCGGAAGGCTGTCTGTCCCCAGCGCAGGAACGCGTACCGCTCGCGGTTGCGCGCGAACTCCATGGCGGTATTGGCCGCGAGCGCCTTGGGCGTGCCGTATTCGTCGACCTGCACGGAGTGGTCGATGACCAGCTCGGCGGGATTGAGCGGATTCACGCGCTCGGCGTTGCCGCCGAGGCGCACGATCGCATCGCGCATCGCGGCCAGGTCCACCACGCACGGCACGCCGGTGAAGTCCTGGAGGATGACGCGCGCCGGAGTGAAGGCGATCTCGTGCGACGGGGTCGCCCCCGGATCCCACTCGAGCAGCGCCTCGATGTCGGCGCGGGTCACGCTCACGCCGTCCTCGAAGCGCAGGAGGTTCTCGAGCAGGATCTTCAGCGAGTAGGGCAGCCGCGCCAGCTTGTCCTGCGGCAGCGCCGCGAGACTCCAGATCTCGTACGAGGACGCGCCGGCGGTCAGCGTCGAGCGCGCCCGGAAGCTGTTGGTCATGGGTGTCTCCGCGTGGGCACGCGATTATATCGGGCGCGGCGCGCGCGTGCCGACCTCGAAGCTCTCAGGCGGCGGCGGATTCCCTGACTCGAGGCTCGATGCTCTCGATGACTGCGCCACCGAGGCAGCGCTCGCCTTCGTAGGCGACCGCATACTGGCCGGGCGTCACGGCGCGCTGTGGCCGCTCGAAGCGCACGCGGACCGTGCCATCGGTGCGCGGCTCGAGCAGCGCCGGCTCGTCCGCCTGGCGGTAGCGCACCTTCACACCGCAGCGGAACGGCTGGCGGCGCGGGCTCGCGAGCCAGTGCCAGGCTCCGGTGGCGAGCGCCTCGCTCGAAAGGAGCGGGTGATCGTGTCCCTGCACGACGATGAGCGCGTTGCGGCCGACATCCTTCGCGGCCACGTACCAGGGCAGGTGAGGGCGGCCATGCTGTCCGCCGANTGGCCGAGCGTGTGGAACGCGAGTCCCTGGTGGGTGCCGAGCCGCTCCCCCGAGGGGGACTCGATGGGTCCGGGGGTCACCGGGAGGAAGCGGGTCAGGAACGCGCGGAACGGCCGCTCGCCGATGAAGCAGATCCCGGTGCTGTCGGGCTTGTCGAACACCGGGAGCCCCGAGCGCCGCGCGCGCTCGCGCACCGCGCTCTTCTCGAGCTCGCCGAGCGGCATCAGCGTACGGGACAGCTGCGCCCGCGACACGGCATGCAGGAAATAGCTCTGATCCTTGGCGTCGTCGCGCGCCTTGTAGAGCGCGCCGCCCTCGGGAGAGGGCTCGAGGCGCGCGTAGTGCCCGGTCGCGAAATGCGAGGCGCCGAGGCGGTGCGCCCACTCGAGCGCCACGCCGAACTTGATCTCGCGATTGCACAGCACGTCGGGATTCGGCGTGCGGCCGGCGCGATGCTCGCGCAGGAACTCGCCGAACACCTGCTCGCGGTACTGCCTTGCGAAGCTCGCGCGGTGCAGAGCAATGCCCAGCTCGGCCGCGACCGCGCGCGCGTCCTGATAGTCCTGCGCGGCGGTGCAGTAGCCGTCGTCGTCCTCCTCCCAGTTGCTCATGAAGAGGCCCTGCACGTCGTGGCCCGCATCCTTCAAGAGCAGCGCCGCGACCGCGGAGTCGACGCCCCCGGACAGCCCGACGATGACGCGCTCGCTCATAGACTCACCGCGGTGGCACCGGCGCCGCCCGCGGCCTTGAGATCGAGCCCGGCGACCGGCTCGAGCGGGCGACGCTGGCCGACGAGGTAGTCGCGCACGCAGCGCAAGACCAGGGGGCTGCGCAGCTGGGCTTCGCGCCGCTCGAGCTCCCCCGGCGAGAGCCAGTGAGTGCGAACGATGCCGCGATCGAGCTTCTGCGCAGCGTCGTGGTCGGCGACGGCGCCGGTGAAGGCGAAGCGCAGCGTGGCGCGCCCGTTGGCGGGGTTGCGCCACAGGTACACGCCGAGCAGCGCCTTCGGCTCGAAGCGCCACGCGGTCTCTTCGCGCACCTCGCGCACCACGGCGGCCAGCAGCGTCTCACCGTGCTCGACGTGCCCGGCCGGCTGATTGAAGACCAGCCGCTGCCTGACACGCTCCTCCACGACCAAGAAGCGGCCGGCCCTCTCCGTGACGGCCGCGACGGTCACGTCAGGCGTTCGGGACATGGGAAAGGATTATAGCCGTCGGCGCTGCGACGGCTGCTCGGCGGTTCAGCCGCGGCGGGCGGTGCGGGTGCGGAGGCCGCGCTCGACCTCGCTGGCGTTCCACACCTGATCGAACTCCTGGAGGTACAGCCGCGCCATCACCTGATTGTTGATGTCGGCGACGCCGTCCCAGCTCTCGGCGCGCATGCGATAGACGATCGCCCGGTCGTCGGCGATCAGGTACGCGGAGGCGCGCTGCGGCGCCTGGGCGGCGGCGTAGCGGATGTCGATGCAGCTCGACAGCCGCTTGCCCATGGCCACGAAGCGGTTGCTGTCGCGCATGACACGCGTCGGCTCGGCAAGGAGCACCCGCACCTTGGAGAAGCTGCGCGTCAGCACGAAGTGCTTGATGACCTCGAGAAAGGCCGTCTGGTCGTACAGATCCGGCTCGAGGTCGGGCGTATAGATAGTGATGCGGCGCTGCGCGGTGGCGGCGATCTCGTTGACCGCGGCGCGCACCTCGGCGAGCGAGGTGAGGACGGTCAGCGTCTCCCCGCCCTCTCGCGGCGGCCGGGGGGTCATGCCGCTCCCGGAGCCCGCCGACTCGGAGGCGTAGCGCGCGTTCGCGAGCTGCGCCAATGCACTGTAAACGTCCAATTCCCCGGTCACTGCCACGAGTGGCGCCCCGTCTTCGCCTGCACGGCAGGCAGGCTGTGCATCTTAGTGATCGCACTGCGATCTTCGTTGCCAAACCGGTCACGGTTTGGCCGCCGCACCCGCCCGCAGTCAGTCAAAAGCGAGGTGCAGTTCGCATTTTTCAAAGGCGCCACTGTCGCCAGTTGCCGACAGTGCCGCTCGGTCAGAGCACCAGGGCGGAGGCCTGGGCGCGGCCTCAGACCTGCCGTGCCAGCTGCGCGGCGAGACCCACGTAGTCCGCCGGCCGCAGCGCCTTGAGACGTGCCTTCTCGCTCTGCGCGAGGGGCAGAGTCTCGACGAAGGCTGCGAACGCTGCGGCGTCGATCGCGCGGCCCCGGGTGAGCTCCTTCAGCCGCTCGTAGCCCCCCGGGACCCCCGCGGCGCGCAGCACCGTCTGCACGGCCTCCGCCAGCACTTCCCACGCCGCATCGAGGTCCGCGGCCATGCGCTTACGGTCGGCCTCGATCTTGGCCAGGCCGCGGCCGAGCGCGCTCCAGGCGATGAGTGCGTGTGCGAGCGCGACGCCGAGGTTGCGCAGCACGGTCGAATCGGTGAGGTCGCGCTGCCAGCGGGACAGCGGGAGCTTCTCGGCGAAGTGGCGCAGCAGCGCATTGGCCACGCCACAGTTGCCCTCGGCGTTCTCGAAGTCGATCGGGTTCACTTTGTGCGGCATGGTCGATGAGCCCACCTCGGCTTGGTGCGCGCGCTGGCGGAGGTAGCCGAGCGAGATGTATCCCCAGAGGTCGCGGGCGAGATCGATGAGCACGACGTTGACCGCCGCGAGGGCGTCGCAGTACTCGCCGATCCAGTCGTGCGGTTCGATCTGCGTGGTCCAGGGGTTGTACTCGAGCGCCATCGAGCTCACGAACGCCCGCGAGACGGCCGGCCAGTCGACCGCCGGGAGCGCGAGAGCGTGGGCGTTGAAGTTGCCGACTGCGCCGTTCCATTTTCCGAGGATGCTTACCGCGGACCAGCGGCGCTGCGCGCGCCTGAGGCGCGCGGCGAAGTTGGCGAGCTCCTTGCCGAGGGTGGTGGGGCTCGCCGGCTGACCGTGCGTGCGGGCCGGCATGGGCATGTCGGCGTAGCGATGCGCGAGCTCGGTCAGCTCGACGCCGCGGGCGTCGAGGGTGCCGAGCAGCGTCGCGCGGGCCGCCTGCAGCAGCCGCGCGTAGCTCAGGTTATTTATGTCTTCGGAGGTGCAGCCGAAGTGTACGAGCTCGAGGGTCGCATCGGCGGCACCGGCCCCGGCGAGCTGCTCGCGCACGTAGTATTCGACCGCCTTGACGTCGTGGTTGATGCGCGCCTCGATCGCCTTGACGGCTTCCGCCGCGGCCGGCTCGGGCGCGGATGCGAGCTGGCGTGCGCGCTCGCCCACCGCGGGGCTGAAGTGGGCTCCCGGCAGTTGCGGCACGGCCGCCGTCACGTGCAACAGCCACTGCGCCTCGATGCGGATGCGCTCGAGAACAAGTGCGCGCTCGGCGAGCAGGCCACGCAGCGGCGCGGCCGCTGCCTGATAGCGCCCATCCACCGGCGAGAGCGCATCGAGCGCTGACATCAGGTCGCTGCTGCTCGCGGACATGCGTTAACATGATAACGCATACAGTCGCCCGGCCGGGCCTCGGCTGCCGACTTTGGCAGCGCGGGCGGCCGCGGAGTGCGAGCATGACGAGTTCCTTCCGGGTGGAGCACGACAGCATGGGCGAGGTCAAGGTGCCGGCGGAGGCGCTGTGGGGCGCGCACACCCAGCGCGCGGTGCAGAACTTCCCCGTAAGCGGCCTCACCATGCCCCGAGCCTTCATCGCCGCGCTCGGGCTGGTGAAGCAGGCCGCGGCGCGTGCGAACAGGAGTCTGGGGCTGCTCGATGAGCGCATCGCGCAGGCCGTGGAATCGGCCGCGGCGGAGGTCGCGGCCGGCAACCACGACGCGCAGTTCCCGATCGACGTCTTCCAGACCGGAATGACCACGTCAACATGTGTCAGAGCAGCAACGACGTCATTCCGACCTGCATCCACGTGAGCGCGGCGCTCGCGGTGCGCCGCGAGCTCACCCCGGCGCTCGCGCACCTGGCCGGAGCGCTCGGCGGCCGCGAGCGCGAGCTCGCACGCATCGTCAAGACCGGGCGCACGCACCTGATGGACGCGATGCCGGTGACACTCGGTCAGGAGCTCTCGGGGTGGCGCGCCCAGATCGAGAATGGACTGGCGCGACTCGAGTCGGTGCAGCCGCGCCTCTCGGCGCTGGCGCAGGGAGGCACCGCCGTCGGCACCGGCATCAACGCGCATCCGGAGTTCGGGCGGCGATGCTGCCAGGAGCTCTCCAAGCTCAGCGGCGTCACGTTTACGCCGGCGCGCAATTACTTCGAGGCCATGTCGGCGCAGGACACGGCGGTGGAGCTGTCCGGACAGCTGAAGGTCATCGCCGTGAGCCTCATGAAGATCGCCAACGACCTGCGCCTGATGAACAGCGGGCCGCTCGCCGGACTCGGCGAGATCGCGCTGCCCCCGCTCCAACCGGGCAGCAGCATCATGCCCGGCAAGGTGAATCCGGTGATCCCCGAGGCCGCCACCATGGTGGCCGCGCAGGTCATCGGCAACGACACGAGCATCACGATCGCCGGCCAGTCGGGCAACTTCCAGCTGAACGTCATGCTGCCGGTGATCGCGCACAATCTGCTCGAGAGCATCCGGCTGCTCGCCAACGTGACGCGGTTGCTGGCCGACAGCGCCGTCGCCGGCTTCAAGGTCAACGAGGCGCGCATCGCCGCGGCGCTCGACCGCAATCCCATCCTGGTGACGGCGCTGAATCCGGTGATCGGCTACGAGAAGGGCGCCGCGATCGCGAAGAAAGCCTACGCCGAAGGGCGGCCGATCCGCGAGGTCGCCGGCGAGTCCACCAATCTGCCGCGCGAGGAGCTCGCGCGGCTGCTCGATCCGGCCGAGCTCACCAGCGGCGGCATCAAGGGCGGCACCGGCGGTGGAGGCTGAGCGCGCGGGCGCCGCAGGGCCGCGCGACTGGGCGCGGATCATCCGCGAGCGCCTGGCCGGCTCGCGCCCCCGCCATGATGTCTCGGAATGGCTGGTCCCGGGAGTGTGGGGACCGATCGATCCGTCGCAGCGGCGCTTCTATCCGCGCGATCCCGTCCCCGCCGCGGTGCTCGTGCCGCTCATCGAGCGGCCCGAGCTCACGATGCTCTTCACGCAGCGCGCGCCCGATTTGCGCAACCACGCGGGCCAGATCAGCTTCCCCGGCGGGCGCATCGAGAGCCGTGACGAAGGCAGTCCCCGTGCGGCCGCGCTCCGCGAGGCGCGCGAGGAGATCGGACTCGAAGAGCGCTTCGTGTCGGTGATCGGGTACCTCCCCGATCACCTGGTGATCAGCGGTTTCCGGGTGACGCCCGTGGTCGCGTTCGTGCAGCCGGGCTTCTCGCTGTCGCCGGACCCGAAGGAGGTTCAGGACACCTTCGAGGTCCCGGTCAATCATCTCTTCGATCCCGCCAATCACCACCGCAATCGCCGCCGCTCCGCATTCACGGGCGAGGAGGTCGAGTTCTGCGACATCCCCTACGGCGAGCGCAATATCTGGGGCGCCACCGCCGGGATGCTCATGACCTTGTACCGTCTGTGCGTGGAGGCGCCGGCCGCCGAGGCAACACGGGTGGGGCCGCATGAGTGAGGCCGAGACCGCGCTCGGCGCGCTGCTCGGGCTGATGGCGAGGCTGCGCGATCCGGAGCGCGGTTGCCCATGGGACCGCGAGCAGACTTTCGGCAGCATCGCTCCCTACACCATCGAAGAGGCCTACGAGGTGGCGGACGCCATCGAGCGCGCCGACCCGCGGCATCTGCGCGATGAGCTCGGCGACCTGTTGTTTCAGGTCGTGTTCCATGCGCGCATGGCGGAGGAGCGCGGCTGGTTCGATTTCGCGGCCGTCGCCCGCTCGATTCACGACAAGCTGGTGCGGCGCCACAGCCACGTGTTCGCCGGAACTTCGCCCGCGCCCGAGGAGCTCGTGCGGGTCTGGGAGGAGCAGAAAGCGCAGGAGCGGGCCGAGTCGGCCGGCGGCGCCCGGGCGGCGGAAGGCGCCGTGTTGGGAGGAGTCCCCAAAGCGCTGCCGGCGCTCACTCGCGCGGCGAAGCTCGGCCGGCGCGCGGCGCGCGTGGGTTTCGACTGGCCCGAGGCATCTCAGGTGCGCGCCAAGGTGCAGGAGGAACTCGCGGAGCTCGACCGGGCGCTCGCCGCCGTAGCCGAGCGCGGCTTCGATGCGCGCGCTCGGGAATCGGTGGCGGATGAGCTCGGGGATCTCCTGTTCTCGATCGTCAACTGGAGCCGGCACCTCGAGCTCGATGCGGAAGCGGCGCTCCGTGCGGCCAGTGCCAAGTTCGAGCGCCGCTTCGCGGCCATGGAAGCGCTGGCGCGCGCGCGCGCTCTCGATCTCAAGCAACTCTCGGCGGCCGAGTGGGACGCCCTGTGGAGCGAGGCGAAACTGAACGGCGCCTGAACGCACGCCGACGGCTGAGACTCGCGGCTCGAGAGGCGGATGCGCTACGCTTGCGCACACCGATGAAGACCCGCGCCGCACTCCTTATCCTATCGTTGCCGGTGGTCGCGTGGCTCCCTGCGGCGCATGCGGGCGCCGCGGCGGCGGACAGCCGTGCCGCACCGGCCGCCACGATGACGACGAGCGCGGTCTCGATGGACCAGGCTGTCAAGATGGTCGAGCGGCGCTTTCACGCCCGGGTGGTCAAGGCCGAGACGGAAAGAGACAACGGCCGCACGGTCTATGTGCTGCGCCTCCTGAGCGATGCGGGCAAGGTGTGGACCGTGCGGGTGGACGCCAGGGACGGGGTGGTTCAATAGGCGCGCTAAGAAAAGGGGAGGCATGCGCGTACTGGTGGTCGAGGACGAGGCGGCGCTGCGCGATTCGCTGAAGGAGCGCCTCGCCGCCGCGGGCTTCACGGTGGATGTGGCGCGCGACGGCAACGAGGGGTTGTTTGCCGGACTCGAATATCCGCTCGACGTGGCCATCGTCGACCTCGGGCTCCCGAATCTGCCAGGCCTCGAGGTGATCCGCCGCCTGCGGGCCGCGCGCAAGACTTTCCCGATCCTGATACTCACGGCGCGCGACAACTGGCAGGACAAGGTCGAGGGGCTGCAGGCGGGCGCGGACGACTACGTCGCCAAGCCCTTTCACTTCGAGGAGGTGCTCGCGCGACTGCAGGCGCTGCTGCGGCGCGCGGGCGGCTGGGCGAGCCCGCAGCTCGCGTGCGGAAGCGTATCGTTGGATACGCGCGCGCAGAGCGTGCAGGTCGGCGGCGCGCCAGTGGAGCTCACCACGTTCGAGTACCGCATCCTCGAGCACCTCATGCTGCGCGCCGGCGATGTGATCTCCAAGACCGAGCTCACCGAGCGGCTGTACGACCAGGACTTCGAGCGCGACAGCAACGTCATCGAGGTGCTGGTCGGACGGCTGCGCCGCAAGCTCGACC
>WNGN01034502.1_pt1 | contig 10313 bp, 10 predicted proteins | sample 5400561 | NCBI WGS metagenome assembly WNGN01 (sample SAMN13153379, study PRJNA577476) | soil metagenome | isolation source: 115 cm soil or saprolite under Garry oak tree replicate 2 | place: USA:California | collected 2016-06-15 | reverse complement strand
CTGAATTCATTTGTGACCCGGGAGGGCGGCGAGATAGGCCGGGCACAGGCGGTACAGGCGGAAGCGGCAGGCGTCGAACCCACCGTCGAAATGAACCCGATCTTAGTGAACGTACCCCCGGTCAGAGACCGGAGGCTTCTACGCAGTTGCCCGCGTTGGCCGCGTCCCGGCCAAAAGGTGGTAGGCTGCATGTAGGATATTGATCGCTGCGTTGGTATCCCGGTCCAGTTCACACCCGCATTCGCACGAATGCCAGCGTTCGCTGAGATCCTTCTTGACCACCGCGCCACATCCTGAGCAGATTTGGCTGGTATATTTGGGATCGACTTGTACCAGTGTCCTCCCGGCCCATGCTGCCTTGTAAGTACACAATTGCACAAATTGACTCCATCCAGCGTCGGCTATCGATTTGTTTAGCCCGGCTTTGGCTGCCGCTCCATTGGGAAGATACTGCCCGGTTGCTTCGTCTTGTTTGGGTTTGGGGCGCTTCACGAGGTTCGTGGTGTGCAGGTCTTCACAGGCGAGGATCTGATAGCGATTGACCAGCATCCGGGACTGCTTGTGCAGGAAGTCTTTACGCTGGTTCCTGATTTTCCGATGCGCTTTGGCCACTGCCTGGACCGCCTTTTTCCTGCGATGACTCCCGCGCTTCTTACGAGACAACGCTTCATGCAGTTTCTTCAGTCGCTTCTCTGCTTTGCGAAAGTACCGTGGGTTATCGATTAAATCCCCATTCGACAAAGCGCCAAAGTGCGTGATTCCTAAATCAATGCCCACATCCTCGTAGCTGACTGGCAAGGCTTCGGGTTTGCCAATTTCGCAGGTACAGACCGCATACCAGTGCTCACCCTCTCGTTTGATCGTGAGCGTTTTGATCGTGCCTGCCATATCCCGGTGCAGATGCAGTTTCACCGTGCCAATCTTCGTGAGATGCAGATTGACCCTGAGCATCCCTTTTTTGTCTGCCGGACGCTTGTGCGCGTCTCGTTTCCAGCCTGCACCGTCGGGATACGTGAAACTGTCATAGCGGGCTCTGCCCTGGAACCGGGGATACCCTGGTTTTTCGCCGTGCTTCACGCGCCGAAAGAAGGCTTTGAAGGTATCCTCCAGGCGAAACAAGACATCTTGCAGCACATGCGAAGCAATCTCTTGATACTCTGGCCGGATCTCTTTGATCTCCACCAAATCGCGTTTTTGTTCATACACGCTGCTGGCATGCTCTTTAGCGAGTTGCTTGCGCGACGCTTCATCGTAGTAGTTGGGATGCCGTTTCACCATGATCTCATAGGCGTCCCGGCGTTCTTGCAGACCAGCGTTGTAGAGTTCCCGACACCGATCCAGCACCCACTGCAACTTTTCGGTTGTTTGCTTGTTGGCATAAATACGGTATTTGAAAGCTTTGATGCTCATCGAATGTTCTCTTGAGAGAGAGGAACGAGAGGTTTTCTCGTTCCTCGTCATGCTATGCTGTCACGCTGCTACGAAGATATTCTTGTTAGGCTTGCTGGTTCCGGTAGTACGCTGCTTGCAGTGGAGCAAGAGGACCAACCAGATAGCCCAGGTATTCAGGAAGGTTCTCATAGCCCATCTCGTCAAAGTGGTAGCGCCCCTGCTCATCAGGCATCACGACGAGGCGAAGCCCCTCTTGGCTTGTCAGGGATAGGGCACATTGTGGTTCTTCGGGTTGAGAGCCATCCTCCCGTAAATGTCCTCGAAATATCAGCGGCGTGCAGCCAGAAATCCACGACGGAATGCCTCGTTGTCGAGCATGAGGGTCGTCATTCCCCACTCACCCTGTTGTGCCATGTGACAAGCTCTCCTTTCGCTATCATGCGACGTGGAGAGGCTAGATACGGCTTTATCCACTAGACTCTCTGATTAAAGCATACACGAAAATAGCCACAATTTCAATACTTATCCATTAAAAGCTTACAATGAACGACAATGCACACAGATAACCTTTTGAATTGACTTTCACCGGCTCTACCTCTATACTTACTGCAAGCGACGACAGCACCCAACTCCACATGAATGTGAGGATATGTATGTATGCCGACGGAATATTTAACAGTCGAACAGATTGCGAAAGAACTTGTCCTCAGCGAGGAGACTGTCCTGCGATGGATTAGAAGAAAAGAGTTAAAAGCATATAAATTAGGAAAAACGTATCGTGTGAAAAGGAAAGACTATCAAGAATTTCTCGATCAAAGGTATACTGGAAAACCAGATGAAGAGGATGAGGATAGCTAACACCTCTTTCACTGTCAATCTTGTCCTCATTCGATAGATTGTAACACTGCATCCACGCTCATATCTCCGACACTCCCAACATCGTACGACTGGGACCAGAAAGCACCGCCCCATAACTGTTTCTTCACTAGAGGAAAGCGTTGAAACACGCTACGGGCGGTGGTCCCTTTCAAGGCATGAGCAATCTGTGAGGGAGCAACAGACGGGGGAGCACTGAGAAACAGATGGACATGATCTTCTTGTACGTTCAGAGCGCCTATGGTCCAGGTGTTTGCTTCACAGATCCGACGAAGTTCTCGTTCGACAAACGTAGCAATTTTCCCGGTTAAGATACGTTTGCGATACTTGGGACATCAGACCAAGTGATAGGCTAATTTCTACGTGACGTGTTTGGTGTGCTGTGCATCCATCTACGTCAGTATAACATGTGTTCTAAATCGAGAGAAGGGCACGTTTGGGCCGCCTTACCCCTACTTGAAAGATAGGGGGATGCGGCGGCCCTTTCCTCAACGAGGAAAAGGAACGCCTCCGCCAAAGAGTAAACGAGCTTGCGCAGCAAACTTATGAGAGGAAGCCTGGCTGTGCCTTGATGGCTCCCCCTCCGTAGTATCAGACACATAGGTATTGAAGAACCTTCAAAAGCCAATGGAGGAGACTTTTACCGCTACTTCGGCGCTATACGAATTGCCCCATCCAACCGTTTCTAACTACTTCACGGTTGACCTAGCAGTGTTAAAAGAGTTGTCGCAGGAACTAGCCGAGCTTTTTGGCCTCACGCTTCCCGTCTCGTTGAAAAAGTGAAGTCATTAAACGGCTAGAATCAGGGTACTGTGAGAAATAAAGTGGCAAGTCTAGAAACAACCGTCAGAGTTGAGCAATTTGTTACTATTTCTCTTTCTCAGCCAACGCCTTTACTTTCGGCAAGACTCGATCCCAGACTTCTGCGCTCAGGCGGTGATATTTCTCCCCTTCAGTCATCACCGAAAAATCGCCTTGGAAGAGCCGGAACGTCGTCTTACCGGCATGTTCTGTAAGCTCGTAGGTTATGCCGTCCTCTTCCGTGACGGGTGGCTTTTCCCCACGAACGTTAAAGACGGTAAAACGCAGGAATGCATTCGGCTCAAGTGCGGTCACATTCCCTTCGACAATATCCTTCCAGAGTACCGGACTGCCAAGTTTCCAATCGGACTCGATATGGAACTCGGCGCCGCCTGAAAACTCAGGCGCCCACTCACTGGTATGCTCAGGACTGGTCAGCACATCCCAGACTTTTGAAGCCGGAGTATTGATTTCAATAGTTTTTTCTACAAAAAGCTTTGGCATATCTCTATTATAGCAAATCTTCACGCAATGAAGGAGCTTGAAATTCCGCTAGGCAATCCCATGCTGGACGGCGTAAACCACGGCGGAGGTCCGGCAGGTGACACCGATCTTGTTGTAGATGTGCTCCAGATGGTGCTCGACTGTTTTCCTGCTGATAACCAGAGTTTTCGCTATCTGGGGGTTACTCTGGCCCTGGGCCAGCAGGCGCAGCAGCTCTGCCTCCCGCTCCGTCAGGTCGCCCAACTGTCGACGCCTGGTCACAATTCTCTTGACGTGATGAGCACTGGTCAGTGACGCGACAAGCGCTTCGTAGCACGATCCATCGAATTGAGTGCCGACCAGCGGGCGCATTTTACGCAATGCGTCTGCTGGCTCTACCTGGTCGCCCTGCTGCTGCGTAAGCTGAGCATAGGTGTCCGCGACTGCCAGGACGCGGCCGTGGAGCGGGATTTGCTCTCCGGTGAGCTGCCGGTGATATCCCTGGCCGTTGATCCATTCATGAGCGGCGGCGGCAGCTGGTGCCAGCTCTTGTAAGGGTTCTACACGCTCTAGCACTCGCTGTGTGTAATAGGAATGGAGGCGATAATATTCCCATTCACTCGCTGATCGGTTGTCCCCCTTTTCCAGGATGCGTAAAGGTATTGCCACATTCCCAATGTCATGGACGAGCGCTGCGAATCGCAGCCTGGTCTGCTCGGCCCCCCCCAAACCGAGATAGCTCCCCATGCCCACCGCCACCTCGGCCACGATTCGCGAATGGTTCCATGACTCATAGGTCTTGATATCGACGAAGTCTGCCAGTGCTTCGCACACCACTTCAATCTGATCCGCCATCATCCTGTCAGCAGACGTCGGCGGTTGCATCGCCAGGATGACTGATTTCGTCGGCTCGTGCTCGAGCGTTTGCCAGAAGTCAGCCTGCTTCTCCAGGGTAAGGAATGCGTCCACCACCTCCGGATCGAAACGTGCTCCGCTTTGCTCCTGGGCCAGCGCTCTGGCCGCCGTTGGCCCGCCGAAACCATATGCCAGTTCGAGCGTTAGTGCGGCATGGAGAATACGTGCCGCCAGGGGTACCTCGCTACCCTTGAGACCGTAGGTCAGGCCCTTACCGTCCCAGCGCTCATACTGGAAACGCAGGGTGCGCTGGACATACTCTGGGAAGCCAAGTCTTCGCGCGAACAACTCCGCGATTTCACAGTGGCCCCGCATCGCTTCCTTCACGATCGGCCCACACTGGACCAGGAAGGACAGGAGTCTGGAGATGCGGCTGTGGAGCTGTGAGTCTACCGGCACATTTCTGGATAACCACGCGATGCTATCGTTGAGCCGGGTTGGATCGACCAGCATGATATCCGAGCGAGGCATCAGTTCGTCATCGGGGAAGAAGGCAGAAAAGCCAGCCGCACATGCGGTACAGCCTACGTCCTTGAGAAGCGCACCATAGAAGATGGCTTCCCGCTCCTCACTCGGGAGCTTGAGCGCATCGGCTAACCGGAGCCCGAGGTACGCGCTATTCAGCCCATGCTCCATACGCTCGCTGAGCCCCAGGCCCGTGGCAAAAGACAAGGCGCACAGGAGTTCTGCAAGATTCCCATTTGGCTGTTCGCGGTTCGTCATATATACTCTCCACCCTTCGGGTTGGAAGTAAAGACACCAAATATGGGTGAACTCCCCGATGCTTTTATTCGGAATTAGCCGCATAATCATAATAACATCATTTCCACCCCTTGAACAGGGGCGAGTAATGTCAAATCAATGGCAGTGACGGAGGTGGCCCTTTGGAGGCACCACGATAGACAAAGGAGTTCATCGCATGTACTTCAAGCAGTTTCTTGACGAGCGGTACGGGTGTGCGTCATACGTGGTTGCGTCTCGTCAGTCTCATGAAGCGGCGATCGTAGATCCATCGCTTGATATACGACAGTACGAGGTACTGCTGCGCGAGAGGGACTTCCGGTTGCGCTACGTGATCGAGACACACGTGCACGCAGATCACCTCTCAGGTGCGCGGCAACTGGCAGCCAGACAAGGAGCCAGTTTGTGCTTGTACGAGTCGGCGCGGGTCGCCTACCCATACCGCCCTCTCCGGGATGGGGAGGAACTCGAGCTCGGGCAATTGCGCTTGCGCGTGTGGCACACACCTGGCCACCGCCCAGAATTGATCTCGATCCTCATCATTAATCCTCCCCGCAGCCCACAGCCTTCCATGGTGCTGACAGGGGATTCACTGCTCGTGGGTGACGTTGGACGTCCCGATTTTGGCGGGGGCGACCCCGCAGCTCAGTTCGAGAGTCTGACGCGCTTGCTGCGGCTGCCAGACTGGGTGGCCGTTTTCCCCGGCCACTTTGAGGGACCCTGTGGCAAAGGGATGTGCGGGCGACCCAACACGACTATCGGCTTTGAACGGCTCTATAATCCACTGGCACGTCTCGACCACGATACATTTATCGCCACCATCACCAACGGCGTACCCGCGCGTCCGTTGAACATGACGGCCATCGAGGCCACCAACCTCGGCAACGCCGAGGTGCCTTGGGCAATGCTCACGAGTGGTCCCATCATCCAGGAGATCGATGTCGACACGCTGGAATTACGCTCAGCAGAGACGATCGTGTTGGACGTGCGCGAGCCAGATGAGTATGAGCGCGGTCACGTGCCCGGGGCGATCAATCTCCCACAGGCCGACCTGGCCTCACGACTTGATGAGATCCCACGTGATTGTCCACTCGTCCTGGCCTGTCGGAGTGGCGCTCGCTCACTTCGGGCCGCGCAGTTTTTAAGGCAGGTAGGGTTCGAGCAGGTGACGAACGTTCAGGGCGGGACGGAGGCCTGGCATGCGGCGGGCAAGCCTCTGGCATTCGGCGATCTCAGTGCCGGCAAGCTGCGCGTCATCGAATCCTCATGGGCTCACGGCTGCATGGGAATCGACCGGTGAGCGCGAGAAAGAGATGGACAAGATAGGTTTGCCCACCGTTCTGATCCACAGAAAGGAGGACATCTCATGCCAACGAGCATAGGATCGCTCAATCACACCGCTCTTGATCAGCATCCAGAGATGTGCGTGCATCAAACATCTCCCTTGAATGTAGGTGCTCCCTTGGAGCTTATACGCCAGTCATTCATCACACAGCAGGAATACTTCTTTATGTGCAATCATGGTGCCGTGCCTCAAGTGAATGTGCAGCGCTATCGCCTTGCTGCTTCAACTGTGGTAGCGACGCTGCAATGTGCGGGACATCGGCGCAATGAACTGGCTGCCATTCAGCCTATTCCTGGTGAAATCCCCTGGGGGGCGGAGACGATCGGCAATGCTGTCTGGCAAGGGGTCGTATTGCGCGAGGTGTTACTGGCGGCCGGCGTCAGGCCAGAGGTGCGGCACGTGGCTTTTCTCGGCCTGGACGCTATTCAAAAAGGCAGTGAGCGGTTTGCATTTGGTGGCTCGATTCCCATCGAGAAGGCGTTGAGTTCGGAAGTGCTCCTGGCGTACGAGATGAATGGGCACCCCCTGCCACCAATGCATGGCTTCCCCCTGCGGGTCCTCGTGCCAGGGTATATTGGAGCACGCAGCGTGAAGTGGTTGGCGAGCATCGTCCTGCAGGATGCTCCCTCCACCAACTACTACCAGGCTCGTGCCTACAAACTGTTTCCGCCTCACATTCAAGCAGAGAGCGTAGACTGGACGCAAGGGCAGATGCTCGGAGCACTCCCCCTGAATTCGGTCATCTTCCGTCCTTGTGAGGGGGAACTGCTCAAGGCAGGGCCGATTTCCATTCAGGGCTACGCGGTCGCTGGGGAAGGTCACTCCATCGAACGGGTTGACCTGTCAAGTGACGGAGGAGCAACATGGACAAACGCCACGTTGCTAGAGCAACCGCAGCCCTGGACGTGGTGCTTCTGGGAGGTGACGGTGCCCCTTGATCCTGGTGCTCACCAGTTGATCGTCCGTGCCAGGGATTCGGCTGCCTGCACACAACCGGAAGATGTCAGGCAGGTGTGGAATTGGAAAGGGTACGTGAATAATGCCTGGCATCGTGTCAATGTCGTCATACAATAGGGCGAGCGCACAGGAACTCGCCGATCTTTTCAGTCTCACACTTCCCGTCTCACTGAAGAAGCAGGCTCATCAAGCGGTTGAGTATCCGCTCGTACCAGAGACGTAGTTCGCCACTTCTGTCAGGGAACACGTTGGAACTTCTTCCTGACAGCTATAGCTCAATGTCGTAAAACGTACCCTCATGAATTGTAACATACAAGAACGGAAAGGGGGTTGGACTGGCAACGGGAACCATACAGTTCCCCACACTGCTCCACACGGCACCCACTCCTACGGGTCTGATTCCCGCGTTTAGTCGTTACAACTCATGAAGGCAAGGTCAGACCGCCATCCTCTCGCTGACCTCACCTTTTCGCTGCTGACCTTCTTTACCGGGTATGCCTCGCCGTTGATTACGCCCTGGCCGATTATCGATCAGGGAGATTCGCCGACGAAGGGAATCACTGATATTCTGCTGATCACATCCTTGACGATACCTTCAACCGTTATAGAATAATGTGCATCGGCCTCTCCGGTGATTTTTCAAAGTCGACGTCAAATACTGGCCCGCCACCAGCGTTCTCAACATGCACTTTGAGTTTATCTAGTGAAACAACACGTATTTCCAGGCTCTCGCGGTCATCTTTGACCATCAGCGTATCCTCTTGCCAATCTCCCCGCATATCATGTGTTTCGCCAAAGATGCAGGAAGTGCCCGCATGGAATTGCTGCTCGTAATCGTCGTAACCGATTTGTTCAACATCAACAAATTCTTCGGCACCTGGAACGCCGGTCATGCGCATTTCGCAGCGCAGAGCATAACCAGAAGCTGCCAACTCGTTTTTCCAGCGTGCTTTTACCGGAAACATCTCGCCATGTGCAGTCATGGTGCCGCTGCCATTCCATTCCCCAACCAACTTTTTTAAGTGGGTACGTTGTGAAATCATAATGCTCATCATCTCCTTTGCTTTTTTAGTACGCCTGGCAGGACTTTTTAACGCTGCTTACGCCTGCTGCTGCATGGCAGCCATGTTGCGCCCCACGGCTTCCATGGTCTGATGGTAGCGGTCCAGGGGGCTGAACTCGACATACTCAGTGCCTTCGCCAATCACCGGCGTGTGTCCAGGTGGGACGTAGTACACATCGCCCGCGTTGTAGACTTCCTCGTGATCGGCGAACCGGTAGCGCATTTGTCCTCGTACGACATATCCCCAATGTGGGCATTGGCAGCGATCATCAGGAAGTCCCTTAAAGAAGGGAGCCGGATCGACCTCCTGTTGAAACGTCCCTAATTCGGCATTCATGCCACCCCATTCAACTGCTCGGATGGTCCCGAAATCCGCTTCGAGCACTGCGGGTATATCTGCTCTTGATCCTCGCATAGACTTCTTTCTCCTTTCGTTATGACCGGTGGTCCTTTCTTGCCTTTGCGGTGGTTTCCGCTTCTGCTATAGACAGTTTAAGAGCAACACCTGGAAAAGACATCGGGGAAACTAATCATTCCCGGGAACTCTTTCAGTAGTGTGAGTGGTTCTTCCATTGGGGAAAAATACCTAAAGATGTGAGGAGGCTATGCGATCCCGGAGCGGATGGCGAAGGCAGCAGCAGCAGCACGGTTGTCTGTACCCGTCTTTGCGCAGATGCGCGCAATATGGTTAGCAACGGTCTTCTCGCTCAGCACCAGTTCCTCGGCAATCTGGCGATTACTCTTGCCAGCCGCAACGAGGCACAGCACTTCGACTTCCCGTGAGCTCAGCCCAGCAGGAAGCGGTCGAGCGTTGCGGGATGATGATCTCTCCGGTAACTGCTCCAGTCGTGCTCGCACGGCAAGCGCTTCCCTATACATGCCCAACTCCTGGAACAGGTCAAGCGCCAGCTCGAACAGTCTGCGCGCCCGCGCCACACTGCCTCGCCCTCCCTGAGCGAGGGCGAGCTGACCTTGCGCAACCTGTGTGAGTGCCAGTTCGGGGAGAAGGCCCTCGCGGCGCGCTGTCGCCTCTGCCCTGCCAAGGGAAGCTTGTGCGTCCGACCAGGCTGCCTGGAAGGTGTACAGTTCACCCAAAATCCGGTCAACTAGCCAATCGAGGAATAATCCCTGGTAAGGAAGCAGCATCGTGGTGTAGCGTGCAATCCTCTCCCGATCCTGTAACAACAGGGCCATCTGCGCCAGATAGACCACCACGGTCCCGGTGAGGATGGTTCCAGGCTCGTGTGAGGAGAGCAGCGTCTCGGTTTCCTGCAGGAAGGCTAGTGCCTCTTGTCGCTTGCCCAGTAGCAACTGGACCCATCCCAGAATAGGTAGGTACCAGATCAATACACCTGGACCCATTTGGCGAAAGAGGGCCACCGCTTGCGCAAGATGCCCTTCGGCTACCTCATACGCATGTTGGCTAACAGCCAGAAGGCCGCGTATCTGGAGGAGGAACGCCCGCGGTTCGGGACTAGCCAGGGAGGTGATAGCTATCTCTGCTTGGGCGAGCCACTGCTCCGCTTCCGCGAAGTTTCCCCGGAAAGCCACGCATCCCGCCAGCCAGGGGTACATGTGGCGCAGTTGGTAGGATTCCTGGCAACGATGTGCCGCCTCTATCCGGCGCAGGAGGCTCTCCTTCATCTGGTGAATCTGGCCACTCCAGAAGTAGGCCAGGGTCAGGCAGGCGCAGCACTCTGCCGCCTCCACAGGGTCATCGACGGCAACAGCGAGCGTGAG
>WNGN01017466.1_pt1 | contig 10317 bp, 9 predicted proteins | sample 5400561 | NCBI WGS metagenome assembly WNGN01 (sample SAMN13153379, study PRJNA577476) | soil metagenome | isolation source: 115 cm soil or saprolite under Garry oak tree replicate 2 | place: USA:California | collected 2016-06-15 | reverse complement strand
ACGCGGTCAGCGCGCGCCCGAGCACGTCCAGGCTCGGCGCGCCGCCGGTGCCCATGATCAGCCGCGAGCCGAACTTCTGCCCGCCGAGCACGAACGGGTCGTCGGCGTGCACGTCGGTCACGTCAGCCTCCCTGCACCGCGGTCAGCACTTCGACCTCGTCGCCGGCCGCCAGCCGCGTCGACGGCCAGGATGCCCGCCTGACCAGCTCGCCGTTGACGGCCGCCGCGACTCCCGTGGCCGCGTTCGATATCAGCGCAACGGCTCGTTCCAGCGACATGTCGTCCGCCACCTGGTGGGCGGTGCCGTTGATCACGATTTCCATCGCAGTTCCTGTCGCTCGAAGCGCTCGGCGCCGAACGCGGCCGCGGGCTCGTCAAGCACGCCGGTAGCCAGGAATCCGGCGATCAGGTCGGCGGTCACCGGCGCGAGCAGGACGCCGCTGCGGAAGTGGCCGGCGGCGAGCACCAGGCCGGCCAGCGCCGACGGGCCGAGCACCGGCGCGTTGTCCGGGGTTCCCGGCCGCAGCCCGGCCGCCGCCTCGGCGAACTCGAGCTCGGTGATGCCGGGGACGATCGCCCGCGCGTCCCGCAGCAGCTGCCACACCCCGCCCGCGGTGACCGTCGTGTCGGCGCCCATCTCCTCCTGCGTGGCGCCCAGCACGAGCTCGCCGTTGTCCCGCGGCACGAGGTAGACCGGCGATCCCTGCACGACTCCGCGGACGGTCCTGTTGAGCAGCGAAGGAGACGAGCGTGCCGCGACAGTGGCTGTGGTCGCGCGAAGCCGGACGATCTGGCCCTTCACCGGCCGGATCGGGGGAGTGCTGCCGGGGGGCAGGCCGGCGAGCGCTGGCGAAGCCCAGCCCGCGCTGAGAACGACGCTGCTCGCGCTGATGATCGTCCCGTCGGCCAGTTCCGCGCCTGACGCGCGGTCACCCGCCGTGCGCAGCCGCGTGGCGCGCTGCGGCAGGTGCACGGCGCCGGCTGCACCGGCGGCTGCCAGCAACGCGGCCGTCAGCAGGCGCGGGTCGACGGATGCGTCGTCGTCGACCAGCAGGCCGCCGGCGATCGCCGGTCCGAGCAGCGGTTCAGCCCTGCGGCACTCCCGGCCGGTCAGCCGCTGGGAAGCGGCCCCGAACGACTCGCGCAGCAGCGCGTGCTCGGCCAGCATGGCCATGTCATCGGCGTCGTACCCGACCTGGAGCGTGCCGGTCTGGCGGAAACCGGTGGGCAGGCCGGTCAGCTCGGTCAGCTCGGCGGCGAAGTCAGGGTAACGCCGCAGCGAGAGGCGGCCGAGCTCGAACAGCTGACGCTCGGCGTAGGCGGCCTCGGCGACCGGCGTGAGCATCCCGGCCGCCGCGTACGACGCGCCCCGGCCGGGATCTGGATCGGCCACGATGACCGAAAGGCCGCGCTGGGCCGCACGCCAGGCAACGGCCAGGCCGATCACGCCGCCGCCGATGATCAGGACGTCCGCCGTCCGCTCGTCGGCCGGCCCGGCCTGCGCCCCGTTGACCGCTGCCGTGTTGACCGCTGCCGTGTTGACCGCTGTCATCGCGCTCCCTTCGCCGGCATGACCCGGATCAGGTTCTGCGGTCGGCGGCTGCCCAGCCGCCCTCTCAGTCCGGTCTGCACCGGGCTCCCGCGCGTCAGCCTCCAGCTTAGTGCCCGGATACGATGCACCGGATATCGCCGCCTGCGCCGCCACACCGCCGCGCCGTCACGGGCGAGCGAAGTCCAGGCAACCTGGAAGTCCAGGCAACCTGAGCGAGTCGCGGAGGTCCAGATGACTGCCAGCCAGGCCGGGATCGTCGTCGCTGGTGGCGGGCTGGCCGGCTTGCGCACGGTCGAGGAGTTGCGCGCGCTCGGCTACGCGGGCACGGTCACCGTGCTCGCGGCCGAGCGCAGGCCGCCGTACGACCGGCCGCCGCTGTCCAAGCAGCTGCTGGCCGGGGCGGTGGACGATACCTCCCTGCGCGCGGAGCTCGACTCGCTCGGCGCCGAGTTCAGGCTGGGCGAGCCGGCCAGGCGGCTCGGTGACGGCATGGTCGGCACCGGCCGCGGCGAGTACCCCTTCGAGCGGCTGGTGGTCGCCACCGGGGCGCGACCGATCGCGCTGCCCGGTCCTGGCAGGCAGCGGTTCCTGCGCACGATCGACGACGCGCTCGCGCTGCGGGCCACGCTGGTGCCCGGCGCCCGGCTAGTCGTCGTCGGGGCGGGCTGGATCGGGGCCGAGCTCGCGACCGCGGCCGCGGCAAGGGGCTGCCGGGTGAGCGTCGTCGAGGCGGCCCGCGCCCCGCTCGCGGGCGCCATCGGCGCCGAGGTTGGGGCCAAGACCGCGCCGTGGTACGCCGAGGCGGGGGTCGAGCTGCTGCTCGGCCAGGCGGTGGAATCGGTGCAGGAGGGCGGGCTGGCGCTGGCCGGGGGCGGCTGGCTGGCCGCCGACGAGGTCGTCACCGCGGTCGGGGTCAGGCCCGAGGTGGCCTGGCTGGAGTCCTCGGCGGTGAAGCTGGAGAACGGCGTCGCGGTGGACGAGCAACTGCGTTCCTCCGTCCCCGGGGTGTACGCGGTGGGGGACTGCGCGGCCTTCTGGTCCGGCCGGTTCGGCCGCCATCGCGGCGCGGACCGGCTGGTCTGGCGCGGCGACCCGAGCGGACCGCACTGGGCCGCGTGCTGGCTGGCCGGCGAGCGGCTGGCCGGCGAGCGGCTGGCCGGCGAGCGGCTGGTCGCCGTGCTCACCGTGGGGCTGCCGCGCGATCTGCACCAGGGCAGGCGGCTGATCGAGTCCGCCGCCGTGGTCGATGCCGGCCGGATCGCCGACCTCGCGGTCCCGCTCCGCGACAGCGCCCGATGAACCCCCGGCCGCGCGGTCCGGCTGGCGTGGTTTGCCTGGCGGCGCTGCCGGGGAAAGGATGTGGACGTGGCACAGATCGACCCCCCGACCGATGCCATCATCGGTCTCTGGTTCACGATTCCCGAGGTTGCCGAGCGGCTTGACCTGCGCGCCAGCAGGGTCAAGCAGTATCTCCGCGACCACAAGCTGCTCGGCGTCCAGCGCCCGGACGGCTCCTTTGGCGTGCCCGCCGCATTCCTCGACGGCAACCAGGTCGTCCGCGGTCTGCACGGCACGCTGACCCTGCTCTTCGACTGCGGGTTCACCGACGTCGAGGCGATGCGCTGGCTGTTCACCTCGGACGACTCGCTGCCCGGCAGCCCGATCGAGGCGATCGCGGCGCACCGCTGCAGCGAGGTCAACAGGCGGGCCCAGGCGCTCGCCATCTGACCGGCGTCGTCCCGCCGCTACGGCAGCCCAGGGGCGATACCGGGCCGCCGCCTTAACAGTCATGTGCTCATGTGCCCGGTGCCGGTTCCCGGTCGACCCGCTTCATGATCGTGGTGGGTTCGGGTCGCATAGAGCAGTAAACCCACCACGATCATGAAGTCCAGCGAGTGGCAGGATGGCAGCGTGACGAGTGCAACCGAGGTCAGCCCCGATGCACTGCGCGCCAGGCTCGCGTCCGCGCGCCTGTACCTGTGCACCGACGCCAGGCAGCGCCAGGGCGATCTGCAGAAGTTCCTCGACGCCGTCCTTGGTGCGGGCGTGGACATCGTCCAGCTCAGGCAGAAGGGGCTGGAGGCCGGCGAGGAACTCAGGTTCCTCGAGGTGTTCCGCGCGGCCTGCGACCGGCACGGGGCGCTGCTGGCCGTCAACGACCGCGCCGACGTGGCGTTCGCCGCGGGAGCGGACGTGCTGCACGTCGGCCAGGACGACCTCGCGCCCGCCGTGGCCAGGCAGATACTCGGGCCGGACCCGGTGATCGGCCTGTCTACGCACTCACAGGCCGAGGCGGTCGCGGCGGCTGCGGATCCGGCGGTCGAGTACTTCTGCGCGGGCCCGGTGTGGCCGACGCCGACCAAGCCGGGGCGCCCGGCGCCGGGGCTCGGGCTGGTCAGCTACGCGGCGGGCCTGGCGGCTACGCGGCCGTGGTTCGCGATCGGCGGCATCGACGAGGCCAGCCTCGGCGACGTGCTCGAGGCCGGCGCCCGCCGGGTGGTGGTCGTGCGGGCGATCACCGAGGCGGCCGACCCTGGCGCGGCCGCCGGACGGCTCGCTGCCCGGCTCGCGGACGCCCGCTGAGCCGTGAGCTATATCAATCATTTCTCGATGAGCAGGTCGCACCACACAAATTTCAGGCCGCGTTGGGCCCGGACGTCGCGGTGCTCGCGCTGAGCGGAACTCCCGCCTGGGACCGGGGCTCGGCGTCCGACCTGGCCGCACGGCAGCCTGCCCGCCTTGCCAAGGCTGGGCCAGCACAGCCGGCCGGCGAGTTATCGCGGACGTCATCGAAGTGCGTGCCGCGAACCGCTGACCTGCGCCGTGCCGCGCCGGCACGCACGGGCGCCGGGGCTGCCAGGGCAGGTGGACCAGGCCCCGGCCGGATCACGCCGCACAGGCGAACACCGCTGTCACATCGATGTTCCCCGGACTGCCCGATCACCAACATCGATGCGGCACCGTGGTTCGCCGGCGAACACCGCTGCCACATCGATGTTCCTCCGACTGCCTGACCACGAACATCGATGTGGCATGGATGTTCGCGGAGAACCGACGGCGTACTTCGCGGGAGTGCGCGCTGAGGGCCGGCCAGTCAGGCCGCAGACGAGCAGCATCAGCCCGCCGCCGGAGTGAAGCGGGGACGGTCCGCAGGCCCCGGCCCGGCTTCCAGGCGGCGACCAGGTTCGGCCAGTCTTGCTGGTCTGCGGCGCCGCTAGCCAGCCACCGATCCTGCCCGGTCTCACCTGGCTGAGCTTCCTGCGTGGAGGTTAGCTACGAACCTACCGGGCATCGTGGCCATCAGGGACTCGAAAGATCCGGACGGGCCGGTGCTGGCTGCCAGCCCGGCCGCGTGGCGGGCTTTCGTTGCGAGTATCCGAGCAGGGAGTTCGGGCTGTAAGCAGGTTGTCCGGCAGCGCATCTCAACTGACATCCCGCTGGCCGGATGCTGCGTGGCCGGGCAGGCTGAGCGCCCGGCGCAGGAAGGCGAGTTCGTGCCACAGCAGGTTCTCGGCCGCCGCCTCGTCGGACACCCGGTGGGTGGCCCCGGGCAGCGGCAGCACCTCATGCGGTCGGCCGGCCGCCAGCAGCGCGGCGGACAGCCTGAGCGTGTGCGCCGCGAACACGTTGTCGTCGGCGAGTCCGTGGATCAGCAGCAGCGGGCGGGTCAGCGACGCCGCGTCGCCGATCAGCGAGCAGTGGTCGTAGGCCTCCGGATGCCGGTCGGGATGGCCGAGGTGGCGCTCGCGCCAGTGCGTGTCGTACAGGCGCTGGTCGGTCACGGGGGCTCCGGCCACGGCGGCATGGAAGACGTCGGGACGGCGCAGCACCGCGAGCGCGGCGAGGAACCCGCCGAAGGACCAGCCGCGGATGCCCACCGTGCCCAGGTCGAGCTCGCTGCGGAGCGCGGCGGCCGCCTGGAGCGCTTCCACCTGGTCGTCGAGCACCGGCCCGGCGATGTCCAGGTAGATCGCCCGCTCCCAGGCCGGGCCGCGGCCCGGCGTCCCCCTGCCGTCCACGGCGAGCACGGCGAATCCGTTCTCGGCGAACCACTGCGACACATAGGTCCACGAGCCGTGCTCGGCGGTCACCTTGCGCGCTGCGGGCCCGCCGTAGGGGTCCATCAGCACCGGCAGCGGCGGATCACCCGGGCGGTGCCAGGACGGCAGGAACAGGGCGGCGCGCAGCCCGCGCGGGCCGAGCGCCAGCAGCTCCATGCGCGGCCTGACCACCGGGTCCTGGGCTTTCGAGGCGATTTGTTCGGTGCCGTGCCCGGTGCTGACCAGCGCGCGGGTCCCCGGCCAGTCCCGGCTGCCGGAGAGCAGGACCGTGGTCCCGCCCTGGCTGGCGCCGCAGTGCACGCCGGGCACGTCGTTCAGCCGGCTCAGCCCGGAGTCCGGGCCGTAGCGCCACAAGTGGATCCGCGTCGGCTCCTCGTCGGACGCCGTGAACAGCACCGTCTCGCCCTCTACGCCGAGCACGGCGTCCAGTTGCAGGCCCGGCGGGGTGACCGGATGCCCGCCGGCCAGCAGCCGCCGCGTGTCGTCCAGGTCCCCGGCGGTCAGCAGCACGCCCGAGGCCGTCCGCGCGGGCAGGCCGTGGACGAGCGACACCCAGGCGTCGTCCTGCCGGGCTGCCAGGAGCGCGGTCGCCCCGGTGCGCGGATCGATGCCGAGCACGACTAGTTCCCGCTGGTCACGGCTCTGCACGGCGGCGTAGGGCCCGTGGGAGTCCCAGCCTGCGCTGGTCAGGTACTCGTAGGCGGCGGAGTCCCAGGCCACGGGAGTGAGCACGGCGGCTGACCGGCCGGGCCCGGCCGGCCGGTCGAGGTCGGCGATCCAGAGGCTGACCGCCGCGTTGGCGGTGCCGGCTGGCGGATAGCGGAACGCTGCAGGCGGGCGAGCGGGGTCGGCAGGGTCGGCGACATACCACCGCTGGACCGGGCGGGCGTCGACCCGCGCGACGAGCATCCGCCGCCCGTCCGGCGCCCACCAGTAGCCGCGGTCGCGGCCCATCGACTCGGCCGCGACGTGCTCGGGGAGCCCGAAGCTGATGTCCGGCCCGTCCGGCCCGTCCGGCCCGTCCGGCCCGTCCGGCCCGTCCGGCTCGGCCAGCGGCCGGTCCGCGCTGCCGTCGGCCTCCGTCACGCGCAGCGTGCCACCGCTGACGTAGCCGACTCGCCGTCCGGTCGGATCGGGCCGCGGGTCGACGACCGGCTCGGCCGCCGGCAGCCTGCGCACCTCGCCGCCGTCCGGCCGGGCGGTCCACAGCTGCCCGGACAGCGCAAAGGCCAGCAGGCCGCAGGCGCGGTCGGCCGCGTAGGAGACAATGCCGGATGACATCTGCCTGGCGCGCTCGCGCCTGGTCCTTTCCTGCGCGGTCAGCTCCTCGTCCGCGCCGGCCAGCAGGGCGAGCGGGTCGGCGATCAGCCGTTCCTGCCAGGTCAGGCAGTCCATCGCCCACAGGCACGACGCGGGATCCGTCCCGGTCCTGGTGCGCAGGAAGATGACGGTACGGCCGTCGGGGGAGACGGTGACCTGCCCGGGCACCCCCAGGCTGAAGCGCCTGGTCGTGGCGAGCTGGCGGGGCAGCGATGGCTCGGCGGCGGTCACGTCAGTCGTTCCTCGAGGTCGCGGCGATGGCCAGGTCGGCCAGTGCCGACTTCGACTCCGGCGTGATCGGCGCCAGGTCAAGGGCCGCCAGCGCCTCCTTGACGTTCCTGTCGATCATCGCCTCGCACTCGGCCAGCGCGCCCGTGCCGGTGATCACCGCCCTGACCTGTTCCGCTCTCGCCTCGGTCAGCAGCGGGTTGCCGATGGCACGGTCAAGCACGGCGGCCTGCTCCCGGTCGGCCCGCTCCCTGGCGATCGCGAGCATCACCGTCCGCTTGCCCTCGCGCAGATCGTCGATCACCGGCTTGCCGGTCCTGACGGGATCGCCGAAGACGCCGAGAATGTCGTCGCGCAGCTGGAACGCCGTCCCGATGAAGACGCCGAGAATGTCGTCGCGGAGCTGGAACGCGGTCCCGATCGGGATCCCGTAGTCGGTGAACGCTCGGCGACGACCTGGCCCGTCGGCCGGCGCGGCGGCCCCGTCCCGGCCGGATGCTCCTAGCATGGCGCGGTGCTCGGCGCCGGCCAGCTCGGCGCCCAGGTGCAGCGGCCGCTCGACGGTGTACTTGGCGGATTTGTAGGTCACCACCCGCAGTGCGCTGGCTGCGTCGGACGCGCCGGACGCCTGGGCGACGACGTCGAGGAACTGCCCGGAGAACACCTCCGTGCGCATCGCGTCGAGGACGCGGAGCCCGCGCCAGACCGCGGCCGGCGCCAGCCCGCTCGCCCTGAGCATCTCGTCGGTCCACGCCAGCAGCAGGTCGCCGATCAGGATCGCCGCGCCCGCGCCGAAGTCATCGGCCGAGCCGCGCCAGGCAGCCGCGGCATGCCTGGACGCGAAGCGCCGGTGCACGGCGGGCTGGCCGCGGCGGGTCTGGCTGGCGTCCATCACGTCGTCATGCACCAGCGCGCTGGCGTGCAGCAGCTCAAGGGAGGCCGAGGCAGCGACGATCTCGCGGCCGTCGGCACCGCCGCACGCGCGCCAGCCCCAGTAGCAGAACGCGGCCCGCAGGCGCTTGCCGCCCGCCAGCAGGTCGGCGATCGCGTCCACGCAGGGCAGCAGGTCAGCGCTGATCGCGGCCAGGTTGTGCCGCTGCTGCCCGATGAACTCGTCCAGCTCGGCACCGATCGCTGACCGGATCCGCGTCATGTCCGCAGCTCCCGTCGACATGATCGTGACCCTAGCCGCAGCCACCACGTGGCGCCGTCGCCGGGCGGTGCGGCGAGGGCGTCTCGTCATGATCGGGATCGGGATAGCCTGGACCAATGGCATCGCGGCTGCCCCAGCAAGCACCCCTGATCAGGGACCTTCTGGCCGTCGGCGGCAGGTCGTTCTCATTCGAGTTCATGGCGCCCAAGACCGACGCCGACGAGGAGCAGCTCTGGCTGGCGATCAGGCGGCTCGAGCCGCTGCGGCCGACGTTCGTCTCGGTCACCTACGGCGCGGGCGGCACGACCAGGGACCGGACCGTTCGGGTCACCGGCAGGATCGCCGAGGAGACGACCATGACCCCGGTCGGGCACCTGACCGCGGTCAGCCACTCGGTCGGCGAGCTCAGGCACGTCGTCGGGTCGTACGCGGCGGTCGGCGTCAGGAATGTGCTCGCGCTGCGCGGTGACCCGCCGGGAGATCCGTCGGCCGAGTGGGTGGCCCATCCGCAGGGACTGCGGCACGCGTCGGAGCTCGTCCGGCTGGTCAGGCAGGCGGGCGACTTCTGCGTGGGGGTGGCGGCCTTTCCCGAGGTCCACAACCGGGCCGTGAGCAGGAGCTCGGACCTGCGGTTCTTCATGGACAAGTGCGCGGCAGGCGCCGACTTCGCGATCACCCAGATGTTCTTCTACGTCGAGGACTACCTGCGATTCAGGGACGAGGTGGCCGCGCTCGGCTGCCCGGTCCCGATCATCGCCGGGATCATGCCGATCACCAGCGTGCCGATGATCGACCGGGCCGTGCTGCTCTCCGGGGCGCGGTTCCCCGCGGAGCTGGCCGAGCGTCTGCGAAGGTGCGCTGGCGACCGCTCTGCGGTCCGCCAGGTTGGCGTGGAGTACGCGGCCGGGATGTGCCAGCGACTGCTTGACGAGGGCGTCCCCGGGCTGCACTTCTACACGCTGAACGGGTCCCGGGCCACCGGCGAGGTTTATCAGGCGCTCGGGCTGGCGGACCGGGGCAGGCTGCCGGCGGTGACCGGGTCGCGCAGCGGCAGCACCGCGCCCATGACCGCGTAGGGCGGGCTGCCGCCGGGGAAGCTGTAGCCGGTCAGCAGGTCGCCGAAGCCCATCCGCCGGTACAGCCGGCGGGCCGTGGACTCCCGGTCCGGCGTGGACAGCAGCGCGGTCCGCTCCGGCCGCCCGGCCACCAGCGCGGTCAGCATCTGGGTCCCGATGCCGCATCGCTGCTGGTCCTTGCGCACGTGCAGCTCGGCCACCTCGAGGCAGTCGGCGAGCCAGCCCTGCGTGAGCGCCGGGCCGATCGCCCTGGTCAGCGCGGCCGATACGGCGTCGTACCACCACTGACCTGGCTGACCGCGGAACCCGTAGCTGAATCCCAGAACGGCGGCCGAGCTGCCGGCCTGACCGGGCACCGTCGCGCGGGCCTGCAGCGCCTTGAATGCCGGGTAGCCGGCGTGCCGCCGCATCAGTTCGCGCCGGCCGGGCAGCAACGCCGTCTCGGCATCCATCGCGTCGGCGTAGATGGCGAGCAGGATGTCTATCTCGGCGAGGAACTCTCTCGGCCCGAGGTCGCGGAGGGTAGCGGCGGTCGCCATTCGGCCCAGGGTACGCGATCGATGCTGGCGGCACGCCTGCTGCCCGGCTGGCCGGCGCCGGTCACGGCTCTGGCGCGGCTGTGGTCCGAGCGTGGCTGCCGCCGTCTGGCCGCCGCATGCGGTCAGGACCCGGTGACTGTCAGACCCCTTCGATACATTCGAACGCAGCAGCTACCGAATGGACAGTGGGCCGAATTTATGTTCGAATACAGAGGTGGGAAGCGCCCGGAACGCCGGCAGTGCCGGCAGGCGGGCAGCAGCCGGGCGCGGTGTGGGGAAGCGCCGCGTCCGGTCCGCCCGCAGCGGAATTGGAGGACGTTGCCATGAACTCGATCACGCAGGCGCGCCAGGACCCGGTGCGCTGCCGGGTGGCGCCATCGGCGCTCGC
>WNGN01004384.1_pt1 | contig 10317 bp, 12 predicted proteins | sample 5400561 | NCBI WGS metagenome assembly WNGN01 (sample SAMN13153379, study PRJNA577476) | soil metagenome | isolation source: 115 cm soil or saprolite under Garry oak tree replicate 2 | place: USA:California | collected 2016-06-15 | reverse complement strand
GCAGGCGTAAGCGCCGGGAAGTCCCCCTGTGCCGAGTCGAACTGGGACTCCGCCGTAGTAAGCTGATTTTTGTAGTCATTGAAGAGCGTTTTCAGTTGCGCCTTCTCGCCAGGAGGCGCATTGTTGATGGCCTGCTGCACTTTCGGCGCTAAATTCCTCAACTTGATATCTACATTGACCGCCATGTCCAGGTAGAGCCGCCGGTAGTCCCGTGGCAGCACAACCGCAAAAATGCGGAATTGCAAGAAGATGTTCTGCACGTCCTGCCGTACGGCTTGAGCATTCTTCTCCGCGTCCAGCTTGGACTTCAACGAGGCAAGGCCGCTCTGGTTCGTGCCTACATCAGCTCGCAGGGCCTTTGCCTGGTCGCTGGTAATCAGGTTCTCGTTCCGCCGTGCCGTAATCTTGCCACTCAGAGTTGTAAGCGCCGCCTGGCGCTGTGCGATGTAATGATCGCCAGCGGCGATAAAACACTGCGTATCGGCCGGTGCGCACTTTTGAGTTGCTGTAGTAGCAGCGAAAGCAGTCGAAGGGGCGATGATACTGAGTGCCATTAAGCCCAATATGCCTATTGCAACGAAACGCCGTGGCATCTGCCGGACAGTTACTAGAAGTTTCATCCTAAGTTTTCCTCCAATACGAAACGAAATGTTCAAACTAACAAAAACTTTACATGTCTATATGGGTTTGTACTGGAATCAAGGCTGTTGCCCGCCATCCTGGGAAGAAGCAGAGCTACTGCTATTGACATCGTTCTGCGCCCCATCAAGCTGGCGCATGATACTTTGAACTTGTTGGTCTATACTCTTTATTGAATTGCCCTGGTTATTACCTGTACCAGGCTGAGAAGGCTGGCCCGTTTGGGACTGCTGTGGCGCGGAATAATTGTTTGTCGCGTTACTGTGGCTCGCATTGGCTTGCTGACCACATGCGGCAAGCGCCAGCGACAACACAAGCGCAAGCATTACCAGAAACCATATCGATCGTTGACGCAAGTGAGTTATCCAGGTCATATATTTCTCCTTACTTGTTATTCACTTTCCCCCATAGACACGAATTCTACTCGCCAAAACTCAAGAATATCTCAAGAGAGCATAAATGTTTGCTCAGTGTTTTGTTTAGAGATATCATAAACAGCCTGGCTTTTTTTCCTCTTTCGACGAAACCAGCTTGTCTCTTGACAAGTAGCGCGTATCCTGTTAGAATAATGAATGAATATATATTCATATTAATGATCATTCATTCATACTGAGAAAGGAACCCTTGAAGATGCCCGATATCCACGATCCCATTCAAGAGCTGCTCATCAGCGCCCGGCGCAACCAGATTCTCGATGCGGCTACCACCGTCTTTGCCGAAAAGGGCTTCCACCGCGCAACGATCAAAGAGATTGCGCGGCAGGCTGGCATTGCCGATGGGACCATCTACACCTACTTTGCGAGCAAAACCGAGGTGCTGCTGGCTATTCTCAATCGCTTGAACGAAACGACCGAACGCGAGCAGCAGTTTGCGCAGGGAAGTGAGCAAGATGTGCGCTCCTTTTTCAGGGCGTACTTGCGGCAGCGCATGGCGCTCATCTGGCCCAATGCTGAGGTCTTTCGTGCGGTGCTCCCTGAGATGCTTGTCAATGCCGAACTACGTGACCTGTACTACCAGCGCGTGCTGGCTCCGACCTTCGCCGTTGGTGAGCAGTTTTTTCAAGCGCAGAGTGACCAGTTCCGTCACGTAGATATGCCTCTCACACTGCGGGCCATTGCCTCGACCGTTTTGGGCCTGTTACTGCTCCAATTGCTCGGCGATCAAGCCATTGCCGAGCGCTGGGAAGAACTGCCGGAGGTCCTGACCACGCTGATTTTCGACGGCCTGAAACCCCATGAGGAGGCCACCGTCAATGAATAACCTCTATCAAAAAGGGATAGCGCGGAGATTGGAAACAGTCATCATCGCGTTTTTCGTGCTAGCTGTCCTCTTCGCATTGGCAGTGTATCTCGTTGATCCATCCATTTACACGAAAACACTCTTGCTCGAACCATCTCCGGCTGATCGATACCCTTTCCCGGCGACACTGTTTCTTGTATGCCTTGTCGTTTTTATTGCTATCCTGAGTGTTGGTGTTGTGCGCCATTGGCGCTGGCTGTTCTGGCTCCTGCTCGTTGCCTTTGGATTCTCGGTCCTCCAGGTTCCAGCGACGATATTACAGCTTACTGGCATTCTTCCAGACCCAGCCCCTGTCTGGTACAGTCTTCTTCGGATGGGCATCGCCATTATTGAGATAGGCATTGCTGTTTGGATGCTACGGATCTATCGACAATATGGTGTATGGGCCATGGGCAAGAAGAAGAAAACCAGCGGGTAATGAGATCAGGGCAAACAAGCCAGATAATCACACATCGGCCTCAGCCCGAGCTTCCTTATGCGATCCACGCCGAACGCGCCTGTAGACCAGGTCGGCCACTTCCAGGACAATTACAACCAACCAGATATAGATAGCATACTCGTTGCGAAATAAAATAACGCCAAAGGAGAGAATAAAGATCATCGGGACCAGTAAGGCGCGCAAAGCGATAGAGATGATGTGCGATCTATCCATCGACTCGTCTATCAGCCGGTGTCCTCTGGCTGCATACAACCAGATCATAAGGAGCATCAGGCCTGTGACCACCTGGTTCGAGGCGTAGAGGATGGTCGTAAGCTGTGATGTCGGATAGGAAGCATGCAGACCGGTCAGTGACCCCATGCCTAAAGGCAGGGGCTTGTGTCTGGACTCCACCGCAACTCGGCATACCTCGTCAGGCGTGCCGCTTTGGCTTCAGCGTCCGACACATCGGGGCGTACCGACAAGACACCCGTCCTTGCCCAGTCTTGCCGGACAAGGAGCGTTCGCATCGTGATATTCCTGGCACCGACCAGATCAGCATGGAGCGTGTAATGACAGTTCTGACAGACGAACAACAAGCCTTTGTTGGGGCGGTTGGCCTCAGCGGTATGCCCACACATCGGGCAGGCTTTGCTGGTATAGTGGGCATCGACTTTGATGGCCATGCTGCCGGCCAAGAGGGCTTTGTAGGCAATCATGCCCTGCAGTTCAGCAAAGGCCCATTTGGAGTAGACTGTATTAGCCTTGCGTTGCTTCAGACTTCCCTTTTTGCCTGTCTTGCGCTTTGTTCGTTCGCGGATGTCTGTCAAGTGTTCCAAGCCGATGAGGCTGTGCGGGTGCTGCTCGACGATGCGTTTGGCCACGACATGATTGGCATCTTGCTTCAACCGTCTCTCCCGTCCACTCAGAGCAATGAGTCGCCGTGTCGCGGAACGGGTGCCTTTCTTCTGAAGACGCTTTCTCAGCCGCGCATAATGGTTGGCTTTGGGAACCACGCCCTTTCCCGTATGAAAAGAGCACGCTCCCTGGGTGGTCGAGGTAACGGCCAGATAGCGCACCCCGACATCCACCCCAGCCACACTGCGATGGGTTTGAGGAGTGGGGTCTGCTACCGCAACTTCCAGAGAGATGAGCAGATAGAACTGCTTGTGGGGCTTATCATACCAGAGCTTGGCGGCGCCGATCTGGGCATCCTGTTGGAGCAACGCCAAATGCTTGTGGTACCCTGTAAAGGGAACGATCAGACGGCCTTGCAGGGTGAGGATGCTCACCTGCTGTGCTTGCTTGAGGCTGTAGTCCCGATGATAGTTGTAGGTGAGTGTAGGAGACACATACTTTGGAGCCTTATCCAGGCCCTTGTAGCGTTTCTTCGTCTGGCCAGCCTGACGTTGTGCGGCATTCTGCTTCACCTTCGTCCACAGCGTCTTGTAGGTCGCGCCGACCTGGCGAGGGACATTGCAGGCCATCTGAGCAGGCAATTTGTAGGTAGCACGGAGTTCACCATACATCCCACGCTGCAAAGCTTGCTGATTGCTCATTTTGCCATGCTCAAAGGCATAGCGAGAAACCGCATTGAGGGCATCCCGATAGGCCAGTTGGGTTTGCCGCAAGGCTTGGAATTGCTCAGGGGTGGTATGCAGTTTCAGTTTGGCCGTCACGACTTGTTTCATAGAACAAGTATACTAGAGTTCACAGGAAGTGTCAAGAATGAATTCTGTGAAGGTTTGCGTCAATTCCTCCCCGTGCTTGAAAGCAGGGGACTCCTTGGCGCGTTTGTTGAATATGTCTTTGTTCTTGACAGCAAAGAGGAGGAACGCATACGATGGCAGAGCCATTTGAGTACCTATCACATGCCCGCCTCACATATAAAGATGGCTACCGCAATGCATATCTCGGTGAAGTAGCAGCCCCAGTCGTTTATGGCGTACAAGGGAAACTGCGTGAGTATTACGGGACCAAAGAGGGTCCTCCAATAGCTTCAACGTTAGATCACATTGTTGCAGCCGTCGCAGGCTGAATGTACGGCACGCTTGCCGGTGCCCTGTCAGGGCGCAAGATTCCTTTCGATCGTCAACTGTACACGGCAACCGTCGATGGACGGATTGTCGGGATTGGCAAAACGATCCGCATTGAGTCGATTGCTGTCCACTACGATCTGACAGTACCTCCCGAGTCTCGTGCTGCTGCTGAACGCGCACTACACATACACCCGGAAGGTTGTCCGGCGCACCAGAGCGTCAAAGCTGCCATCAGGATCACGTGGGATGCAACGCTTCATATCGGTGAAGAGGTAATCCGACTGAGCAACGAAGCCCTAAGGGAAAATGGTGGTAGATAAGTCGGAATACGATGCATTGACATATACTGTTGCAGAAGCCTATACTTCCTAGGAACGCCCATCCTGTATTGTCCACATTAGTACGATATGCCTTAAGAAACGAAAGAAACATGCCCGGGTTAGCAGGAATAAAAATAGGACACTATCGTCTCAGAGAGCAACTGGGCAGGGGTGGGATGTCAGAGATTTACCTTGCCGATGATGTACGGATTGAGCGTGAGGTGGCTGTCAAAATAGTGAGTAGCAGACATGCAGATTACATCGAGCGTTTCCGGCGTGAGGCTGACACGATCACAACGTTGCACCATCCCCATATCCTGCCTGCTTTAGATTACGGGGAGTATGAAAACTGGCATTACCTGGTAATGCCCTACATTGCACATGGCACGTTACGCGAGCAACTTGCTCATGGCCCGCTTACACTGGAAGATGCAGGGGACTTGCTTGAGCAGATTGCCAGCGCGCTCAATTATGCACATGAGCAAGGGATTATCCATCGCGATATCAAGCCGTCAAATATTCTCATGCGGGATGATCACTATGCCTACCTGGCAGATTTTGGGCTGGCCAAGTCGCTCGATGGGGGCAGCACCGTTACCCAGATGGGACTTTTACTTGGCCCGCCAGAATACATGGCGCCTGAGCTGGCAAAAGGGCCGGCTACCACCAGTAGTGACCTGTATGCACTGGGTATATTACTCTACCAGATGGTGACGGGACAGCTGCCCTTTAGCGGCGAAACGCCTATTGCTTGCTACTTGAAGCAACTGCAAGATTTTCCCACGCCGCCCTCCCAAATCAATCATGCTGTTCCGCCCGCGATCGAGCGAGTCATTTTACGGGACCTGGATAAAACGCCACAGCGCCGCTATCAAACAGCGAACGAACTGGCCCAGGCCTATATGACTGCCCTCACGATACCTTACCAGGTTGAAAAAGAGGAAGTATTGCCGTCTTACAACACGGTATCAATGGATGTGGCAGGACTGTCTGCGCATGAAAAACATGTTTCTATTCAGGGAGAGAGGTTAGTATTACGAAGTAACCCGCTCGATATACCTGCGAAAATACCTTCGCAGAGAAGCACGCACGCTAGCCAGGCAGCACCGGTTGTAACGCCACGAGCAGCAGCGGGGGTTCATTCGCAAGTCCAGACACCAGCCCGGAGAAGACGCGTCCGTTACAGGCGCAGAAACCGCGTGTTGATCAGCATGATGGTGGTGCTGATAATGCTGCTATTGGTGATTGTGGCAGTATTGATACTGACTGTTCTTGCTAAAGGATAGATTTACGGCATATGAGTACGAATACAAGTAATGAGCTGCCCCTGGTAATCGGCGTTGACCTGGGCGGCACGCAGATACGGACAGCGGTCTTACACGGCCCAAACATGCTCTCACGGGTAAGCTCACTGATAGGGAAAGATCCAGCACCAGAGCGCATCATTCCACATATGTTTACCACCGTAGAAGAGGCGCTTGAGCAGGCAGGCACGAAGCTCAATCAGATAGCAGGCATTGGCGTTGCCACACCCGGTCCAATGGATTACAAAACCGGCGTTATTCTCGCTCCACCCAATTTGCCCGGCTGGGAGCGGGTGCCTCTACGCGATCTCTTCATAGAGCATTTTCACATTCCTGTTTTCGTTGAAAACGACGCGCACACAGCGGGCCTGGGCGAATATATGTTTGGAGCAGGACGTGGGTGCAGCAATATGGTGTATTTGACTATCAGCACCGGCATTGGCGGCGGCGTGATTATCGATGGCAAGATCGTTGAAGGAGCAAGTGGAATGGCGGGCGAACTGGGGCATATGACCATTGATTGGCATGGCGAGCGCTGCAACTGCGGCAATATTGGTTGCCTGGAAGCCATCGCCTCTGGCACCGGTATTGCGCGCAAAGCCAACAAGGCCATCCGTTCAGACGAGGGCATTGAGCTGCTGACTTTCGCGCGCACGCTGCTTGAACACAGTGGTGAGGAAGAGCTGCACATCGGCGCGCATACAGTGGCCCTGGCCGCCGAGGCCGGCGTGCCGCTGGCACGGGCTATCATCCAATATGCGGCGGAGGCCATTGGCGCCGGGCTTGTCAACATTATCCATTGCTTTAACCCCGAGATGATCATCCTCGGTGGCGGCGTCGCCCAGATGGGTCCAATGTTGATGGAACCCGCTCTGCACGTTGTCCAGGAGCGAGCGATGAAGGCACCGCGCGCATCGGTGCGTATTGTGCAGGCGCAACTGGGCGCGAATGCCGGGCTGATTGGCGCAGGCGCTCTGATTTATTATCGCAATGATATAGTTGTGGGGGGGCTTGGTTGACCACATGGCGGCCTGGTTGACCGCAAGGGTCAACCCTACTATATACGTTCCCATCACGACCGTGAAACGGCGCTGGGAGGGGCTCCGGGGTATAGTAGGGTTGACCCTTGCGGTCAACCTGGTCTCTTGCGGTCAACCTGGTCTCTCTCGGCGCGCAAAGAGGCGTTCCCAGAGCGTGCGTTCCGTCTCCACGTCAAGGGCGCTGGAGAGATCATCGCAGACGAGCAGTTCGGTGCCGCGCACAAACATACGCGCATCGGCTGCACGTTGCATCTGGCCTCCGGAGAGCTTGACGCCTCTCGTCCCAATTACTGCCTCTTATACGGCACCGTGCTCGACATCAGCAGGAACAGCACGCAGGCAGGGAAGCGTTTCGTTCTTCTTCTTCCTGTGTGGTGCAGCTCCTGGGTGTCACGTGAGCGTGTCCTCCTCGGTATACCGGGGTGGTGCGTGGGTTGCCTGCTCTACGCTGCGCTCGGCTGTCGCAGCTTGCCCTCACGCACTACTGCGTGGTGATGCGCCCAATCTTGCTCACATTCTCCTCGGTGAACCAGAGGTTGCCATCCGGCCCGGTTGTGATGCCCTCAGGTCTGCTCTTGGCCGTGGGGATACCGAACCCGGAGAAGCTGCCGCTGGGCGTGATGCGCCCGATGGTGTTGCCGATGGCTTCCGTGAACCAGAGGTTGCCATCCGGCGCGGTTGTGATGCCATGCGGCGCGCAGGTACCATAGGACCCACAGATCGATATCAGGCGGAACTCGGTGATGCTGCCACCGGGGGTGATGCGCCCGATCTTGTTCCCATTCTCCTCGGTGAACCAGAGGTTGCCATCCGGCCCGGCGGTGATGCCATCCAGGCCGCAACCATCAATGGGCGTACAGGGCGTTGGCAAGGGGAACTCGGTGATGCGGCCCGCGGGGGTGATGCGCCCAATCTTGCTCCCATCAAATTCCGTGAACCAGAGGTTGCCATCCGGCCCGGCCGCGATGCCGACGGGGAAGCTACTCTTCGTCTTGATGTGGAACTCGGTGATGGCCCCACCGGTGGTGATGCGTCCGATCTTGTTCCCACCGGGGTCGGCAAACCAGAGGTTGCCATCCGGCCCGGCGGTGATGCCCCAAGCGCCATCGGGCGTGGGGAACAAGGTGATGCTGCCACCGGGGGTGATGCGCCCGATCTCGCCCGTGCTATAACCTGTGAACCAGAGATTGCCATCCGGCCCGGCGGTGATGCGGAAAGAGCCATTGGGCACGGGGAACTCGGTGATGCTGCCACCGGGGGTGATGCGCCCGATCTCGCCCGTGCCATCCGTGAACCAGAGGTTGCCATCCGGCCCGGCGGTGATGTCGAAAGGCGTGCCCTTCGTAGGGATGGGGTACTCGGTGACGGTGCCTGCTGCGGCCCAGACGGGAGCGCTGCTCAGGCCCAGCAGACTGACACCGGCAATTATGGCGGTGAGAAGTGCGGCCAGGTGCGACCGCCATCCAGAACGATTCATGGGTCTTTCTCCTTTATAGGTGTTGCTACTCATAGGTATCAGGAGGACGTGTCCTCCTCGTTACAACCAGGTGTGTGGGCTGCCGGTCAGCGTCCAGGTGCAGAACCCGCGGCCAGAGTTGGGACAGCAGGCAGCAAGGTGAGCGCTCCCAGGATGAGCACAATAGGCCCGGTGAACAAACGCGAGCGTACGAATGTGGGCAGCACCTGGGCTTCACAGTCCTTCCTTCAGGCACATCAGCCATGCAACCAGGATAGGTTCACTCGCCTCAAAATATGCAGCACTATATGCTTCTCGTCATCGGAGCGGAAATGAATTTTCCCACATCAGCCTATACGTGAGCAGGTTACACCGCTGCCTCGCCATCGTTCTCGATGGCGAACCTACCTGTCAAACGCCCCTCCCATGTGAGACAAGGCCGCTATCCACGCCGAGTAACAAAATGAAAAGCTGATGACCTCACCATCTCGTCGCATTGGTGGCGCAGGACCGCGACCTGTTCTTCGATTGATCATTTATCATTTCTGCATTGAGATCACCATATCGCACAAGAGCAAGTCAAGAACAGTGACCTTCCTGTGATACTTTGGCCACCAAAAGAGACTGGTTTGAAAACCCCTGGCCTTACACTTTTATTATCGGTGATACCTTCTGTTACCCTGGTCATTTCTGCAAAGGCGCAGAAAGGAACAAACTATGAGTACGCAATTTACAGAGAGAAACAAAGAGAAGGAAGAGACCCTTCCACAGATACAGGCCCCTTCACAGGGTTTACCTCCACCACCTCGACCAAAGGGCGGCCGTTGGCTGGTGATTGCCACGGTGATCCTTGTGCTCGCTATCATTTTGGGTGGCAGCGCTTTCGTGCTAGCACTGGTGGCACAGCATCCTGGAGGACAGGTAACTCCGACACGCGCCACTCAATGCTGCCGTATACTGGGAGAAGGGTGTCGGCACACAGAGCGGCGTCAATCATGTTGAGAGCGTGAGCGGTGCCAATATCATGGATACGCCCTCTCTCCAGGCGCTGGTCACCGTGCGCTCTAGCGGTCCTGGCGCAACATTGGATGTGTACGTCTACAACAACATCACCAGCGCACATCCGACACAGATCTTCAAGCTCCAGGGCCTGCTGAAAGGTGATGCCAAAATCAGCGGCTACAACACCATCATGACCGCGGAAGTCGACCAAAACTCCGCGCTCAACGCGGGTAAACCCCTCTCAGCTATGAAACAGGACCTCTTCCGTGAGTTTGACTGGTCGGGTGAGCAAGGAACCCTGGTGCAAACAGCCTTCCCCGGCCTCTTCCCCGATCTGACGCGCTACCAGGCCGAGACCGACCAGGCGCTGGTCAACAAGGGCCAGGATACCTGGAAGAATGACCCGGCACAGGTCGCAAAGGCTATGGCGGCTAAGTTCCTTTCCTGGCAGCGACCGTTGACAGCCGCCTTGCTCAGTGGTGGAGGGCCGCAAGATGTCTATGCTAGCGTGCTGGTGAAGGAGACGCCCATCTCCGGTACCGGCTTCAGTCCTACCGTCAACGTGACGCTCAGTCGCCTGGAAGGCAATACCCACAATTTCTGGGTGGTCATTGGCGTTGAAGGCGACAAAAACTTTACGCTGACGAATATTGAATCCCGTTCACTGATCGCCAGCCCGGTCACGCTTGAGGGAAAAGGCGCGGCGTTTGAAGCCGTAATCGGGAAAGCCGTCATTTTCGATCACGTGTACGCGGATATCGGCCATGCACAGATCATGGGAACCACGTCAGGGATGGGCA
>WNGN01009153.1_pt1 | contig 10323 bp, 9 predicted proteins | sample 5400561 | NCBI WGS metagenome assembly WNGN01 (sample SAMN13153379, study PRJNA577476) | soil metagenome | isolation source: 115 cm soil or saprolite under Garry oak tree replicate 2 | place: USA:California | collected 2016-06-15 | reverse complement strand
ACCCCAGGCGCTCGCTCGTCTTCATGACCGTGAGCGGCGAGGAGCGGGGGCTGTGGGGCAGCGAGTACTTCAGCGAGCACCCCACGGTGCCGCTCCCGAGCATCGTGGCGGACCTGAACACCGACATGATCGGCCGCAACTGGAAGGACACCATCGCCGTGATCGGCAAGGAGCACTCGGACCTGGGCGCGACGCTGAACCGCGTGGCCGCCGCCCACCCCGAGCTCCACATGGCGGCGATCGACGACAAGTGGCCGTCCGAGAACTTCTATTTCCGCTCCGACCACTACAACTTCGCCCGCAAGGGCGTGCCGATCCTCTTCTTCTTTAACGGCACCCACCCCGATTACCACCAGGTGTCGGACGAGGTCGCGAAGATCGATGCGGAGAAGGAGAGCCGCATCATCAAGCTCGACTTCTATCTCGGGCTCGAGGTGGCGAACCGCACCGCGCGGCCCAAGTGGAATCCGGAGAGCTATCGCAGGATCGTGCAGCAGACCGGCAACTGAGCGCCGGCGCGCGGGTCAGGTGACCGCGGCGAGCAGCTCGGCGTTGGTCTTGGCGCGTTTCATCTGGGCCAGCAGCGCCTCGATCGCCCGCTCCGGCGGCAGCCCCGCCAGGCTCCGCCGCAGCTTCTGCTTGGCGTCCACCGTCGCGGCATCCCCGAGCAGCTCCTCGCGCCGCGTGCCGGTCGCCGCGATGTCCACGGCCGGAAACAAACGCCGGTCGGCGAGCGCGCGTGTCAGCCGCAGCTCCGCGTTTCCCGTTCCCTTGAACTCCTCGAAGATCACGTCGTCCATGCGGCTCTCGGTCTCCACCAGAGCGGTGGCGATCACCGTCAGGGACCCGCCCTTGGGCACCGCGCGCGCGGCGCCGAACAGCGCCTTGGGCTCGGCGAGCGCGTTGGCGTCGATCCCGCCCGTCATGGTGCGGCCGCTGCCGCGGCTCGTGGTGTTGTGCGAGCGCGCGAGGCGCGTGAGCGAGTCGAGCACGATCACCACGTCGCGCCCCAGCTCCACCTGGCGCCGGGCGTGCTCGAACACCATGTCGGCCACGGCCACGTGCCGCTCGTGCGGCAGGTCGAAGCTCGAGGCGATCACCTCGCCGCGGCCCCAATCGATCATCTCGCTCACCTCCTCGGGCCGCTCGTCCACGAGGAGGATGAGGAGCGTGGCCGCGGGATAGTTGAGCGCCACGGCCTCGGCCACGGCCTGCAGCATGATCGTCTTGCCGGCCTTGGGCGGCGACACGATCAGCGCCCGCTGGCCGAACCCGAACGGGCAGACGAGGTCCACCACGCGCTGGATCTCGGCCGTCCGGGGGCTCGAGGGGTGCGGGGTTTCCAGGGTGAGCGGACGGCTGGGGTGGACGGCGCCGAGCTCGGGAAAGTTAGGGCGGGCATCGAGCCGCTCGGGGGCGAGCCCGTTGACGCTCAGCACGCGCCCGTTTTCGAGGATCACGAGGTCGCCGCGCCGCAACCCCGCGAGGCGCACGGGCGGATCCCCGGAGGCCGGCAGGTAGCTGTTCGCCACGCGGCGCACGAAGCCGCCCTTCGGGGCGGGATCGAACCAGCCAGTGATGGGGGGCAAGGACTGAAAGCTACAGACGTCAGACGTCAGACGTCAGTGCTCGACTCTGACCTGTCGATGTCTGATGTCTGACGTCCGACGTCTCAGGGTATATTCCCCCTCCAATGCGCCAGGACCACATCCGCAACTTCTGCATCATCGCCCACATCGACCACGGGAAGTCCACGCTGGCCGACCGCCTCATCGAGCGCACCGGCACGCTCGACAAGCGCCAGATGCGTGATCAGGTCCTCGACACCATGGACCTGGAGCGCGAGCGCGGCATCACCATCAAGCTCAACGCCGTGCGGATGACCTACCGGGCCGAGAGCGGCGAGGTGTACGAGCTCAACCTCATCGACACCCCCGGCCACGTGGACTTCACCTACGAAGTATCGCGCTCCCTGGCCGCGTGCGAGGGCGCGATCCTGGTCGTGGACGCTTCCCAGGGCGTCCAGGCGCAGACCCTCTCGAACCTGTTCCTCGCCCTCGACGCCGGGCTCGAGATCATCCCGGTGCTGAACAAGATCGACCTCCCCGGGGCCGAGCCCGACCGCCGCGCCCGGGAGCTCCACGACCTCATCGGGGCGGATCCCGCGGACATCCTGCGCATTTCCGCCAAGGAAGGGACCGGGGTCCCGGCGGTCCTGGAAGCGGTGGTGCGGCGCGTGCCCGCGCCCCGCGGCGCTCCGGCCGCCCCGTTGCGCGCCCTGATCTTCGACTCCTACTACGACCGCTACCGCGGCGCCGTGCCCAGCATTCGCGTCGTCGACGGCGTGCTGAGGAAGGGAATGAAGATCGCCTTCGGCGCGCACAAGGACGATACCTACGACGTAGACGAGGTCGGCTACCTGCAGCTCGACCGCAAGCCCACCGAGCAGCTCGAAGCGGGCGAAGTGGGCTACTTCGTGGCCAACGTGCGCGGCGTGCGAGAGACGCGGCCCGGGGACACGGTGCTCGACGCCGGGCACCCCGACGTGCCGCTGCTGCCGGGGTACCGCGACATCAAGTCGATGGTGTTCGCGGGGCTCTATCCGACCAACGCGGAGCAATTCGAGGAGTTGCGCGACGCGCTTGCCAAGTTGCAGCTCAACGATGCGTCGCTGCATTACGAGCCGGAGTCGTCCGTGGCGCTCGGCTTCGGCTTTCGCTGCGGGTTCCTCGGGCTGCTCCACATGGAAATCGTGCGCGAGCGGCTGGAGCGCGAGTTCACGCTCGACCTCATCAGCACGGTGCCGAACGTGGAGTACCACGTCTACCGCACCGACGGTTCGCTCGAGATCGTGGAGAATCCCAGCCGCATGCCCCACGGCTCCACCGTGGAGCGGATCGAGGAGCCGTACGTGAAAGCGCGCATCATCGTCCCCGCCGAATACATCGGGGCGATCATGACGCTCGGGCAGGAGCGGCGCGGCGTGTACCTCGGGATGCACTACCTCGACCCCGCCCGCGTCGAATTCACCTGGGAGTTTCCGCTCGCCGAGATCATCCTCGATTTCTACGACAAGCTCAAGACGATCTCGCGCGGCTACGCGACCCTCGACTACGACTTCCTCGGTTACCGCCGCTCCGACCTGGTGAAGCTGGATATGCTCCTCAACGGGGAGCCGGTCGACGCCTTCAGCGTCATCATCCACCGCGACAAGGCGTACGAATGGGGCAAGAAGATCGCCGAGAAGCTGCGGGAGCTGATCCCGCGCCAGCTGTTCGAGGTCGTGATCCAGGCGGCGATCGGCACCAAGGTGATCGCCCGGGAGACCATCCGCCCCTTGCGCAAGAACGTCACCGCCAAATGTTACGGCGGCGACGTCACCCGCAAGCGCAAGCTCCTGGAGAAGCAGAAAGAAGGAAAGAAGCGCATGAAGCAGGTGGGCTCGGTCGAGATCCCCCAGGAAGCGTTCCTGGCGGTGTTGCAGGTTGACTAGCCTCGTCATCCAGACCGCCTTCCTGGGCGACGTGGTCCTGACGACGCCCCTCCTCGCCGCGCTCGCCGAGCGCCACGGCCCCCTCGATGTCGTCACCACCCCGGCCGCGGCGCCCCTCCTGGAAACGCTCCCCGCGGTGCGGCGCGTGCGCCGCTACGACAAGCGCGGCACCGAGCGGGGGCTCACCGGCTTCTTCACCCTCGCCCGGGCCCTCCGCGCCGAGCGCTACGAGACGGCGTATCTTCCCCACCGATCCCTGCGGTCGGCGCTGCTCGCGCGATTCGCCCGCGTCCCGCGGCGCGTCGGGTTCCACGACGGCTGGCCGTCGCTGTACACCGAGGTGAAACGGCGGCCGCGCGCGGGGCACGAGATCGATCGGCTGCTCGCGCTGGCGGACATCAAGCCGCCGCACCAGACGCCCCCGGCGCTCGTGACCACGCTCGCCGACCGGGCCGCCGTCGAGCGACTGCTGCGCGAAGGGAGCCTGGGCGGGGAGCCGTTCGTCGCGATCGCGCCGGGATCGATCTGGGGCAGCAAGCGCTGGCCGTACTACGCCGAGCTGGCGCAGCGGTTGGCCGCCCGAGTCGCGGTCGTCGTGGTGGGGAGCGCGGACGATCGGGCGCTGGGCGACGCCATTGTGGCCGCGGGGGGGCGTGCCGTCAACGCCTGCGGGCGCCTGTCGCTGCGCGAGTCGGCGGCGCTGATCGGGAAGGCCGCGGCGCTGGTGACGAACGACTCGGCGCCGCTGCACTTCGCCGCGGCGGCCGGCACACCGATCGTAGCGCTGTTCGGCCCGACGCTCCCCACGTTCGGATTCGGGCCGCGCGGGCCGCGCGACGTCGCGCTCGGGGTGGAGGAGCTCGCCTGCCGGCCGTGCTCGCGTCATGGGCCGGCCCGCTGTCCCCTGGGGCATCACCACTGCATGCGGCGGCTGGCCCCGGAACAGGTGCTCGCCGCCCTCGAGGAGACCGGTGCGCTACATCGTCGGGATTGACGTCGGCGGGACGAACGTCGTAGCCGGCACGGTCGCCGAGGACGGCTCGGAAGCCCTGGGCGTCGTGTCCGAGCCCACCCTGTCCGAGCAGGGCCCCGACGCCGTCGTCGAGCGCATCGTGAAGCTGGCGCGCGCTTCGATGGCGGAGGCGAAGGGCAAGGACATCGCCGGCGTCGGCGTCGGCTCGCCCGGCCCGCTCGACACCAAGAGCGGCGTGGTGCTGCTGACCCCCAACCTCGGCTGGACCAACATGCCGCTGCGCGATCGCGTCGCGCAGGCGCTCGGCCTCCCCGCCACGCTCGATAACGACGCCAACTGCGCGATCTTCGGCGAGTGGTGGCGCGGCGCGGCTCGCGGCGTGGACCACGTCGTCGGCCTCACCATCGGCACCGGCATCGGCGGCGGCATCATCCTCGGCGGCAAGATCTACCACGGCGCGTCGGACATCGCCGGCGAGCTGGGCCACATGACGATCGATTGGAACGGCCGCCGCTGCAAATGCGGCAACTACGGCTGCCTCGAGGCGTACGCCTCCGGCCCCGCCATCGCCGCGCGGGCCATCGAAGGGATCGAGGCGGGCGCCGACACCTCCCTTCCTCAATATGTGCAGGGCGACCTGTCCAAACTCACCGCCCAGGTCATCTACGAGGCCGCCCACGACGGCGACGGCTACGCGCTGGAGGTCGTCCGCGAGACGGCGAAGATCCTCGGCGCCGGCGTCGCCAACATCATCAACATCTTCAACCCCCAGGTCGTGGTGATCTGCGGCGGCGTCACCCTCGCCGGCGACAAGCTGTTCGTGCCGCTGGCCAGCGAGGTCAAGCGCCGGGCGTTCAAGCCGGCGGTGGACGTCTGCCGCATCCTCCCGGGCGCGCTGCCGGGGACGGCCGGCGTGTACGGCGCGGCGGCGGTGTTCATCCAGCGGACGTGGGGACGCGTGTGAAGCACATCGGGGTCCTGGGCTCGATGGTCTGGGACACGATCTACGGCCGCGACCCGGCCCAGCCGGCGACCGAAGAGTGGGGTGGGATCGCCTACGCGCTGGCGGCCCTCGACGCGACCTTGAGCGACGACTGGCGGATCGTGCCGCTCGTGAAGGTGGGCCGCGATCTCGCCCCGAAGGCCGACGCCTTTCTGCAAACCCTCCGGCACCAGGCGCCCGGCACCCGATTCATCGAGGTCCCCGAGGCCAACAACCGCGTCACCCTGCGGTACTATTCCGCCGAGCGCCGCTGCGAGCAGATGCGCGGCGGCGTGCCGCCGTGGACGTGGCCCGAGCTGGGACCGCAGCTCGCCGACCTTGACGCCCTCTACATCAACTTCATCTCCGGCTTCGAGCTGACGCTCGAGACCGCCCGGCTGCTGCGCCGCGGCTTCGACCGCTTTCTGTACGCCGATCTCCACAGCCTCTTCCTCGGCAAAGCCGAGGACGGGACGCGCTATCTGCAGCCTCCTCCGCAGGCCCTCGAGTGGCTCGCCTGCTTCGACACCGTGCAGGTGAACGAAGAGGAGATGGCTCAGCTCGGCGGCGACCCGCTGGCGGTGGCGGCAAGCGCCCTGGCCCGGGGCTGCGCGACGGTGTGCGTGACGCTGGGCCCGCGGGGCGCCGTCTACTTCACGGGCAGCCCCGTCCGCACGGCCCGGATCGCGGCTCCCGCCGAGGAGGGCGCGAGCGTGGACGCGGGGGATCCCACCGGCTGCGGCGACGTGTTCGGCGGCACCGTGACGGCCGCCCTCCTGCAGGGCGCCGATCTGGAAGGGGCCATCCGCGCCGGGTGCCGGATGGCCGCGCGCAACGTCAGCCACCGCGGCGCCACGGGACTGCGCGACCACCTGCTCGGCCGTCTCACCGCGGTATGACGCGCCTCGTCGAGGTGCCGGCGTCCTTCGACGACCGCTCGTTCGACCAGTTCGCGGGCGGATTCGCCGCCGCCTGGGCCGACGGCGAGCGTCTGTTGTTCGATGCCCACGCCGCCGACTGGGCTTCACCGTACGGCCTCGTGGGGCTGCTGGCCGCCGGTCAGGCGGCCGGCTCGGGCGGACGCGAGAAGCCGCTGCTCACCGCGCCGACGGCGACCGAGGTCGTGTCGTACTGGTCCCGCGCCGGGTTTTTCCGGGCCGCCGCCGAGTTGTTCGAGATTCACGGCAAGGTCCCCAAGGCCAAGCCGCTCGACGACAGCGACGTGTTGCTGCCGGTGACCGCGGTCAAGGCGGCCGAGGACGTGCACGAGGTGGTGAGCCACATCCAGCAGCGGGCGACGGCGATCCTCACGTCGGAGCTGGGCGTGGATCCCAAGGCGACGATGGGTTTCGCTATGGTAGAACACGCCGGCACGGGCGGCTGGGTGGCGGTGCAGAGCTACCATTGGCGCCGGCGGCTCGCCAAGCGCGTGGTGGTGATCGCGGTCGCCGACGCCGGCGTGGGGTTCCTTCACTCCCTCGCGCCCACCCAGGCGACGCGGTTCGGGACGCGCTGGGGCGACGCGGCGGCGCTGGAAGCGGCGCTCGTCCAGGGCGTCAGTCGCTTCCGCGATCCCGGCCGCGGGCAGGGCTTGAAAGGCATTCGCAACTATGTGAGCCGGTGGGACGGGAAGATCTCGATCCGCAGCGGCACGGCGCGCATCAGCATCACCCCCTCGTGGGATGACGACGTGCCGCTCACGGACGGACTCCCCGCTTTCCCGGGAGCGCAGGTTCTGATCATCATCCCGGAACAGGGGAGCAGGAAGCCGTGATCCAGCACATCGACGTCCATGCCGTGCTGCGGCAGTCCGTATCCGGCTCCTATACCGACCTCGTCACGCGACCCACGGGCCGCGCGGTGCGCGAGCGCATCGAGCAGGCCATCGTGGCCGAGGCCAGCGTTGCGCGCATCGACTTCACCGGCGTCGGCTGCATCGACTACTCCTGCGCCGACGAGATCGTCGCGAAGCTGCTGCGCGAGCGCCTGCGGGTGCTCCTGCTTTCCGGACTCACCGACGGACACCGCGAGGCCATCGAGCCCGTCCTGGCCGGACACGGGCTCGCCGTGCTGTTCGAGCGCCCTGACGGGACGCTGGAGCCGCTGGGGGCCCGCGACAGCGCCGAGGCCCTGCTCGAGGACCTGATCGCCCGGCGGCTCGCCACCCGGACTCCCGGCGGGGACCTGCACCTCACGGCCGCGTGACGCGCCGCCGCCTCGGCTTCTCCACCCGCGCCATCCACGGCGACCCCGGGGCCCGCCCCGACTGGACGCCCGTCGCCCCGCCGCTGTTCCAGAGCAGCACCTTCACAAACCCCATCGGCTCGACCGGCGAGGTGCTCTACAGTCGCTACGGCAACAACCCCAACCAGACGGCGATCGGCAAGCGGTTGGCGCTGCTCGAGGGGGCCGAGGCGGCGATCTTCGTCTCGAGCGGCATGGGGGCCACCGCGCTGGCGCACCTCGCGGTGCTCCGCCCCGGCGACCACCTGCTCTCCAGCGAGTGGATCTACGGCGGCGTGCACCGCTTGTTCTCGCAGGAATTCGGGCGGTTGGGGATCGACGTGACGTTCGTCAATCCGGTGCACAGCCGATCGTGGAAGCAGGCGATGAAGAAGACGACGCGGGCGATCTTCGTCGAAACCCCGACCAACCCGCTGCTGCGCGTGATCGACATCGAGCCGGTGGCGCAGCTCTGCAAGGCCGAGGGGGTCGCGCTCCTCGTGGATTCGACGTTCGCCTCGCCGATGAACCTCCGGCCCCTGGAGCACGGCGCCGACGTCGTCATCCACAGCGCCACCAAGTATCTGAACGGCCACAGCGACGTCATTGCGGGCGCGGTCGCGGGGACCGAGAGCCTGGTCGAGGAAGTCCGCAAGCTGATGCAGGTCTGGGGGCAGGCGATCGATCCGCATGCCGCCTGGCTGATCGACCGCGGGCTGCGGACGCTCGCCGTCCGCGTCGAGCGACACAACGCCACCGGCCTCACGGTGGCCGAGTGGTTCGCCCAGCAGCGGCCGGTGGCCGCGGTGCACTACCCCGGCCTCGCGGCCCATCCCGACAATGAGATCGCGCGCCGCATCCTCAACGGTTTCGGCGGCATGTTGGGGATCGAGCTCAAGGGCGGGGGCCGCGCGGCGGAGCGGTTCCTCCGAGCGCTGACCATCGCCGCCCACGCGCCAAGCCTCGGCGGCGTCGAGACCCTCGTGTCCGAGCCGCGGTTGACCTCGCACGCGGCCCTCTCGGCCGAGGATCGGCAGCGGGCTGGCATTCCCGACGGCTTCCTGAGATTTTCTCTCGGACTGGAGGACGCCGACGATCTCATCGCCGACTTCGCGCACGCCCTGGCGCAACTGTAAGTGATCAAGTTCACGAATGTCTTCAAGGGCTTCCCCAAGGGCGGCCTCGCCCTCAAGGACGTCTCCTTCCACATCGCGAAGGGCGAGTTCGCGTTCCTGACCGGGCACTCGGGGGCCGGAAAGTCCACGGTGCTGAAGCTGGTTTTCGCCGAGGACCGCCCCACGAGCGGCGAGGTGCGGGTCTCCGGCTTCAACGTCTCCGACCTCGCCACCCGCGCGATTCCGATGCTGCGGCGCCGGCTGGGGATCGTGTTCCAGGACTTCCGCCTCCTCGAGGACCGCATGGCCGCCGAAAACGTCGCTTTCGCCCTCGAGGTGACGGGGGCGCGGCGCGCCACGATTCCGGCACGCGTGATGCGCGTCCTCACGCAGGTCGGCCTCGCCGCGAAGGCCCAAGCGTATCCGCGCGAGCTCTCGGGCGGCGAGCAGCAGCGCGTGGCGATCGCCCGTGCCCTCGTCAACGAGCCGACCGTGCTGCTCGCCGACGAGCCGACCGGCAACCTCGACGAGCGCGCCACGCGCGGCGTGTTCCAGCTGCTCCGCGACATCAACGCCAGCGGCACGGCGGTCGTCATGGCTACCCACGACCTGGATCTCGTGCGCCAGGCGCCGTACCGCGTCATCGAGTTGCAGGAGGGCGCGGTCGTCTTCGACTCGGCGGTGGACGAACCGCGCGGGCAGGCGGCCCCGGCACCGTGAACCTCACCATCCGCGAAGCGCTGCTCGCCTTCCGCCGGGCGCCCTTGTTGTCGGCGCTGTCGGTGACGACGATCGCGTTCTCGCTGTTCGTGCTGGGGCTGTTCGGCCTCGTGGCGGTGAACTTCCAGCGAGCGCTGAACGAGATCGCGCAGCGGGTCGAGATCGTGGCGTACCTCCTTCCCGGCACCCCGGGAGAAACGGTGACGCTCGCGCTCAAGGACATCGAGGCGTTCCCGGAGGTGCAGGCTGCGAATTACGTCACCGAGGACTCGGCGCTCGCCCGCGCCAAGCGGGAGCTGGTCGAGTTTCGCGATCAATACCGTGAGCTGGAGAACAACCCGCTGCCCGCGTCGATCGAAGTGAAGCTCAAGCCCACCTTCCGCGACGCCGCGCACGTGAACGCCGTGGCCGACCGGCTGCGGGGGTTCGGCTTCGTGGACGACGTCCACTTCGGGCGCGATTGGGTCGAGAAGCTCGACCGGCTGCGGCAGCTCGCGGCGGCGGTGGGGATTGTGGTCGGGGGAGCGTTCGCCGCCGTCGCGATCATCATCATCGGCACGACGATCCGCATGGCCGTGCTGCAGCGCAGCCGCGAGATCGCCATTATGCGGCTCGTCGGCGCCACCGACGGCTTCATCCGGCGGCCGTTCCTGCTGCAAGGGGCGATGAAGGGCCTGCTGGGCGGGGTGGTGGCGATGGCCTTCTCGTTCGGCGCGTACTACCTCATCAACCGGTTCCTGATTCAGGCGACGTTCTTCACGCAGGTGCAGGCGCTCGCCATCATCGGGTTCGGCGCGGTCATCGGGCTGATGGGGAG
>WNGN01003773.1_pt1 | contig 10323 bp, 7 predicted proteins | sample 5400561 | NCBI WGS metagenome assembly WNGN01 (sample SAMN13153379, study PRJNA577476) | soil metagenome | isolation source: 115 cm soil or saprolite under Garry oak tree replicate 2 | place: USA:California | collected 2016-06-15 | reverse complement strand
GGTCTCGAAGAGCACAGCAATTACGCGGTCGATTTTATCGAGGCAGCCCGTTGGATAAAGAAGAATCTTCCCGGCGCGCACGTAAGTGGCGGCGTAAGCAATATTTCCTTTTCGTTTCGCGGAAACAATACGGTGCGCGAAGCCATGCACGCGGCATTTCTCTTTCATGCTATCCGCGCCGGCCTCGACATGGGAATCGTCAATGCCGGACAGCTCGCGGTTTACGAAGAAATCGAGCCGGAACTCCGAGAACGTGTAGAAGACGTGCTGTTGAACCGACGCGACGATGCAACCGAACGGCTGATAGAATTCGCGGAGAATATAAAAGCGAAAGGCAAGACTCGGGTCGCCGACGATGCCTGGAGAAAGGAACCTGTCGAAGAACGTCTCAAACACGCGCTGGTCAAAGGCATCACCGATTACATCGACATCGACACCGAGGAGGCACGTCAAAAATGCCGGCGACCGCTTGATGTGATCGAAGGTCCGCTCATGGCCGGCATGAGCGTGGTCGGCGATTTGTTTGGCTCAGGCAAAATGTTTCTGCCACAGGTGGTGAAGAGCGCGCGCGTGATGAAAAAATCCGTGGCGTATTTGCTGCCATTCATGGAAGCGGAGAAATCTGCAGGGGCGAAGCCGCAGGGGCGCATCGTGATGGCGACTGTGAAAGGCGACGTGCACGACATCGGCAAGAACATCGTGGGTGTCGTGCTGCAATGTAATAACTACGACGTGGTAGATCTTGGCGTAATGGTGCCGACTGCGAAGATCCTGGAAACAGCGCGAGAAAAAAAAGCGGATGCAATCGGCTTGAGCGGTCTCATCACACCATCGCTGGACGAGATGGTCCATGTGGCGCAGGAAATGGAGCGCGAAGGGTTTCGTTTGCCGCTCTTGATTGGCGGTGCGACTACCAGCCGGGCGCACACCGCGGTAAAGATCGCGCCCCACTATGGAGCAAGCACCGTGCATGTGCTGGACGCGTCGCGCGCGGTGGGCGTGGTAAATTCGCTACTGAAGGAGGAGCTCAGATCTGAATTCGATAAGAAAACGCGCCAAGAGTACGAGCGATTGCGCCAGGAACACGCAGCAAAGACGAAGAAAAAAAAGCTGCTGACACTCAAAGCGGCGCGTGCAAACCGGACGCCGATTGATTGGAGCAGCTATGTCCCGCCCAAACCGGAGATTTTGGGAGCGCGGGTTTATGCAAGTCATCTGGGGAGCGCAGGCTGCCAGCCTGTCGTTGCCGGTAACTTGCCGGCAACCTCTGGGGACGAGTCGAAAACATCAGGCGCGACGAAAGTGCAAGGAGCATCTCGGCAGGCTGCCGAGATGAACAGGCTGGCAGCCTGTGCTCCCCAGAATGTTTCGCTGCGCACACTAATCGAATACATCGATTGGTCACCGTTTTTTCATGCGTGGGAATTGCGCGGACGCTACCCCGCGATTTTAGATGACCCCAAAATTGGCAAACAAGCGCACGAACTTTTTGATGATGCACAGGAACTACTTGATCGGATCGTCGCGAAAAATCTGCTAACGCCGCGAGGCATTCATGCTTTTTGGCCGGCAAACTCTGTGGGCGATGATGTCGACCTTTTTGCTGATGACCTGCGATCTGAAAAAATCGCCACATTTTATTTTCTACGTCAGCAAATGCAAAAGCCGGCGGGACAATTAAATCATTGTTTGGCGGATTACATTGCGCCGAAGAGTAGCGTGAACCTCCGGCTTGCGAGTTTCGGAAGCGCAAGCGAGACGCATACGCTACTACAGGACTATCTCGGCGGGTTTGCGGTCTCAATTCACGGCGCAGATGAGCTCGCCGAAGAATTCAAACGCGAGCACGACGACTACAGCGCAATCATGACCAAGGCGCTGGCAGACCGATTGGCTGAAGCATTCGCCGAATATCTGCATAAGCAGACCCGGATTGCGTGGGGATTCGGACGTGACGAACGATTGTCGCATACCGATCTCATCCGTGAAAAATATCGCGGCATCCGGCCGGCTGCGGGTTATCCCGCTTGCCCGGATCATGCCGAGAAACGAACGTTGTTCGATTTGCTCGATGCAGAGGAGAACGCAGGCATCAAATTGACGGAATCGTTTGCAATGCATCCCGGCGCCAGTGTGAGCGGGCTCTATTTTTCGCACCCCGACTCAAAATATTTTGGTGTCGGCCAGATCGGGCGTGACCAGGTAATGGATTACGCAGCCCGGCGGGGCGAACCCCTTTCCGCAGTCGAAAAACGGTTGGCGCCGAATTTGGATTACAGCATCTGATTTTACCTTAGCGCTGGAGCGTTCCGATTAAACTGGCGGATGCGCAACGCGCCAAATCGTGGTAGTGATTTCGCTCGATTCGGGGCGTAGCTTAGCTTGGTAGAGCGCGTGGTTTGGGACCACGAGGTCGGAGGTTCAAATCCTCTCGCCCCGACACCAACTACCGTTCGTCGAAGGATGTTGTATCGTTACTTTTTGCGAAGCAGAGCGCTGATCTCAACGATGGTCGTCGGCGTGTCGCTGATCATCCGTGCACAGGACGCCGCGCCGCCGTCGGTGGATCTTTATTCTGGGCAAAACCAGCCTGAAGCTACGGCTACACCTTCCTCCGAATCCAACGGTCCCGAGTTGCCTGAGATCTCGCAGCTTGACCAAACTTTTTCAAAACCAAAATCGCTGGGCAAGGACGCTGATGCACTCAGGTTACATATTGAATGGCGGCAACTCAAAAATCGAATAGTGAACGATCCTGCGGTGCAGATGGCAAAAGCATATGCCCAGGCTGCCCGAACCGATTTGGAAAAGCGAGAACGGCTCAGCGCGTACTACGAGGTTTATTATCAACGGATGTCAGCCCTGGCCACAACGCCGGAAATCAAATTGACGTTGCAAGTACTCAAGGCCTCTCACCAGGACTTGTTAGCCCAGCCGCGAGTGCGACCTTCACCTACAGCGGAGGGCGCCACGCCAACGCCAATGCCCTCGGGCACGCCCGCACCTAAAAAGCCGGCGCACAAACACAAAAAGAAATTTCATGCTTAGTTTTTGTCGGCATCTTGCCAGCTCGCGTTCGATACAGTATTCCTACACGCACCTTTTTTGTGGCGCGTTCGTCTAGTGGTTAGGACACAGCCCTCTCAAGGCTGGTGCACGGGTTCGACTCCCGTACGCGCTGCCACGTTACGTGAATCCCGGCTAATGCGCCTTCCATTGCTCGTTCTTTCCATAGCGCTCTGTTCACTTCTGGCGAGCAGTTGCTCGAAAGGTATCACTCGCGCAACTGCCGTGATGGTGTTTTCGGTCAAGGGCCGGGTCATATCCGGAAATGCGGAGCGAAACGATTTTCAGGCGGTGACGCTTAAAAGCAGAATTCATAGTGGCGATACTGTGCGGTCGTCGCACGCCGCATCGATCGACCTAGCCTTAATTCCAGCTGTTCTCGCACAACTCACCGGCGATTCTGAAATCAAAATCGACGAACTCAGCATCGCCAAGGATGGCAATCAAACCGCCGGCGGCATGCGCGATCGGACCGCGCGTATTCGATTGAGCCGCGGAAAAGTTATCGTTCTGTTCACTCCAACCGATCGAAGCGCATCACAATTTGCCGTGACCACGGGTCAGCTGACGATCAAGCCTGATTCGGACTGCTTATTTGGTGTTTGGACTGACGGCAAAACGACCCGCGTAACGTGCGCGAAAGAAAAGGTCAATGCACCCTCCGATGCACAAGCGCAAGTTACAATAGCTGCCGGCTACTTCCAAGAGTGGCCAACAACGCGCAAAACGCCCGTTCCCGCTACTGAGAAAGCCGCCGCGCAAATCGACATCACAGAGTCGCTCGAAGCCGAACAGCGATTGCAAAGCGAGGGGTCCGCCTGGCAGAACCGCCGGCCATTCTAACAGTAATTCTGTAGGGGAAGCTGTCAGCTTTCCCTACAACTTAAGGCGCAGTTGTGTTGTCGATTTACGAAACGACGCAGTTGACAGCGCCGGTCGCTCGCCAATGCCTGCATGACGACAACCCACTCTAAAGAGCGAGGCGATTTGTTCCGCAAAGACACCCTCCCCCGTCATACGCGTGTGCCACTGAGAATTATTTAGCCGGTTCCCCCGCATGTCCCGGATGCGTCCGAGCACCTTCTCTTTGCGGTCCGGGAAATGTTCCTCAAGCCAGTGTTCAAATAATGGCGCTACCGCCCACGGCAGACGGATAATTGTGTAACCGGCAAATTGCGCGCCTGCTTTTGCACACGCGTCCAGGATCTTCGGAACTTCGTGATCGGTGAGTCCTGGGATGATCGGCGCAACCATCACGCCAGTTGGAATTCCTGCCTGGCGAAGTTGCATTATCGCCTCGAGCCGGGCCTGAGGCGAAGACGTGCGCGGCTCCAGGACTCGCTGCAGATTCGGGTCGAGAGAAGTCACGGAAATGTTTACCGCTACTGCATTGCATGTTGCGAGATCACGCAAAATATCGATGTCGCGTGTAACGAGACGGTTCTTCGTGATGATCGCCACAGGATTGCGAAATTTTGCGAGCACTTCGAGGCAGCCGCGTGTGATGCGCAACTTTCTCTCGATCGGTTGATACGGATCTGTCACGCCACTCATCACCAGCGTCTGTGGCTGCCACCGCGACGATTCCAGTTCTGCTTGTAGCAACTCGGACGCATTCGTTTTCACCATGATCTTGCTTTCGAAATCGAGGCCGGCGGACAAGCCGAGATACTCGTGGGTCGGCCGCGCGTAACAATAAATGCAGCCGTGCTCGCAGCCGCGATATGGATTCAAGCTCGTTTCGAAACCGACGTCGGGACTGTTGTTCCGAGTGATGATCGATTTGGTTCCGTCACGAAAATACTGTGTCGCGCGCCGCGGTTGTTCCTCACTGACAGGATCAACATCGACACAATCAACGTCGGTCAGATCGACATGCAGCTTTTCGAACCGATTTGCCGGGCTCCAAGATGCGCCACGCCCGCGGATGGGCACGGAGCTTTGGGGCGGCTCCTTGACAACAGGCCGGAATTTCTTCTTCGCCGCCATCGCGTTAAGTTCACATGAACATATCGCGATGTCGAGACTAATATTCTGCTGTGCCAGAGTTGGACTAAAAAAAGCGGAGGGGGTGAGATTCGAACTCACGAGACCTTTCGGCCTTCCGGTTTTCAAGACCGGCGCGATCAACCGCTCTGCCACCCCTCCAAGCGGCAAATGGATCCGCGAAGAGTGTGCCATCGCTGCGAACTTGAGCAAGCGCGAGACAATGCCGGAGGACACGAACGGCTCACAGAGGCATTGCTATAGTCGTTGACCCTTTAAGTCGCTCTCGTGCTCGTGCTTGATTGCCGATTGCTGCTCTTCCGAAGGAAAAAATGCGTAACCACGAGCGCGCACAAAATTCCAAGCGCCGCCGCACAGACAACGTCGCTGAGATAATGCGCGCCGACGTACATACGAGAGAATCCTATCAGAATCGGGATTGGGAGACAGGTGAGGCCAATACGCCGGCGAGCGAACATTAGAACGCCAAAAAATGCCATTGAGGCAGCAACGTGCCCGGACGGAAACGAGTGGTATTTGGTGCTGAAACGCGGGCCTCCCCACCGAAGCTCGGATTTCACCGAGGGACGTGCGCGTGGGAACGTGCGTTTAATCACCTGGCCGGCAATGCCTGCAATCGCCATCGCCAGCAGCATCGACAAAAAAATGCGCGTCCATTTTTTACTGCCGCGCCACCAGGCGATTCCCAGAAGGAGCAATCCAAGCACAACATGGGAAGGCCAGTCGCCAAATCGGCTGACGTTGTGCATGAAAATGCGCGCAGCGCGGCTCTGGTGTTGCAGGATGAAATGCCAGACGGTGTCGTCCAGGTAAAATGCCGCTCCGATCGCTATCGCCGCAACGGCGATGCCGATCAGCCAATAAAAAACGGCAGCGCGCTTCACAAATAAGTTCCCGTAAGTTTTGCCGGACGCTATTTTGAGTTCAGATTTGAAATCAATCAATTACGCTCTGCTTTTTTTTGGTTGCGTCCTTTTTCACATCGCTGGCACGTGGAGTTTGCCGCTGATCGATCGCGACGAGCCGCGCTTTGCGGAAGCCTCACGCGAGATGATCCAGAGCGGCGACTATGTCGTTCCCTACTTCAATGACCAGCTTCGCCTAGACAAGCCTCCCCTCACCTATTGGGTGCAAACAGTGAGTTACCGCATCTTTGGCCAAAACGATTTCGCGGCGCGCTTTCCGTCTGCGGTGGCGGCCGCGCTCCTCGCGGTGACGATCCCAGTCCTGGGATTGCGGATTAGTGGCGAACGGGTCGGCTGGCGAGCGGCAATCATTTTCACGCTTTGTTTGCAGACCTTCATCCATGCAAAGGCCGCCGTGGCCGATATGTGGCTGGCGTTGTTCGTGAGTACTGCGCACTGGAGCGGGCTAGAATTGCTGCGCGATGGTCTAACAAATCCGGAACATCGAAGGGCGAACACCGAATATCGAATCTCGATCTGGTGGTTCACTTTTTACATCTCGCTGGCACTGGGTTTTCTGGCCAAAGGCCCAATCGCCTGGGTACCGCTGCTGACGATTGCCTCGACAATTTTCTATGCGCCGAATGTGCAGCTCGGCCGCCGATTCAAATTCATTCGCGGCCTCGCGCTGATGCTGGCGATTATCGCGACCTGGGGAATTCCTGCGTTGATTCAGACGCATGGAGAATTTCTGCGAATCGGGATCGGACGCCACGTCATCGGCCGCTCATTGGGGGCAATGGAGGGGCACGGGTGGAACTCGTTAGGCGGATACCTCTTACTACTGCCATTTTATTTCGTGACCGTGTTTGTCAGTTTCTTCCCGTGGTCGATCAAACTGCCCGCGCTTCTGAAAAGATTGTGGCATCAGCGGGACAACATCGACCGTTATCTCCTCTCCGGCATCGCAATCATTTTCGTCATTTTTTCACTGATTAAAACGAAGCTGCCGCATTACACGTTGCCCGCGTTCGGTCTGCTGGCGCTTCTGCTTGCTCGCCATTGGCCGGGAGGAGCGGCGCTTTCCTGCGTCCCGAAAGGCTTCAGGATTACAAACCGCCGCTCCTTGTTTGGAACGATCGCCGTCACTACTGCGTGCGTGTGGTTCGCCATCGCGCTCGTAGTGCCACCGATGATTGCACGGTTTTTCCCCGCGTATCAGCTCCTTCAGGTATCACGCGCCTCGTTGACGCCAAACATGCAATTTGCCTCGGTGGAGTTCGAGGAGCCGAGTCTTGTCTGGTATTTTCGCTCACGCGTGAAAGGGTTTCTCACGCCGTTAAACAAGCGTCGCGTCACGGAATTCATGAACGCACCCGGTCCACGCTTTGTCGTGCTGCCGATGCCTGTCGCCGGATCAGTATTCGCGAACGCGCCGCAAGACTGGCGATTTTTTACGACCAGCGGTTTCAACATCGTCAAAGGGAAACGCGTCGATCTCACACTCGTTCTGAAACCAGAATAACTCGTTGAAGCGTTAAAACGTTGAAGCGGCTTCCTCCTCTGTCATGTTGAGCGGAGCGAAACATCTCTGATTATCGGCTTGCGGCAGATGAGCACCCAGAAATAATCAGAGATTCTTCGCTTCAACGCCTCAACTTTTTAACGATTTTCATGATCACCTTTCTTGACGGCAAACTCGTTAGCGCCTTGCCCACACAGGCGATCATCGATGTTGGCGGTGTCGGGTACGAAGTCTTTATTCCGCTTTCCAGCTATGATAAATTGCCGCCTGCCGGGCAGGCCATTCGGATTCTCACACATCTGGCAGTTCGCGAGGACGCGCATGTGCTTTACGGATTCATGACGCCGTCCGAGCGCGACCTTTTCCGGTTGCTGGTCAACAATGTCAGCGGCATCGGGCCAAAACTGGCGCTCGCAGTTTTAAGCGGAATGAGCGTAACCAGTTTTAAAGCTGCGGTGGTCAATTCAGATGTCGCCGCGATTTCGAAAATCAGCGGGCTCGGCAAAAAGACAGCTGAGCGAATCGTTCTCGAATTGAAAGATAAACTCGGCGTGGCTGCGGCATGGGAAGCAGCCAGCGCAGCGCACGCACCAACTCCAGAACAGGAGCAAGCCAATGAAGCTGTGCTCGCGTTGATCGCGCTCGGTTACAAACAAATCGACGCGCACAAAGCGGTGCGGGACCTGCAGGAGAAAGGCGAAGCGAAATCGGCGGAAGAACTGGTCAAGCTTGTGCTCAAACGCATGGCTGCGGGAAGGTGAGCAGAAAACGCCGAACGTCCAACGCCCAATGTCCAATTCAGATGTTTGCATTCGGCGTTGGACGTTCGGCGTCGGACATTGGACGTTTGCTTAATGACGCAAGTGCAGGTCGAAGAGGACAGACTGTCTGCAATTCGCGCTGCTTTCCCAAAAGAAGGCCTCTTCGCGGAGAAGGCCTGGCTCCTTTCGCCGGACGCATTTCCAATCGACCAAAAGCTTCTGGCCGACCTCGAGCAGCTTGGTCATCGGCTGTTTGTTTTTCAGCGTGCCTGTAATCAGCTTTATCAACTGAGCGTCAAAGGGAAGCAGCCCGCGTGGATCGCGCGCTATCTCGACGCCGGTAAACCGAAAGAGCTGATCGAATTTTCGCGGCGCAAAGAAATTCGTGACGATTTACCGCGAGTGATACGGCCTGACCTCATTCTGACCGAGAAGGGTTACATCATTGCTGAGATCGATTCGGTGCCGGGCGGGATCGGCTTAACCGGATGGCTTAATCAGACGTATTCAACTTTCGACGACGCGATCATTGGCGGCGCGAACGGAATGCTGGACGGGTTTCGCTCAGTCCTGCCAAACGGTGGCGACATCGTCATCTCACAGGAGTCGGCGACCTATCGGCCGGAGATGGAATGGATCGCCGCGCGACTGAATCAGAAGACACTGGATACTGGATGCTCGATGCTGGATAAAGCGGGCAGCGCGCCTTCTGAACATCTAGCATCCGGCATCCAGAATCCAGCATCGTTGCCAGCTTGGCGCGTTGTGCTGGCGGAGAATTACGAGCCGCAAGATGGACGCACCGTGTATCGGTTTTTCGAATTATTCGATCTGCCGAATATTCCTGCGATCGAAAATACACTTCGCGCAATTGCTGAAGGACGCATCACGATCACGCCGCCAATCAAACCTTACCTTGAAGAAAAAATGTGGTTCGCGCTTTTTTGGATGCATCCCCTTCGCGAGTTCTGGCGACGCGAGTTGGGCGAGAAGTATTTCATAAAGCTACGAGAGGCAATTCCCTACTCCTGGCTGCTTGATCCTACGCCATTGCCACAGCACGCCGTCATCCCACGGCTTGAAATTCACGACTGGCGTGAGGCCGCGAAGTTCAGTCAGAAAGATCGGGAGCTTCTGTTAAAAATAAGCGGATTCTCGCCGCTCGGCTGGGGCAGCCGCGGGATCGCGCTCGGAAGCGATCTGCCGCACGCCGAATGGGAAAGAAGGATCGAGCACGCGCTGGCGACCTTCGAGTCGAATCCGACGATTCTTCAAAAATTTCACAAGGGCACTCTCTTTGAACACCGCGATTGGGATCCGGATTCTGGCTCGCCCCGTGAGATACGCTCAAGTGCAAAGGCATCCTCGACAATGCCTAGTATCTCACGGGGCGAGCTAAAGACGATGAAAGGCCGCGTGCGTCTTTGTCCGTATTATTTCATCGAAGGCGATCGCGTGAAATTACGCGGCGCGCTCGCCACAATCGCTCCGGCCGACAAGAAATTTTTGCACGGGATGAGCGAGGCAATTTTGGTCCCGTCACGAATGAGCGAAAAGAACATTCTGTAGCCACGGCTCTGTGAGCTATCAAGAGGTAGGGCGCGTCACTCCGTGCGCGCCGATGAGCCGGACAGAAGATACAAGATCGACAAAAGAAAATTCGGAAAGAGTTCTGTGGATTCTATCCAAAAAACTTCGTGATCCCTGCCTGCACGCCGTAGCCTTGGCGGAGGCGGGTGTTCTCTGTAGTGAATCTATTACTTCTTATACGCCGGCACTTCGGGTAATTCCGGCGGCAGCAAGCCTTCTTCTTCCTCTTCGTTCACCGGCACACCTGCGGGCGTGATGATCCGCGCAGTAACGAACATGACCAGGTTCTTTTTGGTGTGCTGCTCCACATTGGTGCGAAAGGCTCTCCCAAGCAAAGGAATGTCGCCAAGGATCGGGACTTTATCTTCTGTTTTCTGCACGTCTTCACGCATCAACCCGCCGAGCACGACTGTTTGCCCATCATAGACGCTAACGCTCGTCGTCACTTTGCGCGTACTAAACACCGGCT
>WNGN01012806.1_pt1 | contig 10327 bp, 8 predicted proteins | sample 5400561 | NCBI WGS metagenome assembly WNGN01 (sample SAMN13153379, study PRJNA577476) | soil metagenome | isolation source: 115 cm soil or saprolite under Garry oak tree replicate 2 | place: USA:California | collected 2016-06-15 | reverse complement strand
TGGCTGTCTACTCGAAGGCATGGCTCTTGCTTTGGAACACCGGTTCGAGCCTTTCTCTCAGGGAAGAGGATTCATCACTCAGGAGCGGGTCGACGAGATTGAGACAATTGCTGCACGGCATGGGATCTATCTCGCACCGTTTTACAATGCCGACGGACAATTGGAGGACGAACTTGATGCCAGGTGGAATGGTCGAGAGGATAAGTCCCTGGGTGAAAGACCAAGTCGAACTGTCGAACCTTCTTTTTGAGATAGGTTGGGAGGATTGAGCGTCGGACCAGTGGGCAGTGTCGATCCAGCCATGTAGCGGCTTCCGAGGGGCCTGCAATCGACCTGACAACCCTTCGGCGGTCAACCGAATGCTCTCCGCAGGTTCAAATAGTTGAAAAACGGGACTTTAATTTCAATGCGGAAAATTTGGAGTGGAATTTTTCGACTGACAAGCACGGAGCCAGGATCTAAGTGCCCTGCCTTCTATTGGCTACAAGAACGTTGAATAAGAGATTCGCACGCCAGAACCCGAAGTTGCACCCTGTTGCACCCACACAGAGTTGCTGTCACATGTTGCGTAAGTGATTTCGATTCAGGAAGAAGAATGGCTCCCCGGGCTAGATTCGAACTAGCAACCCTTCGGTTAACAGCCGAATGCTCTACCGTTGAGCTACCGGGGAACCGCACAACAGCTTTGTTTTCATTCTAATACAGCCATCGAAATGATGCCAGTTCAGCCGTTGGTTCCAACTAGGTTCCAACGGCGTGATTTGCCGGACTTCTTTGGTGAAATCAAAAAATCGGATGACTGATTTTCAAAGACTTAGACGTAATGTTCTGCGAGAAATTCACGATTATTCGGCACCACACCGAATGCTCTTTTCCTATGCAAAAATGGAGCAGAGCGCGGCTGAGATATGGGATTCACTTCTGGTGGCTACATAATGCAAAGGGGGTTGGGCCGGGCCCAATTCAGGAAATTGGAGACTGTAGCTTCTCGTTTGAGTAATTGCGATCACTTCTACGGAAACCGCTTTTTCCAGCCAAGTGGATTATCTCCGAGTTGCCTGTCATACGACCAGAATCCGATTGCGCGGGTGTCGTCTACGGTTGCAACGTCGAGTCAGGGCAACCCGTTGCGCAGGACCGTTTCGACCACGTCGGCAAAGCGATCAATCTCCTGGACGGACGTAAACACATTGGGCGCGACTCGGATTCCTGGCGGTCCCTCGTACTGATTCCGACCGAACGCGAACACCAATATCCGATGACGCTGCAGGAGGTAGTTCGCAAGTACGGCGGGGTCGATGCCGTCGATGGCGAAGGAACCCAGCCCGCACGAGCGTCCGGCGGCGAGATCCGTGAAGATGCGAATACGCGGATGTTGGCCGAGACGCTCCGCCCACCGCCGCTTCAGATAATGAAGGCGTGCCGCCTTGCACTCGGTGCCGAGCCGCTCATGGAAGATCAAAGCGTCGGCCATCGCGACGTGCGGCGCGAGCGATTGCCCGCCCACCCACTCAAACTTCCGGATGTCATTTTGGACGTTATCCCACGCCGGTGTGAGCGGCCACAGTTCGCGAATCAGGTCACGCCGAACGTAGAGAAGGCCGGTACCGAGGGGTGCCATTAGCCATTTCTGACCGCTCGTCCCGTAGTAGTCACACTCGAGCGCGCGCAAGTTCACGGGGATATGTCCGGGCGCGTGCGCACCGTCGATGATCGTGCGCACGCCCCGAGCCCTCGCCATCCGGCAGATGTCACGCACTGGCATGATGTGGCCAGTTAGAAATGTGAGATGGGAGAGCAATACGACTCGGGTGCGTGGCGTGATAGCGCGCTCGAAACGGGAGAGGATCTCTCCAGGGGCAGGATAGGGGGCCGAGAGGGCCACCTCCGAGTAGACAATTCCATCGCGATGGACGCGCTGTTGCCATGTGTTCCACATCGCCCAATAATCCTCGCTGGTACTCAGCACCTCGTCACCGCGGCGGAGGTCGAGGCCGAGCTGGACGATCTGGAGTGCTTCGGTGGTACTCCGCGTCAGGGCGAGTTCCTCCGGGTCGCAGCCAAGCAGAGCCGCCGCGCGCCGTCGCACATCCTCCCGCCGCGGGTCCGTAGCACTCTCGGGCCAATGTCCCCAATAGAGGGGCGCACGATTCGTGCGCACGGTCTCGCGCTCCAGCGTCACGAGCACCGCAGTAGGGCTCGGGCTGTAGCCGTAATTGAGGTTGACTAGCCCAGGTTCGAGGGTGAAGGACTGACGCACGTCATGCCAGAAGGCCTCGTTTTCGGCAACCGCCTGAGCATCGCGCGGCAGCGCCGCGAGCGCATGATCAAGCCGCTCGGCCCAGCTGGGGCGCCAGCCGGCCGCCAGGGCCGCTGTAGCAACCGCACCCTCGCGGAGAAAGGATCGACGATCGCGCATCATCCTGGTAGTCCCTGCTCGTTTTCCGCCTACTGCGGCATGTCAATTGAAACATATTCAGGTAACGGAGGTGGGTCTTTCTGAAGTTGCTGAGGTCACTTGGTCGGTTGTCGGCAACCCTTCCCTAATCGCGTTACGTCAGGGTTGCCCGTCATCCATCCCGTGAGGCCCGGCAAGCGCCAAATTGAGTCTCCGACAGGGGCGTGACTGATTTCTGAGGCTCTCGGGAGACTAGACCTTTCGGTTGAGGATGGCGCGTGTAGTGCAGCCTCATTATTCTGCTGGTTTTTCGCAAAGGCTTTTTTCAGAGAGAAGTCCAAAGACTCACTCAATGCCGGGATCGCGCATTGGTGGAACGGAGTTCAAGGGCTGTGTCGAAACCATGCGGATCTGATTCTCAAACATGGCTCGAAACGGACTGGGCAGCGTGCTATCACGAGCCCTCTGGTAATCCGCAACCGCCTGTTCTCGTTCACCACGAAGCAAATGCAGGTTCCCCGACATCATCCAACCCGAAAAGTCATTGGAGCGCAGCAAGAGGCCTTCTGCGAGAAGGCTCTCAATCCGCTGGAAATCTGGCTTGGGATCCTCAAACAATCTCATTGCCTTGCCGAAGAGCGCGTCGGCCCGAGCGTTAGGCAAGTAGTACGTCCCCCGATAGATCAGAACGTTCCCAACGCGATCCACGGGTTGCGCGTCACGGAGTGCCTTGTTGTCCGACCATATTGCCGGTGCGCTTGTGGAAGCATGCACTATTAGCGTGCCGGAAACCGTCGTCGGAGGCAGTTCGTTCCCCGAGGGGTCATCGAGTGCCCGCAGTTTCATGCGGCGATAGGTAATCAGGTCCGGCTTGACGAAAGAAGGATAATACGCGACGTAAGGGACCTCTCCCACTGGCTCAAGGTTCCGATGGTAGTACTCGGCGATTTCCTTGTCGCGTTGACCAAGGTCAATCCCATCGTTGCGAAAGTAGCGATATGCCTGGCTGGTTCCCCCTGCCAGAATGTTGTGGTATTCCCAGGGTCTTTCGACGGCAAGGGCCGGAAGGCAGGCAGCAAGGATCAGTCCGAACGCAGCCGCGCTTAAGAACTTTTTGTGCAAGCGCATGAGCCATTGCACGCCGAAGCCGCCAAGAATGGCTGTCACGAAGTACACTGTCAGGGCGTGTCTGACTCCTGCGTACTCAGCGCTTGAGCGCGCCAGAATGACTAGCAAGACACCAGCTAACGAGATTAGGGCTGCTGCGGCCAGCTTGTCCGGTGTGGGGACACTGCGGCGAAAAACAACGACGCACCCGAGACATGACAAGAGAATGAGCCCGATCGGAAGTCTTGTTGCAATGTAGCCAGGAAAAATCAGCGGACGGCGCTGCATGAAGGTCAACCGGCCAAAGGCATATGTGGAATACGCGCGCCCTTCCATACCAGTGCGCACAATGTCGGCAAGACCCCAGATGTAGGACCGCGGCAGGACTCGCCATTTCGCGACAGTGCTTAGGCTGGATCGCCATACAGGAGACTGAACATCCTCAATTTTAGAAGTCAGCGTCCGATTGAATTGTTGCTGCCAGGAGTTGGTCTCATAGTATTTTAAACGGTACGTGCCCCAAAGTATCGCCACCGCGCAGCCCAGCACGGCCAAAAAAGCCACACACTTTTGAAGCATTGCCCATTTACTGCAACGAGTCTGCCACCATAAACCGCCAATGCCGAGAGCCGCAACATAACCGAAGGCAATCAATCCCGAATGTTTGACGGACAGCGTCAGCCCGAGGGCTAACGCCAGCAAACAGAGATTGGCCCTGCTCCATTCTCGAATCAGCTGAATGCATAACAATACGCTCGTGATCGACAAAAGTGCTACCGGAAGGTCGGTCATCACCACTGGCCAGTGCGCGGCGACGGTAGGATCAATCAGTGCAAAAACAACAGCGCCGACGGTCACTACCCTTCCGAAGACGCGAAACGCGGTCAACGCGAAGCCCAAGAATAACAATCCGTTGAACAGGTACATCGCCCGCCGAACGCGTGACTGTATGATGTCAGCGTCATTCTGCTCGTACATCGTTTCTTCGACAAATCGGCGCTCGGCGTTCTTATCGTGCAAAAGGCCAGGTTCAATAAATCGGAAAACGCTTCGCGGGGCGGCTAGGCCGGCCACAAGTTTGACGAGCGGCGGGTGCTCCGGATTCAAGTAATACTCGCCCGTACGGATATACGCAACGCCAGCGGTGATGTGCCACGGCTCGTCGACTGTGAATCCGTCATGTCGCGTTGCCCACGCGGAGCGGCACGCACCAGCGACAATCAGGGCAACAGCCAGCGCCAGAAAGGAACGCCAATCGTCAAGCCGGTGCATGCGGCGTATCGTACATCGGTGTATCTCGAAGGGATACACCGAAACATCCAAGTGGATTGACGCGATTCGTCCCGTGCGAGGATTTGAGCCCGTGGCTCCTGAGCAAGCTAGTGTGGAGCGCCGGGCTTTGCGGGTTGCCACAATTCGATCGGATTTCCCTCAGGGTCATGCACGCGGGCAAACCGGCCGGTGGGATCGGGCGGGTAAATCTTGATCTCGGTTCCTGCGGCCCGTAGCTGTGCAGCCATTTTGTCGAGATCCCGGACTCGAAAGTTCAGCATCCAGACCTTTTGGGCATCCCCGAAATATTTGCTCGTCTCAGGAAAAGGCGCGAAAGCAGTGGGGCCTGCCTCTTGCTCCCAAACGGGATCCCCTTCGCTCGATGGTATGAGCGAGATTCCCAGGTGCTGCTGGTACCAAAGCCCCAGCGCTTTCGGATCTTTGGCTCGAAAGAAGAATCCTCCGATTCCGATCACTTTTTCCATTTCCGTTCCTTCAGCGATCGCATCGCGAACCGCGGCCCCCGGAGGGAGAGGAGAGGTCTTTGGCTGTACGGCTGTCTGCGCCGCTATGGCGAGTTGGTTCCGCCCCAAGATGAAGCTCGACCCGAAAGCAAATGACAGAGTTCGAAGCAGTTGGCGTCTTAGAGAAAGCATCCCATCCTCCTTCCGAGAAGAGCGCGGCCCGAGCTACGATACCTGCGCAAACGGGCTCTGGGAAGCGTAAAGATGAGGTTCTGGGCGATTTGTCGGCAAACCGAAAGTATGTGCGCGTGGGTTTACTGGGACAACTTCCGCATTGCCCGTTAGACCGCTTGCAACACCAGCTTCGCGGCCACCCACACCAGAATTAGCCGCCGCCCCCTCTGCTTGGTAATCCCGTCCGCGTGGGACCTTCTGTGAGGACGCAGTACGCCAGGATAAGCGGTATGAACAAGAACAGGAGGCTAGTCCAATTTCGCACGAAGAAATTGTGGGCAACCACGACTGCAAAAACCACAAGAGCGAGATGCAGCGCGCCCATGCGCCGTCGGGCCTGGGGGTCTTCAAGGCGGCGATTGTTGGCCACTAGCATCAGGCAGCCTGCCGCAAAATAGAGGATCGTAACCACGAGCCATAGTTCCAAGAGCTTGGCCTGCATGTACGGCTGATACAGCGGCAACTCATTGAGAAACAGTAAAGAGGTCACGCCGGCAACATCTTGTATCAAGGGCACTGGGGCCGCCGAGAACACCTCCGGCCAAGGTCTGGCCAAAACGGATGGCGCGTAGATCATTGCGATCGCTGAGGCCACGATCGGGACTCCAAAAAGCACCAGGGGCACGGCTACCAGTGCCCATCGCGACCGTTGCGGAAGCCAACGTCGGGGGAAGCTCGCAAAAAACGCCAGCCAAACTACGGGCGCTAGTAGGCACGATGCCGTGGCCAGACCTATAGGAATCGCAAGCACGGCAGGTAAATGACGAAGCGCAGCTCTGCCCATCCAGAGCTTGGATACCCTTCCGCAACGGCTCCAATTGCAAACATCAGGGCGGCAAGACGAGCGCTGAGCTGTTGGGGGCGACTGAAACCGACAAGGATTGCCAGCAATAGCACGACGAAGCGGGCAACATAGAGCGCAACTGCGGGGAAATAATCCGCGCCGTTCCAAGAGCGCCAAGCAGGTGCAGAGATTATGAGCTTCAAGGCAAGGTGTTGCCTGCCGCGCCGCACTTGGAGCTCGACTGGGTGGTCCCGTTCAAAATACGCTCGCGCCAAGAACCAATCGGCTGCTCCATTGAGAGGCTGTCCACCTACTGCTTCGAGGACATCGCCCGGCCGTAGACCCGCCTTGTCCATTGGCCCGCCTGGCAGCACGCTGCTGGCTTTGAACGCCCCCGCGAGCACCCACCCTTCGCTCGCTGGCCCCCAGAATTCCCCGCGTATTGAACAAGAACGTGAGTGCATATACGGCCGCTATCACGTACATCCACCAGGACGCGCGCCACGTCAGCATGAACCCCTCGCCCTTCGGTTAGCTGTGCGGATTTTACCCTTTTTGCTGACAGCGATTGCGAGGAATGGGGGGTTGTGCTCCGAGAGCACGCCAGTCGACTGCGTCAGCGGACGAGTGGTCGGCAACCCTTAACTTGCCGGATTACGGAAGGGTTGCCCGTGACTCGCCCACAACCCGTAAAACGTGCAACAACGCCCTTCAGAAGATGGTTTCTGGCTGATCGCCCTCGTATTAGCTTATTCCATTCGCAACGCCTGCATTGGATCGATCCGCGACGCCTTCCATGCGGGAACAAGGCAGGCCAGGGCCGCCACAACTAGTATGGACGCTGCCACAGACGCGAAGATCGCCGGATCGAGCGGCTGGGTTCCATAGAGCATCGACTGGATTACGCGTACCGCCCAGATGCTGGCGACCAGGCCAATCGTCAGTCCATAGAGCGCTGGACGCAGGCCGTCGCCCAGCATCAGGCGCAGAATCTCCTCGCGTTGTGCACCGAGCGCCATGCGAACGCCCATCTCTCCAGTACGCTGGGTCGCGAGGTAAGAAAGGACTCCGTACAACCCTACTGACGCCAATATCAAGGACAGCACTGCGAAGCCGACCACGAGGCTGGCACTCAGGCTGGCGTTACCCAATGACCGTTCAATGATTTGCTGTATGGTGAGTACATCGGAGACCGGCAACTCCGGATCGAGTTCCGCAATCTTTTTCTGGATCGGAACGGAAAATGAGAGGGGATCGGCGGCGGCGCGCACTGCCAGAGTCAAACCCATACCGGTGTCCCCGTTAAGAACAGGGAAATACATGGTCGCCTTGGCCGGCTGACCCACCTGATATAGCGTGTCGGCAACAACTCCGACGATTTCGTAATCGGCGTTTCCGTACGGAACGACGTGGAGATGCGTGCCCACCGGATTTTCGCCCGGGAAATACTGCTGCGCCAGCAGGCGGTTGATGATGACCGTCTTTGGGCGGCCGGCGCGATCCCCACTGGTAAAAAACCGCCCTTTCAGGAGCGGTATTTGCAATGCACTGAAGTATCCGGGATCGGCCGTCCGGTAGAGCGCGTCGGGTAGCGCCGTGCCGGGCGCAATCGGTGGATGTTCGGGAATCGTGAAGATATCATCCTCTCCGGCTCCCGCTCCAGGCACCATCGACCCAAGCGCCGCGGCGCTTACACCCGGCATAGCGCGTACCTGCTGCAGCAGGGTTTCGTTGAATGCGTTCATCTTCTCGGGACTGTCGTATTTCTTGGCGGGCAGGCTGTAATCCATCGTGAGCACATTGTCGGTCGCGCAACCCACATCTGTTGTCCGGAGCCGCCAGAAGCTCTTGAGCAGAAGGCCGGCAGCGATTAACAGGACCACAGTCGTCGCTATCTCTACCGTAAGCAGCGTCTTGCGCAACGCCGTTCGCGATTGGCTGCCCACCGTGCTCCGCGATGAAGCCTGCAGCGCCGGGATCGTCCCCCGTCCTGTGGACGAGATCGCCGGCAGCAGACCTGCCAGCAAGGCCGTTGCGAAGACAAGCACGCAGGCAAACGCCAACACAGTACCATCCGCGTGAATATTCCGGGCGCTGGGAAGATTAGTCCACGTGCTGACCAGCCACTTCGTGGCCGCAAGCGATAACAGCACTCCCGTGATGCCGCCCGCAAGCGAGACCAGCAAGCTCTCCACCAACTGTTCCCGGATCAGAGTCATCTTCCGTGCCCCCAGTGCGCTCCGGATGGCGATCTCCCTCTGCCGTGCCGCGGACCGTGCCACCAACAGGTTAGCCACGTTCAGGCAACCGATTAGAAGCATGCAGCCAACGGCACACAGCAGGACGGTTAACGGCTTCTTTACATTCTGTGCGAGATCGTCCGAAAGCGTCCTCGGCGCGACATCCTCGGCCACCGGCGCATTCCGGTTCTGCAAATGCAACCCATATTGCACTGCCTCCACCTGGCTCAGGGCGTTTGCAAGGCTAACATCAGGCCTCAATCGGGCGACCACGCGGCTGAAGTGATAATCATGATGGCCCAGGATCTCCGGTGGCAATCCAGACGCGTATGGAACCCACACTTGTACCTTCGCATCGGGATAGGTGAACCATTTCGGAAGCACGCCGACCACTGTGTATGGCTTCCCGTCCAGATGGATTTGACTGCCGACAATCGATGGATTGCCGCCGAACCGCCGCGCGAAGAGATTCCACGTAAGCATGACGGCGCTTCCATCTGGACGATCTTCGCTTTCGGTAAACGTGCGTCCGATGACCGCATTCACCCCCAGGAGCGGAAACAGGTTCCAGGTCCCGCCCCGGGCGCTCACCAGTTCCGGCAACTCTCCGCCCTCCCCGGTCAGGGTGAATTGCCACCAGCGCCACGCCGCCATGTCGTCAAAGCCATGGGTTTGTTTGCGCCAATCGAAATAGTCGGCGGGAGCAACGGGGTTGTAGTTGAACTGCTGCCCATTCATGCTGGGGTCGCGGAAATGCTCATAGATCATCACCAGCCGATCCGGATCACGGAAAGGAAGCGGGCTAAGCAGGACCGAACGCACCACGGTGAATAGCGATGTCGTAGCGCCGATGCACAACGCCATTACGAGAACGGCAACGATTGAAAACCCAGGCGACCGCAAGAGAGTGCGAACGCTGATCCTTAGATCGCGAAGAAGACTCTCCAGTCCGTTCCATCTCCAGACAGCGCGAGTTTCCTCGCTAATAAGAGTGCGATTGCCGAAAGAACGCAGGGCGGCATGGCGGGCCTCTTCTGGTAGCACGCCGTGTTGCCGTTGCTCTTCTTCTTCCAGTTCAAGGTCCGATTGTAGTTCCCGCTCCACGTCGGCATCCCGTTTCCTGATCTGCCACCACGTCATCTCAGCTCTCCTCAGCCGCGGGCCACATTATGCGTCCGACAGCTTCCGCCATCTGCTTCCATTGCGATTCTTCGACCAAAAGTTGTTTTCTGCCCTTTTCCGTAAGTCGGTAATACTTGAATTCCCGATTGCGATCCGGAGCTATTTCCCACTTGGAGGTAACCCATCCCCTTCGCTCCAGTCTGTGCAGCGCAGGGTAGAGAGAGCCGTGCTGCATTTGAAGGAAGTCATTGGTGGTCCGTTGAATATGCTTGCCAATCTGATGACCATGCGCTGGACCATAAAGAAGTGTTCGCAGGATGAGCATGTCCAGGGTTCCCTGGAGTACATTCGCGCGTTGCCGCGTATTCTTGGCCATGGTAGATGTCCGACCTCCAACTAGGAGGTGATGGTAGACATTCGACTGTGGATTCGTCAAGGCCGGAATTCCAGTACTACATGTCGAACGATGACTTCAGCCGGAATCACTTATCGAGCGGGCCCACGACAAGACTCGCCGCCCCGGTCGGATTGTCGGCAACTCTTACCCAATCTGATCGTGGAAGAGTAGCCCGTCACCCACGAGTGACAGGCAGGTGACCATTACCTTGCACAGCTTGCATGGGTTAGACTTCCCTTGTTAACGGGTAGAGGAGACAGCTCGCGCCAAGTGAAACATAGCACAAGGAGGTGATCATGAAGAGCCTGC
>WNGN01010273.1_pt1 | contig 10327 bp, 5 predicted proteins | sample 5400561 | NCBI WGS metagenome assembly WNGN01 (sample SAMN13153379, study PRJNA577476) | soil metagenome | isolation source: 115 cm soil or saprolite under Garry oak tree replicate 2 | place: USA:California | collected 2016-06-15 | reverse complement strand
TGGGGTACACCTATCCCAATCATCTACTGCCCTAAGGATGGCATGGTTCCAGTACCAGAGGATCAATTGCCTGTTTTGCTGCCCGAGCATGTAGAGTTCAAGTCGACTGGTGAATCGCCACTACGTTACGAGCCAGAGTTTTTGAACACTATCTGCCCCATTTGCGGAGGACCTGCTACACGGGAGGCAGACACGATGGATACCTTCATTTGTTCATCCTGGTACTTCCTGCGGTATGCTGACCCGCACAACGACAAACAGGCATGGAGCGCAGAAGCAATGGAACGCTGGCTGCCTGTCGATCAGTATATCGGCGGAGCAGAACACGCTGTCATGCACCTGCTGTATGCTCGCTTCTTCATCAAGGCACTGCGTGACATGGGTTACCTGAACTTTGACGAACCGTTTACCCGACTATTCCACCAGGGCATTGTGCTGGGTCCTGATGGACAGAAGATGTCCAAATCACGTGGCAATGTTATGGCGCCAGACGAGTTTATCGAGAAGTACGGAGCCGACACGGTGCGGGCGTACCTGACCTTTATCGGCCCCTTTGATCAGGGTGGCTCTTTCATACCCGAAAATTTGGAGGGTGTGTGGCGTTTCATGAACCGCTTCTGGAGTTTAATCAATGATAGCTGGGTCGAGAATCCCAGTAACGAGGAGACCAGCGAGAGCAAGGATATCGAACGCTTGCGAAATAAGACCATCAAGCGCGTTACCGAGGAGTTGAGTAACTTTCGCTTTAATACAGCGCTGGCTGCTTTGATGGAGTGCAATAATGCGATGATTAAACAGCAACATGCTCCAGTTGCTCGTAGCACAGCTTTCCGCACCATGCTGGAGACGATGATGCAACTGTTGGCTCCGATGGCACCACATATCACCGAAGAATTGTGGCATATAACAAATCATATGGGCAGTATTCATGTTACAGCATGGCCCAGTTATGATGAGGCGCTGACGCAGGATGAGACGTTTACGCTGGTCGTGCAGGTTAATGGTAAGGTACGCGAGAAGATAGAGGTGGCTGCTGGCACGAGTGAAAGCGAGATTCGCATGCTAGCGCTGGATAATCCTCGAGTGGCTTCATTCATTGGAGAGGCAACTGTGCAGAAGGTGATCTATGTGCCTGGACGGCTGATAAATATTGTTGTGCGAAACTCGTAAGTCAATCTAGAAGTCATCAACAGAATCCGTGCGGGCACTTGCAAGTGCCCGCACGGATTCTGTTGATGACTTCTAATTTTTGTAACCTCGTGACGTTAATACCTTCGAGAGTATTTCATCTGTATTGCTGTAGCACATTGTCACAATATTGGCAGATTTTGATGGAACTAAGGTCGTATTCTATACGTATATCAGTCATGTGAAGTGTTTGTGAGGTGATGTGATGCACTTCACTCCTGGTTTGTTATTTTGTCGATAGGAGCAGCACAGTTTTCCGCTTATACTTTGTTTGTAAGGAATAAGTAGAGTAGGAGGGGTGTTGTAGAAAAAAAGTCGTATTTGAAAAATTGTGGGGTTGGTCGTCTATCTAAGTGAAGTTGCTAAATTACACTAAGATAGAAGGGCAACGTTAATCTTTTGAAAATGTATAGTAAACTAGCGGAGAGAGACCTATTAAGGAAGAAGGTAATTATTATGAATCCGCAAATCCAATCTGAAAAAGAACTTGATATAACAAATAATACTGATCTTACTATTACTGAGACTGATGAACTTCTCCAGAGCGGTTTCACCTCTGATGAGGTTGTTTCATTGATCTGGCTACGCAACTGGTATCAAACGGGTGGAAGCGACCGTATTGAGGTCGTGCGCTACCTTGAGTTCCTCAAGTTACTGGTTGTAAGTGGTAGGATGGAATTATAAACTTTACTTCTCACTTGTAGCCTGAAGAGGATTCAATGGTCTTCTTTAAGGCTACGCTCCCTTGCATCATCCTATGCTGCTGATTTTCAATTTCAAGTGAAGCCACTTGTTTATCCAAATCTGCTTTCTAGCCTGCTTTTCAGGTTAATTGAACTTTATTTTTCAAGCGCCGATTGTGTCTCCTATTCCTTAAGACTAGTCTCTTTCCCCTTTTTACAATACTCCTAAAAAGATAACCTGGATGAGGCAATGTACGTATATGTAGGTAGCGTTGGCACATAAGAGACGCCTGGCGTGTAGCATACATGAAATGACATATAAAGAGTAAGGATTTTTATGCGTATTATACTCTACCTTGGAAAAGGGGGCGTTGGCAAAACGACCATCTCGGCAGCTACGGCGGTTCGTTCGGCGAGCTCAGGTAAACGTACACTAGTTGTTAGTACAGATCTGGCCCATAGCCTTGCCGATTGCTTCAATACACCTTTAGCTTCGGAGCCAACACAACTAGCACCAAATCTGTGGGCGCAGGAAGTGAATGTGTTGGATGAAATGCGCCACAGTTGGGGTAAAGTGCAAGAGAAGATGAGTCAAGCCCTGCGAAAAAGCGGCATTGATTCGGTGATGGCTGAAGAACTAGCGCTGATTCCTGGTATGGATGAGATTGTCAGTTTGCTCAACATCTATCGCAATGCTCGCGACGGGAATTTCGAAGTAGTGATTATTGACGCTGCGCCGACAGGTGAGACAATAAGGCTTTTAAGTATGCCTGACACCTTTCAATGGTATGCCGGTCGTATTGCTGGTTTAAATCTAAAGAGTAGTACGCTTAGCCTCGCACGTCCTTTCATTAAGGCTTTCCTACCCTCTGGTGAAATGTTAGAAGCATTGCAAGTATTGAGTGATCGAGTCAAAGCGTTACGCGAGGTATTGAGTAACCCCGATATAAGTTCCTACCGAACAGTAGTCAATCCAGAACGCATGGTGATCAAAGAGGCGCTACGGGCTGAAACATACCTGGCGCTTTTTGGCTATCCTATCGATGCTGTGGTATGCAATCGTGTTATTCAACCAGGCAATTATGCTGACGCGTTTATGCAAGACCTTTATCGCAATCAAGAGAAAATGCGCCTGATGATTCACAATACCTTCGCACCGCTGCCTATCTGGGAGGCTCCTTATTACTCCCGCGACATACTTGGTATAAAGCAACTTGGAGAATTAGCAAAGGCCATCTTTGGCGATGTGGATCCCACGCAGGTATTCCATCGTGGACCTATACAGGAAGTGATACGCCAGGGGGATACGTATGTGCTGCGCCTTCCGCTGCCACATGTTGAGATGGACAAGGTGCTGATGACAAAAAAGGGAGATGAGATGATCGTTGAGATTGGTAACTTCAAGCGCGATATTACACTCCCCGCGGTACTGGCAAACCAGGAGGCAAAGCTTGCTCGCTTTGTAGACAAGGCATTGGAGATTCACTTTACAGCTCCAGTATTAGAGACAGAGAAATCGGCTTAGAGCGTCATTGTAGTTGAGTGTTAACACGACCCATAGATAGTTTACAACAATATGAAATTATCCTAAACGTCCTCCAACAAGTGATCCAAGACCAAATGTTATGGCCGCGGCTGCTAGACCCAGCAAGACCTGGCGACCAGCGGATTTCAGGAGTGGCGCTCCAGTAGTCAATGTAATACCAACACCCACGATGAACAAACCCAAAATGCCCAGCAGCAGGCTGAACAGTACAGCTACAGTTCCGCTACCAAACACAAAAGGTATGACGGGGATAACAGCGCCAATGGCAAAAAGCATAAAGGACATGATCGAAGCTGTCCACGCTGAGCCACCAAGTTCCTCAGGGTCAATACCAAGCTCTTCGCGAGCAAGTGTATCAAGCGCGGCTTCACCTTGCGCCATGATACGTTCAGCCATACGATTGGCAGTTTCGCGATCAATACCTTTAGCTTCATAAATAAGGGCAAGTTCTTCGCGTCGCGTTCTTCCTCAGGCATCTCGAGTAATTCCTGGCGTTCGACCGCAATCTGATGCGTATAGAGTTCACGCGCGCTTTGCACGGAGAGCCACTCACCGATAGACATAGAGAGCGCCCCGGCGAGCATACCGGCTAGACCTGTGAATAGAATGGTATGCCCTGGGAGATTGGCCCCCGCAACGCCCATGACAAGACTGAGGTTGGTGGTGAGACCATCACTTGCTCCTAATACAGCAGCGCGCAGAGCATTACCACCAGTGCCACGGTGACGGCCCTCGAAGCGGGCGAGTGCTGGGCCTGCGACACCACCTCCTGTTATTTCTACAGAGCGAAAAAGGCGTTCGTGCGAACGCTCGTCTTTCGGCATGCCTGCGGCACGAGCTTCTGGTTGTGTATTGTAGTCATGGCTGGCACCGCGTTCCATGGACGAGACCATTGGCAATACCGAATTGACACCAAAACGTTTGGCCAACCAGATAATCATGCGTATGCGCCAACCAGTGGTATAGGTTGGGACAGGTTCTCCGGCTTTGTGCAAGTAATCGGCCCAGATGCTTGCGTGACGCTGCTCAGTTTCTGCCATGCGCCGGTAGAGTTCTGCCAGGTGTGGATCTCTCTCTGTTTTGGCGAGGGATTGATATAGTTCTGAACCTTCTTGTTCAGCTAGATAGTTTGTACGATAACGCTCGATGTCACTTTTGACTGTCATGTATATTATTCCTTTCCCTTACAGACTATGAGGCATTTGTCACAAAACTGTCACAGGATGGTGAGATATTATCACAATCAGCATACGGAATGATGCAAATATTAGACTTGCGACCTAAAGGTCGCAGATTCAAGAATGTTGAGGTGGCAGGACTGGCGGCGCCAGTCCTGCCACCTCAACATTCTTGACAGTATCAGTCCTGCCACCTCAACATTCTTGACAGTATCAGTCCAGCCACCTCAACATTCTTGACTTAATAAATATTCAGGGCTGTGTACGGAACGTGATAAAAAAGTGCTCTAGTGTGATGTGATTGTGATTTTAGGGCAGTATTCTTCTCAGTAGAGAGGTATAGGGGAGTTGAAATCCCTTTGGGATCTCGTGAGAATAGAACCTAAAACGATTTGTTTGAATCGCAATAAAACGAAGTATGTCATTGTTCGCCAGGTCAGGATTTCACCATCATGAAAAATATACGAACTGCGGCGGCTGACCGAAGATTTGGTCTGGTGCTGATAATCATTTCCGCGGCTTCGTTTGGGGTAATGCCTATCTTTGCACGCCTTGCTTATAATGCTGGGGCTGAACCCATTACAGTATTATTCCTACGATTTACTATTGCTGCTGTAGTAATGAATCTGATCATGATATTAAGAAGAACAGCATATCCCCGTGGTCTTGTTCTATTGGAACTGATTTTATTAGGAGCAATAGCTTACGTGGGTGAGTCACTTGCGTATTTTCTAGCGCTAAAGATGGCTTCTGCTGGATTAGTTGCGCTGCTGCTTTATATCTACCCAGCACTGGTCACGGCGCTATCGGCTATTTTCCTGAAAGAACATCTTACACGTGTGAAGATTGTAGCGCTCTTCATCGCCCTTTCGGGTACAGCACTCACTTTACGGATAAGTGGCGGTGGCAGCCTGATGGGGATTCTGTTGGGCATCGCAGCAGCAGTGGATTATGCTATCTATATTCTTTTAGGAAGCCGTATAGTACGGCGATCAGGTTCAATGGCCTCAACGACAGTCATTATTACATCGACAGCAGGAGTATATGTTGGAATTGTCGCTATACATGGCACTACTTACCCTACGACTTCAACTGGTTGGATTGCAATCATCGCGATTGCGCTCATCTCAACAGTACTCGCTTTTGTCACTTTCTTTACTGGCCTCAAGAGAATTGGTCCAACCACCACTTCGACGCTCTCAACCTTCGAGCCAATCGTAGCCGTTGTATTAGCAGCAATCGTGCTGGGAGAGACAATAAGCCCAATTCAGATTCTTGGCGGCATACTTATATTGGCCGCTGTAGTGTTACTGGCAACAAGCGACAAATGGCGAGGTAAATTAAGACGAGACAAGCAAGAGGACAAAGAGCAAAATACGGAACCGTCACAAAAGGTGACACAAGATTCTATTAAGAAGCAAGATGTGAACATGCGCATTGTTACGGCAAAGTTACACTAGAAATTATGGAGGATTCTATGGAACGTACCAAGGTAACGTTAGAAGGCAATGAGGCTGTAGCCAACGTTGCTCACGCATTGAGCGAGGTCATCGCAATCTACCCTATAACGCCATCAACACCGATGGGCGAATTGGCTGACGCCTGGTCTGCGACTGGGCGAAACAATCTATGGGGAACGGTGCCACAAGTGATGGAAATGCAATCAGAGGGAGGAGCCGCTGGAGCAATTCACGGTGCATTACAGACAGGGGCGCTGGCAACAACGTTCACGGCTTCCCAGGGTCTGTTACTAATGATCCCCAACATGTATAAGATTGCCGGTGAGCTGACACCGGTGGTATTTCATGTAGCAGCGCGCTCGCTCGCAGCGCAAGGGCTGTCAATCTTTGGTGATCATTCTGACGTGATGGCTACACGTTCAACAGGCTATGCTCTGCTCGCCTCAAATTCAGTGCAAGAAGCGCAGGATCTGGCACTCATTGCACATGCATCTACATTAGAGGCACGCATTCCGTTCTTGCATTTTTTTGATGGATTTCGAACATCGCATGAAATTGATAAAATTGAGCAATTGAACCAGGAAGACCTGCACGCAATGATCGATGATACTTTGGTTCAAGCTCACAGGCAACGAGCGCTTTCACCAGAGCATCCTTTTATTCGTGGTACGGCACAAAATCCTGATGTCTATTTCCAGGCGCGTGAGACCACAAATCCCTATTATGCATCTTGTCCGGCAATTGTACAGAAGACGATGGATAAATTCGGCGCATTGGTAGGGCGACAGTATCACCTGTTCGACTACGTTGGAGCACCTGATGCGGAACGCGTGATAATAATCATGGGCTCCGGGGCAGAAACGGCGCAGGCAACGGCAGAATACCTACTTGCGCGAGGTGAGAAAGTAGGTGTGGTCAAAGTACGTTTATTCCGCCCGTTCTCGATGAAAGACTTCCTGGGGGCATTACCTTCAACAGTGAAAGTGATAGCCACCCTGGATCGTACAAAAGAACCAGGCAGCGTTGGAGAACCTCTCTACCTGGATGTGTCAACAGCAGTCAAAGAAGGTTGGGATCATCATAGAGAAAATGCTTTACCACTTATTATTGGTGGACGTTATGGTCTCTCCTCAAAGGAATTTACACCTGCGATGGTCAAAAGTGTTTTCGATGAAATGAGCGTCGTAGATCCTAAAAATCATTTTACAGTTGGCATTAACGATGATGTGACACATCTCAGCCTCGACTATGATAGCTCTTTTTCGATCGAGAGCGAAGAAACGGTGCAGTGTGTGTTCTGGGGATTAGGCTCTGATGGTACGGTGGGCGCCAATAAAAACTCAATCAAGATCATCGGAGAGGAGACGGATAACTACGCACAGGGCTACTTCGTTTATGATTCAAAGAAATCAGGATCGATAACGATCTCTCACCTGCGCTTTGGGCCACACCCCATTCACGCTCCATACCTGATAGGTAATAACCAGGCTAATTTCGTAGCCTGTCACCAATTCACGTTCCTTGAACGAATCGATGTACTCAAATATGCCAGGCCAGGTGGAGTTTTCCTGCTTGATAGCCTTTATGGGCCAGAAAACGTATGGGAACATCTACCAATCGAAGTACAGCAGGAGATTCTTGACAAGAGACTACGCTTCTATGTGATTAATGCACAAAAGATAGCCAGTGACACTGGTATGGGAGGACGCATCAATACAGTTATGCAGACCTGCTTCTTCGCGATCAGTGGCATCCTTCCCAAGGAAGAGGCTATCGATCAAATCAAAAAGAGTATTAAGAAGACTTACGGCAAACGCGGTGAAGCAGTGGTACAGCGGAATTTCCAGGCAGTCGATGAGACGCTGGCACACTTGTATGAGGTAAAGGTTCCAGTAGGGGTAGGAGCTGGACAAACACAAGCAACAACGGTAGAGGTTTTTGCGCATCAGCGTTCACCAATCGCTTTGCCAATGTTGACGAGGAGGCCACCAGTTCCAGCAGAAGCACCAGAATTTGTACGCAATGTGTTGGGTCCGATGATCGCCGGAGATGGTGATAATTTGCCGGTAAGCGCTTTGCCTGCCGACGGCACCTACCCCTCCGGTACAGCCCGTTGGGAGAAGCGTAATATCGCATTGGAGATGCCTGTCTGGGACCCCGATATATGTATTCAATGTGGGAAATGCGTGATGGTCTGCCCGCATGCAGTCATTCGCCAGAAGGTCTACGATCCTGGCGAACTTGAGGGAGCGCCTGAGACATTCCTTTCGGTGGAAGCGCACTACAAAGAGTTTCCTGGCACTAAATATACACTACAGGTATCACCAGAAGATTGTACCGGCTGCAAGCTGTGTGTAGATGCATGCCCGGTCAAAGACAAACGACAGGTTGGGAGAAAAGCGATCAATATGGCCGACCAACCACCTATTCGCGAACGTGAAAAGGTGAACTGGGAGTTCTTCCTCTCGCTGTCTGATGTAGATCCAACGAATTTGAATCTGTCAGCGATCAAGAACTCACAGCTATTAATGCCCTTGTTTGAGTTTTCTGGGGCCTGTTCAGGATGTGGCGAGACTCCTTATATCAAGCTGGCTACACAATTGTTTGGTGATCGTATGATTGTTGCCAATGCTACAGGCTGTTCATCGATCTATGGCGGTAACCTGCCAACAACTCCCTGGACAATGAACAACCAGGGAAGAGGGCCGGCCTGGTCGAACTCACTTTTCGAGGATAATGCTGAGTTTGGTCTGGGGATGCGCCTGACATTAGATAAACAGCAGGAATTCGCCAGTGAGTTACTGGCACAATGTATCGATATAGTGGGAGAGGATCTGGCGAGTGAAATACTGAATGCCGATCAATCCAGCGAAACAGGCATCCGAGCGCAGCGAGAACGAGTGGCTAAACTCAAGGAGCGCCTTCAGGAGGCTGAAAGTATGGAATCGCGCTTACAAAATTTGCTTAGTGTGGCGGATGCCCTGGTAAATAAGAGTGTATGGATCATAGGTGGAGATGGGTGGGCCTACGATATCGGTTTTGGCGGTCTGGACCATGTACTGGCATCGGGACGCAATGTGAACATACTGGTGCTTGATACCGAGGTGTATTCCAATACTGGAGGACAGGCGTCAAAGTCCACGCCTCGAGGAGCAGTGGCTAAATTCGCTGCGCGAGGCAAAAGCATGCCTAAGAAAGACCTTGGCCTACTAGCTATGGCTTATGGCAATGTATATGTAGCACATGTCGCCATGGGAGCCAGTGATCAGCAAACACTTCGCGCTTTTCTGGAAGCCGAAGCTTATGATGGACCTTCATTGATCATCGCCTATAGTCATTGTATCGCTCATGGTATCGAAATGAGCCAGGGATTGGAACAGCAGAAACTGGCGGTGCAGACAGGATACTGGTCACTGTATCGCTACAATCCAGAGTTACACGCTGAAGGTAAAAACCCACTGATCCTCGACTCTAAGGAGCCAACACTTCCGTTGGAGAAGTTTGAATACAACGAAACACGTTTCCGAATGCTGTTACAGAGTAATGAGGAGCGCGCTGAATCCCTGATGAAATTAGCCCAACAAGATGTACGAGAACGCTGGCACCACTATCACGAACTGGCAACTGAACAGGAGCTAGCAGGTGATGGCGCTATCACTGCCGCTAAAGTTACTGCTGCACCTGCGCCAAATGGTGATGGCGATAAGCCAAATTGATAATGCGAGAGAGGAGTATGAAATCATTGTTAGCAACTGAGTGTTAAGTAGGCTGCGAGGGCCGATAAATCGGCGGTGGGCGCGGTGAACCGGCCCCTACGGCGTTTGGTTGATTGCCTACAAACAATTCATCCATCCTAACGAGAGGAGTATGACTATGCCTGATCTGACCACAACATATTTAGGTCTGCAACTGAAAAATCCTTTGGTGGCATCAGCATCGCCACTTTCTAAGAAGATTGATACTGTACGCAGAATAGAGGATGCTGGAGCTGCCGCACTGGTGATGTATTCGTTGTTCGAGGAGCAAATCACTCACGAGAGCCACGAACTGGACCATTACCTGGAGCGCGGGACAAACACTTTTGCCGAATCTCTGAGCTACTTTCCTGACCTGGGCATCTATAATCTGGGACCTGAGCCATACCTGGAACATTTGCATAAAATTAAGCAGGAGGTGAGTATTCCTGTGATTGGCAGCCTGAATGGGATTTCGTCAGGCGGCTGGGTAGAGTATGCTCATAGTATTGAGCAAGCAGGCGCTGATGCGTTAGAG
>WNGN01003767.1_pt1 | contig 10329 bp, 9 predicted proteins | sample 5400561 | NCBI WGS metagenome assembly WNGN01 (sample SAMN13153379, study PRJNA577476) | soil metagenome | isolation source: 115 cm soil or saprolite under Garry oak tree replicate 2 | place: USA:California | collected 2016-06-15 | reverse complement strand
GCGCGTGCCAAATGATCTGACCAATATTCTGGCCGGTAGCGAAGGAACGCTGGCGGCCATCTTCTCGGCTGAGCTCAAGATTTCTCCCCTGCCCCACGAGAAAGGTTTGGGTCTGATCTTTTTCGCGTCGGTAGCGGAAGCAATGCAGACGACGGTTGACCTTCTTGATCTCAAGCCTGCGGCCATCGAACACATCGATCGTCCTTTGCTCGACCAAACCAAAGGGCAATTGCATTTTCAGGCAGCGCGCGATCTGCTCGAACTCGACACGCAGCCATGCGAAGCGATCTTGATCGTTGAATTCTACGATGACGTGGCGGAGCGCCTGTCGACTCTGGAATCGCGCAAGATCGGGCTGCGCAAAAAAATCCTCACCGATCCGGCGCAGATGAATCTTGTCTGGTCGGTGCGGAAATCCGGTCTCTCGCTTTTGACCGGTTGCATCGGCCCGGCAAAACCGGTCGCATTCATTGAAGACGCTGCCGTTCGGCCGGCGCAATTACCCGAATACGTGCACGGACTGCAATCGATCATGAAACCGCTTGGGTTGGAGGCGAGCTATTACGGGCACGCTGCCAGCGGACTGCTGCACGTGCGACCTGTGCTGGATCTACACAGCGCAGGCGATTTGAAGAAATTCCGACAAGTCGCGGATCAAACCTCCGCTTTGGTGCGGCAATTCAAAGGTTCGCTGTCAGCCGAACACGGTGTCGGTATCGCGCGCACCGAATACATGCGTGATCAACTCGGCGACGAGCTCCTTGGTGTCTTACGCGAAATCAAACGGATGTTCGATCCGAAAAACATTTTTAATCCTGGGAAAATATTCGACGATGGCCGTCACAAAATCGATAACCATCTGCGCGAAAATTTCACGCGGCCGCTCGAGCTCCGGTACCAGCCGGTGTTCGCATTTGCGTTCAAGGACCGTTCGTTTATCGGCAACCTCGAACAATGCAACGGCTGTGGCGGCTGCCTGAAACACACGGGCATCATGTGCCCAACGTTTATGGCCACCGGCGAAGAAGTTATGTCCACGCGCGGCCGCGCAAATATTATCCGCGCCGCGCTCGAGCTGCGCACGAACGGGCACGACCCGCTAAAATCCGAAGAGTTGGACGCTGCGCTTAGCAATTGTCTTTCCTGCAAAGGTTGCACGCCGGAATGTCCGTCGAACGTGAATCTCGCATTGTTGAAGGCAGAAATGCTTTACGCGCGCTGGCGCCGCGATGGCCTTCCATTGCGCGAGCGCGTTTTGAGCAACGTCGATTTGCTCGGAAAAATCGGCTGCACAATGCCAGTGCTGGCAAACGCTTTTCTCGATTTCAAGCCGCTGCGGGCGTTAATGGAGACAGCGCTTGGTATCTCGGCAAAACGCTCATTGCCGCACTACGCAAGCCAACGATTCGATAGCTGGTTCGCAAAACGTCTGGGGAACGCGGGCGAGGCGCCCGCGCTCCCCAGACGTGGCAAAGTCATCCTGTGGGACGATACCTTTGTGCGCTATCACGAACCGCACATCGGCATCGCAGCAGTAAAAGTGCTGGAGACGCTCGGGTTTGAGGTTGCGCTCGTAAAAAATCGGCGCTGCTGCGGGCGACCGGCATTTAGTCAGGGAAATCTCGATCTCGTCGCAAAACTGGGAAAACACAACGTCGATTGCCTTTCATCACTCCAACACTCCAGCACTCCAATTCTATTCCTGGAGCCATCGTGCTGGTCGATGTTCGTAGAAGATTATCGCGAACTGAACATCAACGGCGCGGAGGATCTGGCGAAGCGCTGTTCCACATTCGAAAAATTTGTCGACGATTTACTCGTGCGCCAACCGGACGCCCTTCAATTCAACCAACGTCCGGCAACAATCGCAATTCATCCGCATTGCCACGCAAAATCAATCATGAATCCGGAGTTCATGCGCAAACTGGCGGAACGTTTGCCCGGAAGAAAAGCCACAGTGCTCGATACCGCCTGCTGCGGGATGGCGGGCGCATTCGGCGCGCTTGCGGAGAAATACGATCTTTCGGTCCAGGTCGCCCAGCGCTTGCTCGACAATATCGATAATCAACCGCCAGGAACCGAAATCATCGCCTCGGGCACAAGTTGCCGGCACCAAATTACCGACCTCACAAACCTCCGCCCAAAACACATGGCCGAATTGCTCGCAGATGCGCTGTTGTAATTGCAGCCGTGTCGACTGCGAAACTTGCGCAGGTTTCTCCATTATTGACTCTGCTTAAATGGAACCTAGGCTCGGCTCCATGAATGTAGTTGTTGCGTCCGATAAACTTAAGCGAACCGAGGTTTGGGCGGAAGACGACGAAACGGTGCATTGGGCGGGCGCGTTCGCAGTCTACGGAGGACACGGCACGACAGCCTCGTCAACGATCGTGTATGAGATTGAACCCGGAAAGCGGCTCGGCTGGCATACCGATGCCACCGAAGAAACACAGTACATCATCGCCGGGGCCGGCGAACTACACATGGAAGACGGCACCACTCATCGAGTCGGTCCCGGTAGCGTTTTTGCGATTCCAACACCAGTAAAACACGACCTCGTCAATGTCGGCAAGGAAACATTGCGCGCGGTAGCGTTTTTCGCGGCGGCAATGTTCACCCAAAACTTCGACAACGTGATGATGCCACCGAAGAGCCACATCCTCGGTACGCCGAATCGAGAGGGCTAATTCGTGCCACGCACGTGCGGTGCCGGCACGAATACCGGCTCAAGCGCCAAATCTGCGTATTGATTTCGCAGCCCGAGTTCGGCTGGTTTCTCCTCCTTCGTAATTCTTCCTTTACCTGCACGTTCAGCGCGCCAGATACTTCATCTGCTTCGTTCCATCTTTCCCACTGCTATCCGGCGAGGCCGGACAGTGGCAATCAAATCTCTCACTATCCATTTCGTTTGCTAAATTCTTAATTCTTCGTTCCTAGTTTTCCCAGAGGTCCTGCTTAGTTCCCCAGCACATGGCGAAGAAAAGCAAAACGCGAAACCGAGTCGTACGAATCGAAGTTCGCCAGTCCGCCGTGCACGGTCACGGCGTTTACGCCACGCACTTTATTCCCAAAGGCGCTCGCATTATCGAATACACCGGCCAACGCGTTTCCTGGGAAGCCGCTCCCGACGACGAAAACGACCCGCACACCTTCAATTTCGGCCTCGAAAACGGCGAAGTAATCAATCCAGACGTTGGGGGCAACGACGCGCGCTGGATCAACCATTGCTGCAACCCAAACTGCGAGGCCATTGAGGAAGATAACCGCATCTTCATCTACGCGATGTGTGATATCGAACCCGGCGAGGAACTCTTTTATGATTACGCGATGGAAATCGACGAACCGATCACAGAGGAATCAAAAAGGAAATTCGCTTGTCACTGCGGCGCCTCAAATTGCCGCGGCACAATGCTTGCGCTATAGGGCCGAACCTGGCGCCGCAGATCTATAGTCGCAGGCGCCAGCGCCGAACCTTGTAGCCGAGGTCGCTGACTCCGCAGCGCTCCCTGCAATAGGCAAATCCTATTGGCCCTAGACGAATAAAGTATTTCAATCGGCAGCCCAACTGTGGCCCGTTGACTACATGAAAACTACAATGCCGATAGGGCAACGCATCTCACGATTCCTTGAGGAACGATATGTGCACAGGGCGCGGCCGCATTATTTGCCTGAGCTTGCGCTCTTTGGACTGATCCTGATCCTCGCCGCCTGGCCAATGTTATCATTGGCGGCGGCTCTGAACCTTCTGAGATAGACAGCGTGCTAGTTCGCGTTGTGAGCGATCAACGTAATTGGAGATGAAAAGGCAGCCGCAGTTTCTTGACGGAACGCTGCGGCTGCCTTGCTCTGAAATCGAAGCGGGTTGTAAAGAAGATTCAGTTCACGTTCTGGAACCGGCGGAGCGAATGGCAGACTGACGCATCCGGGGATGGCTTGGTGTTTCACCATCATCTGCGGCACAATTGAAATCCCTATCTCCGCCGCGACCATGTTCGCGATCGTGGTAAGCTGACTGCCCGCCAGCGCGATTTCTGGTCGGAGACGCCGTGACTCAAGCAGGTGATTCACCTGTTGCGAGAGGCAATGCATCTCGTGCAGAAGCAGAAATCGCTGCGACTTGAGGTCGTCCAGCGTTATTAAGGTCTGCTTTGCCAAAGAGTGGCCTTCCGGCACCAGGGCAAGCAATGGTTCGTTGCCCAGCGATTCGCGTCGCAGCGTGGGACTTTGTTGGCAAGTTGATGCCAGCGCGACATCCAGCTCTCCCGCTTCGACGCGGCGACTGATCCCCTGGGTCACATCCTCTACGATCTCCAGCGTCACCTCTGGATAATGTTTGTGGAATGTCACTACCAATTCCGGAAGCACATACGGCGCAATCGTCGGAATTGCGCCGACTGCCAGCTTCCCGGAAATGTCGGCCTTGAGCTCGTCCACACAACGCTGCGCGTCACCAATCGAAGTCAAAATTTGCCGGGCGTAATCGATCAAACAACGGCCAGCTTCGGTGAGCACAACGGAACGCGGCAAACGGTCGAACAACGGTTGCCCGACCTCCGCTTCCAGTTTTCGAATCTGTTGACTAAGCGAAGGTTGAGCGACGCGAACTTTGGCGGCCGCGCGAGAAAAGCTTCCTTCCTCCGCCACGGCGACGAAATAACGCAGTTGGTGAATCTCCATAGACAAGTCCTGTTGAGTAAGACCTATAGTAGCGCCAGCCTTGTTTGTTATGAAGCTAGCGCTCGTTACATTTTTCTACACAGTAACTCTCGTCTACGCGGCCGATGTTCCAATTACGCAGGACGAACTGGTCCGTCGAACTCAGGAGCTTTACGACGCCGTCGTTCCAGGCAACCAGGCGCCGTGGAAAAAGTACTTCGCCGACGACTGCATCTTCGCCGACGAGAAAGGCCGCGTTTTCGACAAACCAAAACTGATCGGCGACATCACGCCGCTGCCGGCCGGATATTCTGGAACCATCAAGATCGAGAACGCCCAGAGCCGGATTATAGGTGACACTGCCATCCTGAGTTACGACGCTGACGAGACCGAGACGATCTTCGGCCAAAACCTGAAAGCGCGTTATCACGTCACCGACACCTGGTTGCAGCGCAACGGCAATTGGCAGATCATCGCCAGCCAGGCGCATCGCTACTACGAAGATCCGGCTTTGGGAAAGGCCGATACAAAAAGGTTTGCTGACTACATCGGCACGTACGAACTGGCACCCGGTCAAACGAGATCCGTCACGGCCGAAGGCGACAAGCTATTTGTCGAACGGAATGGCAAGAAAGAGCAACTGCTCCCGGAAACATCAGAGATTTTTTTCCGCAAAGGTGTCGAAGGCAGAATTCTGTTTCGTTACGCTTCCAGCGGCAAAGTCGATGCGTTGATCGATCGTCGTAACAACGAGGACGTCATCTGGCGCAAAACTAAATAATCCCTTCCTCTTTCCCCTCTCCGATTTCCGGTATCCGGTTTCTTAACTCTTACTTCTTCCTCCCCCTTCTCACTTGTTTGGCAGCAGCACGATTTTCCCAAACGCTCCCGACCCCATGACCGCGCGATGCGCCTCGGCCGCTTCCGCCAGCGGAAATTCTTTGCCGATCACCGGACGCAGTGTCCCTTTTTCCAAACCTGCCACGAGTGCGGCGTGAATGCTTGCCATCTCTGCCGGTGGCGTGTTCGGCAAAACCATTCCGCGAAGGTCCGCATCGCGTTGCATCGCGTCACGCGGATCGATCTCCACGCGGCCGCGGCTGCCGATAATCGCGACGCGCCCACTCTTCGCAAGAATGGTCAGATCTTTCGCGAGATTCACGTTCGCGAGCAACTCCACGATCACATCAACACCGCGGCCGTCGGTCGCCTTCATGATCTGCTCGAATTGATCGGGCGCGCGATGGTCGAACACTTCGTGTGCGCCTTGTTCGCGCGCCAGTTTGCGTCCTTGGTCACTGCCTGCGGTGCCGAACACGCGCAGACCGCAAGCGCGCGCAAGTTGCACCGCCGCCGTTCCGACACCGCCGCTCGCACCGTGCACCAGCACCGTTTCGCCCGGCTTAGCGTCGGCGCGCTGGAATAACCCGCGATATGCAGTCGCGTACGGCGTGCCCATGGCCGCGCCTTGCGCGAAAGAAGCATTCGCCGGCAACTGATGCACTTGCTCCGTCTTGCACAACGCAAACTCGGCATACGTCCCGCTGATCGATCCCGCGGTGTAAACACGATCGCCCGGCTTGAAGCGCGTGACGGAGTCGCCAATTTGCTCGACCACACCCGCGCCGTCGTTGCCCGGCGTATAAGGCAACGCCGGCAGTCGGGCATATTTTCCCGCGCGAATATAAGTCTCGACCGGATTAACGCCGATCGCGTGCATCCGAACCAGCACCTCACCCGGACCAGGCTGCGGCGTCGGCACTTCTTCGAGGCGCAGAACTTCCGGACCCCCAAATCCATGCACCCGAATCGCCTTCATTTGTTTTCTCTTACTTACCTTCAATCAGACATCAATCATGTCGCGCTTAATTCTCACTTCTTAATCCTTGGATCTGCGCAGCGCTCTCCCTGCTCGCTTCCTTCAATAGTTGATTGCAAGGAGATGCTTACTTTTGCCTTGATTCGGATGGCAAGTAAGGAATATTTCCTATACGTAAGGAACATATGCCAGAATCAACGCTCACTAGCAAAGGACAAACCACTATTCCCCGAGACATTCGGAGGCTGCTTGGCCTGAAGAAAAATGATCGCATTCTTTACGAGGTGGCGGACGGAAAGGTCGCCATCAAACCGGCGCCTTCTGTGCACGAACTCTACGCGATCTTCAAATCTCGCATTCGCCGTAAAGGACCGCCACCCACGAAGGCGCAAATGCGTGCGGCGGTCGAACGCGATATCGTTCGGCGCTGGAAGAAAAAGGGCGTCTGAGGGTGAGAGTGCTACTCGACACCAACGTCATTGTTCGTTTTCTCACCGGCGATCATCCAGCACATTCGCCTCGCAGCCGAAACTTGTTTGCTCGTGCCGCGGCTGGCGATGTCACTCTAGTTGTGACGGATCTCGCGATGGCCGAAACCGCCTGGGTGTTGCAATCTTTTTATTCGTTGGATCGCAATGCGATCACCGCTGCCTTGAAAGACCTGATTGATTCCGCGGGAATTGAAGTTGAAAACGAGGCAACGTTGCTGAGTGCGTTGCGGAATTTCGCGCAAACCGATGTGAACTTTGTGGATGCATATCACGCTGCAGTCGCCGCTGGCGAATCCATTGCGATCGCTTCGTTCGATCGCGACTTCGACCAATTCGCAGGCGTCAAGCGCGTGGAGCCGCAAAACTAGAGCCGCAGCTTGATGTATATTCCAGACGACCTGAACAACCAACGCATACGCCTGCTTATCGAGCAGTTTAACGCTGACGAAACTGGGAGTTGAAAATTAATCTGGAAATCCGTGAAGAAAAGGGTGCCCGCGCTGCAAAGCAACGGACAGAAGCCGTCATGGCTGCGCGGACTGACCGCCGGGAGCCTCGCCCCGAAGACTTTGCAACAGCGACGGAAGCAAAGCAGCCAAACCCTGCTGGTGATCCGCGTTGGGGTCCACTTTTCCGGTTGGCGTTAGTTTGTCGACAATCTTCGGCAGGTATTCCGCCAAAAAGTGCGAGGCTTGCGCGGGATCCACTCCCATCTTTGCAGCAAGCGCATTGACCTGCTCAGAGCCAAGCACATTTTGAACTTGATTGCTGGAAATCGGCTCGTTCTCACCCAGGCCAACCCAGGACGCGAATGCATTTCCCTCGCCGCTTTGTGAAAATTTGTTAGCCAGACCTTGCAGTCCCCCGCTCTGCGCGAGGAGACCACCGAGAACTCCTATTAGCGGAGCTGCTCCGCCGGAAGCATCACTTTTTCCACTAACTGCACCGAGTGGTGAATCGAGTAATCCCATAGTTTTTTCCTCCGTTTGGGGTGTTTGGTTTTCCGGGCGACGGATTTACGCAAAAGCGAATAGAAAAAAGGTAGAGGGATAAAAGAAGAATTGAGAATTCGAAACGTGAACAGACCGACGTAAAAAAGAAGAATGAAGTCGGAAGAAAACGATCTCAGGCAACGCACGAAGGAATTCGGGTTGCAGATCGTTCGGATGTTTTCGGGGTTACCGAAAACGACAGAAGCGCAAGTGCTGGGCAAACAAGTCCTGCGATCTGGAACATCGGTCGGCGCGAATTACCGGGAAGCGTATCGCGCGCGGAGTCGTGCCGAGTTTATCGCGAAATGCGGCGATTCGTTGCGCGAGCTCGAGGAGATCGCTTATTGGGTGCAACTGCTCGTGGATGCACACTGCGTTCCGCCAGAGAAACTATCGTGCCTTCGCCGAGAATGCGATGAACTCATCGCCATTTTCGTTACGATTCTCAAGCGCTCGAAGGAATCTTTGGATTCTCAATTTATCCTCCTTAATTCCTAATTTCTCCGCGTCTCCTCCCTCTTCCTTCATCCTTTTGCTTGGCGTCCACTCCACGCCAAAAAAAAGCGCACCGCATTTCCAGCGGAGCGCTTTCTGTCGCGCAGCGAATGCGCTACTCAACTTCAATAAACTCCGGATCGCCAGCGCAGATCACCCGCTCCGTATACACAAAGCCGTCCACGTCAACCGCGACCCAGCAGCCGTCCACGAACGCGAAGTACGTGTTCCCGATCAACCGGAAATGGCTCGCCCCGAATCGTTGGACGAAGAACTCTTTCGGATGCCGCCCAAGACTAAACACTTCGCTGTGACGCGACTTGAACTCTTGCACGTTCACGTGCGTCGATTGATTCACGTTCGTCTGACTCATGCCAGCGCTTGTGCTCGTGCTCGAACGTGCCCCAGGTTCATTCCTGTTTATCTCCTGAGCGCGACCCTTAACGTTCGTCTGTCCACGGACGGACGTGCCCGTCTCAGGTTTCGCCTGCGGTTTGCCCGGCTCCGCCTGCTCAGGGCGCATCTTCTTCCCTTTCACCGGCGCAGTAGTCTGCGTGTCCTTCGTCTGCCCCTGCGTCGTTGTCTGTTGTGGCTCCGTCTGGCCTAACGCCATGAGCGGTAACCCCAATATTACTGTTAATGTCAGTATCCTCATTATCCCTCCTTTCCCCTGTAATTCGTGTCTCCCAAAACTTTTGGCCGCGTCGGCCACTCAATCTTGTACTGTCTTCGTCTTTTCTTAATTTTTCCTTCTTCCTTCCAACTTTTCCTTTTGCCTTCTTCCTTGCGCCCTCAGCGCGCATCCTCCTTCCTAAGTGAAACTCGGTCGCTCCCCCTATCGCCGCTGTTACCCTCACAGCTATCCGGCTTCTCATCGGAAAAAGTTTCGACTAGGGGACGCCTTCGGGTGGACTGCATTGGTCGCATGGTGGAAGATCGAGCGCGCCAACACACGCGCCTCGGCTCCTGGGCGCCTAAAACAGAAAAGCCGCCAGGGCATTAGTGCGCCCCGGCGGCTTCTCAAATCTACCTTCTAATTTCTTATTAGCTCATCCCGAGGGCATCAAGCGTCGGCTCGTCGATCGCGGCTGTCGTGGTGAGCCCCTGGTCGGCCTGGTAGGCGGTGAGCGCCTCGCGGGTCAACGGCCCGAGCAATCCATCCACTTCACCCTTGTAATAGCCCATTTGCTGCAGCTCGGCTTGCACGTCCGCGATCACGCGGTCCGGCGGCTCAGCGCGTTGACCAACATAAATCGGTCCATCATAGGCATAATACTCAGACGAAGGATTGTAACCCCATGCCGGATACCAGTAGCCACTGTTGAAGTAATAGTAACCGCCACCGATCAGCTCCACCCGGCCGAAGTGCGACCGATACCATCCCTCATCGTGCCGTTCCGGATGATATGAACGGAACACTTCGTATTGCGCACCCTGCCAGCGATCGCTTCCTTCAATTCGATGGTTCGGGTTGAAGGTAACCGGCGGAACCTGCTGCGGCTTTGGCTGTGCACGGAAATTCGCGTGCTGCGCCTTGATCTGCTGCACTTGCTGCGGCTCGGGCTTCTTCGCCTTTGCCCCCACATTCGCCTGCGCGTTTTGCTGGCCGGCTGCCGAAGCTGGCGGAGCTGCACCGGCCGCCGCCGCCGCCGCCGCCGCCGCGGGCTGCTTCACACCTTGCTTCCGCTCCTCAGTCTGCTGCTTCCCGCGGTGCGTCGGCATTCCGGTCGATTGACCGGAAACATCCGTTCCCGTCGCGGGGCCGGTTGCAGATTCCTGCTTCGCCGGACCCTTCCGACCTTTTCCAGCACCCGGCTCATTCGTCGCGGCGCCAGTCGCTTGACCGGAAACATTTGTTCCTGGGGCGGTCGCAGAT
>WNGN01009119.1_pt1 | contig 10331 bp, 7 predicted proteins | sample 5400561 | NCBI WGS metagenome assembly WNGN01 (sample SAMN13153379, study PRJNA577476) | soil metagenome | isolation source: 115 cm soil or saprolite under Garry oak tree replicate 2 | place: USA:California | collected 2016-06-15 | reverse complement strand
CAGTTGGGGCGCGAAAGCCACCACGACGCCGGCGAAGAACGGCAACAGATGCCACCAGCGGCGCGGCTTGTCGAGGAGGCCGATCAGCAGTAGCGGACCGTCCTGGTAACGGATCAGGCCCATCAGCCCGCCCAGCAAGCCAAGCGCGAACCAGCCCAGGGCGGAGCGCCTGTCTCTTCCCCACCACCACAAGTAGAGAAATGCACCGACCGCGCATGCGGAGAACGTGTGCGAGTAGCTCGGCTCGTAGACGAGGTAGTAGATGAATGGGGTCGCCATCGCTGCGCCGGCCACGCCGATAAGCGCCGACTGTGGCGCCACCACAGCCGAGGCGAGGCGATATGCAAACACCAGCGCAAGGAGTCCCACCAGGAGCGAGACGAGCGTGAGGGTGACGCTGAAAGGCGGGCCAAACTGGGGCGCGCCGCTTGGATGCGTGGCCAGAGTGATCAGGTAGATGGGTAACGAGACGATCGCAGCCCCCACCGGAAAGTAGTCGGCGAGCATTCCGGTCGACGTCCGGCTCTGGATGAGCAGCGGGTAGTAGCCGACATGCTCGGTTCGCACCGCCTGGTACTCGTTCGTGAAATCGAGGTCGTGGTCGACGACCAGCGTGTGCAGATACGAGAAGTAGCCGATGCCGTCGTTCTCGATCACCGGCTTGAACGTCAGGGCAAGGACAAAAAGCAGCCCGGCAAGCGCGAGCCAAGCCGCAGGCCGCATGTCGCGCGCAGCCGCAATCAAGCGCGCTTTAGGACGAACTTCCGATCAGCGGGAACTGGGCCTGCGCGGCCGCGCCCGCTTGAATGACCAAGCTCGTTGGGCTCAGGATAAGAACGCGGTCTCGGTCGAGGTTTCCCTTCGCGGTGTAGGTCTTGCCACCAACTACCAGTGTGACCTTGATCGGATCTACAAGAGTCCCGGCCTGCTTTTGCCAGTAGATGCGTCTAGTCGATGTCGGATCCCAAACGGTGTCCCACTCGAACCCGATTCTCGCGGTCCCTCGCCCCATTTGATTGTTGACTTTGATGTTGAACCAGCCGTCCATGAGGCTGAAGCCTGCGTGTTTCTCGTCGTTCGGGATCCGATCCTGCCCAGGGAGGTGGGCCTCCTTCGCGGTTGCCGAGGCCGGAACGTAGAACCGGACGTAGCAGGCATAGGTCTGTCCGCCGGCATATCCGGGCGGGGTCGAATTCACATACGAGATGATGAGGTTGTGATGGAGCTTGCCTCCTGAAGCGGTAAGCACGAGATCGTAACTGCGCGCCAGCCAGTGATTGGCCTTGTCGCCGCCGAAATTGGACTCAACTTCAAACATCGCTTCGTCCGCAGCCGTTGGAGCCACCATCGCACCCGACCAGCCGACACGGTCCACCTCCTTCTGCGCGAGCTCGTTGTTGACGTAAATCTGGAGATGGCGCTGGGTGACCTGCGCGTTTAGGACGGTGATCAGCTTCGACCATTGCCCACTCCCAAGTGCCATAAGCCGCTCTATCAGTTTCACCGCGACATCTGAGAAGAACTGCTTTCGATTGCCAGTCCTAGTCGCCGTGTGCTGCTGCTGCTGGAAGACACTCTCGGCAAAGGTGGACGCTTGGACCGTCGTGTTCCATTCGGGCATCGCAATCGGCCCTGTCACGGTGAGCAAACCTGCTACCGCCCATGGGTCCAGAGAGACGACTCCGTCGACCTTGTTGCCGGTCTCATGAAAGTACAGCTGCTCGCCGGTCAACGCAGCTTGCGGAAAGTCTGGGTTGAAGTTTGAGTCACCGAAGATGTAGCTCTGTGTGCCGATGAACTGCCTCAAGGGCCCCGGCGGTTGGACGTACTTTGGGCTGCCGACGCGGGCGTACGGGTAATCGATGTAGTAGGTGTCGCCTCCTTTGCCGAGAGTGATCTCACCCTTGTTGATCGTGAGAATGCTGTACGTCCCGATGAATCCTCCGGCGCCTCGCAGCTCAGCCGGGTCGGGCTGCTCGACAAGGTACGTGCGACTTCCGTTGCCCCCCATGAGCTCGATCACTGCCGGAGCCAGCTTCTGAAACTCGTCCATCTGTGTAAGGCCTTTTGCAATGTCGCCCTTGGCCTTCGCGAAGGTGGCCCGCTGCGAGCTGGGCAAGACTGATATGTCGACCTTGGCCGCTTCGTTTTGCGCCCTCTGAAGCGCTGCTTTAATCGCTGGAGTCTTCGATTGCGCCAGCGTCATGACCGCGAGGATCCTGGGCCCGCTCTTCGTAGTTCCGGCGGCAGGCTTCAGAAAAGCGACATCGAGCTCGACTGTTTGCTCTCCGGCATCAGCGAGATCGAGGCCCATGCGGGCAATGGCCTCTACGGACCGAACTCGCGGATCGATGTATATACCGACCCCAGGAGCGATCTGGCCGCCACGCAGCAATGCGTCGCCCTGGACCTGATCTAGCGCACGTTGAAAGTGCGAGCGCCCGCTTTGGAAGTAGCGAATGGCCTCAGTGAGCTGAGCGGGATCGCCGGTTCCTGAGTTCGCCTTGACCACTGCGGCCTTGGCCAGCTGGAGATCGTTGGCCCCCTGCTGGAGCTCACCACCGAGCGCGGTTTGAAGATGGCCGGCATGCTGGGTTGCCGCATAAGCGGCCATCCCTGCTGATGCGAGCAGGATCAGTCCGATCAAACTCCACGCGAGCGCTGCACGTGGGTGCCGAGCTGAACGGCGGCGCCTCGAGATCTTCGTGCCGGGGCGCGCAGTGGAACCACGCGTTGGAGTCGTGTAGGTGTTCGTTACTTCGTCGTCGATCGTCACCTAGTATCGCGTATTGGACTGGTCGGATTGCTACCGCGTCTTCTCGGTTTTCGCGCTTTGGCGTAGAGGAACCAGCCCAGACGTCTTTCTAATGGTTGCAGCCAACGACTGGAGATCAACCGGTTCCCACCCGGAAGGACCATCCAGGGTTGCAAAACCCCGACCTCAAGCTCCAGGGCATCAAAATCGGCGAGCAATCCGCGAAGCTCAGCTCGAGAGTAGACGTCACCTTTGCGATTGCCCACACCATCGACTTCATTAGACCATTGCGATCAACAGGCCACCTGGCCTCAGTACTCGTCGAATCTCGGCTACGGAGCGCTCCGTATCTGGGACATGGTGAAGTACCCCCATGCAGGTCACGCAGTCAAAGTTTTGATCGGCAAAAGGGAGATGCTCCGCATCAGCGACGCGGAAGTCTCCCTCCAGGTGAAGAAGCTGAAATCGCTTTTTGGTCAGCTCGACCGCTGTGCCGGTGATGTCGACGCCGTAGACATTGGCTCCTGCGTCGGCGTAGCGACTGAGTACGTATCCGTTCCCGCATCCGACGTCGAGTACTTTCTGACCCCTGAAACGATCGAACTCGTGCAGGCGACGCGAAAACTCCACGCTCTCGTTCCGCTCACGCAGGCGGTCGTAGGCGGCGAAGAACTCCGGGCTGCCAAGCGGCGCGTCGATCCTTGCGGCTGCAACCGGGTTCGCCTCCCAGAAGTCGCGGATCGAATCGCGATCGGCGGTGGGTCGCTTCGTCGTCAAAGTACCTCGTCCAGGACCCGATTCACGCGGTGCGTGTACGTATGCTCGGCGAGCACGTGCTCGAGGGCGTGATCAACCAACTCGGACCGGTAGCCGTCATCGCGAAACCTCCGCACAACGTCATCGATGTTGGAATAGTCCTTGCTCAAAGATATGTAGTCTCGGTCGGCTTGAAGGATGCCGTTGTAGTCTCCCTCGAGCAATATTTGGCAGGTCTTGGTTCCGACGGGTTCGAAATGGCGCGAGGAGATTGCCTTGCCTGAGACTGGGTTTGAATACCGGGCGAAGAAGAGTTCGAACACCTCGTCGAAGGTCGCATTTGGGTGCTGGCCAACATACTCGATGACTGCACGACGGGTCGCATCGTCACGCTCGAGGTAGTACGTTCCCGACTCGGCCCCAACAACGCCTCTGCATCGATTGAGAAAGGCCGCCCATTCCGTCGCTGCGTAACGTTCGAAGTTGATGTCGGTGACGAGGTCCCAAGAGCGCGCACCTTCAACGAAGAACCGGAGAAGACCGGTTCGCTCCTCATCTCCAAGTGCGAACGGGTTGGCGTACAGCACCCCGCGGAAGCCGATGTCGATCGTGCGTGGGCCCTCTGCCGTCTTGTAGACGGTCGGATTGAGCGCGGCGGGGCTGGCAAGCACTCGCGCGGGGTTACACGCGGCGTACAGCCACCTTGCGGACTCGATTGGCAGTTGGCTGGCGATGAATTCGGCTCCCACGTCGCGCGCGAAACCGATCTTTTCGGTCATCCCGGCGTATTCGTTGCCAAAGAAGACGACCAGTGGGCCTCGTCGACTATCCAGTGCCGCGGTTGCACGTCGCACTTGCCGCATGCTGTCGCCCGCCGCAGAGTGCAAGACGACGACCAGATCGTAGTCACGAATCCGCCGCATGAACCGTGGCATGTCGAGTAGGTCGTTGATGTTGCACAGGTCCGCCGAAAGCCGAGGCGAGCCAGCGAATGCGTCCCTCCAGTCATTGACGTACGACAGCGAGCTGTAACCTTCCAGCCACATCGCGTACCGACTTCGGCGGATGCTGTCCGGCAGGCGAGACGTAGACAGGTGCAGCCGCGAGATGATGGTGTCGCTAAGGGAACGAAGGAGACCCGCCGGCACGCTGCGCGCGTAGAGGAGAAGAGTGCGCGCGCGCCTCAAGCGATCTGGAGGTGCCCGCTGTGCTTCGCGATTGTGCGGTCGATTAGATCCAGGTTGGCACGAGTCCACGAGATCGTGTTCGCAAGACCTGCTTCGAGTGTAGTAGCCGCCTCGAAGGACAGCACCTGCTGCGCCTTGCGTGTACTCCCGACCCTTCGCCCGGCGCGATCCCACGAGCGCTGCGGCTGGAAATCGATCGGTGCTTCGTTGCCTGTCAGTTGGTTCACAGTCTCGGCCAGCTCGAGGATCGTCGTTTCGCGCCCGCTCGCCAAGTTGTAGACGTCGCCGGCTTCACCTGCCAGAGCACAACGAATAAGGCCCTCAACAATGTCTGCGACGAAGATGAAATCTCGGCTGGCGGCCCCACCGTTGTCAACCTGAAGGGGCAGGCCTTTCGCGGCGCGGTAGACAAATGTCGGCACCACGTTCCGCCAAACTGTCGCCGGTGTGCCCCGCCAGCGCCCGGCGCCGAGGATCTCGCCAGGCCCGTAGACGTTCTGGAATCGCGCCCGAACGGTCGGCACGCCGTGGAGGCGGTGGTAGTAGACACAGTAAAACTCACCGACGATCTTCGAGATCTGGTACGGACTGTCCAGGTCAAACGAAACCATCCCCTCTTCCTCCACGGGCGTCGCGTCATCGAAGGTATGGGGCGCAAGCACGCAGCCGGACGCCGCGTAGACGAAGCGCTTGAGCCGGTTGAAGTTCCGAACTCGCTCCAGCAGCCGTAGCGTGGTGATCAGGTTGTTGTCGTGATCCTCGAGGGGATTCGCGATCGAGCTCTGGTTGCCGTGGTAAGTGGCGAGATGCCAGACGAAATCGAAATCGTCGGACAGGGCTTTAAGAACCTTCTGGTCAGCAATCGACTCGCTGATCAACTGCACCTGTTTGTCCGCAGCGACGTTTTCTCGCTCTGCAGACAAGAGGTTGTCGACGATGACTACCTCACCGACCTGCTCCGTCAGCAGCCGGCGCACGAGGTTGGAGCCGATGAAGCCGGCCCCGCCCACGACCAGAACCCTTGCGCCGCGCAGCCGAGAGTCGGTCATAACGGCCTGGCTCAGTCCTTGCCCCCCAGCGACCTGAGATGGGTGTAGGTCTGGTCGATTCCATGGGTGCGGTAATAGTCGACTGTCGCCGACACGCCCACGTCGAGCGGAGTTCCGACTCGCCAGTCGAAGTCGTCCTCTGTCTGAGACGGATCAAGCAGAATGGTGGCCACGTCGTCCGGGTTGCGAGGCCTGACTTCGACATCGTGATCTAGATGGATGCCCAGCGCCTTCACGGTGGCGTCAAAGAGTTCCTGGATCGAGAAGTCGCGACCCGAAGAGATGTGATAAGGACCACGCCGTCCCCTGCCGTCCACGGCAGCTGCGACCACATCGACAAGGTCGCTGACGTAGATGAAGTCGCGTCTCGTGTCCATGACAAAGCACGGCTTTCCCGTAGTGAGTCTCTGGAAGAAGGTCGGCAGGGGACCACTGATGTTGCGTGGTCCGTAGGCGTTGGCCAAGCGGAATGAGATGAAGTCGAGATTGCTTAGGAAGATGTACTCCTCTGCTGCCGTCTTGCTGATGGCGTAGCTCGATCCCCCCGGCTGCAGTGGGTGGCTCAACGTGATTGGCTGCTCGAGAGGGCGAAGGCCATATCCAAGCGCGGTCTGGAAGTAGATCAGCCGGCGAACCTTATGCCTCTCAGCCGCACGCACCACGTTCACGGTTCCCACAACGTTGGTGAGTGCGTCACCGTACCAGTTGTCGGGGTCCTTGTATGACGCGGCTGCATGGACGACCACCTCGGGCGCGTGCTCATCGAAGCTGCGGCCGACAAGGTCGGTGTCTGCGATCGATCCTTCGATCAGTGTCAGGCGGTCGTGAGGAGAGAGGTTGTCGCGCCGCGCCGTTTCGAAGTTGTCGATCACGACCACCTCGTCCCCTCTGGCAAGTAGGCGGTCTGCCAGGTTGGAGCCCAGGAAGCCGGCTCCACCGGTGACCAGAACCTTCACTGAATCACTTCCTGGGTCGGGGTCGTGATCCGACTTCGGAACTCGTGAGCCTGGTCATGGAAAGCTTGCTGCCAGAGCTCCAGGCTCAGAAGGCCCCATGCCTTGCGGCCGAATCTGACCTCCGACTCGAGACCCTGCAGGACGCGGCGGTTGTCGATCAGCTCCCGGGAACGGGCCGCCTGGGACGAAAAGACATCGTGCACATAGTCGCGAACCGGGCCCGGGGTCGTGAGCCACTCCTGGAGCGGGACTGGGAAACCCATCTTGTCCTGGCGGTCGACGATGCGCTCCGGCAACTCGCCGCGCATCGCCGTTCTGAGGACATGCTTCATGTTCCCGTTTTCGAACTTGACGTCTGAGGGGATGGTGGCCGCCAGCTCGACGATTCGATGGTCGAGAAACGGAACTCGTGACTCCAGTCCATGAGCCATGCTCACACGGTCCTCCACCTGCAGCAGTGCCGGCAGGAGCGTCTTGAAGTCAAAGTGAGTCATAGAGTCGAAGTACGACTCCTTGCCGACGTTGGCGCCATTGAAGATCGCCTGGAAGCTCTCCCAGGGGTCGTATTGACCGAGAGCGGACCAATTGATCTCGTCGCCCAGACTTGGAGCGCGATTGATGAGGCGGAAGTAGCGGCGGTCGAGATTTTCGAAAAGGCCGTCGCGCCAGAACTCCTGAAGCATCGGTTTGTAATTCCGAAGTGCAACGAGGTTGGGAATGATCGACTCGTACGTGACGACGAACTTGCCGGAGTGCATCGTGCCCTCAATCGCCCCCTTGATGCACTGCTCGAAATAGGCAACGAGGTAGCGGGTGTAGCCGCCAAAGATCTCGTCGCCACCCTGCCCTCCAAGCAGGACCTTGCGGTGCTTGCTGGCCAGCTCGGAGACCACGAACTGAGGGAACGACCCTGGGCCCGCCACTGGATAGTCGAGGTGATAAACGACCTTCTTGATGGTCTCGACGAAGTCGCGGGCCGTGATATCGACGTCGAGCACCTGAAAGCCTTTCCACTCCGCCAGCTCCCGCGCATACGCGCTCTCGTCGTAGGCAGGGTCCGTTCCGAAGCGACCGGTGAAGCCCAGGAATTCTGGGCCCTGGGTCTCGGCAGCCAATGACGCGATGATGCTGGAGTCCAGACCGCCACTCACGTACGCGCCCACTGGCACGTCCGAGCGCAGGTGGAGCGCCACGGATTCCCCCATGAGGTCCTGGATTTCATGCTCGAAAAACGCTGATTGATGGCCGAAGTCCGGTCTGTAGTACACCTCCCAGTAGCGGCTGACTTCAATGTGTCCGTTGCGCACGGTGAGCGTATGACCGGGAAGGAGCTCCCGAACTCCCTTGAAGAGAGTCTTGCCTTCCAGGCAGAACTGGAAGCACAAGTAGTCCTTGAGCGCTTGGGGGTCCGTCTCGACCTCCGGCAGAAAGGGAATGAGCGCCTTGATCTCGCTGGCGAAATAGAGGATTCCATCCATCTCGGTGTAATAAAAAGGCTTGATCCCGAATCGATCGCGGGCACAGAAGAGCGTCTGCTTCGCCTCGTCCCAGATGGAGAAGGCAAACATTCCCCTGAAGTGTTGGACGCAATCGGCGCCCCACCTCTCGTATGCACGCAGCGCCACCTCTGTGTCGGATGTGGTCCGAAACCGGGGATCACCCAATTCCGCGCGGAGTTCGATGTAGTTGTAGATCTCACCGTTGTACGAGATCCAGTTACCCGCCTCGTCCCGCATAGGTTGGTCTCCGGTGGCAAGGTCGATGATCGTCAGACGGCGGTGCGCAAAGCCGACCGCGCCCCGGCCATGCGCCCACGTGGCATGCCCATCAGGTCCCCGGTGGGCCTGGATCTCGTTCATGAGCTCCAACCGCTTCGTGAGGCCCGGTATCGGCCGCCGCGACAGGTCGATCACCCCGGCTATGCCACACACGACTCAGGTCACCCGAGTCAGAGCCGGTTTCACTCCGCCGAGAGCCGCGACGATCCTCTCCGCTGCATGGCCGTCCCCGTAAAGGGCAGGACGCGGAGTTTCCTGCGTTGGCAAGTGCACTGCTGCAGCAGCGATCCGCTCGGGGTCGGCGCCGCACAAGCGATTCCATCCAAATTCAAGCGTCTCTGTCCACTCCGTCTCGTCACGCAGCGTCAGGCATGGGACGCCGAAGTGGTACGCCTCCTTCTGGACGCCTCCGGAGTCGGTGAGGATGATGGCTGCCGAAGCCTCGAGCGCGAGCATCTCGAGGTAGCCTACAGGCTCCACAAGTCGAATCGAATCCGCGGTGGCGAAACCGAACTCGGCAATCATCTTCTGTGTCCGAGGGTGGAGCGGAAGGATCACAGGCAGCCCGAGAACCCCCAGTGCGCGGAGGATCCCACTCAAGCGCTCTGGTTCGTCTGTGTTCTCGGCGCGATGCACCGTGGCCAAGGCGTACTTCCCGGACGTCAGCCCCAAGGACGGGGGCAGGACCGCCCGGCGGGAATGGAGGCGAAGCGCATCCATCATGATGTCGCCGACGACGTGCACGCCGCCCGTGATGCCTTCGGCCGCCAGCTGGTCGGCGGCGCCCTTTGACGGTGCGAAGAGCCAAGTCGACACGTGATCGGCGACCAAGCGGTTGAGCTCCTCCGGCATCACGCGATTGAAGCTCCGCAGCCCAGCCTCGACATGCGCGACAGGCAGGTTCAGCTTGGCCGCCGCGAGCGCGCCGGCAAGGGTCGAGTTGGTATCGCCATAGACGACCACCGCATCGGGCTGCTCCGCCAGCATCAGCGCTTCAAGAGCCGCGAGCATGGCGCCCGTCTGGGCGCCGTGAGGGCCGCTGCCAATTCCCAGGTTGTGGTCGGGCTCGGCGATCTCCAATTCGGTGAAGAACACCGCCGACATCCCGTGGTCGTAGTGCTGCCCGGTATGGACCAATACTTCGTGGTGATGCTTTCGGAGCTCGCGACTGAGCGGCGAGGCCTTCACGAACTGAGGGCGTGCGCCGACCACCGTCAGAAATTTCATTCGGGCCGGTCTAGTCTAGGGATGCGTTTCGGGGCGTCTCGGATCGCTTGCTGATCGTATAGACGCCGCCGATTCCAGCATACCTGCCGCGCCACAGCGGATAGCCACGGCGAGACGCCCCTCAGCAACAGCCCCTTTTCCGTATTTGCGCAACCATTCGAGCTCCATGACGCTCAAGTAACCCCCGCGAAAGCCGCCATCCATGCCGGCCTCCGCGATCATGTCGAGAACGCGTTTAGGGGTCCAGGCATCGGAGACCGGGCAATCGGGCCCATCCGTGCTTTTGGTAAATGCTTGGTCGACCGTCAAACCGGGAAACGCGTTGTTGACGATCAGCTGGGCATATGCGATCCACACGTGGTACATCACGCTGTCGCGGTTGTAGAGCATCAGGCGACCCTGTGCCCCTGGCTTCATCACCCGGCGGAACTCCATCAGGATCTCCTTCGGGTGCGTGGTGTGGTGAAGCACCCCGCCGCACTGGATCCAGTCGACTGAGTCATCGGGCAGCGGCACCTTGCCTGTCGAGTCCGTGATCCTGATCAGCTCGACGCGCTCGAGGTCGACATGGTGAAGGGCCAGGCGGTGGCGCAGGAAGCCGAGAGCCTTGGCAGAAACATCGA
>WNGN01004987.1_pt1 | contig 10331 bp, 10 predicted proteins | sample 5400561 | NCBI WGS metagenome assembly WNGN01 (sample SAMN13153379, study PRJNA577476) | soil metagenome | isolation source: 115 cm soil or saprolite under Garry oak tree replicate 2 | place: USA:California | collected 2016-06-15 | reverse complement strand
GGGCCTCGACACAGGAGAACCGCTCGAGCGACCCGTGCAGCTCCAGCACCGGGCGGCTGCCGACGCGGGTGTGCAGGCCGTCCACGTTCTGCGTCACGATGGTGAGCTCCGGCACGAGACCCGCCAACGCGACGAGCGCCTGATACCCTGGGTGGGGGACCGCGGCGCGCACCAGCCGGCGCCGCCAGGCGTACCACCCGAACACCCGCGCCGGGTGGCGTCGGAACGCCGCCTCGGTGGCAAGCTCCTCGGGATCGTAGCGTGCCCAAAGGCCGGTCCGCGAGTCCCGAAACGTGGGGATCCCGCTTTCCTGTGACATGCCCGCGCCGGTCGCCACCACCACCCGGCGGGCCGTTCGGAGCGCGCGCGCGGCGGCGTGGAGGGCAGGATCGTCACTTTTCAACATTTCCTCGCGCAGCCGAAGCTGTGGAAAACCGGCCACCCCGGCGCGTCCCGCTGGGGCTAGCGGCAGAGGTGAGAAAGTGGTGGAGCAGCGCGAGCCTAAATGGTTATTCAGCGTTGAAGTAAGGTGGCAACCCTCAAGTGATCTCTCACGCCGCCGAGAAGCGACGAGTCGGGCGCGCGGGCTGCATAAAGATACGCACACGCGTAACTCCTCCCCCTCCCCTTCCCCCTTCCCCGGCCTGTTCCCGTTCTTTACCGCACCACCCCGATCTGTTTCTCCTCGAGCCGTCGTTTGAAACCCGCGAGCACATGCACCGCCCGAGCGATGCTGGAGGCAGGCATCCCCTCAATGGCGCGGGCAGCGAGCCGCCGTTCGAGCTGGCCCACGCGCAGCAGCACCTCGAGGCCGTGCCGGGTGAGCGTCACCCGTACGCCACGATCGTCTTCGGGGTCGCGGGTGGTCTCGACCAGCCCCTTGGATTCGAGTCGCTGGATAAACGTCGTAGCGGCGGCGCGGGATACGGCCAGGGCGGCGGCGACGTCCTTGGGGCGGGCGCCGTCCGCCCCACTCGCATCGACGGCGTTGAGGGCCGCGTGGGCGCGATGCGACAGCCCGTAGGCGCGGAACGCCCGGTTCCCGGCGTGCTGCACGGCGGCCCGCGCGGCCGCGATCGCGTCGGTCAGCTGCAGGGCCAGCTCGGAGCGATCGGCCATGCGGGAGCCTCGGCAGTAATTAACATGTTGACTATTAATATACTAACCACTTCCCCGTGTGCCGCAAGGGGCCGTTTTCCCTAGATTGCTCGATGATCGAGGTCCAGGGACTCACCAAGTCGTACGGCGCCGTCGCAGCCGTGCGCGACCTGTCGTTCAGCGTGGCGCCCGGCGAGGTGCTCGGACTGGTCGGCCCCAACGGCGCCGGGAAGACCACCACCTTGCGCAGCATCGTGGGCATCGTCCGGCCAACCGGGGGAGCGATCCGGGTGGGCGGGCATGACGTGGAGCGCGAGCCAGTGGCCGCCAAGCGGCTGCTCGCCTTCATGCCCGACGAGCCGCACTTGTTCGACTACCTCACCGTGGAAGAGCATCTCCGTTTCACCGCCCGCCTCCACGAGGTGGCGGACGTGGAGCGGCGCATCCCTCCCCTGCTCCAGGAGCTCGAGCTCTCCGAAAAGGCCCAGGCGCTCCCGGGGGAGCTGTCCCGCGGCATGAAGCAGAAGTTGGTGATCGCCTGCGGCCTGCTACACGATCCCCGGGCGCTGCTGTTCGATGAGCCGCTCACCGGGCTCGATCCGGCCGGGATCCGGCGGATGAAGCAAACCATCAAGGAGCGCGCCCGGCAGGGGGCGGCGGTGGTACTGAGCTCACACCTGCTGCACTTGGTGGAGGAGATCTGCACGCGCGTGCTCATCATGCTGCGGGGACGCAGGGTGGCGCTCGGAACGATCGCAGAGATCTTGACTGAGCGACCGGACCTGCGCGGGCTGAGCCTCGAAGACATTTTCCTCGCGCTCACCGAAGCATGATCGGCGCGGCGCTCTACCTCATCCGCCGGTCCCTGGTCAACGCCACGCGTCGCCGCGTGGCGCGGCTGCGCCAGCCCAAGTATCTGATCGGGTTCGTGGTGGGGGGCCTGTACCTCTATTGGCTGGTCATTCGGCCGCGCCGCGGGACGGGACTTGGGGGCGTGGCCTCGCCTAACGGCGAGGTCGTGGCGGTGGGTCTGCTCGGCGCGCTCGTCCTGTTCAACTGGCTGTTCGGGAGCGCCGAAAGCCCCTTCACCTTCAACCTCGCCGAGACCCAGTATCTGTTCACCGCCCCGCTCACGCGGCGCCAGGTGATCGACTTCAAGCTGCTCCGCTCCCAGGTTCCATTGTTCATCTCGGCCGCCGTGTCCGCACTGATTTTTTCGGGCGGCCATGTGAGCGGGCTGTCGCTGATTCGGGTGGTCGGTCTTTGGCTGGTATATGGCACCCTGCAGCTGCACTACGCGGGGATGTCCTTACTGCGGGCGAGTCTCGCGCAGCAAGGTGTGACCGGGCTGCGACGCCGGCTGGGCTCGCTCCTCGTGCTGGCGAGCCTCCTGGCCGTGACGTGGTGGAGCGTGCGGCGCGCGCTCCCCGACGTCGTGGCGGCCTTCGGGGAAGACCCGCAACGAGGCTACGCGGCGCTGGCGAGCATCATGCACACCGGGCCGCTCGGGGTGCTGGTGTGGCCGCTCGAGGCGGTCGTGGCGCCGCTCCTCGCGCCGAGCGCGGCGGCATTCGCCGGCCGGGTGCCGGCCGCGCTGCTCGTTCTCGGCGCGCACTACATCTGGGTGGTGCGTTCCACGCTCGCGTTCGAAGAGGCCGCAGTGGAGCACGCCGCCAAGCTGGCGCGGAGGATCGAGGCGGTCCGGGAGGGACGGTGGGCGGCGCCGACGAGCCGCGCACCGAAGTCGACCGGCGGCATCCGACTGCGACTCGCGCCGACCGGCGGGCCCGGCGTCGCCATCCTCTGGAAGAACGCGGTCGGGGCCACCCGCGACTTGAGCCAACGGACGTTCGTCCTGATCGCCGTAGTGGTGATCGGCGGCTCGATGGCGCTCGCGAGTGGGCCGATGCGCTGGCTCGACCTGGTGGCCGTGCTGCTGCTCGGGACTGGCGGCCTGACGCTGCTGTTCGGCCCGCTCGCGGCGCGGTGCGATCTGCGCCAGGACCTCGAGATGCTGGACGTCCTCAAGGGCTATCCCGTGCGCGGGCGCCAGGTGGTAGGCGGCGAGGTCGCAGCCCCGGTGACGCTGATCGGCCTCGTCGTGTGGAGCTGCCTGCTGGGCGCCTTCGCCGCCACGGCTGCCCGGCAGGGCAGCGAGCTGCCGCCGCTCGGCGATCGGCTCGCGATCCTGCTCGCCTTGCTGCCTGCTACGGCCGCGGTGCTGCTGGTGCTGGTCCTGGTCCAGAACGCGGCCGTGCTGCTGTTTCCCGCCTGGGTGAGCGTCGGACGGGACCGAGCCGTTGGACTCGAGGCGACCGGGCAGCGGATTCTCATGACGGCGGGGAGCATGGTCGTGCTGGTCGTCGCCCTCGTGCCCGCCCTCGTCGTCGGCGGCATCGCCGGCGTGGCCGCGCACGCGGGCGGGCTGCCACTCATGTGGGCCGTGACGGTGGCGAGTCTGGTGGGTTCGGCGGTGGTGCTATTCGAGGGAGTGCTGGTCGTGCATCTGCTCGGAGGCGTGTTCGATCGGATCGATCCCGGCTCGGCCGGAACCGGTTAGCAAGTCTCCGTCCAGTCCACGGGGGACGTCGCCCCGCAGCGCACGCAGCGCAGCGTTGCCGGCTTGCCGGCGAAGTCCTGGCGGTAATGGCAGAGCGGGCAGACGGCGTAAGTCGTGACGACCTCCATCCCCTTCCCTCCCAGCGTGGGTCGCAACACCCCGGTGCGGACCACAACGCTCCAGTGGTCGGGGGGCTCGACGCGCACCGTCACCTCGGCGCGCTTCAGGCGGATCCGCTCCCGCCGCACCTCGACGACCACGTGCCCGTCGGCCAATTCCTCCACGACGGGATACCACGCGCCGCGGCGGAGCACGTCCGCCACGTTGTCCGCACACCGGGCCCAGCCCAGGGTGATCCTCATGGTGTCGCGACTCGCATCATAGCACGTCCTCGGTAACAGGCCTGCCAACGTTGGCGCTGCACGAATCCGGAAACCGACACCTCGCCGTTGCGCCCGCGCGACACGCGAACGCAGCCAATATGTAGCGTGCGCGCAACGAGCGAAATCAGCGGCGTGCTTCGTCCTTGAATCGTACCCTCTTACCTGACGTCTGACCGCCCATGTGGAGGGTATGCGGCTTGCCCGCAACACGGCGGAGCTCTTTCACAACGTGCGACCACGCGATGCTCGGGAAGGGGGAACGATTCATGAGAACGATCTGGACGAACGGCCCGACGGTCAAGCGGTGTGCGACCACCATCCTCTCCGTGGCGGCGCTGCTCGTGGCGTGCGACCAGGCCGCGGAGCGCGCGGCGCCCACCGCCTCGCCACCGGTGGGAGGGCCTCAAGCAGATCTCGGCGTGCCAACCGATGTTCCCTCGTAGGTCGGATCACTCCTCTCGGGGCCAAACCTCCTCGTCGCTGACCTAGCCGCCACCCAGGAAGAGCTGCCGGGCATGGGCCACAAGTTTCAGCTGTTTTACGCCATGGTGGACGACCAGGACCCTTTGAACCTCACGAACGACGTGGTCTCCGTCCTTACCACCACAGACTACCCGGCAGGTATTGGTGTGGCCATTCGAAACCTGCCGCCAGGAATCAAGATCACGGCCTTCTCGGACCAGATCCAGCTCAAGTACTACTTCCCCTCGAGGTCGTGTGGCGGGGGCTCGCCGCGCATACAGCTCGCGATAGACACTGACGGGGACGGTCACTTTGACGGCAACGCCTTCGGCTATGTCGGGCACGGTGGGTTCGGCGCGGGCTGCCTTACAGGCGTTTGGGACTTTGTCGACATGACCGACAACATCCCTGCCCGGTGGGATCTAACGCAGGTCGGCCTCGGATACCAGAACTGGCCGGCGGCTGTGGCACTAATCACCACCACGTTCCCGCAGCACCAGGTCCTGTCCGGTTCTCTCGTCGACGACTCGTGCTCGTTCAGCCCGCCCTCCTGTGGGAAGGCTTACTACGACCTCCTAACGATCGAGAATCGGACGCTCGAGAACCGCCAGGACACCGTTCACTAAGAACGCCTCGAAGGCGGCCGGAGCGCTCCGGCCGCCTTCTTCATAAATTGCCCTCATGCGCGACCTCGGCCGCATCGTCCGCCTCCAAATCCAACGCTCCACCCTCAAGACCGGGGAGAAGCCCACGCGCGTCTACGACCCGACGCCGATCCTCGCCGTCTCGCGGCTCGCGGTTGGCCGCGATGGCGTGCTGGGCGAAGGGCCCGACGGCTCCTGGCTGGTGGACGTCCACCACCGCGGTCACCCGCACACCAAGAACGAAGACGGCGCCCACGGCGTGTCCATCGGCTTCACTTCGCACTACGCCCTGATGCAGCAGCGCTTCGGTGACCGGATCGTCCCCGGCTGCGCCGGTGAGAATGTCCTAGTCGACTCGCAGGGGCGACTCACGCTCGACGACCTGGATAGCGGCGTCGGTTTCCTGGGGCCGGACGGTCGCGAGCTGGTCCGCCTCGACGTGCTCCAGGTCGCCCATCCCTGTCGCCCATTCAGCGGCTGGGCGCTGGGCGGGATGGTCGAGACCGACGTGCTGAAAGAGACGCTGCAGTTCTTGGACGACGGGACAAGGGGGTTTTATTGCGTCGGAGTGGGGACGGGAATCGTCTCCGTCGGAGATCGGGTGGTGGTGCTCTAGACGGTAAAGGCCGGTGAGCCTCTTACCGGCCTTAGCTCAGTTCATCCCAGGCCAATCCCGCGATCTTCTTGCACCGTTCGCACGTCAGCTCTTTCGACTCCGTCTCGAACGACTGCCGGTGGCGGCAGCTCGGGCACACCGCGTAGGTGAGCGGAAAGATGCGGCCCACCCGCTGGATCTCGCGCGGCTCGCACCGCACAATGCTCCACCGCTCCGGCGGGTGATAACGGATTTCAAGGAAGCGCCGGTCGACCGGCACGTTGCGCCGGTTCACGTCGAGCACGACGATGTGACTCGAGGAGATACGGACCACCGGGTACCATGCGCCGCGGCGCAGGAGATGGGCGCCGGGCTTGCCGACCCTGGCCCAGCCCTTCGCCTGGAGGCGCGTCGGCGTGATCGGGCGGAACGGAATCGTCACGCCACAATAGTAACATCTCCCGGCGGAGCGCGGTCGTGACCTCAGTCACACCGACCGCAACCACGCGGAATGTGATCCGTGACCACGCCGTGCGGCGCGGCGGGGTGTGGCGGCCGGCCGCGGCCGCCTGAGCAAGCGGCGTCGCTGGGGGACTCGCCGTGACTAGAGGCGGGGCTCAAGCGTCCGGGCCCGCCAGGTATCCCCGCGCCAGGAGCAGCTCGGCGTTCAGGATCGCCGCGCCGGCGGCGCCGCGGATCGTATTGTGGCTCAGTACGACGAAGCGGTGGCCGAGCACGCGGTCCGGCGCGATCCGCCCCACGGTGATGCTCATTCCTCCCCCCGCGTCGCGGTCGAGGCGCGGCTGGGGGCGGTCGGGCTCGTCCCGCACGAGAATGGGGTGCTCGGGGGCGGTGTGCAAGCGCAGCTGCTGCGGCGCGGCTGCGAACTCAGCGAACGCCTCCCGCAGCTCCGCAGGGCGCGCCTGCCGCGACAGCTTCACGCGCACCGCCGCCAGGTGCCCGTCCACGACGTTCACCCGATGGCACTGGGCGCTGACGGCGAAGCCCGCGGGCTCGACCCTGCCGCCGTTCAGGCTGCCCAGGATCTTGCGGGTCTCCCGCTCGATCTTCTCCTCTTCGCTCGCGATGTAGGGAATCACGTTGTCCGTGATGTCGAGCGACGCGACGCCGGGATAGCCCGCGCCGGACAGCGCCTGCAGCGTGGTTGCCACGACGGCCTCGACGCCGAAGCGCGCCGCGAGGGGCGCCAGAGCGAGGGACAGCATGACCGTGGAGCAGTTGGGGTTCGCGACGATAAACCCCTTCCCCGTGCCGCGGCAGGCGTCAAGCAGGGCGAGATGCTCGGGGTTCACTTCGGGAATGAGCAACGGCACCGCATCGTCCATCCGGTGGGAGGAGGAGTTGCTCAGCACGGGGAAGCCCGCGCGCGCGAACGCGGTCTCGATCTCGCCCGCCACATCGGCCGGGAGGCTCGAGAAGACGACGTCGCAGTCGAGCGGGGGTCGGGTCGGCTGAACCACCAGCGACTGCACTGCGGACGGCATATCTCCTGGGAGTCGCCAGCTGCAGGCCGCGCCGTAGGGGCGGCTCTGGGACCGGTCCGAGGCCGCCAGCGCCGTCACGACGAACTGCGGGTGCCCCTCCAGCATCGCGAGGAACCGCTGTCCCACCGTGCCGGTCGCGCCCAGAATACCGACGCGGATCTTGCTCATCACGTCCTTCCTTTCGCGTCTTGACGGTCCCCGAACCCCCGGGTAAGTATGAACATACAATCGAAGCCGCGTGGTGATTTGCCGCGTATTGCCGCCACGTTAAACAAGGTGCTAAAAAGCGACCGCCCGCGGCTACCGTTGCCCGGGCGTTCTGTTTTCGCTGGCCCTAAGCAGAGGTCGCCTGACCGCCATGCCTCGCACCGCGCGCCCCATCGAGATCCACAAGTTCGGCGGTGCCTCGCTCGCGAGCGGTGCCGCCATCGCGCAGGCGGTGGCGATCATCCAGGCGCGCCGGCCCGCGCCCATGGTCGTCGTCGTGTCCGCGATGGCCGGCGTCACGGACGCGCTGCTCGAGCTCGCCGCCGCAGCGATCCAGCGTGGCCCGGACGGCGCCCGCGCGACGGTGGCTGCGCTCTGCGCCCAGCATCTCGACGCCGTCCGTGCCCTGCTCCGTCCCGGTCCGCGCACGGACGAGCTCGTCCAGACGATCGAGCACGCGTTCGCGGAGGTCGAGCCCCTCGCCGCGGGCCTGCGCATCCTCCGCGAGCTGACGCCCCGGACCACCGATTACCTGGTCGCGCGCGGCGAGCAGCTGTCGGCCCGCCTGGTCGCGGCGGCCCTCGACTCCGCCGGTTGCTCGGCGACGTACGTGGACGCCGCGGCCGTGATCCAGACCGACGGCACCTTCGGCAACGCATCGCCCGATCTCGCGCGCACCGAGCGCAGTGCGCGTCGCGTGCTCCGGCCGTTCCTCGCCCGCGGCGTCGTCCCGGTCGTCCCGGGGTTCCTCGGCGCCGCCCCCGACGGGCAGGTGGCGACCCTGGGTCGGGGCGGATCGGACCTCACGGCCACGCTGCTCGCCCGGGTGCTCGGCGCGCGCGAGGTCTCGCTCTGGAAGGACGTGCCGGGGGTGCTCACCGCCGACCCGCGCACCGTGCCCGACGCGCGCGTGATCCCCCAGCTCCATGTGCGCGAAGCGGCCGAGCTCGCGTACTACGGTGCGAAGGTGCTGCACCCCCGGGCGCTGGTTCCGGTGCTGCGGCGCAGCGTCGCGGTGCGGATCCGGCCGTTCACGGAGCCCGCGTCGCTCGGGACTGAGATCTCGCGGCGGCGCACCTTGAATGCCTATCCCGTGAAGGGAGTGTCCGCGATCCCCAAGCAGGCCCTGCTGACGGTGACGGGGAGCGGGATGCTCGGAGTCCCCGGCATCGCGGCTCGCGCCTTCGCGGCGGTGCACCACGAAGGGATCTCGATCTCGCTCATCAGCCAGGCGTCGTCCGAGCAGTCCATCTGCTTCAGCGTCCCCGAGGAGCACGCGGAGCGGGCGCGCAAGGGCCTGGCGGCGACGTTTCGGCGCGAGATCGCGCGGCAGGAGATCGATCGCGTGGAAGTGCGCGCCGGCGCTGCGACGCTCGTCGTGGTGGGTCTCGGGATGGCGGGGACGCCCGGCATCGCTGCCCGCATTTTCTCGGCCCTGGCGGAAGCGAAGATCAACGTGATCGCGATTGCCCAGGGCTCTTCGGAGCTGAACCTCTCGCTCGTGGTGGACGGCGGGGACGCCGCTCGCGCCCTGCGGGCGGTGCACGCCGCGTTCCAGCTCAGCAAGATCGGCTCCGGAGCGCAGCGACGTCGTGCTGTTGGGCTTCGGTCAGATCGGCCGCACCCTCGCTCCCCTCATCGCCAAGGTGAAGCAGCACGCGCTCCGGCTGCAGGTCGTCGGGTTGGTCGATCGCAGCGGCTTCGTGTTCGATCCGCGGGGCTTGTCGCCGCGGCGGCTCGCCGCGCTCGCCGCCGCCAAGGCGAAGGCCACGCCACTCGCCAAGGTGGCCGGCGGCCGCCGCGCGTCCGCGACCGAAGCGGTCACGTTCGTGGCGAGCCACGCGCTCTCGAACCCGATCCTGGTGGACGTCACCGCGGCCGACACGACCGAGACCCTCAAGACGGCGCTGGCAGCGGGCATGCACGTCGTGCTCGCGAACAAGCGCCCGATCACGGTGAGCAGGAAGCACTACGACGAGCTGCAGGCCGCCGCGGAGACGCGCGGGCGGCAGCTGCTGCGCGAGGCGACCGTCGGCGCCGGGCTGCCGATCATCGACACCTTCGCCAAGCTGGTGGAGTCAGGCGATCGCGTACAGCGGATCGAAGGGTGCCCGTCCGGCACGCTCGGCTACCTGTTTGGCGAGCTGGGACGCGGCCGCCGCTTCTCGGAGGCGCTGCGCGGCGCCATTGCCAAGGGGTACCCGGAGCCGGACCCGCGGGAGGATCTGTCCGGCATGGACGTCGCCCGCAAGGCGCTGATTCTCGGCCGCCTGCTGGGCTTCCCCGGGGAGCTGCGTGACGTCGCGGTGGAATCGCTCGTCCCGAAGGGAGCCGAGCGCCTGCCGCTCCCGGAGTTCCTCGCCCGGCTCGACCAGTACGACGCGCCGTGGACGCGGCGCGTCGCGCTGGCACGCCAGCGCGGCGGTGTGGTCCGCTACCGCGCCATCGTGACGCGGCGGCGCATCCGCGTCGGGCTCGTCGTGGTGGACGCGTCGAGCCCGATGGCGTCGCTCAACGGGACCGACAACCAGTTTATCTTCACGACCATGCGGTACCGGAAAAATCCGCTCGTGATCACGGGGCCGGGGGCGGGACCCGCGGTGACCGCCGGCGGAATCCTGAACGATGTGCTGAAGCTCGCCAGCGCATGAGCGGTTCGCGGCAGCGCTGCGCGAGCTGCGGCCACGAGCTCTCCGAGACCGACCCGCAGCTGCGTTGCCCCGCGTGCCAGGGGCTCTTGGAGATCCACCACGCCCGCCCCACGCTGAGCGGCGCCGCGCTGCGGGCCCGGTTCGACGAGCGCCGTAGCGTGAGTCGCGGCGCGCTCGCGTCCGGGGTGTGGCGGTTCCGCGAGGCGGTCCTGCCGACGGCGGCTGA
>WNGN01004163.1_pt1 | contig 10335 bp, 8 predicted proteins | sample 5400561 | NCBI WGS metagenome assembly WNGN01 (sample SAMN13153379, study PRJNA577476) | soil metagenome | isolation source: 115 cm soil or saprolite under Garry oak tree replicate 2 | place: USA:California | collected 2016-06-15 | reverse complement strand
AAACGGGCATCACACTTTGCGCAAACGCAAACTTTTACCTGTCATTCCCGATTTTCCGGTGCTGCCGGATTAAGCGCCGGGTTTGAGCGAGCGCAAGGTCGGTCCCCTCCGTTTGAGCTACCGATGCGCGACGGAGGCGGACGAGGCCTTTTGGCAGCGGTTCAACCGATTCGAGCGGTGGGTACGACATGAGGCCAGATCTTGCGGCTTGCTACGGACAGGAACGGTTGCCGAGATACACGAGCTATCCGACCGCGCCGCATTTTTCGGCCGCGATAGGCCCCGACACCTATGCCGAGTGGCTCAAGGCGATACCGCGACACGCCTGCGCTTCACTCTATCTGCACGTTCCGTTCTGCCGGTCGATGTGCTGGTACTGCGGCTGCCACACCTCGGTTTCCCGCCGCGACGAGCCCGTTGCCGTATACGCCGCCGCCCTGCGCTGCGAGATCGATCTGGTATCGAGGCAGATCGAGCGCGAGATCGCCATCGAAATCGACCCGCGCACGCTCACCGGTCCGATGATCGACGCGCTGGCCTATGGCGGCGTCAACCGGGCGAGCCTGGGTGTGCAGAGCTTCGATCCGGTGGTCCAGCGCGCCATCAACCGGGTGCAAAGTTTCGACGAGACCGCCGCGGCGACCAAAGCGCTGCGGCGGGCCGGTGTCGCCGGCGTCAACTTCGATCTGATCTATGGGCTGCCGCACCAGACCGTCGCGTCCTGTCTCGACACCGTCAGCCAATGCGTCGAACTCCGTCCCGATCGCTTTTCCGTGTTCGGCTACGCGCACGTCCCGACCTTCAAGAAACACCAGCGCAAGATCGACGATGCGTCGCTGCCCGACAGCCTCGAAAGGCATCATCAGTCGGATGCGATCGCCGATGCATTGAAGCAGGCGGGATATCTGCAGATCGGGCTCGACCACTTCGCGCTTCCCGACGACGGGATGGCGGTGGCGATGCGGGATGGCACGCTTCGCAGGAATTTTCAGGGCTACACCACGGATGCCAGCAATATTCTTTTGGGCTTCGGCGCCAGCGCTATCGGACTGCTGCCGCAAGGGTATGTGCAGAACGAAGTTCGCACCCGCGCCTACTCCGAATCGATCGCCAGTGGCAGGCTGGCGACCGTGAAGGGTTACGGATTGACTGGCGATGACCGGCTGCGTGCCGAGATCATCGAGCGCATCATGTGCGACTTCGGCGTCGATCTCGACCCGATCTGCGCGCGGCACGGATCGGTTCCGGAAGCCATGCTGAAGTCGTCGCCCCGCCTGCAAAACCTGATCTCCGATGGCGTCGTCGAACTCGACGGCACCTCGCTGGCCTTGGCGCGGGACTCGCGCTTCCTCGTCCGCAGCGTGGCGGCGGCCTTCGACGCCCATTTGGACGGATCGAAGCAGCTACATAGCCGGGCGGTTTAGGGGGCCCCTTAGCTCGTCATGCCTTCGCAATACGTTCTTGAAGCTTGCGCCGGAACAAACAGCTTCCGGGCCGCTGCGTTACCGTTCAGTCTGGAACGGAGACGCGCATGCCCATTGGATTTGACGATCTGGTCGACGATGTGATGAGCCGCACGCCGGAGACAATCCGCGTGTTTCTCGAATTCAGGATGCGGTGCGTCGGCTGCCCGATCGCATGCTTCCACACCGTGGACGACGCAGCCCGCGAGCATGGCGTCGACCGCGACGCTTTCTTCAAGGCGCTGTGCGCTTGCGCGTGATCTTACGGGTCTCGCCGATATCACGGCCGGATTGGCGGCGCGCTTTCGCCGGGGGTTTCTTCGGCCAGCACCAGCAGCCGGTGCGGCTCGCGCAGCACGATGCGTTGCCGCCCGCCCCCGATCAGCCCTTGCTGCTCCCACGCGCTGAGGATGCGGCTGACCGTGTGCAGCGTGGTGCCGGTCATTTGAGCGATGTCCTGGCGGCTGATTGGAAAATCGATCTCGATGCCGTGCTCGACCTTGCGTCCGGATTGCTTGGCAAGCCGAAGCAGCGCGTGGGCGACGCGCTGTTCGACCTGTTGCGTCGACATTTCAACCACGCGGGTATGGGTTTCCTGCAACCGGCTGCCGACGGTCTGCAAGGTGTTGCTCGCAAGCGCCGGAAACGTTGCCACCAGGCGCGGCCATGCCGCCGACGGCCACGCCAGCACGACGCTGTCGTCGACAGCCGTTGCGGTGGCGGGATAGCGCGGCAGTCCGATCGCTGTCGCAACCCCGAAAGTTTCGCCGGTCGCGACATACCGCACCACCACTTGCTCTCCGGTCGGCGTGGTCTTGCTGGCGCGCACATGCCCGTGCAGCAGCACGAAGAAGGAATGCGCGTCTTCGCCCTGTTCGAATACCGCGCTGTTCTTCGGGAATCGCACCGAGCGGGCTTCGCGAAGGATTTCGCCGAGTTCCTCGGCGCTGAATCCCGCGAACAACGGCAGGTGGGCAACCAGCGAAGGGTCGACTGTGGCCATGTTTCCTCCATCGCAGCAGCGACTTCGAAACGAATCTAGACTTCGCGAATCTAGACTTCGATTGCGTCTCCCGATCAAGCGGTAGTTTGCGCCAGCGCAACAACGGCGCGCGGTATTACGCCTAAATGGTCCTGAAACGGGCCTTTTGGCGGCGGATGACGAACGGAGAACGAAGATGCGCAAGGTGTTTTCGGCGCTGTTCGGGAAATCTCCCGGCCGCCGCGGCGCGACCAAAGTGTGGCGGTCGTGATGGCGGTTCCCCGCTTTCGCAGCTATCGGGGCTGGCCGCTGCTCGCAAACGGCTTCCGTCCGTTCTTTCTGTTCGGCTCGGTCTATGCCGGGCTGGCCATTCTGGTCTGGCTGCCGGTGTTCTATGGCGAGATAACGCTGACTTCGGCGTTTGCGCCGCGCGACTGGCATGTGCATGAAATGCTCTATGGCTATTTGCCGGCGGTGATCACCGGCTTCCTGTTCACGGCGATTCCGAACTGGACCGGACGGCTGCCGATCCAGGGCACGCCGTTGCTGGTGCTCGTGATCATCTGGATCGCGGGACGCCTTTGCATGACGTTTTCCGCCGAGACCGGCTGGCTGGCGGCGATGCTGGTCGATGCCAGTTTCCTGTTGCTGGTCGCGGCGGCGGCGGCCCGCGAGATTCTGGCAGGCCGCAATTGGCGAAATCTCAATGTGGTGATGCTGGTTCTGCTGCTGCTCACGGGCAATATCGCGTTTCACCTCGAGGCGCATTTCCACGGCGCCGCCGACACCGGCATCCGTGTCGGCATCGGGGTCGTCGTGCTGCTGATCTCGTTGATCGGAGGCCGCATCATTCCGAGCTTCACCCGCAACTGGCTGGTGCGGGAAAATCCCGGCCGGCTTCCGGTGCCGTTCGGCCGGTTCGATGTGATCGTCGTTGCTATCGGCGCATTGGCGCTGGCGTTTTGGGTCGCCAGTCCGGCCGGCCATTACACGGGGGCGGCACTCGCGATCGCCGGATTGCTGCATCTGGTGCGACTCGGACGCTGGGCCGGGGATCGGACCTGGCGCGAGCGGCTGGTGCTGATCCTGCACGTCGGCTACGCCTTCGTGCCGCTTGGGTTTCTGTTGAACGCGATGTCCGCGTTCGAGCTTGTTCCGGCCGGCGCCGGCATTCATGCCTGGATGGCGGGGGCGGCGGGCACCATGACGCTCGCCGTGATGAGCCGCGCGACGCTCGGGCATACCGGCCAGCAGCTCACCGCATCCCGAGCCACGCAGGCGATCTATGCCGCGATTATCGTCGCAGCCCTGGCGCGCATCTGTGCGGTGATCGAGCCCGCCCACAGCGAGCCGTTGCTGCATCTGGCGGCGTTTGCCTGGGCTGCCGCTTTCTTCGGATTCGCCATATCGTTCGGCCCGCTGTTGTCAGGCGCGGGTCGCCGCAGCAAGACCGAGCCAAAGCTGGCCGCGTAGGGCGCTTGCCGGGCCCATGTTGGATGCAAACAATTTGAGCAGATCGAACACATTATCCGTTCGACGATCGCAACCCTGCTGCCTAATCTTGCCTCAGGCCTTGGAGTCAAGGGCTGGGAGTGTCTCTGAATGCGCGCGATTTTGGACTATTGCACCGGGGGAATTCAACGCAGCGTTTCGGCGGGAACGCTCATCATCCACGAGGGCGGTACGACCGGACACCTCTACGTCCTGATCGAGGGACGGCTTGAAGTCGTCAAAGGCGATACCGTCGTCGCCATTATCACCGAGCCCGGCGCAGTGCTGGGCGAAATGTCGGTTCTGCTCGATCAGCCCCATACCGCCACCGTGCGCGCGGCGTCCGATTCGGCCGTCTGCGAGATCGGCGATGCCGCATCGTTTCTGCGCGACCAACCGGCGGTGGCGCTGCTGATCGCGCGGCTGCTGGCCCAGAGGCTCAATGTCGCGACCACCTATCTTGCCGACATCATGCAGCAATATGCCGGCCACGGCGATCACCTCGCGATGGTCGGCGAGATTCTGCAGACCATGATCAACCTGCCGCCGATAACGATATCGCCAGGCTCGGATCGGCAATCCGACCCAAGGATATGAGCCACTCCGGGGGATTGGTGATCGCCGCAGCCGGCCGCCGCAACGGCGCATTGAGGTCGATGTATTGCTCGTAGCCTAGCGGCAGCCAGAAGGCGGTACCGTCGTCGATATCGAGCACGATATGCGCCGGCGGGCGGCCGGGTTGAAGGCCGGCGTTGAACACCCAGGTGCTGCCGAGCTGATCGAACCAGGAGCCGTCGGCAATGAACGGCGATTGATGCACATGGCCCGAGATCACCATTGAAGGCTGATAGCTCCGGATCCACTGCACCAGTTCTTCGTCGCCGAAAAAGCGTTTGCCGCCCCAACTGGTCGGAGAATTCGCCGGCGGCGCGTGATGGACCCAAATCCATCGCTTGAGCCGCCCCGTGGCAGCTTCGCGAAGCTGGTCCTCGATGCGCTGCTTGACAAGCGGTCCATCCCACCAGGGACAGACCGTAAAAAAGGTATCGCCGATGGTCAGGCTGTCGCCGTCGCAGGCGATGCCGAGTTCGCGAACGTCGCCGATCCAGCGCGCGATCTTCTCGCCTTCCGGATTGCGTTCGTCGAGATCGTGATTTCCCGAGCAAAGAATCACCCGGGTGAGGCCGGACAGAAGCGCCAGATACTTCTTCACGACGACAATCTGGGCGCGGAAATCGACCGAGGATCCGACGTCGAGGGCATCGCCCGCAAAGATCACAAGATCGAACTGCGGCGCCGCGCTGAGCAGCCAGTCAAATTGCGGCAATGAATAATGCAAATCGGCTACAATAAGGCAGCGCATATCAAGTCAATCCGGATGCTCAAAAACTAGGCGATGTAGGGAAGCCTGTATTCAAACAGCCAGGAGCGAGCAAAAATTATGCCGCGCCACCTTGTTGGAATGCGACAGATGCCCGCACGAACGTAGAGCTTGAAGGCGCTACAGAAGGCTCTAGAGCGGGATGAGATTAGGTTGGGGCCCTTCTTCTCCTGCCCCGGACGCAGCGCGGTAAGAGTGCTGCGAGCCGGGGTCCACTCTACTTTGCATGGGGTTGTTTTCGCGATTTTTTGTCCAGGCCCTGTCTTGCGCCGCCGAAGGGACGCTATGCCGGGTCCGGGACACGAGATCGTTAGTGCCTCGCGCTTACGGGACGAATCGATCCAACTCCAACTACCAGACGATAGGCCGTCTTTGACGGCCCGCATACGCCAGATTCGCTGGCTTTGGCAGGCTTTAGCCGCCCCGGAAAAGCCAATACTTAAAGTCCAAATACGACTCACGTTGTGGCGAATCACGCAAACAACTGGAGATTCTTATGTTCGGGTTCGCTACGACGAGGTGCGGCAAGTGCGAGAAGGGTACCTTCAAGGTGCAAGAACTGAGTTTGAAGGGCGGGCTGGATTACAAAATGATTTCGGTACAATGCACATACTGTAAGACGCCAATTGGGATTGTTGACGACAACAACGCTCTCCTGCAACAGCAGCAAGCGCGGATATTGCGTGTTGAACGAAGGCTCTCATCTATGGAAGATAGACTTTCTGATATAGAAGAAAAACTTTCTGAAATCGCGTCTGCTCTAACGGAGCGCCGATTTAAGGTAGGCAAGGTAGAGCGGTAGGTCGCGCGCGAACCTATCATCAGCTCATCAGTCATCAACCATCGGAAGGCTGCAGGATGCCAAAGCCAATGAAGGTAAAAATCTTCATGGACGCTAGCGCGAGCACCATCGAAGCGCAGATTAATACATGGCTCGACGGTATCGACGCGGCTGTGATCGTAAAGACAGATACCGTGGTTACCAACGTAGCCGAGAAAGCTGGTGATGGTACTTATCCGTGCATCGTCGTGACGATTTGGTATGAGCCCCCGCAAAGCTAGTCTGACCGAAATCGCCGGGACTACAGCGCCAGGCGTCAAACCGATAGGCAGGCTAGAGCGGGATGAGATTAGGTTGGGGCCTTTCTTCTCCTGCCCCGGACGCAGCGCAGCAAGAGTGCTGCGAGCCGGGGTCCACTCTACTTTGCATGGGGTTGTTTTCGCGATTTTTTGTCCAGGCCCTGCCTTGCACCGCCGAAGGGACACTATGCCGGGTCCGGGACACGAGATCGTTAGTGCCTCGCGCTTACGGGACCAATCGATCCAACTCCAACACATCATGCTCTAGTGCCGCTCTTTGAAGCGGGGCGAGGTGATCCGAGTACTCGCCGATTCAACTCAAAGCCATCAGGCTCTAGGCTTTTGCCGTTGCGTGGGAGAACGTTACTTCGATCAACGTGCCCGAATGCGAAGCGGTCTTGATGTGAAAATGCGCGCGGTTGGCTTCGACCAGGGCTCTGGTCAGGGAAAGGTTGACGCCGGAGCTGAGGGTCGCCTGGTCTGACGGCGGCTGGGTCCGGAACGGCTCCATCGTTGCGGCGACTTCTTTCTCGTTGAGCCCCTGGCCGGTGTCTCGGACCCGCAGCACCACCTCGTCGAAATCCGACAGCGCGGTGGAAACGATGACCTGGCCGCCGGCCTTGGCGAGATGGATGGAGTTGCCGATCAGGTTCAGCGCGATCTGACGTAACGCGCGGGCGTCGGCGATGACCGGCGGCAGCATTTGCGCCAGCGATGTCCGGATGATGATGCGTTCGCGATTGGCCTGCGGCTGCATCACCGCGACGCATTGTTCGACCAGATCGTTGAGGTTCTGGCTGGCAAAGGTGAGGTCGAGCCTGCCGGTTTCGATCCGCGACAGATCGAGCAGGTCGTTGACGATGGCGATCACGCGCTCGCCCGAGCAGCGGATGTCCTTCATGTATTCGATGTAGCGCTCGTTGAGCGCGCCGAAACGCTCGGCGATCATCACCTCGGAAAATCCGATGATGGCGTTGAGCGGGGTGCGGACCTCGTGGCTGATCCGCGCCAGCAGGTCGGCCTTGGCGTTCGCCACGCGATCGGTCAGCCGCCCGGCTTGCTGCGGTTCGCTGTCGCTGGTTCGGCTCCGCGAAAGATCGCGAAACACCGCGAAGAAATTCGGGCCGTCGGGCCGGGTTCGACCCATGGTCATCGACAGCGGGATGATGCCGCCCTTGCGCGCGCGGCCCAGTAGGTCGCGGCCATGATCGAGCAGGCTCGCGACATTGGCGCCCTTGATGCCCTCCAGATAATCCAGCACCGCAGGCTGGCTTTCCGGCGCGAACAGCTGAATGAGATTGCGTTGCACGAGCTGCGAGCCATCATAGCCGAACAGCGCCTCGGCGCTGCGGTTGCACGAATGGATGGTGCCCTCGGCGTCGAACATCACGATGCCTTCGGCGGTGGTATCTAGGATGGCGCCGAGCTCCTCGGCGTTGGCGTGGCCGACGGCCGACGGAGCGGCGGCAGGGATCGCCTCGGAAAACGCGGCGGCGACCGCGGCGGCTTCGGAGCGTGTGCTCGAGAAAATCAGAGCCAGCGCGGGATCGCCGTCCCATGAAATCGTGAACAGGCGCGCGTCGGTCGCCACCGCCGGCGTATGTTCGGAGGAAACCTCCATTCCGGAAATCTTCACCGGCCTGCCGGCGTCCGATGTGCTGCTGGCGCTCGAGACGCCGGGCTCGACATAGAGCGCGTCGAGACCCCCGGCATCTTCCAGTGCGTGAAGGCTCTCGTAGCCCATCCGCACCAGAAACGCGCGGTTGGCATAGAGCAGCCGGTCGAGCCGGTAAATCAGCACGCCGACCGGCAGCAAATCGAGCAGCGCCTTGTCGCGCCGGGCTTCGCCCCGCGCCGGCTCCTCGGGCGGCGCCAGCCATTCGGGTTGTTCGCTCGGCGGTTCGGGTGTTTCCGGCGTCGACGGCCGCTCGTCGACGGTTTCGGTCGCGACGGGCATCGCGACGGCAGCGCCGTTTTCGTTGTCGAGCCGCGCCGACAATTGCCGGGCGAGTTCGTTGAAGGCGCTGTTTTCCACCTGGGTCAGGGCAGGGGACTTCGGATCGCTCACCGGCCGAAACGGAAGGACGTTCTTGGGCGTATCCACTGCGGTTTCCAGGTCGGTTTGTGGTGATGTCTCAAAAGCATTCGGCTCAAGAGCATTCGACTCAAGAGCATTCGACTTGGGCGATTCAGGCGTATCGGACGATGCAACATCAGGCTTCGCAGGCAGCTCCGTGGCAAGCGAATCTCCAATATATGTCTGAACGATGTCGGCCGATTTTGGCTGGACGATGACGGCCGAAAGCGTTTGGGGTGCCGGCGGATGGCTGACGAATTCGTCGTGGCGCAACGCGGCGAGCCGCGCCATGCCGTCGAGATCGCTGCAAATCCCGAAGCCTCGATAGCCGGCAAAATTCGCCGCGCGGTCGTAGATCGGCAATCCCGACAATTCCACCGGCAATCGGCCGCCGCCATCGGCGGGCCAGTTCAAGGTGACGCCGGTCCAGGTGCAGCGCGTCGCGATCGCGTTGAGGAAACGTTGGTCGGGATCGAGCCCGAACCGCTCGGCGATTTCGCTCCATGGCCGTTCGAAGGCCGCGGCAGTACGGGCGCCGATCAGGCGGGCGAATTCGCCGGGGGCGAGCCAGAAGCGGCCTTCGGCGGTGATCTGCCACAGGAAGCGCAGCGGGTGCTGGGCCGCGGTCGGCGGAGGCTCCTCGGGCCATGACGGCGGCGATGCTTCGGCGCGCGCGCTGTCGGGTTCGGGCGGCTGGTCCGAGCCCATGGGTTCGACGGCAGCCTCGGTGGGCGATTCCGCAAACTCGTCGATCAACGCAAACTCCGCCGGTGCTTCGCCTGACATCGCTGACTGCTCGTGGTTGGATAGCGGCGGATCCGCCGCGGGTACGATTGGCTGACGCACAGGTTCGGCGAGCGCGGCTTGCGGCGATGCCGGTGCAGCATGCCTGGTGTGCGCGGCCTGCGGCGCGCCGGGCGCGATCAGTGCAACGAGGCCGACGTCAGCGCCGGTCCCGACGCGTTGCAGGATCAGGTGGCCGATGCCGACGGGCGTCTCGGCGCGGCTCTGCTTCAGGGCCTCGCTGCACGCATCGTCGAGGCCAACCTCGGCGAGAATGCGAAAGCAGAGCAGCGATTGCGCAGCGTGGCTGGCGCCGACGAATATGCCGTCGCGTGTGAGCGCAGCGATCGGCGCATCGATGCCCTCGACCAGGCGCTGCAACCGCTCGACCAGCGGCATCGCGCGGCCGGCCGCTTCGGCGCTCGCAATCAGGATGCCGTGGCCGCCATCGGCAAAATCAAGCCGTGCGCAGCCGCTGGTAACGAGCGCACCCCGCGCGGCGCCGAAGCCGCGCAGCCGCTCCAGCCGGATGGCGCCGTTCGATGGCAGCCTGACCGCTAACCGCGTCACTTGGCGCCGGTGCAAATCCGCCGGTCCGAAAATCTTCTTCGCGAGCGCTGCGCCATGGGCTGCATTGAACAGCCTGGCGCCGACCGGATTGGCCCAGAGAATCCGCTTGCCGTCGATCGACCAGAGCCACGCCGGGTTGGCGCTTGTGGCATGCACCGCCAGTCGCGGATCGCTGACGCCTCGCAATTGGAATTCCGCATGATTCATCGCAAGGGCATGACCGGCTGGTTTGGCTGTTACTCGGCCTCAGATTCAGATATCGGCGGCCAAAACGATGACAGCCTTAACGGATCGTTAGTATCGCCCGCTGCAGACGGCAGGTCCACGGCCTCGCCGTCGAGAAGGTCTCCAATGGCGGGGATAACCCCAATTTGACTGGCGGCGCAAATCGGAAGTTCGCTTGCGTTACCGACGGTAGCAGCGCCGACCGCTGCGACAGCGACCAAAGAGAATTTCCCAATCCGACCTGCAACCCCGTGCCGGCTCTCGCGTTGGGGTGTTGAAAAAA
>WNGN01009103.1_pt1 | contig 10337 bp, 9 predicted proteins | sample 5400561 | NCBI WGS metagenome assembly WNGN01 (sample SAMN13153379, study PRJNA577476) | soil metagenome | isolation source: 115 cm soil or saprolite under Garry oak tree replicate 2 | place: USA:California | collected 2016-06-15 | reverse complement strand
TCCGATTCGACAACGACGGCGTCGTGCTGACCGGTGCGTTCCCGGACGGCGGCGCGCTGTACAGCCCGCGCCGCACTGTGCTCGACGCGATGCTCGTCGACGAGGCGCGGGCGGCCGGCGCCGAAGTGAGCGAACGCACGATCGTCGACGAGGTGCTGGTCGCGGACGGGCGGGCCACCGGAATCCGCTGCCACGTAAAGGGATCCGCGCCCGTGGTCGAGACCGCGCCGCTCGTGGTCGGCGCCGACGGCAAGCACTCGCTCGTCGCGTCGACGTTCCGGGCGCGTAGCTATCGTCGGCGCGAGGCGAGGTCGCTCGCGTTCTACACGTACTGGCAGGACGTCCCGCTCGACGGCGGCGAGCTGTACGGATGGGACCGGCGCATCGTCGGCGCCTGGCCGACCAACGACGGGCTGGTCGTCACGTACATCAGCTGGCCGGCCAGCGAGTTTGAGACGTTCCGGGCCGACCCCCTGGGCAACGTGCTCGCGACGCTCGACCATGCCGGCGACCTGGGCGAGCGCGCGCGGGCCGGCACGCACGTCGGCCCGCTGCGCGGCACGATCGATCTGCCGAACGTGATCCGCCGCCCGTACGGACCGGGCTGGGCGCTCGCCGGCGACGCCGGCCTCGTCATGGATTCGATCACGGGCCAGGGCATCGGCCACGCTCTGCGCGACGCCGAGTTGCTCTCCGACGCCATACTGGGCGGTACGGAGAAGGCATTCGCGGCGTACGCCAAGGCCCGCGATGCCGAGACGAAGCCGATGTACGACCTGACCGTTCGGCTGGCGTCGTTCACGCCGCCGGGCGCCGCCGACCACCTGCTCTTCTCCGCGATTGCCGAACGCCCCGAGCAGACCGACCAGTTCTTCGGCGTGCTCGGTGGAACCGTGCCGGTTCGCAAGTTCTTCGCACCGGGCAACCTGATCCGGCTGGTCGGTGCGCGCGGCTTCGCCAAGCTGTCGCGTTCGCAGATGCGCCCGGCGCGGCCGCGTCCGGCGCCGGCGTTGACCGTCGCGGCCTAGCGTCCGGAGTTCGAGGTTTCGCTCCAACCAAGTCGACGGTCGATACCGTGTGTGACATGGCCTTGTTGCGCACACCACGCAACGGCACCGTAAAGATTGTCGAACAGGGGGCCGGCACGCCGGTGGTGTTCCTGCACAGCGGCGTGGGCAGCGCAGGCGAGTGGCGGGACGTCTTCTCGCTTTGGCCGACGGGTTACCGCTTGATCGCCGTTGATGCCTTCCGGGGCGGCAGTGGCCCGGGCCTTCCAGGGCATCGCACACTCGACGACTATGCCGACCAGGTCCATGCCGTCGTGAGCCACGTTGGGCAGCCCATTCACCTGGTCGGGTTTTCGTGGGGTGGGGCGACGGCACTCCACGTGGCCGCCACGGCGCCGACGGTGCTGGCCACGTTGGCCGTGATCGAGCCCGAGGCATACTCGTTGCTCAAGGCCGACGATGGGCGGGCGTTCACCGCGCTCCGGAACCTGTGTGATCGGTGGCGTGGGCATGTCCAGGCGGGTGACTGGTACGCAGCGTTCGAAGAATTCATTGACTTCTACAACGGTCGGGGGTCCTTTGCTGCGTGGCCGGCGGCTCGGCGTGACGCGTTCCTCGAGGACCAGCGCGCCCGAGGAGACCTCTGGGACGTGCTCTTCGACGCGCCCATCACCGCAGGCTCGTTGGCGTCGGTGGCCGTGCCGGTGCACGTCATCGAGGGGTCGGCAACGTCGGTCGTGCGACCTCGGTCCAACTGCCGCCGGAACGCACGACGGCGTCCAGCACGAGCTGGACGTTCAGCGCCTCAGCAAAGGACGGGCGCGGGTCGGCGCCAGTGGCGATCGCGTCGATGAAGTCGCGTGCCTGGTTGGTGAACGCGTGCTCGTAGCCGAGCAAATGACCCGGTGGCCACCATGCGCCGACGTACGGATGATCCGGCTCGGTCGCCAGGATTCGGGCGAAACCCCGCTCGGCGCTCGGCCGGGACAGGTCGTAGTACTCGAGTTCGTTGAGGCGTTCGAGGTCGAAGGCGAGCGAACCGGCAGAGCCGTTGATCTCGACGCGCAGCGCGTTCTTGCGCCCGGTGGCGAGCCGCGTCGCCTCGAAGGTCGCGACCGCTCCGCCGGACAGCCGCGCGACGAACAGCCCGGCGTCGTCGACGGTCACCGGCCCGGATCCTGTGCCGTCGAGCAGCGGGCGCTCGTGGATGAACGTCTCGGTCAGGCCGCTCACGCCGGTGATCCGCTGACCGGTCAGGTACTGGACCATGTCGACGATGTGCGAGGCGATGTCGCCCATCGCGCCCAGCCCGGTTCGTTCGGCCTGCATCCGCCAGGTCAGCGGCGCGGCCGGATCGACCAGCCAGTCCTGCAGGTAGACCGCCCGGACGTGCCGGATCTGCCCGACCCTCCCGTCGGCGACCATCCGCGCCATCAGCGCGACGGCCGGCACCCGGCGGTAGGAGTAGCCGCACATGCTGCGCACGTCCGACGCGGCCGCGGCGTCCGTCATCGCGCGTGCCTCGTCGACGGTGTTCGCGAGCGGCTTCTCGCACAGCACGTGCTTGCCCGCTCGCAGCGCGGCGATCGCGATCTCGGCGTGGCTGTCGCCCGGCGTGCAGATGTCGATCACATCGATGTCGGCGCGCTCGATCAGGGCGTGCCAGTCGGTCTCGTACGACTGCCAGCCGAGCTTCTGCGCGGCCGCGGCCGTCCGCTGCTCGTCGTGGCCGCAGACGGCAGTCATTTCCGCGACAAGCGGCAGGTCGAAGAACCGGTTGACCACCCGCCACGCCTGCGAATGCGCTCTACCCATGAAGGCATGGCCGACCATGCCGATCCGCAGGTCGGTCATAGCGCGCGGGCAGCCTCGACGGCCCAGTAGGTGAGGATGACCGACGCGCCGGCGCGGCGGATCGAGGTGAGCGTCTCGGCGATCACCCGCTCGCGGTCCAGCCAGCCACGCTCGGCTGCTGCCTCGACTATCGCGTACTCGCCGCTGATCTGGTACGCCGCTACGGGTACCGGGGACGCGTCGGCGACCGCGCGCAATACGTCGAGGTATGGAAGGGCCGGCTTGACCATGACGATGTCGGCGCCCTCGGCGACGTCGAGGGCGACCTCGGCGAGCGCCTCCCGCGCCGTTCGCGCGTAGTCCTGCTGGTAGGCCTTGCGGTCGCCTTGGAGCGACGAGTTGACGGCTTCGCGGAACGGCCCGTAGAACGCCGACGCGTACTTGACGGCATAACCGAGGATGCCGACGTTTGGTCGGCCGGCGTCGTCAAGCGCTGCCCGGACGGCGCCGACCTGGCCATCCATCATGCCGCTCGTACCCAGCAAATGGGCACCCGCTTCGGCCTGAGCTTTTGCCATGTCTGCGTAACGCTCGAGGGTCGCGTCGTTGTCGACGTTGCCGCTCTCGTCCAGGACGCCGCAATGGCCGTGGTCGGTGAACTCGTCCAGGCAAAGGTCGGCCATCAGCACGGTGCTGCGTCCGCGCCACTACCGCGCGCGTCCTTGCTCGCCGGGATGCCGAACAGCATCAGCCCGCCGACGCCGGCCTCGACGGCCTCGACCGCCGCCTTGCGCAGCGACTCCTGCGTGTGCTGGACGACGCCCGGCATGCTCGCGATCGGAACCGGCTCGGAAATGGCCTCGCGCACGAACATGGGAAGGACGAGATCGGAGGGGCGCAGCGACACGTCCGAGACGAGGCGGCGTAGCGCGGCCGTGGACCGCAGGCGGCGCGGCCGCGAGACCGGGAAGCGCGGCAGGGCGGGCAAGGCGTTCACGGCGCCCGAGCCTACGCCGCGCGGCCCTCGCCACCGGTTTTGGCCGTTCGGACCGCTCACGGCGGCTGACGCGGCCAAAAGCGGATCAGGCGAGCACGCTCACGTCGTCAACCCAGAACCCGGTCGGCAACTTCGTCCCGTTGGTCGCCGCGAACGCCAGCGTGACGGTCTGCCCGGCGTACGCGGCCAGGCTGACGCTCGTCGAGAACCACGAGCCGGCCGGGCTGCCGTCACTGAGCGTCGGAACCATGAACGCGTTTGGTCGCGCAGCGTCAAATAACCCGCTGGACGACCAAAACCGGAGGGTCAGCGGCGTCGCGACGACTTGCGTGCTGCCGCCGCCGCGGCCTTCTCGCGCTCCTCGACGGCACGAGCCGCGGCGAAGTCGGCGAGCGCGTCGACCAGCGCCGGTACCGTCGCTGAGTCCGGCTGGACGTCGACGCGCAGCCCGAACTCGCGAGCGGCGGCTGCCGTCTGCGGGCCGATCGCCGCCACGACCGTGCGCGCGTGCGGCTTGCCCGCGATGCCCACCAGGTTGCGCACCGTCGAGGACGACGTGAAGCACACGGCGTGGAAGCCGCCCGACTTGATCGCGTCGCGGATCTCGGCCGCAGGCGGCGCGGCGCGCACCGTCCGGTAGGCCGTGACGTCGTCGATCTCCCAGCCGCGCTCGCGCAGGCCGGCCGAGAGCGTCTCGGTGGCGATGTCGGCGCGGGGCAGGAGCACCCGGTTGATCGGGTCGAGCACGTCGTCGTACGGCGGGAAGTCGAGGAGCAGGCCCTCGGACGACTGCTCGCCCGACGGCACCAGCTCGGGCTCGATGCCGTAGCTGCGTACCGCGTCGGCGGTCGTCTCGCCCACGCAGGCGATCTTCACACCGGCGAACGCCCGCGCGTCCAGGCCGAACTCGTCGAACTTCTCCCGGACGGCGCGCACGGCGTTCGTCGAGGTGAACACGATCCACTCGTAGCGTCCGGTGACCAGGCCCTTGATCGCGCGCTCCATCTGCGCGGGAGTGCGGGGCGGCTCGACGGCGATGGTCGGCACCTCGACGGGAACCGCGCCGTATGCGCGCAGGCGGTCGCTCATCGCGCCGGCCTGGTCCTTCGTCCGGGGGACGAGCACCCGCCAGCCGTACAGCGGCCGCGACTCCCACCAGCCGAGCTTGTCGCGCTGCAGTGCGGCTCGGCCGACGGTGACGACCAGCTTGCCGGTCATGCCGACCGCGGCGAGTTCGAGTTCGCCGATCGTGCCGGTGACGGTGTGCTGCGAGGTGCCGGTGCCGTCGGAGCTGACTGTGATCGGGGTGTCGGGCTTGAGGCCGGCCGACACCAGCTGCTCGCCGAGTGTCTGCACATCAGCTGACGGGATAGTCACGACGAGCGTGACGGCCGCGTGGGCCAGCGCGTCGAAGTCGGCCGAAGCGATGTCGACCAGGTCGACCTCGGTATGCACCGAGCCCACGGGCACGCCCGCGTACGCCGCCGTGCCGACGCCGAACGGCAGCCCGGGCACGATGTCGAACGGCACGACGGTCTTCGCGACGGTCAGCGCCTCCTTGACCGCGCGGTCGTCGGTGAGGACGTCGCCGGAGAAGAGCCGGACCACACGCACACCGGTGCGGGCATCGGCAAGTGCTGCCTTGGCGATATCGGCGGGCAGCCCCTCGGCCGGGCGTACCTCTCCGGCCGCCAGGAACGTAATGGCGGGCGGGACGGACGCATCGGCGTAGACGATCTCGGCGGCGGCGAGCGCGTCCACGGCGTGAACGGCAAGCAGCCCGGGGTCGCCGGGACCGGCGCCCACGAAGGTGATCCGACCAACGGTCTTACGCGCGCGGGTCATGTCGAGCTCCCCATCATCTTGTCTGCGCCTTCGGCGATCAGCTCGGCGGCGAGTCGCCGGCCTACCCCTTCGGCATCGGTTACCGGGCCGGTGGACGACAGCCGGACGGCGCGCGAGCCGTCCGGTGCCGTTACCGAGCCACGGAGGAACACTTCCGGCCCGTCATCGCCCTCGGCGATCTCGGCCAGGGCGGCGACGGGTGCGGTGCATCCGGCTTCGAGCTCTGCCAGCACGGCGCGCTCGGCGGTGACGGCCGCGCGGGTGTCGGCATCGTCGACGATCCGGACGGCCGCTACCGTGCCGACATCAGACGCTCGGCACTCGACGGCCAGCGCACCCTGACCCGGCGCGGGCAGCACCTGGATCGGGTCGAGGATCTCGGTGACCTCGGCGTCGCGTCCCAGGCGCCGCAGGCCGGCCAGGGCCAGCACGACGGCGTCGACGGCGCCCTCACCCACGCGGCGCAGCCGGGTGTCGACGTTGCCGCGCATCGAGACGATCTCGAAGCCCAGGCCGAGCGCGCGCAGCTGCGCGGCCCGCCGCGGCGAACCCGTGCCGATCCGCGAACCGGCCGGCAACTGGCCGAGCATCAGCCCGTCACGCGCGACGAGCGCGTCGCGTGGGTCCTCGCGCCGCGGCACGGCCGCGATGACGATGCCCTCGGCGTCGCCGGTCGGCAGATCCTTGTACGAGTGGACGGCCACGTCGATCTCGCCCTCGAGCAGGGCCGATCGCAGCGCCGACACGAAGACCCCGGTGCCACCGATCTGCTCGAGCGCGGCCGTCGAACGGTCGCCGTCCGTGACGATCGGCACGATCTCGACGGGTGCGCCGAGCGCCGCGACGACCAGATCGGTCTGCGTGCGCGCCAGCAGCGAGCCGCGGGTGCCGACCCGTAGCGTCCGCGTCGCCGTCATAGCTCGGCCTTCGTCCGGACCGCGGTGACCGACTCGGGACGCGCCGGGTCGAGGTCGAACAGCTCGCGCAGCGCGGCCGCGTACTGGTCGCCACCCGGGGTCGCGGCGAGTTCCTTGACCCGGACCGTCGGCGCGTGCAGCACTTTCTCGACGGCGCGCCGCACGGCGTCTGCGACCTCGGCCCGGTCAGCCGGGTCGAGGCCGGGCATCCGGGCGTCGAGGCGGGCCAGCTCGGCGTCGACGACTTGCCCCGCACGGGCGCGCAGCGCGGTGACGGTTGGCGCGACGGCCAGCGCCTGCTGCTGGGCCAGGTAGGACGCCAGCTCCTCGGTGACCATCGCCGTGGCCGCCGCCACCTCGGCGTCGCTGACCATCGCACCGTCGGCACGCAGCGAGTCGAGGTCGACGTAGGTGACGCCGGGCAGTTCGGCGACGGCCGGGTCGACGTCGCGGGGCAAAGCCACGTCCAGCACAACGAGGGGACGCGCCGGCCGGTTGCCCACCGCCGACAGCTCGATCACGAGTCCGGTGGCGCCGGTGGAGCTGACGAGCAGGTCGGCGCCGGCGATCTCTTCGGCAACCTCGGCAAGGCCGACAGCACGTCCGCCCAGCGTGGCCGCCAGCCGCGCGCCGCGTTCGGCGCTGCGGTTGGCGACGACGATGTCGGTGACGCCCCGGCGGCGCAGCGTCGCCCCGGTCAGCGCGCCCATCGATCCCGCGCCGACGATCACCGCGCGGCGTCCGTCCAGCGGCCCGAGCAGCCGCGACGCGTGGTCGAGCGCGACGGAGACGACCGACGCCCCGGCACGGTCGATGCCGGTCTCGGTGTGCACCCGCTTGCCGACCCGCAGCGCCGTCTGCGCCACGTCGTGCAGCACGGTGCCGACCGTCGCGGCGTCGGTCGCCAGCGCGTACGCGCTGCGCAGCTGGCCGAGGATCTGCGACTCGCCGACCACCATGGAGTTCAGGCCGGACGCAACGGAGAAGATGTGCTCGGCGGCCGCCTCGGCGAAGTGCACGTACAGGTGGTCGCCCAGGTCGGTGACCGACAGGCCGGCGTGCCGGGCCAGCACCCGGGTGATCTCGGCGACCGCCGGGTGGAAGCGCGCGACGTCCGCGTGCACCTCGACGCGGTTGCACGTCGACAAGGCGAGCACCTCGCTGATGGCGTCGTCGGCGTGCAGCTCGCCCAGCAGCTTCGGCATGTCGTCGGCGGAGATGCTCGCGCGCTCCAGCACGGACACCGGCGCCGTGCGGTAGGACAGCCCGACCACGAGCAGGCTCATGCTCGTACCGCCTCGGTCAGCAGCGCCGCCGCCTTGCGGTTCTCGTGGAAGGACAGGATCTGCAGCTCGGCGGCCAGATCGACCTTGCGAACGTCCACATGCGACGGGACGGTGAGCACGACCGGCGCGAAGTTGAGGATGCTCGTGACGCCGGCGGCGACCAGGCGATCGCAGATGTCCTGCGCGGCCGACGCCGGGGTGGTCAGCACGGCGATCGTGATGTTGTCCTCGTCGACGATGCGCTCGAGGTCGGCGATATCGCGTACGGCCATGCCCTGGATGGACGTGCCCACCCGCGCGGGGTCGGCGTCGACGAGCGCGGCGATCCGGAAGCCGCGGCTGGCGAATCCGGCATAGCCGGCGAGCGCCAGACCCAGGTTGCCGACGCCGATCAGCGCCACGGACCGGTGCACGGTGAGCCCGAGCGTGCGCGCGATCTCCTCGGTGAGCGTCGCCACGTCGTAGCCGACGCCGCGGATGCCGTACGAGCCGAGGAAGGAGAGATCCTTGCGCAGCATCGCCGAGTTCACGCCGGCGGCGACGGCCAGTTCGTCGGACGAGACGGTCGTCGCGATAGCGCTGGCGCCTTCGGCGTACGAGGTGAGCACGCGCAGGTAGGTGGCCAGCCGGGCGACTGTAGCCTCGGGCACGTTGCGGGCGACCTCAACATGGTTCGCGTCGGCGCGCGAGCCCGCGGGCAAGCGGTCAGCAGCCGCCGTGTCACGCTGGACGGACATTCGCTCCCCTGGTTCGCTGCGAATACCGAACCGGTGTTCGGCGACTGTGAGCCACCCGGGCTCAAGACCCGGAACCGGTGTGGTAGAAGCCTTGGACCACGAAAACGCTACGCGCTTGTGAATGCTTTCCCAAATCGCCTGACCCTGTGCTATTGGCGGCATGAGGCCGCCGCGGACGGCCGGCGGAGCGCGTCCCAATGCCGCTGAAGGCACCGGTGAGTTCGCGAATTCTGCTAGAAATTGTGGACGAGCGGTCTCTGTCTAGCCGGAGCGCCGCCCCGAGGGAGGCGATCTCCGACATGTCCGACACTGCGGCCGCTGCGCTCACACCGCCGAGCCAACTGACCCTGCAAGCGCCTGAGCCGGTGAAGGAAGTCGAGCCGGCCAAAGCCGGTGGCATGGTGCCGATTCCGGCGGCCGCGTTGCCAGCCCTCGACCAGAAGGTCGCCGACTACGTCGACTCGGTCGTCGTCCTTGACGTGCACTCACCCGAGTTCACCGCCAAGGCCGACGACGTCCGGACGATGGGCAACGACGAGATCCGGGCTTCGGCCGAGACGTCCAACAAGCTGCTCGCCTCGCCGGTGCGCGCCATGGCGAAGACGTCCGACACCGGCAAGGTCGCGGGCACGCTGATCGACCTACGGCGCACCGTCGAGGATCTCGACCCGAAGCAGGCCACCGGCGTCAAGAAGCTGCTCGGCATGATCCCGTTCGGCGACAAGCTGCGCGACTACTTCCACAAGTACGAGAGCGCGCAGTCGCACATCGACGCGATCCTCAAAGCGTTGCTGGACGGCCAGGACGAGCTGCGCAAGGACAACGCCGCGCTCGACCAGGAGAAGGTGCACCTCTGGGAGACGATGCAGCGCCTGGCGCAGTACTCCTACGTCGCCGAGCACCTCGACGCCGCCCTGGAGAAGAAGATCGCCGAGATCCAGCAGACTGACCCGGACAAGGCCAAGGTGCTGCGTGACGACGTGCTCTTCGCCGTCCGGCAGAAGCACCAGGACTTGCTCACCCAGCTCGCGGTGTCGATCCAGGGCTATCTGGCGATCGACCTCGTCCGCAAGAACAACCTCGAGCTGATCAAGGGCGTCGACCGGGCAACGACCACGACCGTCTCGGCGCTGCGCACGGCGGTGATCGTGGCGCAGGCGCTGGCCAACCAGAAGCTGGTGCTCGACCAGATCACCGCGCTGAACACCACCACGTCGAACCTGATCGAGTCGACGTCGCAGCTGCTCGCCACGCAGGGCGTCGAGATCCAGAAGCAGTCCGCCGAGGCGACGATCGGCATCGAGGCGCTGCAACGCTCGTTCGACAACATCTACCAATCAATGGACGCCATCGACACGTTCAAGGTGCAAGCCCTGGACTCGATGAAGCAGACCGTCGGCACGCTGAAGACCGAGATCGACAAGGCGCAGTCCTACCTCGCGCGGGTGCGTCAGACCGAGACCAAGTCGGCGACTGACGGCAGCAGCGACCTGAACCTCTCCCTCTGACCGATGCGCTTGTTTCGCTGGCTGGCCGCGCGGTTCCGGCGCGCTCCGGCGCCGGCTGCGCCGATGCGGTCGGACGACGACGAGATCCTGGCGTCGCTCGATCAGCTGCAGTCTGCCGCCGCCGGCAAGGTGCCCGACATGGTGACCGCGCGCATCGACCGGGTCGCGACCGTAGTGCGCGAGACCGTCCCGCGGATGGCAAACCTGGGCCCGGGCAGCTTCACCGCGCACAACGTGCTGCGCACT
>WNGN01003762.1_pt1 | contig 10342 bp, 20 predicted proteins | sample 5400561 | NCBI WGS metagenome assembly WNGN01 (sample SAMN13153379, study PRJNA577476) | soil metagenome | isolation source: 115 cm soil or saprolite under Garry oak tree replicate 2 | place: USA:California | collected 2016-06-15 | reverse complement strand
ACGGGCAGCTGCGCGTCATCGACGAGTCCGGCGAGGACTACCTCTATCCCGAACGCTTCTTTGTCCCAATTACCCTCCCAAGGACGCTCCGCAGAGCTGTTCTCGCCGCCGTCTAACAAGCGCTTGAAGCTGGCGGGCGCGCTCGTCTTAATTGAAGCTGTTGGGTCGTGCCCTGGCGGGCACGGACTGTCGCCCAACATCCTTGCGCCGGCGGGCGAGTCGCCCGCAGCTTAAGCGCGATCCGTTAGGCGCCCACGAGGCACCTGGTGCATTCAGTCCCTGATCTTCTCCTTCGCCTAGGTTTCGCGGTGCTCGGTCTCGCTCTCATGCGTGACGGGTACGCGGGGCTGCGTGGCCGCGAGCTCTGGCTGCAGGGAAGGGGTTTCAACTGGGTATTCTTGCGGGGGAGGACAGGTCGCTTTGCGGGAGCCTTTCTGCTGCTTGCTGGCCTTGTCTTTCTCACTGTCGCTTGGTTCGGCTTCTAGGGTCGGCTCGGAGACTCGGGCGCCTAACAAGCGCTTGAAGCTGACGGGCGCGCTCAAGTAAGGAAGAATTGCGTTGCCTCACCGGCGAGCTCCGCCAGCCGCTCGGTATCCTTGCGCCCACCGCCATTGCGCCCGCAGCTTAAGCGCGATCCGTTAGGCAGCGGTAATTCCCGACAGGTTTGCGATCAGATGAGATCCACAAGTCCATCGCGCGGCTCTCTGCTCAGATGTTTGCCGGCCGGTGCGGTCCTTTTGGCCGCGTGCACGCCGCAGTCCGGTTCGCACCCACTGACACCAGAGCAGGCTGCGCAGTTCGATTCTCTGAGGTCGGACTCAAGTGCGGTGGCCGCCTGTGCCAAGTTACGCCACACCGAGCCACGAGCCGTATACCTTGAGCAGGATGTTGAGAAGCCTGCAGCGCTTCTCCCCGATCAAGGCCAGCCCTTCGATCCGCCACGACGTGACGGGAAAGCTGTGGGCGTCGTCGTGGTCAAGCCTGATGGGCATGCGGATGGCCGCACCGTCAAGGTTGCACGGGCCACCGACTTCGACCTTAGTGATTCACTGGCCGCATTCCTCCGGCGTGCCCGATATCGGCCCGCGATGATGCGTGGACAGGCCGTCGCTCAGTGCTTAATCGTTCCGATCACGGTGCGGAGCCAATCACGATGAGGGCATCGGCCGCTGCCTAACAAGCGCTTGAAGCTGGCGGCGCCCCGGTATTGTGGTACAATTGCGGTTGTGAACGTTTCAGGTCGGCGCCGCAGCTTAAGCGCGATCCGTTAGGCCGCAGCGAAGGGAGCCACCTTGAGCCGCGACGGCGCCCAACTCGGACCTACACTCCTCAAGGTCGTCGTACCCATCATTGCGACAGGAGTAGTGCTGGTCGCGGCGCGGCGGCGCCACCTGTCGTGGCGGGAGGATTTGGGCCTCGCGCGCCCGGCTGCCGGTGAGGCGTTGTTATGGCTTGCTCTGTACCTCGTCCTGGTACTTGGGTCCAATCACTTCATGGGCTGGCGCGGACCTTGGGATTTCTCGATCTGGGCGCGAACGCCACTTCCGGTGGCCGTGCTGCGCATCCTGGCTGTAGGCATTCTGGGCCCCATCGCCGAGGAGCTTATCTTCCGCGGTTATCTGTACGCTCGGTTGATTCACACACGATTGGGTGCCGCCGGAACTATTGCGGTCCTTGCCGCTGGTTTTGCGGTGCTTCATACCGCCTACAGCGGCGGTGTCGTCGCTCTCATTTTCGTTGCGGGATTGATGCTTGGAGTGGCGCGTTATCGCTCCGGAACGGTCGTCGTGCCTATGCTGATGCACATCACGTGGAATCTCTACGCAGTATGGTAGCGCTGCGGCCTAACAAGCGCTTGAAGCTGACGGGCGGTGATCGCTTTGAAGGAAGCGGAATGTTTGCGCCCTGGCAGGCGTGGGCTCTCGCCCAACTCTCTTGCGCCGGCGCGCGAGTCGCCCGCAGCTTAAGCGCGATCCGTTAGGCGGCACGTCATGTCACACCGCGACGTAGCGGGCAGACCCATCACATTGGAGACGACTTCCTTGACCGACACGTCAACAGCCGTACGCGCAGACATCCAGATCAAGGCTGCGGTGCCTACCTTCTTGGTGCCCGACGTCGCTGGCACTGCACGCTGGTACTCGGAGCATCTCGACTTCCGCACCGCAGGGACCTTCCCAAAGCAGGAGCCCTTCGCGTACGCGAGCTTACAGCGTGATGGGGCGGAAATCATGCTGCTCTCATTGGCCGGCTACGTGAAGCCGAATCTCTCGGCCAGACGTCCTGAAGGGCTTTGGGACGCATACATCCGGATGCGGGGGGTGCATGCGCTCTACGAGGTTGTACGCGGTGAGTCATTTGTGCAGATGCCCCTCAAGCAACAGCCCTACGGTGACTGGGAGTTCGAGGTGCGCGATCCAAACGGTTACGTTCTGGTATTCGGTGGTGAGTAACGCCACTCGCGAGACGTGCCGCCTAACAAGCGCTTGAAGCTGCCGGCGCCTGCTTTCAAAGGAATCATTATGTTCGTGATCACTGAGGTTGCGCGCCGCAGCTTAAGCGCGATCCGTTAGGCGGCGGCACAGGGAGCGGTGAAGGAACTCCTGCGGAGTCACTCAATCAGCTACGTCCAGGGCCTCCGAATCGCTCTCGAAGCCCAGGGGATCAGAGCGGTCCTCCTCGACGAACAGGCCCCAGCGTATCTCAGTTTCGCAGGGCGCGTGCGTCTCGCGGTGGCTGAGGACGCGGATTACGAGCGAGCGATGGCCATCGTGCGTGCGCTGGAAGCGCCCCCGTCGCCTCGCGTGCGACCGCGCTCGTGGGTCTGGCAGCGCCGGGGGCTGATCAGCGGTGCAATGGGGTTGGCGCTCCTCATCGTGGAAGTTGGCGTCGCGGACAGTGCGCCGCGGCCGCTAGTGTTCGCCCTCCTCGCCGTGGCGATCGGCTTGATGGCTACGGGCCTCGCCCTGATTGCGCTCGGTCCGAGGCGCGATCGTGCAGAACGGCCATAGCGGCTCGATGCCGCTGCCTAACAAGCGCTTGAAGCTGGCGGGCGCTCTCGCTCTAAAGGAGGCTGTTGTGTCGTGCCCTGGCGGGCCCCGGACGTTCGTCCACTACTCTTGCGCCGGTGGGCGAGTCGCCCGCAGCTTAAGCGCGATCCGTTAGGCAGCCCGACAACCTCAGGCAACGCCAATGACAGGAACCCGCTCCCGTCCTTCATTGTGTATGCCATTCGTCGTTCTGGTTGCCGCTCTTGCCTGGCGGAACGTCTGCGCGCAGGTCCGTCGTCCTTCTGGCGTACGACCGGATAGTGTCGAGTGGCGTGTCGCGGACTCTCTCACGGTCGATCCGCCGGACGGAGGATGCTGCTACAGCCTCAGGGGCTATCACCTAGACGTCAAGACCTCGCACGGTTGGAGTCGCCTACCCCTCGTCGCATTCTCTCCCGACCAACTACCGGATCGATCCTTGCTGTTGCGCGTCGTACAACTGGACCAAAGCATCGTGTTCCGTCGCTACGTTGCAAGCACTGGCCGCGTTGTACCTGTGGCCGCGCCCCCTGACTACGATTCTTCATCCACCCTTCCGACGTTTAGCGCGCGCCGATTGCTCGTCGCGTATGACGCTGGCGGTCGCGTGGTCGTCCGTCGCTGGCCGCGTTGGGATTTTCTCGTGACAGGCCCGGCGATTGAGGGGTGTTCGGACACGCTGCTCGGCATCGAATTCTCGCCGGACGGCCGCTGGGTGATCTGGTATCCTCCCCACTGCTCAGAGCAGGTGCCCGACAGAGACTCCTTAGCCGTCCCTTGATGATCCAACGCAAGGCGGGCTGCCTAACAAGCGCTTGAAGCTGTCAGGCGATGATCGCTCTTATGGAATCGGAGTGTTGTGGCGCCCGCCGGCCTCAGCCATCGTCGGGCGTCCGTTGCGCTGGCGTGGGGGCGCCTGCAGCTTAAGCGCGATCCGTTAGACAGCGCGCCAGCACCTCTCACGGCACCAGACTTGGACCCGTATCACGTCAAGATCGCCGCTGAAGCCTTTGCCGCCGGGCTACTCGCACAGACCGGCTGTGACGTCTTGGTGCAATACGGTGCCGATCAACCGGAGTACGACCTCGTCGCCTCGAAGCGACGTCGGTCAATCAGGATCTCTGTTAAGGGCAGCCAAGATGGCGCGTGGGGATTTGTCCAGAGCTATAAGAGTGGTGCAAGTTATCACGAGGCAATAGAACGCTGGGCAGCCGATCACGGCTCCGGCCTAGTCTACTGTTTCGTACAGTTCGACGGCGTCAAGGTCGGGGAGTGCCCCCGCGTTTACTTGGCTACAGTTCGGGAGATCGCGAGGCATCTCAAGGCCGCACGAGGTGGACGCGGCACAACCGTCATGCACGAGCAGCACACCTATACAAGAGGTGTAGGGGTCGGGAGAACCGACGCGGTTCCCAATAAGTGGCGTTTCACCGCTGCCAGACTCAACGAACTCTTGACGCGCGCTGTCTAACAAGCGCTTGAAGCTGACGGCGCCCGGTCTGGGGAGGAATTGCGTTTGTGCCCGAGCGAACTCCGTGCTAGTCTCAGTCTACGTGGCGCCCGGTGGGGGTCGGCGCCGCAGCTTAAGCGCGATCCGTTAGGCAGCTTCTTCGAAGGCTCGGATGAGATGGGATCCAGCGTCTGTGATCGTTGTCGACGTCGCCCCGACCCAGGTGACATTCCTTGACCCGGGGGGTGCGCCGGTCGTGTTAGCGCCCGTTGTGTACCTCACGCCGCCGGGATCTCGCATCAAGGTCCTAGCGGTCGGCACCCCACCTGCGGCAGGCGTGCCGGCTGTAGCAGTTCACGTCTTCAGCGACGACGGTCCACCGACTGGCGTGTCGAAATTCGACTGCCTAGCGGCTCTGATGACTCAGGCCCTCAAGACCATCCTTGGGCGCTCATTGTTCCGAACGCGTCCCGAAGTCCTGGTACGGGGCGCCGAGACTGTTGCGCAGATCCTAGGGCCCTACCACCGTGATCTGCTGGCTGCGGCGCTAAGGCAGGGTGGGGCGAAGCGAGTCCGGTGGCCCGAGGAGTTCACCGGCGAATGAGGAAGCTGCCTAACAAGCGCTTGAAGCTGGCGGCGCCCGGTCTTGGCAGAATTCCGTTTGTGCCCCAACGTACATCATGCTCGTTTGCCAATCTCGTTGCGCCCGCTGGGTGGGGCGCCGCAGCTTAAGCGCGATCCGTTAGGCGGCACCGCAGCTCACGACGACCCAAGGAACGCAGCTTGTGCTCGAGTCTTTCGCCTGGCCCATCGTTGTCACAGTACTGGGCTTCGGTTTCATGCTCCTGTTTCGCCGACCGGTTGCCGCTCTCGTCGAGCGCACCAAGAAGGTGGGGAAGAGCGGCCTCGAAACATTTGAATCCCCGCAGCTGCCAGCACCCGCCGACAAGCCTGACGCCCTCGCTGAGTTCATGGGCACTTATGACAATCCGCTCCTTCGTGAGCAGGAAGCTGCCATCACTGCGGACCTCAAGACTCGTGGCCTTACCGAACCATCTGCTGCGCAGAAAGCCCTCATCCGCAGCCTCGCGGGGACTCAGATCCTCCTTCTCTTCGAACGCGTTCAAAGCCTCATCTGGGCGAGTCAGATCGCTCTTCTCACGTACCTCAATTCCAGGCCCGCTGGTGCGACGCTGGCCGAGGTCCGCCCCTTCTACGACGATGCTGTCCAGAAATTCCCACCCTTCTACCAAGGCTATTCCTTTGATTCGTGGGTCACTTTCCTTCAGTCATGGATGCTTCTTGAGCGTCAAGGCGACTCAGTTGCTTTGTCCAAAGCAGGTCGCGAATTCCTCAAGTGGCGGATTGAGGCGGGGCGTGCGGGACCTTTTCACGGATAACTTGCGGTGCCGCCTAACAAGCGCTTGAAGCTGACGGCGCCCGGCCTTGGGAGGAATTGCGTTTGTGCGCCGCCTTGCTCTGTGCTAGTCTGAATCTTCGTAGCGCCGGCGGGGGTCGGCGCCGCAGCTTAAGCGCGATCCGTTAGGCGGCAACGCCGTCAACGGATGGTGCGCAACCCTCGACCCTGCATTTATTGCGGCTCCATCGAAAGCCCGGCTCCCGACCACGTTCCCCCCCAGTCGATATTTCCGAGACCGCGCCCGAGTGACCTCATCACTGTCCCAAGTTGCCGCAGGTGCAACAAGGGATTCGAGAAGGATGATGAGTACTTTAAGATGAGTCTGGCCATGCGCGCCGACATCGAGCACGCTCCAGCTGCTGTGGCACTAGCTCAGCAGGTCATGCGCGCTTGGGAGCGGGAGGAGGCTAAGGACTTTACCGCCTTCGTGCATGGGACCCTAAGAATCCGGCCTGTTCTCGACAACGAGGGAAGGGAAATTGGACGGATCACAGGTCAGGAGGTTGATTCGCAACGAATCGGGTTGGTGATTGCCCGGATTGCGAGAGGGCTCTATTTCCACGAGTACCGTGCGCCCTTGCCTCCCAATTATCACGTAAGGGGTGTGCTCTACGACGCTCTCGATCAGTCTTTCCGCCACCGTCTGGAGGTCGCGCTTCTCGGTTCGATCCCCAAGAGCGTTGCAAATGGAGCCTTCATGTACGCTTGGAAGCAAGTCAGCGACGACACCGGAGCGACCATGTGGCTTATGCTCTTTTATGGAGGAGCCGGGTTTGTGGCTGTCACAGCCCAACACGCGTTGCCGCCTAACTAGCGGTTGAAGCTGCCGCCGCCCGGTCTTGGCAGAATTCCCTTTGTGCGCCAACGTACACCTGTGCTCCACACGTCATCTCAACTCGCCCTCGAAGTGGGGCGGCGCAGCTTAACCGCGGTGCGTTAGGCGGCATCCCACAACAACCCGAGTCCGCCCCTAGAATGACCCCACCAATCCAGCCGACTTCTAAGCCTAGCCTCACGAACGACCATCTCTGGATGCAGCTACAGAATGCCGTCGCTCTAGCGGCCAAAGAGGACCAGATTGCTTGGACAATATTCGGCATCTTCTGGGCGGCTGACGTTCTGCTCCTGGGGGCGCTCTTCGTGACCGGCCGAGTTCCAGAGCGAGCGGTTGGCGTCAGTGTCTGTATCGCGGGAAGCGTGTTGTCGCTTGTGTGGTACTTCATCCAATCCCGAGCTCTCAGGTTCCTCTCATTCTACGAAAAGGTCCAGCACGCGCTCGAACTCCAACTTCTCACCGGGCGCGTCGACGTTGCCCTAAGCCCACGCCTCAACAGTACTGCCTTCGATGCCGCGCAAGGAACTAGCGTCCGTGCTCGCCCACTGATGATCGGGTCCGGTATCGGAAGTACGGTTGTTTGGTTCTCAGCGGGCCTCTGGTTCCTCTTTAAGTGCAGCTGAGCAAAGGATGTCGCCTAACAAGCGCTTGAAGCTGGCGGGCGGCGATCGTTCTAAGGAAAACGGAGTGTTGTGCCCTGGCGGGCACGAACTATCGTTCACTTACACCGCGCGCGGCAGGCGAGTCGCCCGCAGCTTAAGCGCGATCCGTTAGGCCTCAATGGGAAACTCGCTCATGGCCCGAGCTCTTACCGTAATTGCCCTCATCCTAGCCGTCGAGCGTCCGCTGATTGCCCAGAGGTCACCTATGGCCAGTGATTCGAGCCCCAAGGCCGAGGTTGAGCAGGTCATGAATCCACTGCTTGAGCTCACAGCGAGGTTGCTAGAGAAGCATGGTGAGTTCTATCCTGTCGCCGGGTTTCTTGATGCCAACGGGCGCTTCGAGCTAGTAGCCACATATGATGGCAACGAACATCCTGCCGCGACCCAGGTTCTCTCTGACTTACGGCGCGTATTCCAGCAATCGGCGACGCCGAACGGCTATCGGGCGATCGGCCTGGCGTACGATGTGCGAGTTGTTCCACCCGGCTCCACAAACAAGACCGATGCGGTGCTTGTCGAGCTGGAGCACCATACGGGCTATCGGGTGAATGTGCACTGGCCCTATACCAGGGGCAGGAGTGGCCCCCCTACGTTCGGGGCACCATTCGCCGCAACCGGGACTCTCCATTGTTATGATGCCGCACCGCCCGGGGGCCGTTGAGGCCTAACCAGCGCTTGAAGCTGGCGGGCGGTGATCGCCTTGATGGAAGCGGAGTGTTGTGCCCCTGGCGGGGCACGGACTTCGTCCACCACCCTTGCGCCGGCGAGCGGGTCGCCCGCAGCTTAAGCGCGATTCGTTAGGCAGCGGCGGTAACGACAAGGTCGAGTTCATGGCACACCATAACGATCGGATCGACTACATCGAGTTCTCTGCCACCGACATTCCGGCCACGAAGGCCTTCTACTCTAGTGTGTTCGGCTGGAAGTTCACTGACTATGGTCCTGACTACGTCAGTTGTGAGGACGGTCAGATGGGTGGCGGTTTCGCTAAGGTCCCGTCGAATTCAACGAGTGGCCCACTCGTCATTCTGTACTCGTCAGCTCTTGAGAACACGCAAGCTGCCGTGGTAGGGAAGGGCGGCAGGATATCGAAGCCGATATTCTCGTTTCCTGGCGGACGACGGTTTCACTTTCTTGATCCAAACGGCAATGAGCTCGCGGTTTGGTCCGACAAATAACCCGGGCCTCGCACGTCGGACGCCGCTGCCTAACAAGCGCTTGAAGCTGGCGGGCGCTGATCGCTCTAGGGGAACCGGAGTGTTATGCCCCTGGCGGGACACGGACTTCGTCCACTAAGCTTGCGCCGTCGGGCGGGTCGCCCGCAGCTTAAGCGCGATCCGTTAGGCAGCGGCACCCTGCGCTCAACCCTGGTCAGACTCCACATGCGCTTGACACCCTTACCTCTCCTCTTGGCGGTTGTGGCCGTTCCCGCGAGCGCCGTCGCTCAACGCCTTCAAATCGCCGTGACGGTGGGCGACAGTGCAACGGGCGGCATCTTCACGAGTCGTCTAGCCGCGGCCTTCCGAGCTCTTGGTGACATCGACGTCGTAAGCGTCGGCGAGAATCCCGACTACGTCCTGGAGGGCGTCGTACTCTGCAGTCCCAAGCCTTGCGATGATGCCATCAGCTACGCAATCGCGCTTCGGCTCTATGAACCCTTACGTTACACTACCGCGCGCTTCATCGCAGATTACGCCTTGAACCCAAACTCCACGCGACGAACAAAGGTTGCCGATTCACTCACAGCCACCATCTGGGAACTCATTCAGGGCTACGAGCGCACGCACATGACTTGGGCTGCAACGTGGGGGCGAAAGGCTTACGAACAAGCCATCAAGGAATTCGTGGCGGAAATCGATGCCAAGTGTCTCGAGAAGCTCCGCGCCCTTCGTCGCCTGAGCCTTAGTCACTCCCAAGATCGATTCACCACCTACAAGGAATTCGTTCACTCTCGTGATTGGATTTGCTAGCAGAGAAGCGCCGCTGCCTAACAAGCGCTTGAAGCTGACGGGCGGTGATCTCTTTAAGGAAGCGGAGTGTTGTGCGCTGACGCGCACGAACTATCGTTCAGCTACCCTGCGCGCGGCGGGCGAGTCGCGCGCAGCTTAAGCGCGATCCGTTAGGCCGCAGCAGGTCCTTATATGCCTGAGGAGGAGACCCGGTGAGGATCACCCCTCTGTTCTGGCTCATTATTGGTGCAGCCGCTGTCGCGCCGCGCGTGGCAGCTCAGGCCATTGGCGGCGAGCCCCTTACCGAGGCCGCGCTCTATTCGCTGTACGTCAAGCGCCACGCAGCGACGATCGCGTTCGCGAACCTCGCGGTCACGCGGGCTGCCGATGGCGCCGTGCGGAAAGCGGCCGAGAATCTTGCCAGCGCGCATCGAGACGCGCGCGAGAGACTTGAGCGCATCGCAAGCGAGCGGCACCTCACCCTTGCGCCACCAGAGCGCGATACCGCGACCGTGCTCCTAGATCAGGCTCGCAGCACCCTCGAGGGGAAGGTCGGCCGCGCGTTCGATTCGACGTGGGTAAGTCTGGCTGACACCTGGCTTACCACACTCATTGTCGACAACAATCGAACCGTCAAGGCGCACATCGGGCCGGACTTGCAGCCCATCGCTCAAGCGCATACAACGTGGTTGTTCCACCAGACCACCGAGATCTACAGGCTTCACAAGAAATTCAAATAGCTCGCTGCGGCCTAACAAGCGCTTGAAGCTGGCGGGCGATGATCGTTTTCAAGGAAACGGAGTGTTGTGCCCCTGGCGGGCACGGACTGTCGTCCAACGGCCTTGCGCCAGCGGGCGCGTCGCCCGCAGCTTAAGCGCGATCCGTTAGACGGCGCTTGACCTTCCTCTCTACGTCCGGCACCGTTACTCGGTGTACTTCCGTATCCTCGGCCGCCTCACCGACGTCGAGACCATCGCCGTCGGCGCGGCGATTCGGG
>WNGN01003758.1_pt1 | contig 10344 bp, 15 predicted proteins | sample 5400561 | NCBI WGS metagenome assembly WNGN01 (sample SAMN13153379, study PRJNA577476) | soil metagenome | isolation source: 115 cm soil or saprolite under Garry oak tree replicate 2 | place: USA:California | collected 2016-06-15 | reverse complement strand
ATACGCGCGCGAGAACAAATCATTTGGCTTAACCACGATAAAAAATCGACATGTGACGGTGAAGGGGGCGCACTTGCGTTTTCGTTTTCGCGGAAAGAGTAGACGGCATCACGAAGTCGATATGACCGATCGGCGAATCGCGAAAATTGTCGCAAAGTGTCAGGATTTGCCGGGTCAGGATTTGTTCCAGTATGTCAGCGATAAAGATGAGGTGCGGAACATAACGTCACAGGACGTGAACGATTATTTGCGCGACATCACGAGCGAAGATTTCACCGCAAAAGATTTCCGGACATGGGCCGGAACGGTCTTGGCAGCGATCGCGCTCGACGCTCAACCCGAGCGCGAGACCAAGAAACAGGCGAAGGCAAATGTGAAAACAGCCGTTTGCGCTGTTGCAGAACTTCTCGGCAATACACCGGCGATTTGCCGAAAATGTTACGTGCATCCGGCCGTGATCGAAGCTTATCTAAATAGAACGCCAATTGCCAAGCTCACTTCGGCACTAAGGAGCACCGGGCGGTGGGATCTTCGAGGGGCTGAGAAAGCAGTGCTGAAATTCTTGCGGCCCTAACAGCGAAAGGACCAACACGGTCGATAGCAGTGTTCGCAACGTTCCGAAGCGGCCAGTGCAGTTCTAGAATCGGGTCGTGTGCATGCCTGAGGGGAGCCGCTACGTTCAGTCGAACCCAACTGGACTCATCGCTTTCTCAGTGCAGCTTTGGCTCCTTCTTTGCCGAGAGCTCTCCGCGTTCGTTTCGGCAGATGCGCCATCGTCCTCTTTCGTCGCGCGGCTTTAGCTGCTTTCTTAATGTTTCGCTTTGCAGCCCGCCGTTGCTTCCGAGTTGCCATGAAGCAACTTGCCTAACGATCGGAACTAGCTCCGGCCAGCTCAGGTTCCATAAGAGCTTCCGGATTTACGATCTCCTCAGCTAATTGGTTCAGAGTCTCGTTCGTCTCGGATTCCTCATCGAGAGTCGTTTGCAATAGCTCCGCTGACCTGTCCTTTCCAAGGAGTTGAGCAAATGTGCGAACGCTGCCGTAGCTCGCGATTTCATAGTGTTCGACTTTCTGCGCAGCTACGATTATCCCGGCGTCGATCACCGATTCTTCGCCGTCTTCCTTGAGGATTTCCGATCCTTCCTCAATCAGGCCTTTCATTGCTTTGCAGGTCTTACCCTTCGGCGTTTCGCCAATTTCTTGGAAAACTTCTTCGAGGCGTTCGACATGAGACTTGGTCTGCTCCAGATGTTTTTCGAACGCGTCTTTTAGGTCCTCTGATGAAGCACCTTTCGCCATTTTCGGCAGTGCTTTGAGCAGTTGGTTCTCTGCGTTGTAGAGGTCCCGCAATTCGTCGATATAGAGTGTTTTTAATGTATCTAGCTTCATACGATCCTTTCCCTTTGTTGTTTCTGAATTTGGTTTTGGATTTTGGCGATCCAGTGCGTACCGGATACCGCCCCCTACAAAAACAACGCGTCTAAACGTGAAATTGCGCGTGTTTCTTTTTGAATATTTTCCGAGGTCGCGTAAGCGACTTAAGCGCAAGCATAAGCTGTATCTCGGCGCACCACCCACTCGTACACATTCATGTAATCATTTGCCATACGAGTCACTGTGAAGTACTTCTCAAAAACTTCTCTGCACCCTGCCCGACTAACATTGTGAACCCCGCGAGTTGCTTCAACCGCCTCCTCCAACTCTCTCACTACAAAACCAGTTACTCCGTTTTGCATTACCTCAGGAACAGATCCGCGCTCGTAGGCAATGCCCGGAGTGCCGCACGCCATTGCTTCAATCATTACCAACCCGAAAGGCTCTGGCCAAATGCGCTTAAGTTCGGAAAGCTCTAATCGCGATATTGATTCCCATAAGTATTTAACTTTCTGTGTTTACAGTTCGAACCCGACCGCAGCTTTGGTTCTCGCGTATCGTGTAAAATGAAGCGCGTCTCAAGCGACAGGCTTCAGAACAGCAATCGCCTTATGAAATGCCGCCACAAACTCGCAAACAAAAACAGGGGAAACACCTAGGAAAGCTCGTTCTTTCGCCAACACGTCCTACCAATCAAGCCACCCTGCCCGGCGGAGATACAACTTGACCAACTGAGGAATGAGTCCTTTGAGCAACGTTCAACGACATTGAACAGTGCTTGGATTAAAAAAATAGCTCATCTGCTGAGTGAGCTTGTTCCAACCGCACGACTGGTCAGGGCGGAAAATGAAACTAACACTCGCGACCCGGACTAAGATCAGCGGCGCGAGTGGAAAACCGTGTTATAAGAAACCGCGACGCCCAATTTGTGGCGCGTTTATCCTGCGACCATTCTTGGAATGTTTGCTTGAGCAAGATAATTTGCCGGTGACCTTGTGCATGATTGCTCACGCCTCAATTACCTAGCGTAGCCGACTGCGGTGTTTGCAATCTGGGTATGACCGTCGCAAACGACATTGCGTCTCAATAAGCTCAACGCAGCGACGATCTGCTCGCAATCTTCGCGTGTACCATAGGGTTTCGTCTGATTAGACAATCATCCATGGCCCCGATTGTGCGTTTTCATCAATCAAAGCATGCTCCTGTGTACACGGAGAATTCCAAATTAGTAGCATTTCAGAAAGGACTATCAGATGCGTTTAACGAATAGAATCAAAGAAGCAGGTGCAACTGGATACATCTTGCTTTGGCTCCTCGGGATCCCCATTCCGATTTTGTTTCTGATATTTCTACTACGAGGTTGCACATAAGTGCGCAGTAGGTCGCGGCTAAATAAATAAAACCGGTGGAGGTATGGGTTGCGATGAGTCACCGACACGTTACACCTTCAAACTAACAACCCATGAAAGTAAAAGAACCCATGAAACGAACTTTACTAGTCTTAGCTTGTCTCAGCGCACTTAGCGTAGCTGCATTTGCTGCTGACGATGAGAAGACGAACGCCGATAATACGGCGACAAACGAGCGCGATCGCTCCGGCGAAACCAAAACATCCGGCGACCAGTCAAACAGTTCGGCGGATTTAAAAATCACGCAGGCCATCCGGCAGGCGCTAATGAAAGACGACCAGCTTTCAATGACTGCAAAGAACATCAAAATCATTACCGCCAACGGTCAGGTCACACTCCGCGGACCGGTTAAGACTGCGCAAGAAAAATCAAAAATTGATCAGCTTGCAAGATCAGCGGCGAGCGGTGCAAAGATCGAGAATCAACTCGACGTTAAGCATTAAATAACAAACCTAACACAAACGAAAGAAACTTATTATGTCTAAATCAGTATTCGGTATTGCAACTACACTCGGCCAGGCTGAGCGAATTGTTCACCAACTCCAGGCTCAGGGCTTCGCAACCTCGGAAATATCAGTGCTAATGCCTGATACAGGCGGCACGCGTGACGTAGGTCATGTTAAAGCGACAAAGGCGCCGGAGGGTGCAACGACCGGTGCAGCCACTGGTGGCGCTACTGGCGGGGTGATCGGGTTGCTGGCGGGAATTGGCGCGTTGGCGATTCCCGGCGTCGGCCCATTGATCGCTGCAGGTCCAATTATGGCGGCGCTGAGTGGCGCAGCCGTCGGTGCGGCGACTGGCGGTGTGGTAGGCGGTTTGATCGGTCTCGGCATTCCTGAGATCGAAGCAAAGCGCTACGAGGAGAAGTTGAAAAAGGGTAATTACCTCATCGCCGTCCACGCGGATGAAAGTGAAGATGTTGACCGTGCCGAAGACATTTTCAACGCTGCTGGTGCTGAGGATATCAGCACTGTCAGCGAAGCATCAGCACCAAAAGCTTAAACTAATCATAAGAAAGGGAAATCTATGGCTGACCAAAAACAAATGGATCAAGGCCCGGCGGTTCCCCGGGAGGTCGAAGAAAAAGCAAAGCGTGGCGTGACGCACGTCCGCAAGGCGACAGAAGATCTCGGCTCGGCCGCGGGCGCAATGGCCGAGGAATATCGGGGCCGTGCGGAAGCAATGTGGGATGATACGCTCCATCGCGTCCGCAGTTTTCAGGACGACAGCAAGCAATACGTCCGCGAGAACCCGACGAAGGCAGTCCTTACCGCGCTCGGCGTTGGTTTTGTACTGGGAATGATTTTCCGTCGTTAGGCAATGCCGAGCTCGACGGATGTCCGGCTTCGCATTGTCTTGAGCCGCACCGACAAGCGTTACGTCCGGCGTGCGCCGACCTAATTTGCGGCGGTCCAGGTTAAGACTAGGAATATTATGACAATGCAAACGCAGAACGGAAAATTAGAAAAACAGAAAGAGTCGCGAGATTTCTTTTGCGTAGTAAACGATTTGTTCCGTGTTTTTGCGCGGCGCTCATCGATGGTGCTCGGCAGCGCCTGGGCTTTCACACTGGCGATTGTTATTATTGTCGTTTGGGGACTGACCGGTCCTGCGTTTCACTTCTCCGACACGTGGCAGCTCATCATCAATACCAGCACAACCATCGTGACGTTCCTCATGGTTTTTGTTATTCAAAACACGCAGAACCGCGACTCCAAAGCCGTTAATCTGAAACTTGACGAGGTCATTCGTGCCGTCAAAGGCGCTCGAAACCAATTAATTAATCTTGAAGGCCTCTCCGACGAAGATCTCAAGAACCTTGAGAACCAGTTCAAGCGTGCTCGCGAAAAAGCAGAGCGGGATGGAAACAATCCGGGCCATATTGAGCCGGGCGAGCCGCGCTGACTGCCCATTAAGGGCAAAATATCTTCGCGCTGCTAAGTTTCGCCATCTGCGCACGCGCAATGCGTAGCTGGAGCGCGATTCAATAACGCGAAGAAAGGATTTACCTCAGATGCGTTTGACGAATCGACTCAAAGAAGCAGGTGCAACTGGATATATTTTGCTTTGGCTCCTCGGGATTCCCATTCCGATTTTGCTCCTGATCTTTCTGCTGCGAGGTTACTCATAAGACTTCGACCGGGGTAAAGATGCTTTCTGCCTTCGCGTTGGTGCTTGGCTGCATCGGGACAGTCTGCTGGGCCGTGTGCTTCTGGTGGATGCATCGCATCTCATCCCGTCAGGATGCGATGTTGGAAGAGCTGCATGAAATGACGACGCGCATTGAGAAGCTTTCGCAGGCCGAGCACGATTTGATCAGTGACGTGCATCCGCAAGTGAGCGAAATCAAGGAGCACGTCCAAAACGTGAGAGAAGTTGTCTCGCCCGAAAAAAGCTGACCGCGCGTTGGTCTGAATCCATTGAAACCCCAGGATTGGTCGGCGGTTGACCCGGCTCCCAGATGGTCGCTGCGTCGACGTTCAAGTTTTCGCTTGAACGCGTTGTGAAAAACTGTCGCAACGAATCAGCGCGCTAACAGAGCTAGCAAGATGATCGTTGAGGTATGAATCCAATTCTTTCACGGGCGAATGGTATATGGCAAAATTCAAATCGGCGCGAGGGGTTCTTCAGCGGGACCGGCGATTACCTCGCCAGTAGGTTTGAAGCGCGAGCCGTGACAAGGGCAATCCCAGGTGGATTCAGCAGGGTTCCACCTGACAAGGCAGCCAAGGTGCGTGCAAACGGGCCAGAGCTGGCGAAGCTTCCCAGTGTGGTCGCGGAACACGGCACGTTTCTTCCCGCGCGAACCTATGATCATACCGTCGCCACGTTTTAGCTTCCTGACGGAATCAGCTTCTGGACGAGCGAGCCGATCTTTAATCATGTAATAGGGATAGTCCTTGTTTTCTCGGTGATAATTCCACGTAGCACCTTTGATTTTTTTCCGGTCCACGGCAAACAGATCCGTCCATGGATTTTTTCGTCCGGTAGTCCAGTCGCGCGCCATCATTGCCGCTACCGTTCCAAATGTAATGCCATTGCCGCAATAACCCGTCGCCACAAACTGGTGCTCGGCATTTTCCCCGATGTAAGGCAAGCCGTCCGGGGTGCAGATAACCTGTCCTGACCAGCGATGATCAATGCGCGCCTTGGGAATAATTTTTTTTAGGCGTGCCAGCAACCGCGCATAAGCCTTTTGAGTCTGCTTCTCTTGCCCAGTCTTATGATCTTCACCTCCATAGATGATGTAATCAAAGCCGCGATGTCGGTCGACACGCAGGTAATCGTACGGATCCCGTGTATCCCAGAACAGCGCTTCGGGCACCGTATTGGATGGAAGCCGGGCGCCCAACGCATAGCTCGTATAAAGAGACAGCTTTGTTTGGAAAAATGTTGCACTGATGACGCTGGCAAGTCCGACCAGTGGATTGTTTGTTGCCATCACCACGCGATGGAAACCGATCCAATTGTGGTTCACCTTAACGCGGCGCTTCTTTGCATCGAACTCGGTCGCCGCGCTCTTCTCGAAAACGTGCGAACCGTTGCCAGGAATTTTGTTAACCAAAGATCGAAGATATTTCCTCGGATGAAACTTGGCCTGGTTGGCAAACCGCACTCCCGGCAAATTGAAGTACGGGACTGATTCCAGATAAACCGCGTCGAATCCAAGTTTGGCAGCGAGATCAGCTTCCTTCTTGAGTGACGGAGCTTCCTTTTTAGGAGAACCGCCTACTCGGACGTGCACGTAAGCAGGCACGCGCGTGAATTCGCACTCGATCGCTTCCTCCCCAACGATTCGCTCGATCTCATCAATCGCGGCTGCGCCCGCGTCCCACGCGGCTTGGGCGTGATCGTCGCCAAAATTACTTGCCAGCTTTTGCAGCTGTACATCAGTGATATAGGTGAGGTGAGCAGTTGTATGGCCGGTGTCGGTCGAGGCCACCCGCTCGCGCTCGATCAATGCGACTGTTGATCCTGCCTCTTTCAGGAGATAAGCAGCAGTGATACCGGTAATGCCGGCTCCGACGACAACGACGTCGACGTTTACGTTCCTCCGTAGCCTTGGGAACTTCTGAATAGCTGCGCTGTCGATCCAAAAAGGAACGTTTCTCATCTCTGATTGTTCGCTGCGCATGCGTACTTTAGCCGTGCGCAGAGAGTCGTTTCGCTCGGTGACGCGCAGCGCCGGCCTGATTTCCCATCCGCTGGCGAACACCTAAAATGACGAAAGAGACACGCGCACACCGCGAGTTCAAGATGCGTGTTCTTTCAGGTACTCGATCTTTCTTATGTGCAGCTGCGGATTAGAAGGATGACGCAAAATGCAATCAGGATGACCAGAAGCCAAAGCAGATTGCGTGCAATCGGGACCGAACGCTTAAATTCACGTCTTTGGCGCACTGAAATTAATCGCACCAATCAACGGCGACGCGCGTTTCTTTAACCTAACAAATCCGAAGACATCGCGAAATGCGTTTTCTCTGAAGAGAAACAAACAAAGGAAATGATGTGGAGCTAAGGAAAATCTTATGAGCACAATTCTATTAATTATTCTGATTCTTCTGCTAATTGGAGCACTGCCTGCCTGGCCGTACAGCCGAGGCTGGGGCTACTATCCCAGCGGGGGACTCGGCCTGATTCTTTTGATCCTAATAATCCTTGCGTTACTGGGCGCGATCTGAGCAGAATCGCGCTATACGCAGAGACGCGTCATCAGGTCCCACACGCAAATGCGCGTATCATACGATTCATCTGTATGAAAAAATATATCTGCATACTCGCCAGCCTGGCAGTACTGACGGCTTGTGAGCAAAAGGAAACAACGGTCACAAATCCGCCTGCGGAGAAGAAGGAGAGTAATACCACCGTGGTAAATCCACCTGAACAGAAAAAAGAGACCACAGTCGTAAATCCAGCCACTGAAACCAAGAAGGAGAAAACTGAAGTAAACATCAATACTTCGCCTTCTCCTTAGTCATTATCTTGCCAGGCGGACCTTTGGCGAATGAGTTTTCTTCGACACGCAAATTTGCGCGCAGGGCGTGCTTCAAATGCGATTTTAAAGAAAAGAATAAACTATGCGTTTCATCCTACTTTTGATCCTGATTCTTCTGCTAATCGGCGCGTTGCCCACGTGGCCGTACAGCGCAGGCTGGGGATATTATCCTAGCGGCGGCTTGGGTCTTATTCTCGTGATCGTGTTGCTGGTCGTTTTGCTGCGCTAGGGATCCCGGCGATTTGCGATCAGCTCGCTTTTAGTAACACGTCGCTTCAACAAGGTATGTGTTTAGCGCCAACGGCGCTCTGCTCAGCCCAGCCCGGGGCATCGCCCCCGGGGCATTAAGGATCAAGAAGGGCGTCAGCGCTGAAAGGGCGTGTCACGAACGCCATGAGTCGCGCCTTCAGCGCTCATCCCTAACTTCAACTCAATCTCCTGGGACGATGCCCCAGGCTTCGATTGAGGCCAGCGCTTTTAACGCTAAAGACATATTCAACGAGTTGCATCGAGCGCAATCCTCGATTCAACCGCTTCAGCGGTTTGTTTGCCACCGCCAAAACCACTCCAGCGGGTTATGAGTAATTCTTATGCAGCTTACACCCAGCTAAAGTAGGATGTTAATGATACGAGCACGAGCAGAAGCAATAAGACGGGCCAATGTCGCGGGGATGAAAACGCTTCAACTCACACTTTGTGACGCAGCGGTCTCAGCGCGTGAGTGAGTTTTTGCAAGCCCAGCTCGAGTCGCGTTTTCACTGTCCCAAGCGGTGCTTGCGTGGCAACGGCAATTTCTCTGTGACTCAGTCCCTTGAAGAAAGCCAGCTCGACCGCCTCACGTTGAAATCGAGGCAACGCACGGATGTTTTTCTTCAGGAAATTGCGGAGATCATTCAAAACGAATGTTTCGGCCCCGTCGCGACGCGGGCTCTGCGAATCTTGCATCACTCGCTCCTCGTAGCGCTCTCGCGCACGAGAATAAGCCTGGCGGCGGCGCAACCGATCGATCGCGCGTCGGCGGGCGATGGTGACCAACCATCCGAGCGGCTTGCCTGCTTTGGATGAATAACGACCTGCCTCTTCCCAAACCTGGAGAAAAATTTCCTGTAAAACATCATCAGCGTCGGACTCTTCATGAACAACGCCATCAATTGTCGCGCGCAGTCTCTTGCTGTGCCGTCCATACAACTCGTTAAGTGCTTCGTGACGTCGGAGCGAAATATCCTTCATCAGCACCTCGTCTGGCACTGATGCTACTCCCGGCTCGTTAAGCTCGTTAAGAGTGGACCCAATCATACGCGATGACCTCCCACGGAAAGTGCCGACTCATTTAGGCGGCGTTCCTGTTGTTTGGTACCGGCGGCGCGCCACCACTCCAATTCGACTGCGTGAGAGACCAGCGGCGTGGCTGGATAGATCCACAGATGCGGCCTTGAATTGCAGCCTTCAGTCGGACAGTGCAATTGATACTTTCGATTGCCCGCGCGTCGAATTTCCACCTGACGGCCGTTAAATTTTCGTTTGCAGATAATGCAAAGGCGCTCGTCTTCGGGCGATCTCCAGGTTCTAAATCGATCTTCGGTGCGCAGGATCGAGAGGCGATCGTCGAGTTTGAGATGTGCGATCATAATGTAAAAAGCAGTCTGCTCGTTGCATCGAAACGCACAATCGGGCCGCTGGAGGATTCGCTGGATGATTGGGTGGTCAGGTAAAACCCTACGAGCCGTCTCATGGACGTGTAGGGCTCCCTGTGACGAGGCGCCCTGGACCGCTCTCGGCGGCACAGCGACACAGCGCCGTGGCCACAGCCGCTAAGAAAAAGGTCTGCGGGCCCGCCCAGGGCGAAGGCCCGCAGTAGTCGGAGGGGACGCGCTAAGAACCCCACCTGAAATGCAATGCGAAGTTGCGCAATCGCGATGCGATGCTGTCCTGCGTTTCGTGGGAGTGTCCAAGTCCTCCGTTGCTACGAACAATCGGGGGCGGCACGGCAGCTTCGCGTTCTTTGGCGACTTCCCTCTCCACCTTGGCGAGGATTTCGTCCGTAGGCAGCACCCAATCCATCGGAATTGAGTTACACCTCTCGCTCGGACAACTGAGCCTTAACGGTCCGTTGCCGCGTGTTCCGCCATCTATTTTGATTTGATGGCCGGTAATAATTTTGCCACAAACAAGACAGAACCGTTTCTCGTCTAGTGAACGCCATTGGCGAAATTGATCGAGCCGGGACAGCGCATTCAGTTTGTCTGCGTTCGACAAGGTGATTCGAGGAGATAATGCCATGGTGCAACATATACGTTCCGCGCAGGTGATCGCACAATCGGGCACGCGGTGGATTCTTTTATCGGTGAAAACCTTATCACGCTAAGAATGACTTGTACCGTCGTTGCGCTGCGCGGACTCCCGAAAGCTTTCGGGACAGCGCAGCCTTCCTCCCGAGAAGCTTCGATCACGCCTACAGCTAAAAACCACATCCAACTCTACCGAGGCATGCGTTTTCTAGACACAAATGAGAAAGAACGACGGTCACATTTCGCGTGGACGATATGTCCCGGACTACGCATCGGC
>WNGN01005755.1_pt1 | contig 10346 bp, 10 predicted proteins | sample 5400561 | NCBI WGS metagenome assembly WNGN01 (sample SAMN13153379, study PRJNA577476) | soil metagenome | isolation source: 115 cm soil or saprolite under Garry oak tree replicate 2 | place: USA:California | collected 2016-06-15 | reverse complement strand
TCTGCCCCGCCGCCGCGGCGGGCGTGTCGCTCAACGACGCGTGCTTCATGCGTCCGGCCAAGTCCATCTCGCTCCTCGTCGGCGCTGGGCCCGAGGCTCGGGTCGATCATTACTTCAGCCAGTGCGCGCGCTGCTGGATGGCCGGGTGCGCGTACCGGCGCGTGCCGGCCCGGCGTCCCGTGCGCCGCTGACGTCGCTCGTCCGGTTTGCGCCCTCGCGGCCCGTGTGCTACGGTCCGCCCACCCATGGCCGACAACGTCACGCTCGTCCGCGATGGTGCGATCGCCACCGTCACGCTCGCTCGCCCTGACCGGCGTAACTCGCTGAGCGATCCGATGCTGCGCGATCTCGCCGCCGCCTTCGCCGAGCTGCGCGACGATGCCGGGACTCGTGTGGTGATCGTCTCCGGCGCGCCCCCGGTGTTCTCGGCCGGCGCCGACGCGCCGATCCGTCGTCAGATGTCGGAGGACGACCGGCGCCAGGCGTTCCTCGCGAAGAAGACGCAGTTCAGGCGCCTGTTCGAGCGGGCTAACACGCTGCTCGAGAATCTCGAGCAGGCCACGATCGCGATGATCAACGGCCACGCCGTCGGCGGCGGCTGGGGGCTCACGCTGGCGTGCGACTTCCGGTGGGCGGCGGCCCAGGCCGAGCTCTGGATTCCCGAGGTCGACCTCGGGGTTCCACTGGGCGTCGCGTCGACCACGCGCTTCGTGCGCCTCGTGGGCCCGGCCCGCGCGAAGGAGATCATCATGGAGTGCCGGCGCTACTCGGCGGAAGAGGCGCGGGTGCTCGGGCTCGTTCACCGCGTGGTCGCGGGCGACGCGCTGGCCAAGGAAGTGCGGGCGTTCGCCGAGCGCATGGCCACCAAGCCGTTCCGCGCGCTGGCCGAGGTCAAGGCCCGGATCAACGCGATCGCCCGGACCGGGATTCCGGAGGTCAACGCGATGACGGAAGGGTTCCTCGAGCGCGAGTGATCCTGGCCGGGCTCCGAGTCCTCGATCTCTCGCGCGTCGTGGCGGGACCCTACTGCGCGCTCCTGCTGGGCGACCTCGGCGCCGACGTCATCAAAGTCGAACGGCCCGGTCGCGGGGACGACATGCGCCACTGGCGTTGCTCGCGGGCGGCTGGGAAATCGTCCGCCGCCTCTACCTGGCCGATGATTGACTGAGGCTCGCGTTTCGCTCACGTGCAAAGAGCAGTGTTACGATGCTTGTCGATGCGTCGCGGCACCATCGTGCTGGTCGGATTCATGGGAGCCGGCAAGTCCGTATGCGGGCGGTTGCTCGCGCGGCGTCTGGGTCGTTGCTTCGTCGAGACCGATGACATGATCGTCGCCGCCGAGGGCCGCTCGATCCCCGAGATCTTTCGCCGTGAAGGCGAGGAGCGCTTCCGTCAGCTCGAGGGCGAGGCGCTCGAGCTGCTGCGGCTCAAGTCCGGTGACGTCATCGCGACGGGTGGTGGCTTTCCCTGCCGCGACGGCCGCATGGAGGCGCTGCGCGCGCTCGGCACGGTGGTCTGGCTGCGGGGCGAGCTGCCCGAGCTCCACGCCCGCGCCACGCGGAGCGGCGACCGGCCGATGCTGGCGGGCCGCTCCACCACCGAGATCGAGGAGCTCTATCGCCGCCGCGAGGCATATTACCGTCAGGCTCACCTGAGCGTGGACACGACCGGGCTCGGCCCCGACGAGGTGGTGGCGCGCGTGATGGCCGCGCTGCGCGAGCACGATGCCGCACGCGTTTGATCGCCGGCTGGCGGCCGGCCCGCTCCTCTGCGACGGCGCCATGGGCACGCTGCTCTACGCGCGCGGGGTCAGCATCGATGCCTGCTTCGACGTCCTGAACGTCAGCCAGGCCAAGGTCGTGCAGTCGGTCCACAGCGAGTACATCGCGGCGGGCGCCGATTGCATCGAGACCAACACGTTCGGCGCGAACCGGTTCAAGCTGGCCGTGCACGGCCTGGCGAGCGACGTCCACCAGATCAACCTGCGGGGCGTCAAGCTGGCGCGAGACGTGCGCGAGAGCATGGGGCGCGACGTACTGGTGCTCGGCTCCGTCGGGCCGCTCGGTAAGTATCTGGCTCCCCTCGGTACCGTGACGGCTGACGAGGCGCGCGCGGCCTTTCGCGAGCAGGCCGAGGCGCTGCTGGAGGGCGGCATCGATGCGTTCGTCGTCGAGACGTTCTCGGATCTCACCGAGATCGCGCTGGCCATCGAGACGATTCGCGCGCTGACCGATCTGCCGATCGTGGCGCAGATGGCGTTCACGGACGAAGGGGTGACGTTCGCGGGCCGCTCGCCGGCCGAGGTCGCGCGAACGCTGCGCGAGCTGGGCGTGCGGGCCCTCGGCGCCAACTGCTCGGTCGGATCGAGCACGCTCTACGAGGTCCTGGAGGCGATGGGACCGGAAGCCCGCGACGTGCCACTCGCCATCCAGCCGAACGCCGGCTTGCCTCATCGCATCGGCGAGCGGCTCATGTATCTGTCTTCACCCGGCTACATGGCCGACTACGCCGGCCGGATGATCGACGCCGGCGCGCGCATCGTCGGCGGCTGCTGCGGGACGACGCCCCAGCACATCGCGGCGATGCGCCGCGTGCTCGACGCCCGGGCGCCGGCATCGAAGGCCGAGCCCCGGCCGACGAGCGCCGCACGCGTGATCGAGGCACTCGAGACCCCCGGACTCCGCACGACCCTCGCTCCGACGCTGCTGGGACGCAAGCTCGAGCAGCGCAGCTTCGTCGTGAGCGTGGAGCTCGATCCGCCGCGCGGCCACACCGTGGAAAAGCTCGTGCAAGGCGCCAAGCTCCTCAAGGAGCGTGGCGTGGAGATCGTCGACATCAACGACGGCTCGCTCGGCCGCGTCCGCATGGCCGTGCTGCCGACCGCCATCCTCGTGCGCGAGGCAACCGGTCTCGACATCAACATGCACTTCACCTGCCGGGACCGGAATCTCATGGGCATCCAGGCCGACCTGCTGGGCGCGCACGCGCTCGGCATTCGCAACATCCTGGCCATGACCGGTGACCCGCCGCGCACGGGCGACTACGTGAACGCCACGGCCGTCTTCGACGTCGACGGCATCGGCCTGCTCGAAGTGCTGCGCCGGATGAACGAGGGCATGGACGCGACCGGCAACGGCATCGGCGAGCCCACGTCCTTCTGCGTGGGCGCCGCGCTCGACCCCGGAGCGCCGGACCCCGGACGCGAAGTCGAGCGCTTTCACCGCAAGCTCGAGGCCGGGGCGCGCTGGTTCCAGACGCAGCCCGTGTACGACCTCGAAGTCCTCGATCGCTTCCTGGCTCGCGTCGTCGGCTCGCCGGTGCCCGTGCTGGTCGGCGTGCTGCCGCTCCACAGCTTCCGCCACGCCGAGTTCCTCCACAACGAGGTGCCGGGGATCACGATTCCCGATGGTGTGCGCGCCCGACTCCGCGCCGCCGGGGACGGCGCGCTTCGCGCTGGCATCGACATGGCCCAGCAGCTCGTCGGCGAGATACGGTCACGCTACGCGGGCGCCTACCTGATGCCGTCCTTCGGGCGCTTCGAGGTCGTCGCGGAGGTGCTCGATGTCCTCAGATGACGCACGGCTCCTGACCCGTCTCAGCGCTCGCGAAGCCCAGCGGCGTATTCGCGACGGCAAGATCACCGCGGCGTCGCTGCTCGAGGCCTGCCTCGACCGCATCCGTGCGCTCGACGGACAGCTCCTGGCCTGGACGCACGTGGATGAGGCCAGCGCGCGCGCCGCCGCCCGCGAGCGCGATGCCGAGACTCGAGCCGGCCGGATTCGCGGCACGCTTCACGGCGTGCCCGTCGGCATCAAGGACATCTTCGACGTCGCCGGCATGCCGACGACGGGCGGAGCGCGGCCGTGGAGGCACCGCCGGGCGACCAAAGACGCGACGGCGGTCGCTCGCCTGCGCGAGGCCGGCGCCGTGATCGTCGGCAAGACGGCCACGACTGAATTCGCCTATCGCGATCCGGCGCCCACCCGGAACCCGTGGAATCTCGGCCACACTCCGGGAGGATCGTCGGCCGGCTCGGGTGCGGCCGTCGCTGCGCGGATGATTCCGCTCGCGAGCGGGTCACAGACGGTCGGCTCCGTGCTGAGACCCGCGGCCTATAACGGCGTCGTCGGCCTCAAGCCCACGCACGGCCTGATCCCGGTCGACGGCGTCATCCCGCTCGCCTGGTCGCTCGATCACGTCGGCGTGCTCGCGCGCTCAGTTGAGGACGCCGCCCTCGCGCTCGGCGTCCTCGCCGGCGCTGAGTACGACGCCGCCGCAGGCCGGCCCCCTCGGATCGCCGTGTCGCCCGAGCTCGTCGCCCGCGCCGAGCCCGAGGTCGTCACCCATCTGCGCCTCGTCGCCGACGCATTGCGCGCGGCGGGAGCGACGCTGGTGGAAGTGACGCTTCCTCCGTCCTTCGGCGTGCTGCACGCCGCCGGGCTCACCGTGCTGGAGGCCGAGGCCGCGACGTACCACGAGAAGGACTTCCGGAAGCACGGCCCCGAATTCGGCAAGGAGATCGGCGCCGGCGTGCAGGCAGGGCTCGCCACGACCGCCGTCGCCTACATCGACGCCAACCGCGCGCGGCTCCGCTTCCGCGCCGACGTGGCGCCGATGCTGGCCGCGCACGACGCGCTGCTGAGCCCCACCGTGCCGACGCCGGCGCCGGCCGGACTCGGCTCGACGGGCGACGGCTCACTGTGTGCGCCCTGGAGCTACTCAGGGATGCCGTCGATCTCGCTGCCGAGCGGCCTCGCTGCCTCCGGCCTCCCGTTCGCGATCCAGCTCACCAGCGGCGCGGGCCACGAGCAGTCGCTCCTGCGCGTGGCCGCCTGGTGCGAAGGCGTGCTTCGCTTCTCCGCGGCGCCGACGCTCTAGTGCTCGATCTCAAGATCGAGGGCGCCACCGTCGTCGACGGCACGGGGACACCCGGCGGCCGTAGCGACGTGGGTGTGCGCGACGACACGATCGTGGCCGTCGGCGATCTCTCCCGCGAATCGGCTGGCCGGACCGTTCACGCCGCCGGCCGCGTGGTGGCTCCGGGTTTCATCGACATGCACTCCCACTCGGACTGGCGCCTGTGGGCCAATCGCCGCGCCGAGTCCAAGATCCGCCAGGGCGTGACGACCGAAGTGGTCGGCAACTGTGGCTTCTCGCCGGCGCCCGTGAGCGACGAGCACCTCGACGATCTCAAGGGCTTCGCCCCGTATCTGCCGCGCGGCCTGGACCTTCGCTGGCGCTCGGTCGGTCAGTATCTCGACGCCTTCGATGCCGGCGGGGCGTCGGTCAACGTCGTCCAGCTCGTCGGCCACGGCACGCTGCGCGTTGCCGCGATGGGTTTCGCGCGGCGCGAGCCGACGGCCGGCGAGCTGGTGACGATGCAGCGCGCCCTCGCCGACGCCGTCGAGGCCGGCGCCTGGGGAATGTCCACCGGACTGATCTACGCGCCCGGCTCCTACGCGACCACGGCCGAGATCGTCGAGCTCGCGCGCATCTGCGCACGCCGGCAGCGCACGCTCTATGCGAGCCACATCCGTGGCGAGGGCGCGACGCTGCTCGATGCGGTCGCCGAGGCGATCACCGTCGGCCGCGAGGCGGAGCTCGCGGTGCAGGTGAGCCACATCAAGGCGGCGGGTCGGCCGAACTGGGGCAAGGTCGCGCGCGCGCTCGCCCTCGTCGACGCGGCGGTCGCCGAGGGCATCGACGTCATGGCCGACGTCTACCCGTACACGGCCTCCAGCACGTCACTGCGGTCGCTGCTCCCCGACTGGGCTCTCGAAGGCGGGATTCCCGCGATGGTCGAGCGCCTGGGCGATCCCGCCGTGCGCGAGCGCATCGCCAAGGAGCTCGAGCAGCCGGTCACGGGGCAGAGCCTGCTCGATCGCGTCGGCTGGGAGAACATCATGATCTCGTTCTCGCCCGGACGGAAGGACGCCGAAGGCCGGCGGCTCAGCGAGATCGGTGGCCTGGCCGGAGCGCTCGACGTCCTGGCTGCGGAGCCCCGGACCGCGATGATCCTGTTCCAGCTCGACGAGCGCGACGTGCGGCAGGCGCTGACGCACCCGCGCGTGATGATCGGCTCCGACGGGTCATCGCTGGCGCCGTACGGCGAGCTGGGAGAGGGCCGGCCCCATCCGCGGAGCTACGGCACCTTCCCGAGAGTGCTGAGCGAGTACGTGCGAGAGCAGCGCGTGCTCCCGCTCGCCCACGCGATCCACAAGATGACGGGACTTCCCGCGCGCCGACTCGGCCTGTCCGATCGCGGCGTGATCCGTCCGGGGGCGAAGGCCGACCTGGTCGTGTTCGAGCCGCGCCGCGTGCGAGACCGGGCGACCTACGAGGCGCCGCATCAATACCCGGAGGCGATCGAGCACGTCGTCGTCAACGGGCGATTCGTGATCCGCGACGGCGAGCACACCGGCAGCCTGCCGGGTCGCATCTTGAGATTGCCCTAGATCGGACTGCTCCCCGCCTGGACCTCGCAGTAGGAGAGCGCCGGCCGCCAGACTCCACCGCCGCGCTCGCAGTCGTCTCGCGCTGAGCGACTCGGAACGTTGCCGACGGCGCCCGCGCAGCCCGCGTCCATAACGGCGACCACCAAGACGAATATCCGTCGCCTGAGTGTCACGCCCGATGAACGGGCCGCACCTGGGAAAAGATCCCGCTCCACGGCGTTCCTCCCTGGAGTGTTTCGAGTGTGAATGTTGCTCGCCTCTTCGATCCGCGTAGTTACGGGATGGCGCGGTGTGGCATTGACCTTGCTCCCTCGGGGTCCGCTCCCCGCGGAGCCGAGGAGGAATGGATGAGAACAATTCTCATCATCGATCAAGATCGCGCCACCGCGCATCAGTTCGCGCTCGCCTGCCTGAAGCGGGACATCGGGACGGCGCTGGTCGACACCGTGTGCGAAGGTGTTCGCCTGCTCCTGAACGAGAGCGTCTCGCTCATCGTGGTCGAGCCCTCGCTCATGCATCTGAGCGCGCGTGATCAGGCCGTGTTGTTCGATCGGGTCGCCCCGGGCGTGCCCGTCGTGATCGCGGCGCCCCCGTCGGCCACCCTCGAAGCCCGTGTGGGCTGGGAGTTGGTCGGGTTCACCGTGGTTCCTCGTCCCGTCGACGTCGAGGACGTGCTCAAGATTACAGTAGGCTAGTCGCGTCTTGCTTGCGCCGAGGCTCGGCCCGTGTACACTTGCTCTGTCTGCCACAAGCCGGCCGGACCTCGCCTCCGCCGAGGCTGCTCTCTTCCGTTCGCGGGGCGTGTGACGTATGACCGTACCGGGAGAGAGGTCGAGGAGGAGTCTATGGCGTCCAAGCTTTACGTCGGCGGTCTCTCGTACTCCACAACCAGCGAAGGCCTGCGGGAATTCTTCGCGCAATCGGGCAACGTACTCTCCGCAACAGTGATCACAGACCGGTTTTCAGGTCAGTCCCGTGGCTTCGGGTTCGTCGAGATGGCGTCCGCCGAGGATGCGCAGAACGCGATCTCCCAGCTCAATGGTCGGGAACTGGACGGTCGCCGCATCACCGTTGAGGTGTCGAATCCCCAGGGGCCACGCACGGGTGGTGGGCGCCCCGGTGGCGGAGGACGACCCGGCGGCGGTGGGCGCGGACCGGGCGGTGGTGGTGGTCGAGAGAGCGGCTACGCTCATCGGCCATCGAAGCCAGTCCGCTGGTAACGCGAGAGCGGTGAACTAACCGAACATCAGAGGATGGTACGAACGCGGGGCCGGCCGCTCGGCCGGCCCCGTTCCGTTTCTACCTCTTGTGCCTTGGTTTCGCGTCTCCCGAGTCGCCGGGAGCCGGCGCGGGGGTCACGGCCGGCGGCGCGGTCTCGAAGATCCGATCGTAGCGGCCGTATTCGTGAGCGGCGTCCATGAACCACCGCACGACCTCGGGATCGGACTTGGGCGGGATCTCGCAGGACGTCGACAGGATGAACGCGGACTGGCGGGCCGCCGCGTCCAGGCAGCGACGCACGTCGGCCACCATCGCGTCCTTCGTCGTCTTCTCGAACTTGGTGGCGTCCACGTTGCCGATGGCCACGGCGCGGCCGCGCGCGACCTCCACGAAGCGCTCGAGCTGGTCGACGTAGAGCGTGGGATCGGCCTGCTGGTCGAGGTCGAACGACACCGTCGTGAAGCCGCACTGGATCAGATCCTCGTAGATCGGATACGTCGTGCCGCAGATGTGCGTGGTCACGCCGACCTTCTTGGCAGCATCACCTCGGGATTGCGCATGAGCATGGCGATCGTCCACGGCCCCACCGCGACGGCCCCGATGGCCGTCGGCGGCTTGGCCTTCACGAGCGCCTCGCACTGGTCGAGGAAGCCGGGCAGGCGCGCCGTCTTGTAGGGATCGGGCATCGGGATCCTGGCCAGCGCGCTCTTGTCCTCGGCGAGCACGTGAGCGTCGATCGAGGGGACGACGTAGTCCGAGTACTTCACCCGGCAGCCGAAGGCCTCGGCCTCCTTGGCCAGATCGTTGTACGCGAGCACCACGTCGGGCTGGTAGCGCTCGTAGTAGTTCATCATCGCCGTGATGGCCCGGGTGGTGTTCGTGCAGTACTCCTCGATCGACAACCCGTCGAGCGTGCCCGCGAACGAGGCGACGATCGGATAGACGGGAACGCGATCGGCGAAGCTGCGCTTGTAGGCCGCGACGACCCGATCGCGCGGGGTGAACTCGCTACGGCCCTTCTCGGCGTCCCACAGCCGGTTGGCTTCCATGTAGCGCGGCGGCAGCTTCGCCTCGTACTCCATGAACTGCGTGATCGGATACCGGATGCCGCCGGCGTGCGTGCCGCGGAGCCCCTCGACGATTTCCTCCATCTGCGCCCACGGGATCGTGAAGGCCATCTCGTGGTCCTGGGTCTGTCCGAAGATCCGATCGCCGGAGCAGTGAAGGATCACCTGAGGCCGATCCGTCCGCATCGTGGTCACGATGATCTCCGAGCAGTCGACGCGGCCGCCGAACGCCGAGGCGAGCTTGCCGCCGCGCTTCCAGAGCGCGGCCTGGGTGAGCCGCATGACCTGGGCGGGGTTCGCGTAGATGCACACGAGGTGCGGCTCGAAGGTGGCCCGATCGAGGGGCGCGACGAGGAGCGCGTAGTACTCGCCGGGCGCGAACTGGTCCACCGCGGCTTCCGACCGCCGGCCGGCCTCTTTCGTCTCCGTGTACATCCCTTCACACAGGGTCCCGGAATTGTGCAGATGCGTGGGCTTCTCGAAGCCGAGCGCCGCGATGCCGAGCGAGCAGATGTGGTCCTCGCGGGTGAGGGCGATCATCCAGCCGTAGCGACGCGCCATGTCGATGACCTGGCAGTTCATCGAGAGCTTCTTGAAATCCCGAGCCGGACGCTTGGCCCTGTCCGGAATCGCCTCGCCAGGCTTCAGCATTCTGATCGCCACGGGAAAGGTCTGCGGACGGATGTAGGTCTGCAGCTCCCGGTCGGCGGTCTTGACGTCGATCATGCGGCCTCCTCGAGCGTGGGCTCAGCCGGCTCAGCCTACTACGCGTGCGCGAGAGGTCGCAACGCATTGCAGAGTCTGCGGCACGGTCTGGCCACGTTCCAACGGTATGGCGTTTGCGTCCGTGCGTCAGCATGCGGCGCTGCCTGACGCTGGTGGTCGGGGTCCTGATCGGCCAGTGGCTCACGTTCGGCGCCAGCTCCTCGCCAGCCGACCTGTACAGTGTCGGCCTCGCCGCCTGGGAGCGGCGCGACTACCCTGAAGCGCTCCGGGTGTGGAGCCACGGCACCGCGCTCCAGCCCGGCGACGCGGTCCTTCATTTCTGGCGGGCCTCGGCGCTGGCGCGACTCGGCCAGCGCCACGCCGCGGCCGACGGCTTTCGGCTGGCGCTGATGCTCGATCCTCCTCAATCGGTCGCCACGGCGGCGCGGCAAGAGCTGGCGAGTCTCGACGCGGCCAGCGCCACCGCCACCGACGTCGAGACCACCGTGCCGGTCGAGTCGACACGTGGCGTGTGGGTGGCGTCAGCGCTGATCAACGGCGCCTATCCGGCGCGCTTCCTCGTCGATACGGGCTCGAGCGTGACGCTCATCTCCCCTGCCATGGCCAGGATCATCGGAATGCCCACCAAGGCCACCAGGGCCACGATGGAGCTGCAGACGCTCGGCGGAGTGACGGCGGGGCCGGTCACGACGGCCACATCCATCCGCATCGGTGAGGCCGAGGTCCACGACGTCATCGTCGTGGTGCACGATCCCGGGCCCGGCCTCGACGGGATCCTCGGCAACACCTTCCTCGGTCGTTACCGCGTCACGCTCGACGCCGACCGCCGTCTCCTGTCGCTTCGTCGCCCCTCGGACTGACTCGCGCCGACGCTCGA
>WNGN01014045.1_pt1 | contig 10347 bp, 11 predicted proteins | sample 5400561 | NCBI WGS metagenome assembly WNGN01 (sample SAMN13153379, study PRJNA577476) | soil metagenome | isolation source: 115 cm soil or saprolite under Garry oak tree replicate 2 | place: USA:California | collected 2016-06-15 | reverse complement strand
GTTGGGGATTGTCGAGGAATTGAATCAAGAGGGGGGACACTAAGCCGTATGATGCTGGACAAGGGTGGGCAGTCCTCGTGACGGAAAAACCTTGCAAAAAGCTGCGAATCTGGGTACGATTGAAGCAGCAGCAAATTCATCGTGTGGGGAACACGGTGCCCAAACGCAAGCGTATCCAGCGCGAACATACTGAAGACTGGCAGACGATTCAGCAAGATATGCTGTGGCCGGAACAGGCCCGCGAGAACCATACGGGGGATCAGAAGTCATAGCAGCTCCTGCCGAGTACCTTGTTCACCTAACGCCAGGATACGCGTAAAATAGGACAGAAGCAAGAGAGGTAATTGTGGTGGTTGACCCACCGAGCTCGAGGTGGACACCCCACCCTTACTCTGACGCGGCGAGGACCTGTTCGAGCGTCATGGTCCGTCCCTCGGCCCACGCGATGGCAAACGCCTGCTCCCCCAACTGGATGCGTACAGCAGCGACCGCGGGCTCGTAATGAACACGTTCAATTGGCCAAAGGGGAACGCCGCTGCGCTCGCGCAAGCACTCTGCCGCACCCCAGAGATGTGCCGCCCATACTCCCTTCCCCTGTGCCGCCGCTGTATTCGCCAATCCTTCCAGGCAGAAGGCGGGGAGCCAATGGCTGCTCAACGCGCTGGCTTCGGCCAGGCTCTCCTCGTAGATGGCACGGGCGGCGGCGAGGTTACCCCTGTATGCCTCTATCCTCCCTAAGATGGCGAGCGCCCATATCGCATCCCTATCCCCCATCTCCCGCCAGGATGTCAGGCTCTCCTCTACCAGGGCATGGGCGGTGACGGTATCGCCCTGATCGAGCGCTACCCACCCCGAGATCAAGGAGAAGAAGGCTATACCGTTCTTGTCGCCCAACTCCCTGAAAATCGTCAGAGACTCCTCGAGCCCAGCGCGTACGGTCGCCTGATCACCCCTGGTTAAAAAAAGCCACAGAGCCGATTGTACAATGCAGTAGGCAATGTCGTGCTTATATCCCAGTTCCCTGTATATCGCCAGGCTCTCCTCGAACAGGGCACGTCCTCTGCTGTATTCTCCTAGCGTGCTGGTAAGGTCCGCCAAGTGAAGGAGCGACCGAGCGATTATCATCTTGTTTCCCACCTGCCTACCAAGTGCGAGGCTCTCTTCCACCAGCGAACGTGCCACTGCGATGTGGGCCCCTTTACTCTGGGCTATCTCGCTGAGCTGAATAAGGGAGAATCCGATGCCTTCGGTGTATCCCACCTCACGGCACAGGACCAGACTCTCCTGGCACAGTGCCTCTGCCCGATCAGTGTCGCCTCTCCTCTCGGCTATCCCGCCGAGCAGACCAAGGGAGGATGCGATGCCTTGGGTGTCTCCCACCTCGCGGTACAGGACCAGACTCTCCTGGCACAGTGCCTCTGCCCGATCAATGTCGCCCTGCACAAAGACGAGGCCAGCGGCAGTGCTCAGTGCCTTTGCCCGTATCAAAGCCGAGACTCCTTCGCTGCCCACCAGGGCCTGCTCGAGAAATGCCTGCCCCTCACGATACAGGCCTCGTACCCTCCAGAAGCTATCAAGCACCCAGACCAATCGCAAGGCCATCTCGCGTCCTGGTCCTCTCTCTCCCTGTTCTAGAAACCACTGCAAGGCTGCTCGTAGATTGGCATATTCGCGCTCCATGCGCTCCAGCAACACAGCTTGCTCTGAACCCTCGAACCACCTCGGTATCATTTCCTCCGCCAGCGCAAGGTAGTAGGAGGCGTGAACCTGTCGGGTGGTTTCCATCTCCCCGGACGTTTCGAGCGCCTCTCGTCCATACTCGCGGATCGTCATGAGCATCGTGAGGCGAAGTTCCTCTCCCTCCTGCGTAGTTCGCTGAAGCAAGTTCTTGTCGATGAGGGAGACCACCTCGTCCAGCACCGAGGTCGATGCACTCCCCAGCGAAGCAGAGAGGGCCTCGATCGCCTGGAAGGTGCAACCCCCGACGAAGACGGAGATCCGTCGAAAAAGGTGTTGCTCCTGTGCGGCAAGCATGTCGTAACTCCACTGGATCGTCTTGCGCAACGTCTGCTGGCGTGCTGGGACATCCCGTAAGCTACTGGTCAAGAGCTGCAAACGCTGACCCAAACGGGTCAAGAGTTCCTGTGGAGGGAAGAGCTTGATGCGCGCTGCCGCCAACTCAATGGCGAGGGGAAGCCCATCCAGGCGCGCACAGATTTCTGCCACAGCGGGGGCGTTGGCGTTGGTCACCTGGAAATCGGGCTTGACTGCCTGCGCTCGCTCGATGAAGAGCGCCACCGCATCGTACTGCGAGAGCGTCGCCAGATCAGGGAGGTGTTTGGGATCCGGCAGCGCCAGTGCTGGCACAGGGAACTCGTGCTCGGCCCGCACATGCAGGGGCTCCCGACTGGTGGCCAGCACTTTGAGCCGTGGGCAGACACCGAGCAAGTCGGCCACGTGCGTGGCTGCGTTCGCCACGCGCTCAAAGTTGTCCAGCAGCAACAACACCTGCTTCTCATGCAGGTGGGCTTGGAGTTGGTCCAGCAGCGACCGATCTCCCTCTTCCCGCATGCCAAGCGTCTGGGCGATGGTAGGAATAACCCGGTCGGGATCGCTCACCGGAGCCAGAGACACCAACCATGTCCCGTCCGGGAAGCGCTCAGTCAACTCGGCGGCCACGTGCAAGCCCAGGCGGGTTTTGCCCACGCCTCCCGGACCTGTGAGCGTGAGGAGGCGCACGCCTTCACGCAAGAGTTGGTGCTGGACGGCGGCCACTTCCTTTGCTCGTCCAATGAACGCAGTGGGCTGGATGGGCAAATTGTTCGGGTAGCTGTCCAGCGTCTTGAGTGGAGGAAAGTCAGCGGCAAGGCCTGCAATGACCAGTTGGTAAAGGTGATGGGGGTGTCTCAGGTCTTTGAGGCGATGTTCTCCCAGGTCGCGCAGGCTCACCCTCTCTGGTAAGTCGTGCTCCACTAAGTCGCAGGTCACCTGAGAGAGCAGCACCTGCCCACCATGCCCGGCGCTCATAATGCGGTCTGCGTGATGCACGCTCAGACCCACATAGCCTTCCGAGGCCAGATCAGGTTCGCCCGTGTGCAGGCCCATGCGAACCCGAACCGGAACCTGATCGGGCCAGGCGTGGCCAGCGAGAGCGCGTTGGGCGGTTACCGCGGCTGAGACTCCATCGGTAGCACGCGCAAAGGCCACGAAGAAGGAATCTCCCTGGGTGTCGACCTCGTGGCCGTGATGCTGTTGGAACGCCGCGCGCAAGAGGTCTCGACACTCGGCCAGCACATCGGCGTAGCGCTTGCCCAGGAGTTGAAGCAAGCGCGTGGACCCTTCCATATCGGTGAAGAGCAAGGTAACGGTTCCCGTCGGGAGTTCGTGCATACGGCACCTCCTGACAACAGATGCAGAATCTATCCCAGACACAGCCGACTTACAGGTTGCTCTGGCCTCTTCGACGACTTTCACCGTCTCTGCATCATTATATCCCATCATTCGACTCAGAGCATGCGAGGGGACGAATCCCGATCTCCTTGTCAGAAGAGATGTCTGCGTGACACGAGAGGCGAGAGGGAAGCTGGGAGACACTTTTTGCCTGTTTTCCCTCTGTCCTCTTTTTGCACGGATCTCGGTCTTGGGTCTTGTTGAGCAAAAAGAAGAAGGAGTACGCCCATTTCGTGAGTCAGCCCAAACCTGTCTCAAGAGACCTATTCGTGAATAAATGCGCTTTGTGTAGTTGTGACGACGTTGTGAGGTAGAGCCAGGCTAGTGTGATACTGTCGTGATACGCATATGCTACACTTGCATTTTGGAACGGATTCATCTCGAATAAGCACATCAACTCATAAAGGAGGGAGTCGTCATGATACCAAGTGGAGTACCACCACAGCAACCACATACCAATGCGGAAATGGAACTTAGAGGACAGAAAATCCAAAGAGCCCTCGAGGCGGAAAGGGCATTTAGAGGACAGCAAATCAAAAGAGACTACAAGACGCCTTTTCCCGTGTTGTATATAGTCGTCGGGATGGCCTTACTCCTGGTACTCATCGTGGTCATCCTGGGTGTTGGCGTGTTTCATTTCTGGTGAGCAAGAACGAAGGACTTTGCATTTCCCCACCTGTAGCGCAGGGTGGTTACAAAGTCCAAGCATTTTTCTCTTAGGTGGAGAGAACAAAAGAGCAAGCTGACGCTAGCGAAGCTACAACTTTGCGGGGAGAAACTCACCCCTCGTGTTCTGAGTAGAAAAACACGCAACGTGGGTCCCTTTTGAGTAGCAAAATTGTATGACCTGGGTCCCTGGTAAAATATCAAACATGGGGTAAGTGGTCCCCACGTTCATTGTCAAAAACACACTCGCTCTGAAGAGCTTCAATTTCTCCAATGCATGTTCTTTCATGGGAAACGACAAGGTGGAGAGGAATCTGGAGGATGATCCTCTTACAGCCCTTCTGGTGATGCATGTAGGTCTCAATGAGTTTCTCAAATACCATTACCAAATTCATCAACAGTGGTGGGGCAGCAGCAAAAGGCTTCTTGCCGACTTACGCCGTTGGGATTTTCTCTTAGCACAGCTTTTAGAGCAGTTCGTGACAACGTGTGAAGTCCGGACCAAATTTGCCTATTGGTCAGCCATCATCGATCATATCTTAGAGCCTGTAGGAGGCCGCCAGCCGATTGCCGAAAATACCTGTGGGTGTTCGGTGTGTCAGCACGACCTCTCCATGCTTTCTTCACAGATCAGGAAATGCGCTCCACCTAGCTGAGATCCCCACTGCTTCCAAGAGAGTAGGCGGCTGCATTGCCAGAACATGGAAGGTTTTTCCGTCACGGGGACTGCCCACCCTTGTCCAGCATCATACGGCTTAGTGTCAGAGGGGGGTATGATGATCGAAGAGGTCATGCCCCCGGACCGTGACAGGATGCGTGTAGTTTGGTCCGACCTCCCAGATCGTTTTCAGGATGGCCCATCCGTAGGGTGCTTCATAGACGCCTGGAGGAGCGTGTGAGAGGTGAGCGATGACTGGACCACCAGGTGGCCAGTCGGCCCAGACTGGTGAAGCACCAATGACCGGGCCAAGCCCTGGCAAGCTCATATGGGGAGTCGGATTACTTACCGGGCAGTACTGTGGGACAGGATCCAGCCTCGGCTCAGTTGGGCTTGGTGTCGGGACGACAGTCCCTGCACTCGTTGGAGGTGTAGCCGAAGCCGTGGGGGTACTGGCTGGCGCTGGCGAAGTACACGCCGTGAGAACCAGCAACAGTCCGGTCAGTATCACCATGCGGGAAAGTCGCTTGCTCGTCATTTCTCTCACTCGTCTTCGCGTTCGCGCATTCGACCCTGCTTCTCTTTTTGGGCTCATGCTGCCTCCTTTAACGAAACCCCGCCAAGACCCTGGTACGAGAGGCTGGGTACCAAGCCAGCAGCAAAGGTGAGATGCCAACTCCCACCTGGCCAAGTGGCTTCCAGGGAGTAACATCCCGCACCTGGCACGGTTAAGCCGCCTGGAAACTGGGTCCATTGGTCATCTCGATTGGCATCCCGACTGACGACGGTTGGGTCGCTGGGGTTTAAGATCAGAGCCGCTGGTGTACTCGAAGCTTCTGCATACTCCGCATCGGGGTAGACAGGAGTACCTGTCCGCAGATTCGTCCCGTGGATGGTCACTGCTCCCTGCAGGTGTGTGGCGACGACCCACAGCAGCTTGTGTCCCCATCCATATTCTTCATGAGTGGTGAGGGCAGACCCAGGGTCCCAGACCAGTGCAAGGGGCACCTGTTGGTAACTGATGATCCCAACACCCCACGCTGGTCCAGCTCCCACCGCCGGCGCAAACTGAGGGCTGATGGTTTTGGGCATGTGAATCGAGCTGGATGGGCATGTGAGGGGAAGTGATCCTAGCAGCTTGTCGGAGAGAACAGAGCAGAGATCACATCGGCCGTTTCGTCAGCGTGTGCGTCCTTCACGGCATGGGCGGAAGCAACTCAATGGAGTATGGTCGCCGATAGAAAACGGTCAGTGATCCTGACCGAGCGGGCTGCAAGTACGTCGTTGCTCCTGCATTACACTCCGCATAAGGTATGGAAGCGCTTGAGATTGAAGGCCAAACAGACCAGACACCACTCGCCTGCGGCGGCCAGTTCACCACGCAAGGAGAACTGGCGGAAGCCCAGCACCTCCTTGATGATGCCGATCACCGGTTCGACGGTGCATTTGCGAGCCCCATAGATCGCTTTGCCCAAAGTCGTCTTGAGCTTGTAGGCCATTTTGACTAGGGAGCTCGCGTCCTCGGGAGGCGGGTCGGGCAGCGGCGCGAAACGCTGTTGCCAGCTGGGATGATGGGGATCACGACCAGTGGCGATGTAGGGCTCAATAGCTCGCTTCGCACAAGCAGCCAGCGTCGCAGGTCCAAAGTAGCCAGCATCCAGCGCCGCCGCCTGGGGCGTGCCGAGAGAAGATGAGATCGCCTCGAGCGTCGGTTCGGCTTCCTGGCTATCGTTGGGGTGATTGGAGAGGGCCCATCCGACGATGAGCAGACTCCCTTGATCGACGGCCACCTGCGCGTTGTAATCCTGCTCAAAAGCGGCATCCGTCGGGTTTTTCATGATGCGCGACTCTGGATCGGTGAAGTTGTACTGGTCGCCGGAACGTGCTCCTGGCACTGGCGGGGTCGGCGGTCGGCCACCAGGTCTGCGACCCGTCATGCGCTCTCGCTCCGCGCGCTGCGCCAGCTTGGCTTCATACTCCGCCTGCTCGGCGGCCACACGCTCCACGGCACGAGCTTCCAGCACCGCTTTGGCCTGGGCCAGCCGCGCCAGGCGGTCCTCTCGCCGTGCCAGCTCCTCGCGCACCACCAGCCCATCGGGGATGTCTCGCTGGTCGCTCTGTTCGCTGAGCATGAACAGCTCCTCGATCTCGGCTCGCAGCTGCGTCTCCACCTCCAGCAGCCGCTTGTAACTAACTGCGTGGTGCCTGGAGGCATCAGCATGAATCCTGGTCCCGTCCAGGCTGATCGTCCCTAGTTTCAGCACGCCCGCCTCCTGCGCCAGCAAGAGCACCTGCACGAAGAGGTCCTTCAGCTCGGGCAGGAACGTGCGCCGAAAGGTCGCCAGCGTATCGTGGTCGGGATGCTGGTTGCCTGCGATGAAGCGGAATGGCACCGCTTCATACGTGGCACGCTCGATCTTGCGCGAACTAAACACCCCGGTGGCATAGCCATAAAACAGCAAGCCCAACAACACTTCGGGGGCGTAGGGTTCCCCACCGCGCGACCCGTAGTGGGCATATAAGGCCGAGAGGTCAAGCAGAGCTATGCTGTCCACCACGAAGCGGGCCAGATGGTCGGGCGGCAGACAGTCGCCCAGCCGCACTGTCAGATCTAGTGCCTGGGCGTAGTCCACCTTTTTGAATGTTCTACTCATGCTCAAAAGTATACCATCACAGACAGAGGATATGGGCCTCTCTCCGACAAGCTGCTAGCTGGGCAGATGCTCCTCCAAACGGCGACGGGCTTGGGGTCGGTGAAAGCTGTGCTGTTGATGTAAGAGTGGAAGCACTTACCGTCGGGGGGGTTCTGCTTGAGGCGCTGGCGATCCTGTACAGGCAGTGAGGGTCAGCACCAGTCCAGTCAGCATCACGATGCGGGAATTGCGCCTGATGTTCATCTCTATCACTCCTGTGAGTGCCCGAAATTCGGCACCTTCTCTTTCTTGGGTTCACTCGGCTTCCAGCAACAAGGGAGGCTGTATCACAATGACATACCCTTTCCGCTTGCCTCGTGGGCGCGATCCATAGGGAGCAGCCTGAATGATCACAAACCATTCGACCGAGTCTTTCGACCAGAGTTCTAATTGCGGGCTTTGATAAGGATGATCATAGAGGCGAGGATTGCCAACCCGCAGCAGATGTTTGTCATTCGGCTGCCACTCCACGGAATATTTTGCCAGGGGATGTTCTCCATATTCCAGGGCCAGCGTGTCCTGAAAGATGTTGATCAGCGCCTTTTTGCCAGCCAACCCACGTTCACCATAGAGCAAGAAATCCCGAAAGCGGGCGTAACCCGCTTTGGAAAGCCGCCTCGTCTCGCAAATGGCAGAAAAGGCGCGATACATGTAGTCTGGTTCATAGTGCTTCCCAGTGACCCAACCAAGTACTTCCGCTGGCGAATGACGGCCATCTTCTCGTTTTTCGTGCGCCAGGTGCTTTTGAAAGTTGTAATCCAAGACCCACTTCTTATGTGCGGCAACAAGGTCTTCCCAGCTCTTCGCTGTTTCGAAATACCAGTCTCCCATACGTCTCTGCACATTAAATGCCGTTTCTAGATAATTTTGCCAGCTTTGCCGCTTCTCAATCTCAAGTTTTTCTATGCCCAAAGCACGATAAATGTGCATAGCTCGGTGATCTCGAAAAACACCGCCATGATCGCTCACAAGTCCCTCTGGACATCCATGCTTGCGGATCGCCGCATACAGCACCGCAATGTACTCTTCAAAGGTTTGTCGCCGGGTCACGGCGGAAGCCAGGATCGCCCGTGAATAGTTTTCCAAAATACTAATACAGTAAATCATGCCTCCACCTAGCTGATGCATGTCAAGGTACCTGATATCCACAGACCAATACTGATGACGATACGCTGCTTTAAAGGGCATCTCTTTCTTTGGACGACCACCCTTCCGAGGCATTTGGAGATGATACAGGGCTCGATTCAGCGCGAGCATGCGACCACAAGTGCGAGGGGAAAGCTTGATCCCCAGTTGTTCCAGCGCTGCGCTCACCCGGTATTCCCCAAGCTCAGGATTGATCTGCATTTGCTTCACTTCCTGCATGGCCTTGAGCGTGGTTTTTGTGGCGGGCTGGTGAGGCCGACTCGACTTATCAGGAAGGCCAGCGAACTGCTCTTCGATCCACCGTTTGAGGGTCGTATGGACCGTTCGTCGCGACGTACCCAAATAGCCAGCGATGGAGGTGGGTGTCCAGCCCTCGGCATGGAGCTTGAGGACCGCTAGCCGCCGTTCACGTGGATCGGAAATCTGTGACCAGAGCGGGAAGCGGCGGGTAGTGCGGGATGGTTTAGGGCCATTAGCAAGGGTCAACTTAATGGTTTGCGCGGAGGGTCTTCGACCAAATTGGACATAGATAATTCGTGCAATCTCATCGACATGATGCTCTGGATACTCCGCATGCAGGTCAACAATGGCCTGACGCATGGGAGGAGGAAGGGTCCGTTTATCGAGCTTAGGGACTGGCGGTGGTGGCTCTGGTGGCAGCAGGCTTGCCATTCCGGCCTGGTCAAACAGGTTGGCCTGGTAGTAAATCGTACTGCGTGGCTCTCCCGTTTCAGCCGCCCGCTCTTTCACATCGATGCCCCATAAAATCACGGGTCTGATCAGCTCGTACTTGATTTGAGCAGAATCTTTGAGGAGTGGACGAATCCGTGCCCACTCATGCGTCGGAGCCTTTCGCTCGTATCTGCGTTTGGGCATAGCTCTCCTTTCAGGGCAGCTGGGGCGTGAAAGCTATCGCATAATCCTGACAAGGTTTTGGAGGTTTTTAGTCCAATGGATAGGAAAGGTATATGTGAAGTAGGTCGTGGCGAGGTTTCCACGCCAACCGTTAAGAACGTTCCAGCCACCAGCAAGGTGAGTGCAAGAATCTGCTGCCGGATCTCAATTCGCTTCTCGATCTCGTTGCGCAAGGAGGTGTATTGCTCAATCAACAACAGCGTTCCGATACTCTGCGCTTCCAACCCTTCCTTCAGAGCGGTTTGAAAATGATGTACCTCAGATGCTCCTGGTACTCTTCTTCCCTGGCGTTCCACCCCGGTGATATTTTGCTTGAGATCAGTCTCGTCGTCCATTTTTCCCTCCTCATTGCAACGCTCGCACTCCACCGCATGATCTCCCATTATGGAATGACAATTTTACAGAGATGAGAGATGATGGCTACTTGCCCCATATGCACTGTTCCAAACAGTGCCACCAGGGCCGAACTCATCCTCTCCTCAACTACCAGTGTCACTTTCTCCAGTGCGCCTGAAATGGATAAAGAGGACTTCCCCAGGCAATGGGCGCGGAGGTGGATGGTGCAATAGTACTGTCCTTCTGGTGAGCGGGGCGAGAAGTGGATGGTTACCTCATCTACCACGACTTCGTCGAAATGCTCAAGCAGTAACTGGCCTACAAGCTCTTCTATCAGAAATTCCGTGGTTTCTACTTCGCTTGGGAGCACTTCAAAATGAGTGTCTGCACATTCAGCATCTATGTGTACCTGGAACATAGCTCGCTCCTCCTCTTGGATAGCTCTACATGACGCGTAGCTGCTTTTACTAGTCCGTAGCTTCA
>WNGN01003987.1_pt1 | contig 10350 bp, 13 predicted proteins | sample 5400561 | NCBI WGS metagenome assembly WNGN01 (sample SAMN13153379, study PRJNA577476) | soil metagenome | isolation source: 115 cm soil or saprolite under Garry oak tree replicate 2 | place: USA:California | collected 2016-06-15 | reverse complement strand
GAGCTCATGGCGAAGGCGGCCGCGGAATGCGAGCCGGAGGCGATGGACGCCACGGACCCGCTCTTCATCCTGTACACGTCCGGCACGACGGGGAAGCCGAAGGGGATCCAGCATTCGACGGGAGGGTATCTGGTCGGCGTCGCGACGACGATGAAGTACGTCTTCGACCTGAAGGAGGAGGACCTGTTCTGGTGCACCGCGGACATCGGCTGGGTTACAGGCCATTCGTACATCGTGTACGGACCCCTCGCGAACGGCGCGAGCGTCTTCATGTACGAAGGGGCGCCGGACTGGCCGGAGCCCGACCGATTCTGGCGGATGGTCGCGGACTACGATATCACGATCCTATACACGGCCCCGACCGCGATCCGGGCGTTCATGCGGTGGGGCGACGAGTACCCGAAGCGGCACGACCTGTCGAGCCTCCGCCTCCTCGGCACGGTCGGCGAGCCGATCAACCCGGAGGCCTGGCGGTGGTACCAGAAGACGATCGGAGGGGGCCGCTGTCCGATCGTGGACACATGGTGGCAGACGGAGACCGGGATGATCCTGATCACGCCGCTCCCCGGCGTCACCACGACGAAGCCGGGGTCCGCGACACGGCCGTTTCCGGGGATCGACGCGGAGGTCGTCGACGAGAAGGGCCATGCAGTCCCGACGAACAAGGGCGGCTATCTCGTGATCAAGCAGCCTTGGCCGGCTATGCTCCAGACCCTGTACAAGGATCCCGAGCGGTACAAGCAGGTGTACTGGTCCCAGGTCCCAGGCAAATACTTCACCGGGGACGGAGCCCGCATGGACGAGGACAATTTCTTCTGGCTCATGGGTCGCATCGACGACGTGATCAACGTCGCGGGCCACCGGATCGGGACCATGGAGGTGGAGTCCGCCCTCGTGAGCCATGGCAAGGTCGCGGAGGCCGCGGTCGTCGGGAAGCCGCATCCGGTCAAAGGGCAATCCCTCGTCGCCTACGTCGTCCTCAAGAGAGGGGAAGCGCGGTCGGACGCCCTCAAGAAGGAGCTGCAGAAACACGTACGAGAGGCCATCGGAGCCATCGCGGTCCCGGACGACGTCTATGTCACGGAGAAGCTCCCGAAAACGCGGAGCGGGAAGATCATGCGACGTGTGATCCGGTCCCTGGTGTCCGGCCAAGAGATCGGCGACACCACGACCCTCGAGGACCCCGGAGCCGTCGACGAGGTCCGGAAGTGGCTGGCCGAAGTCGAGGCTCGGCCCGAGTAGGCTGGTCCGCCTCCCCGATCGCGGACCGCGCGTCTCATTGCAGACTCAGGTACAGAAAGGCCGCAAAGGCCGCGGTCCGGAAGCCGTGCGCCACGAGCACGAACGGCCCGAGTTCGCCAAGGGCGTGGCCGAAAGCACCGAACAGGATGGGCGACGTCAGGACGCCCTCGAAGAGGAAGGCCGCCAGGACGAAGATCAGGCCGAGGGCGGAACTTGCCCCGGTGTCGGAATAGGTCTTCGCGTAGACGACGAATAGGGCGGAGAGCAAGGCTAGCCCGACCGTCGACACGATCACATCGATGTCTTCGAGCGTCTCGAACGGATCGATGCGGGGGCCGGGTCCGGGCCGGCCGGGACGCGGGACGAGGGCGAGGACGACTCCGATCGCGAGTCCGATCGCGAGCACGACTGCGGTCCACAACGCCGGGCTCATTCCCCATTTCCGATCACTTGGCTGCACGCCGATCACCTCTGGTTTTCATGTCCTTCACGATGTTCTCGAAGACCGTCCAATGGCTTTCCATGGAGGGAGAGAGGAAGTACACTTGTCCGTACCGCTCTCCCGCGGTCGTGACGAGGCCGTTCTTCCCGAGGACGCGAAGATGGTGCCGGACCGTCTTGTAATCCAGGACCAAGGCCCCCGCGAGCTGCTGGGCGTTCCGCGGTTCCTGGCGGATCGCGAGAAGGACCCGGGCCCGGGTGGCCGCCCCGATGCTGCTCCGAAACAGCCACCACAGGACTCGTTCGAGGCTGTCCACCGCGACCGTCGCGGGCAAGACCGCTGCGATAGTTGTACCTTGCCGACGACCCCGGAAAAAGGGGACAGGGAATGGGGCGTCCTGTCCCGGTAGGGAGGAGGCCATGGATCTTGGGCTCAACCTCCGGTCGTGGATGCGCTCGCCGCGGCGGTCGTGTTCGTGCGGTCACAGGTGTGTCCGGCGGTGGAATTCCCCGCGCCCGTGACCGATCCCGTGGCCGACGCATTCGTCGAAGCGACCGATCCGGACGCGGTCACCGCGTTCACCGCGAACGCGCCCGCCACGAGGACCGCCAGGACGGCGATCAAGGCGACGGCGACCGTTGTCTTCACTCGTGTTCACCTCCTGAGGTTTTCCTCGGGCGGTCTCAGACGGCTTGAGCCCATCCCTGTTTTCCATGATGATTCCCAGATCTCGCACAGATGGCGACCGAATTCCGGAGCGGGGTGTTACGAGGTGACCTCCGGCTACACGGGTTCCAAAAGGTATTTGACGGATGCCGGGCTTCAACATGTCATGGTCGTCATGAGGAGAATCTCGGGAGCCGGTCGAGGTCTGCTCGTCCTCGGCGCCGCGCTCTTGCTCGTGAGCCTCTTCGGGAACCTCGTGTTTCCGTCGATGATGACGTACTTCACGTGGTTCACCCTTTCGGGGAACCAACCCGCACTGCCTGCCGGCCCGTACACCGGCGTCCAGGCGACGGACCTCCTGAACACGCTCGTGTCCGGTCCGTACCTGTGGATCGCGTTCGGTTCGCTCCTGGTGTGCGTGGCCGCCGCGATCGCGATTGGCGGGATCGGCGAGAGGACCCGACACTTCGGCACCTTCGGGGTCCTCGTCCTCCTGCTCTACGCCGGGCTGCTGTACGTCGCCGCGTACCAATACAACCAGCAGGCACCGGGCGGCGACGCTGCGATCGCCATCGGATACGGATTCCTGACCGCGATGGCCGCCTGCGTCCTCATCGAGGCGGGCGCCCGCCTGACGAGTGCCGTGCCGGTCCGCTCCCGCGTACCCACGGTGGGCGCGGGTCGCAGGGCCTGATCACGGAACCGGGGTCGACTCGCTCCCGGTTCGGGGCTACGGGTCGACCCAGTGCGCGCGGCGCGAGGCGATGAGCCCCATGAGCGCCGCGAAGCCGAGTAGGTACGCCCAACCAAGGGCGACCTGCCAGCTGGGAATCTCGATCAGGCCGAAGTAATACTTCGCGAGTTGCGCGGCATGGGTCGTGGGAATGAGCATCGCGAAGGCCTGGGCGACCGGGTAGGCATCCAACCTGGAGAGAGGATAGTATACCGGAGGTAGGAAACCCAGGGCGATGCTGAGGACCTGCGGAATCGAGTTCGCGCGCCGCGCGTTCTTCGTCGTTGCGCCGATCGCGAACCCCACGAAGACCAGTCCGATCCATAGCAGGAGGGACGTCGCGAGCGCGACGAGGATTCCGGCGGCGAGGGCCGGGCCCGACAAGAGGAGTAGGACCAAGGCCACGAGGACGCCCGGCAGGGCCACGACGAGACCGCTCACAGAAAGTCCGACCGCGTAGGAGGCGGGAGACACTTTCGAGGCCACCAACATGTCCTGGAAGCGGAACCATTGCTTGTTGAAGTACACGCTCTGCGAGGCGAAGAGACCGGTGAATGAGAACGTCAGGACGATCGCCCCGACGAGGGATTGCATGGCCGACTTCGTGTCCGCGAACACGAAGATGAAGATCACCGGCAGGAACGAGAAGAGGCTGATCACGACGAGGAGCATCGGGTCCCGGAGGAGCGGGAGCGCGTCGAACAGTCCGATATAAAGGGCCTCACGTATTCTCGACTTCAATCGATCCCCCCACGATCTTGATGAAGGCGTCTTCCAGGCTGGCCGGTTTGAAGGTCACCTTGCGCTTCTCGCGCAGGCCGCGCTCGACGATGGCGAGGACCTCTTCGGCGGACCGAGGTTCGAGGACCTCGGGCGGGCCCGTCCCGTTCCCTGCCGCCGGCTCGACGATCACGCGCATCCCGACGCCGGTGTCTCCCTTCGCCTCCTCCACGGTTCCGAGGAACGCGGTGCGGCCCTTGTCCACGATCAGGAGATCGTCCGCGAGCATCTCGGCCTCGTCGAGGTAATGCGTGGTCAATAGGATCGTCGCGCCTTTCCGAGTCAACTCCCGCAGCATATGCCAGACGGAACGCCGGCCAAGCGGGTCGAGGCCGATGGTCGGCTCGTCGAGGAACAGGACCTCCGGGTCGGCGACCAGTGCCATCGCGATGATGAGCCGCTGGCGGAGGCCGCCCGACAAGTCCGAGGCGAGTTTGTCGCGATGTTCCCAAAGGCCCAGATCGTCCATGACCTTGCGAGTGCGTTCGCGGGCCTGCCCCCGCGACTGGCCGCGAATCATGCAGAAGTACAGGATGTGGTCGTACGGCGACAGCAGCATCTGCGGCCGGGCTTCCTGGGGGACGACCGCGATGTGAGGACGGATGGCCTTCGGGTCCTGGAGGACATCGTGTCCGAGGACGAACGCGCGACCCGCGGTCGGCTTGAGTTGGGTCGCGAGGATTCGCAGGAGGGTCGTCTTCCCCGCGCCGTTGCGGCCGAGCAAACAGAAGATCTGGCCCTTTTTAATCGAGAAGGACACGCCCTCGAGGGCCTTCGTCCCGCCGGGGTATGTTTTCCCTAGGCCTTCGACGCGGACAACCTCCATGAAGCGCGACCAATCAGACGGCGCTACTTGAGGGTTCCGCGCGCTTGCGCGCGTCAACTGCTGCCACTGAGGAAACAATCCCTTCTCCGGAGGAGATGAGGCGGAGCCGGTGTGAGTCGATGCACGATGTCATCGCGGCTCCTGCGGTACGTTCCAAAAGCTTATTCTTCCACCGGATTTCCGGCCTCCGTGGAACGGACCTCCTTCGACATCGTCGTCGTCGGTGGAGGGGCAGCGGGTCTTCGCGCCGCCATCGCGGCCGCGGAATCGGACCCGGAGTTGACGATCGCCCTCGTCTCGAAGGTCTATCCCATGCGCAGCCACACGGTGTCCGCGGAGGGCGGGACCGCGGCCGTGCTCCGCGATTACGATTCCTTCGAACTCCACGCCCTCGACACGATCAAGGGATCCGACTTCCTCGCCGACCAGGACGCGGTTGAATTCTTCGTCGCCCGGTGCCCGGAGGAAATTATCCGCCTCGAGCACTGGGGCTGCCCCTGGTCCCGCGACGAGGACGGCCGGGTGAGCCAACGGGCGTTCGGCGGCATGTCCGTGAAGCGGACCGTGTATGCCGCGGACAAGGTCGGCTTCCACATCCTCCACACCCTCTTCCAGACGTCGATGAAGTACGACCGCATCCATCGGTTCGACGAGTACTTCGTCACGAGCCTCATCGTCGACGGCGGTGCCTGTACCGGCGTGATCGCTATGAACCTACGTGGCGGCACGATGGTCGCGATCCAGGGGAAGGCCACGATCCTCGCGACCGGCGGCTGCGGTCGCGTCTACGAATTCACGACGAACGGTTTCATCAAGACGGGAGATGGGATGGCGCTCGCCTACCGGGCGGGCGTCCCGCTGAAGGACATGGAGATGGTCCAATTCCACCCGACGTGCCTCCCGGGCACCGGCATCCTGATCACGGAGGCCGCGCGCGGCGAGGGCGGCTACCTCGTCAACAAGGATGGCGAGCGCTACATGCAGCGCTACCTGCCCGGCAAGATGGAGCTCGGGCCGCGGGACATCCTCTCCCGGGCGATGATCCAGGAGATGAAAGCGGGTCGGGCGTTCGAAGGGCCCTACGGCCTGTACCTCGGGCTTGATCTGCGGCATCTCGGCGCGAAGAAGATTAACGAACGGATCCCCATGGTCCGTGAGCTTACGGAGAAATACATGGGCCTCGACCCGATCCACGAACTCATCCCGGTGCGACCCGGACAGCATTACATCATGGGGGGCGTGTCGACGAATGGGAAGGGCGAGACCACGTTGCCCGGCCTGTACGCCGTCGGGGAGACCGCCTGCGTGTCGATCAACGGCGCCAATCGACTCGGCTCGAACAGCCTGAGCGAGTGCCTGGTCTTCGGCGCCGCGTGCGGGCTCGCCGCGGCCGGCTTCGCGAAAAAGAAGGCGAGCTACCCGAGGGGGGCCGCCGCGAGGGAGGCCCTGAAGAAGGAGGAGGCCCGCGTGTTCGACGGACTCTTGGGCCGGGAGCGCGCGAAGGAGACCGTCGCGGGCCTGCGGGTCGAGATGCAACAGCTCATGGAGCGCGACGTGGGGATCTTCCGAGAGGATTCGGCCCTGGCGGACGCCTGCGGCATGCTGAGCAAGATGCGGGACCGCTTCGCCGCGGTGGGGCTTGCGGACAAGGATCGCGTCTTCAACACGGAACTGACGGCCGTCCTCGAGCTGGACTTCATGCTCGACGTTGCGTTGACGATCGCACACAGCGCGCGGAATCGCCGCGAGTCCCGGGGCGCACACAGCCGCACGGACTTTCCGCAGCGGGACGACGCGAACTACCTGAAGCACACCCTGGCGTTCCGCACGGACGGACCGCCTCGGATCGACTACATGCCCGTGACGATCACGAAGTGGCAGCCCGTGGAGAGGAAGTACTGATGGCCGAATCGGACGTCTTGTTTCGGGTGAAGAGGTACCGGCCGGAGTCCGGCGGAAGGCCCACGTTCCAGGAATACACGATCCCGTACCGGAGCGACATGGTCGTGTTGGACGGCCTGAACTACATCAAGGATCACATCGACCCGACCCTCACATTCCGCTGGTCGTGCCGCATGGGCATCTGCGGATCCTGCGGCGCGGACGTGAACGGCCAGCCACGGCTCACGTGCGGCACATACGTCCGCGACGTCCACAAGGGCGCGGTGACCGTGGAACCGCTCTCCAACTTCCCGATCCTCAAGGACCTGGTCGTGGACTTCGACGATTTCCTGAGGAAGCTCGCCTCCGTGACGCCGTACATCGTCCGGAAGGACTGGGGGGACCTGAGGAAGGAGTACGTCCAATATCCGGAGGACGTGGAGGCCTACCGGCAACAGAGCCTGTGCATCAACTGCATGTTGTGCTACGCGGCCTGTCCGGTCTTCGGGTCGAGTCCGGAGTTCGTCGGGCCCGCCGCGTCGGCGCTCGCGCTTCGATACAACCGCGACACCCGAGACGAGGGAGCCGCTGGGCGCCTCGCGCGGTTGAACACGAAGACGGGCATTTGGGAATGCACCTTCGTCGGCGAGTGCTCCGTCGTCTGCCCGAAGGACGTGGATCCGGCCGCGGCGATTCAGACCCTCAAGTTCCTGGCGACGATGCGGCACATGCGGCGGCTGCTGATGCCCGGCGCTTCGTCGCGGTGATCCGATGGCCGGCCGAGAGTATGCCTGGAAACGCCGCCCGGGCTGGTGGCTCCGGAACCGCCGCTACCTCGCGTTCCAACTGCGGGAGGCGGGCGGCGTCGTCTGCGCCCTGTATGGCCTCGTCCTCCTGAACATGCTCATCCAACTTCGAGCCGGTGAGTCCGCGTACACGGCCTTCCTGAACCTGTTACGGACGCCTCCGGTCCTCTACCTGAACGTCGTCCTCTTCGCCCTCGTGGTGTGGCACGCGCTCACCTGGTTCATGCTGATCGGGAAGGCCCAGCCGATCCAGTTCACGCGGAAACCGCTCCCCTGGAAGGTCGTCTTCGGAATCAACGTGCTCCTGTGGCTCGGAGTCTCGGGCGCCGTCGTCTACCTGATCTTCGGAGGGATCTGACATCGCCGAGGAGATCGGCTCCGCCCAGGAATCGCTCGCCTGGAATCCGGGCCGCGACACGGTCAATGCGGACGCCGAGGCGCCTGCGGAAGTGCTCCTCGAACCAATCTTCTGGAGCCTCTTCTCGCTGGGCGGCTTCATCACCGCGTTCCTGTTCCCGGTGACCCTCTTCTTGCTGTTCTTCGCCGCTCCGTTTCATCTGTGGCCCATGGATCCGGCGGCTTACTCGACGTTCGTCGGACACTGGAAAGAGCCGCTCGTCCGGTTGTTCTTCTTCGTCCTGATCGGCGGATCCCTCTTCCACGGGACGCACCGGCTGAAGTTCATGCTCGTGGATGCCGGTTTCAAAGGCCGTTCGGCGGAGGCGTTCCTCGACGTCATCTTGAACGGCGTCGCGATTTTCGGGAGCTTGGGCGCGCTTTTCTACGCGGTGCGCGGCTGGCTTTTCTAGCCCGCGTCGGTTTCTTCGCGCCCCGTTTCTTGACGGGCCGTTTCTTCCCGGTCCGCTTCGTTGGACGCGCTTTCTTCGGCGGCGCCTTCTTCGCTACGGGTTTTCTCGCGGTCGTCTTCGGCGCGGGACTGGTCTCCGAAGGCGGGACGAGCTTGTAGACGAAGTCCTTTTCCCGCACGCGGTCGCGGACTTTCATCCCGACTTCCTGGCCCTGCGCCGCGTTCGACACGACCCCATGTTCGATCTGCAGCGAGTCCACGGTCTGCTCGAGGTTCGTCGTAGGGCCCTGGATCTGCACGGTGTCTCCTACCGCGAGGGAGCCATCGGTGAGTTTGATCGCAGCGACCCCGATATGGCCGAAGAAGTGGAAGACCTCGCCGACCTTCTTCCGTTCCATCGACCGCACATGGGTCGCACGCGATAAAAACGTTCCCGGTTGGGCCGCCATCTTGCGAGGACCAAAGGCCGCCAACGAAAAGTCTTAAGTGCAAACACGAAATATGGCGGCCGCGGAAGGGGGGAATGTCCTTCTATGGTGATGCCTCTTAATGTGTTAGAAAAATCCATCAACAAGCGCGTCCAGTTGCTCCTCAAGGATAACCGGATCCTCGAAGGGAAGCTCGTCGGATATGACGACTACATGAACATGGTCCTCGAGGATACGGAAGAGACGAAGGAAGACAATGTGCGCCGCGTCGGGACCGTGGTCCTCCGGGGAAACAACGTCGTCACGATCGTCCCGAAGTGAAACGGCAAGGCCAGAAAATACATAACCGCGGCCTCTCATCGGAGAGCGGATGCAGCTCGTGATCATCGCCGGAGGCTTGGGCAAGAGGCTGCGCCCCCTCACGCTGACGCGTCCGAAGGCCTTGATCCCCCTCGTGGACCGGCCTCTCGTCCTGCACATCCTGGACTCCCTCCCGCCCTCGTGCGACGAGGCGATCATCGCCGTGAATTACCTGTTCGAACAGGTCCGCGACTTCTTCCGGGAACACGAATCCCGGATCGCGGTCCGCGTCGTCGACGAGCCGACTCCGCTCGGGACCGGCGGGGCCCTGAAGAACGTGGAGCGTTACGTCCGCGGTCCGTTCGCGGTATACAACGGCGACATCGTCGACACGATCGACTTCAACGCCCTCGTGCAGACCCATCGCAAGGCCGGCGGCCTGGGGACGATCGCAGTGGGGCCCGCGGACGATCCCTCCGACTTCGGCGCCGTCGAGATCGTGAAGGGCCGGATTACGCGGTTCGTCGAGAAACCGGCGAGGGGCGAGACCGCAAGCCATCTCGTGAATGCGGGGCGCTACGTCTTCGAGCCGGCGGTGTTCGACTTCATCGAACAAGGCCGTCCCGTCTCCATGGAGCGCGAGGTCTTCCCCCGGCTGGTCGCGCAAGGCCTCACGCCCCACCGGTTCGAGGGCTGGTGGTCGGACGCCGGGACGCTACCGAATTACCTGAACGCACAGCACCTCCTCCTCGCCGCCGGCCGTGCGAAGATTGCGCCGGAGGCGGACGTTACCGCGGGGAGCCTGCGGCCCCCGGTGTACGTGGGCGCGGGGTCCTTCGTGGAAGGTCGACTCGGCCCTGACGTGGTCCTCGGCAGGTCCTGCAAGGTCGGTCGCTCGTCCGTCGTGAACGCGACGCTCCTCGAGGGTGTGAGCGTGTCGTCGGGGCCGGGGCCGCGATCGGCGAGGGCGCCCACGTTCGGGATAGCATCTTGGAGGACGGCGTGCAGGTTCCTCCCCATGCGGAGGTCCTCGACGACCGGGTGGCGGCATGACCCGCCTCTTCGGCACGAACGGCATCCGCGGGGTCGTCGGCGAGGCGATGAACGCGGACCTCGCCGTGAGGGTCGGCCGCGCGATCGGGACGTTCTTCGAGGGAGGCCCGGTCGGACTCGCCCGGGATCCACGGCTGAGCGGGCCGATGCTCGCACGGGCCGCGGCCTCCGGCCTCATGTCCGCGGGCTGCGACGTGATCGACCTGGGCATGGTGCCCACGCCGTGCGCCCAGTACTTCGTCGCCAGGTCCGGGCATCTGAAAGGGGCGATCGTCGTCACGGCCTCGCACAATCCCCGGGAGTTCAACGGCCTCAAGGCGATCGACGCCCGCGGGATGGAGATGCGCCGCGAGGACGAGGAGTCGATCGAGGCGATCTTCTTCGA
>WNGN01003750.1_pt1 | contig 10350 bp, 6 predicted proteins | sample 5400561 | NCBI WGS metagenome assembly WNGN01 (sample SAMN13153379, study PRJNA577476) | soil metagenome | isolation source: 115 cm soil or saprolite under Garry oak tree replicate 2 | place: USA:California | collected 2016-06-15 | reverse complement strand
ACGAGCGAGACATACCAATAGGCGATAAGGGCTGAGAGGGCGCGAGGAATATACTTGGTCTGCGACGCCGAGGCGATCAGCGTATCGGTTGCAGTAAAAGAGTCGAACGACACTGTAGCGGCGCTTACTGCACCACTATTATTCGCGTATAATCCAAATTTGCCAGCGGCACTAATAGGAGTGCTATCAGTGGCAGTGTACATCCAGCCACCAGGTTCACTCCCGCCATCAGCCCACCAGTTCGCCGTAATCGTCGAGCCGACAATGCGTGCATGCAGCCAATAAAAGGTATTCGCGTTGAAAGTCGCTGATACAGCAGTGCCTATAGCTGTACCAGTGCCAGCATTAACACGCGTGACACCAAGAAGATTTCCGTTATTCTTGACGCGGTAGTACGTGGTTCCTGGACTATCACAGCGGAAAACCACACCAGGAACAATATTAGTGTCGGTCACTTTCACACGGACAAGACAATCGGTGTCGGCCTGTGTTTTCGGTCCCAGGGTCATCACGTCATTGGCATTCAGTACCCCTGTGAGTGTACCTTCGTTTGACGCAATGGCAGCAGTACTCGTGCCTGCTGTATGTGCCCATACCTGAGTATCTGAAGCCGTTCCCCAGCCTGATTGATTAGCGCGTATGAAGGTATCTTGCCCAATGGTTGCCATTTATTCCTGCGTCCATTCTACGAGCACATCATATTTCGCCCCAGCCGGGATGGCGATACCGTTAAAGTTGATGCACAGGGATTGCGCTACCCCGCGCAAGGTAATCGCTTTTGACGGCCTGATGCCATACTCGATGAGCGAGGTCATGTCGGTATTGGCACCTGCCGCCGCCGTAAGGGATTGCACGAGAATACGTCCATTCCTGACATCGATGCCCGCCCCCAGAGCAGTAGGTACAACAGTGTAGAGGAAAAGCGTTCCGGTCGTTGCTGCGTCACTACTGTCATAGGTGGCAATCACCGCCGACTGGGAAGCGCGCGTACCGCCTGTGTTATCCACAGTGCGCTTGACGAGGTGGTACTCAAGATAGCCAACCGCCGTGGCGTAGCAGCGCAACTCAAAGCGGGTGACGTTGATGATAGCGCCGCCCGCGACTCCCTGCAGCATAATCCAATCGGTCGGCGTGGCATAGGGCGTGAGACCGTACGCCGCGTAGACATAGGTCGCCTTCCAGCCTTCCCCCTGCGCAATAGCTGTGGGGGCGATGATATGGCTTTGTGCATCGGTCTTCTGCCGCCCACCTTGCAGCGCCGCCGGGTCGTTTATCCCATCGGTGATCACACTTCCAAAGGGTAGCCCATCTAACCCTCTTTGTGTTGTTCCCGTTCCCATACGCTATAATCCGATCACTAGGGGGTACATAGCCCCTGGCGGAATAATATCCTCGTGCCACGCGCCAAAAGCATGGATGTACGTCACAAAGTCAAGGTACAGATGCTTCTTTTGTGGCAGCAGTACCCCCGCCTCACTGTACTCATCATGACCCGCCACATCCCAAATGCAGGCTGTACACAGGCCTGTCTCGCGGTTCTCTAGCCGCCCGATGACCTGAGCTTGCACGATACGCTGGTTAGAGAGAATATCCATTGTGCCGCGCTTGAACTGAAAGGCCGTTTTCGGCTCGGTAATGGGCATCTTCACCTCTCCTTGTGGCGTACACAAGATAATCTCTTCGATGTGCGCGTTATCCCCTGAGCCGACGATATCTAAGCTCCAATCCACAGGTCGCGCTCCTCTTTGCAAATCAAAGGAGGTGTCCAGTTCAGACAATTCGCGCTTGCGCCCGCGCAACTTCACTTTCCAATAGGAGAGACCCTGCGCGAGATAGGCAAACGATGTCAGACCCATGATAACCCCGTTTCATGCGTTAGCATATAAATCAGACCCACGTATACTGGAAGTAGAGAACGGGCATCAAAAGGCCACCCGTCATACCTGGCCCCGTCCAGAAGGACAGCACGATATACAGAAAGCCCGCGAAGAGCGCCTGGTTAGTGACAGCCCCGGTTATCCACTGTGTGGCTGATTGCAGCGATTGCCAGGTCGCGAGCCATGCCGGTGTCACCGGTGGGGAGACCGCGCCCGCTGTACCCGTCGTCACAGCCAGCGTCCCGCCCGCGTTAGCGTTGGGCGTATCCTGCACACTCCCTGAAGCCGCCGTCCCACGTCCGTAGGCATTGGCCTTGATATATGAAGTGTTGGAAGTGTCGGCTGAACCGTTGATAAATGAACTGCCGTCCCCGCCTGCGGAAGGCGTCGGCTGCGTGCCCGGAGAAGCGGCAGGGAGCGTATTGTCCTTCGCTGCCGAGAGTATCCAGGGACTGGCAAAGGTGCCAAGGGCGTCCCAGTTGATACGCCACTGCATATAGTGAGCCGATGTCCCGTCATAGGTTGCCATTTTGAGGCCCACAGCATCGGCGGTATAGGCCCACATCTCCGCAATCACTTGAGTGACTGCCGGTCGCAAGAAAGAGGGCCAGGAAGCCGAGGGTGTTGTGGTCGTGCCCGCGCCCGACGCGCACAAGCGTAACTCGTTGTTCGCCGTGGCAAAGGGCATATCAACCCAGGTAGGGGAGGCATCGGTCACCGCTGCCCCGGCGTTCGTCTGACTCTTGAGTGTCGTGAAATCTGACATGGGTTTCTCCTTTACGGGCCGATGACGGCCTGGTTTTTGAGTTCGGCGATAATCCAGCCGCGTAACCGCGTTGGCACGCTCAGGAAATCGGCATACAGCACATCGACATTTTGCGGGAGCAGCACCCAGGCTGCGATATTGGTATGGACCTGGGTGATGATGGTGCGTAGGCGCTTGACCGGGTTGGCCTGCGTGGCGGTCGCATTGTAGGCAGCAGTCACATAGACCGCGATCTGCGCTTTGATGTTGGCGACTACCGGGTCAATGGGGCAAGCTGGTAGATACCAGATGACCGTATGGTCGGTATCATCGAGCCAGCCGTAGAGAAAGCCATCATTGGGGCAGGTGTAATTCTGTGCGATGACCTGCTCGGCTATTTCCCCCTCCGCCAGTTTGCGGTAATTCATAAGTGGCGTAGCAACCATTATGTCCCTCCTCTAAGCTGCCTGTGCGAAAATCCTTTGCCAGGAACCTATATTGGGGCCCGACGTAGTTGAAACATCGAATAAATAATTCAGCGCCCCAGTCGTATCGGCCCAAATGCTCGTCTTAATAGCAGTGATCAGCACATCGACATCAACCTGCCCGAACTCCGGTACAAAGATGGATTGCAGGTTGCCAGGAGCCAAACCTCCGCGTTCCGTTTGGTATGACCAATCGACCGAGAGGATGGCGTACTGATCGATGCGCGCCTGGGCGATGCTATCCGCCTCCGCCTTGGAGCGCCCGCCGCAGTCCTCGCTTCCCTCAATAATGCCGCTCGTGCCATCGATAGCCGCGAGCGCCGTCTGCTGTGCCGTATTCTCACGCATGGAGATGTAGGGCACGCGGGCGATATAGGTGATGCTAATAAGTTGCTGGTCGGTCGGTGGCGTGCCGCTGCTATCCTCTGAAAGTGAATTTTGCCCTGGCTGGTAGTAGAATGCCCTGCCGGTGTCCACGCCCTGCACCCCGGATGTCTGTGGATTGCCGTCCAGGGTCAAACTCGTGATGCTATCGACCGAGTATTTGAGCACCCAGGACTCGGTGGTACCGTCGCCTAGCTTGCTTTCCGTGATCGTTTGCAGATCGACCGCCCCAGTGACGTACTGGCGGTTGCGGTACATGGGTGAGGTACGCACGAGGTTTGGCGGGTTGAGAATGCCCTTGAACGTCGGATCAGCGCTATACAGCGGCCAGGCAGCCGGGCTATACGCTCTATCCTTCATGGCAAGCTTCTTATTCTTATCGATGCGCCAATTGTACTTGCTCTGCCCTGATATATCAGAGAGGCACTCGCTAATCTTCTTCTTGTAGGCATAGTCCGTCGAGGCAACGAGCGCGCCGGTCATGATATCGGGCCCGCGCACCGAGACCACAAGACCCGAGACGACCGGCTTGACCGTTGGGTCGGTGGAGGTCAGCGTGAGCTTGCTATAGACATTCTGCCCTATCGCACTCCCACCGAGGGCCTGCGCACGCAAACTGTACCAGTCGGATTCGGTGGCGCTATTCTGCCTGATACCCACCTGCCCGGCTGCGCTGAGCGAGCTATCAGTGAATTGCGCCACTTGTAGGCCATCGAAGTAGACGGTGATCGTCGTTCCGGCCATCGTCACTTTCAGGGTGTGATAGGTGCCCCGCGTGAAGGTGACCGGTAGCGTCGTCGGTGCCAGGATTTGCGTATCGGTGGCTGCGACGCGCTTCCTGACGGCGACCGTATTGGGGTTGGTGCTCGAACTATTGTCTTTATAGGTGGCGTAGTAGCAATTATCGACGCTCGTATAGCGCCATACCAGCCCGCCGACATCACTTTGATTGGTGATGAGTTCCAGGTAGACATCTGCCGCTGCCGGGAACTGGCTCGTATTCCAGAGGATAATACCGCTGGTTCCTGAAGTGACGCGCATGCGCGAGTTAGCCGTGTCTACCGAGAAAACAGGCACGACCCCGCCTGACCAGAAGGTAGCGGTGTAGTTGGCTGCCGAGTTCACATCAAAGTCATCGGCGACCATGACCCCTTGCGAGACGAGGCCCGCCACTGGGTTACCTGATGCCGCAATCCCTGTATAAGTGCTGTTGTCCGGGCTAGTGGCGACGGCAACGCCCGTTCCTGGTGGCTGCGTGGCCTGCCAGGTGACCGAAGAGGATCCAATTGTCCCGGCGTTGTCGAGTGCCAACACCGGGGAGACCCGCGTCCCTGAGGCGCTGTACTGGCCGATGATGAAGGCTGAGTAGCCGAGCAGTTTCGTGGGGAGGTTGACGGCCTGGTTGGTCATGCTGAAGCGGAACTTGAGGGATTTTCCGGCGGCATTGTAGCCACTGACCAGCTGGGGGATTTGCCCGCCGTTGGTGCACGTTTCCCACAGCGTGCCATTGTTGAGCGTGCTCTCCACCAGCATGATTGAGGAGGAAGGCGTGCTCTCCTGCCAGTTGACGCGGGAGTCACCGACGATACCGGAGAGGGAGATAGCCGGCGTGGTGCGCGAGGAGACGGAGATGAGATCCGCCTCATAGGCCACAATACCAAAGTTATCGTAGTGGCCTGAAGAACGCGCGCCTGTGTTGTTGTAGAGGCGCACGCCGACATTGCCTGCCGCTGACCACGTGGCATCCGTCGCGTTGATGTAGAGCACATCATTGAGGTAGACCTGGTGGTTACTTCCGTTCACCACGACCTTCATGCGATACCAGTTGCCGACCGTGAGTGAGAGCGCAACGGTCGCCACGCTGGTAAAAGCGCCACCGCCTGATCCCGTATTCGTGCCACGACGCAGATTGACCGAGACATCGGTGATGTCGGCGACGTAGGCGTAGGTATCATTCGTATTCTGCCAGCCCGTCGTGCGGTAGACGACGCCGTACTCCGGGTGATTGGTGCCTGAGAGCAGGTGGATATCGATCTCCATGATGAAGTTCTGCCAGGTGCCCGCAAAGTCGAAGCGCGAGCGTACATCCAGCCCGCTATCGGTACGCAGGAAGAAGTACCGTTGGGATTCCCCCTGCTGTGGGTTGCCCGCGCCCGAGACGCCGTAGAGCGTCTGACTGGCAAAGGAGAGGTCATCCCAATTGCGGTACGCGCCGGTGGTATAGAGGCCGTCGCTATACGAGGTCGCATTGGAGAGTGTGCCCGTGCCGAGCGAGGTCTGGTCATTGTCGATATCTACGAAGTCGGTTTTCGTTGCGGCAGCGGCCGAGTAGACGCTGAAACTGCAATTGGTCAGTTTGGGCGTCATCTCCGGGTTCGGTCCGCCCACGAAAACCGTCTGACGGATGAGCACGCCGCGCCCCGATGTATTCATACCGAGGATGAGGCCAGGGATAGGCGCATGATTGGCGCACTGCTGGTAGGTCGCGCCACCGTCTACGGACGCCTCGATCATGACTTGCGCGGGGTACTGCGAACTAGCCCCCGTCGTTGGTTGGGCGGCGTCAACCTCCACCCAGGAGATGACCGAGCCCTTGACGATGCCCACGCTTGAGATATCGCGCGAAGGGGCCACGCGGTTGCCGTCATGCTCGTAGACGGTAACGATCTTGGCTGCGAGATTGTAGTAGCCGCTGGAGGACGATGGCACATTGGCGGCCATCGTCGTATCGGCGCCGCTGAAAATGCTGCGCTGTGTGACATCTGAGGAGTTGGTGATCTTGATATTCTTGAAGTAGGCGGTATAATCGCCGCCCTTTTCGCCCTCGATATCCAGATAGACCGCTTTGACGACTTTGCCGACGACGGTTGGGCCGATGGTGGAGACGCGCTTATCCCACTGATCATCGGCCCAGCCTTTGAGGTCGGTCGCGGGATGCAGTTGGATGACGTACTGGTCCTGTACATCGGTCGTATAGGCAGCATCATGTAGCCAGGTACCGTCCGAGAATTGCATGGTGATGCCTGCCTTGATCTCAGGCGAACGTGAGTCTATCCACACATCGAGGTAAATCTTGTCGCCGGAAGCCAGGGTATAGGACGTGCCAGCCCAGACCTTGCGGAAGGCATAGAGGTTGTTACCGTCGAGATTAGCCCCGGCGGAACCGCTGTACTTGATGGCCTTGTAAGAAGTGAGTTGCAGCGCATTGGAAACGGCACTGACCTGGGTTAAGGTGCCTGTGCTGAAGTCGGAAGTCACCGCATCGGTGCGCGTGTAGTCCGTCCCGGCAGCCGCGAGGGTAAGTGTATTGTTGATAGCCGCCGTCCCTGAGAGCGTGCCCTGCCCAAAGGTCGTCGTATCGAAGTCATGACGCAGGGCGTAGGCGGCGGTGACACCTTCAGAGGCGAGCACCGCCTGGTGCATTTTAGCTGCGATATCGCCTGCCGTCCAGCCGTTAAACTCCTGCCCTATCCAGTAGCGCTTCTCCGCCCGCCAGCGGTTGCCGGTACAGGTCACAGAGCGTATCTTGATACCCAGGTTTCCCGGCAGCGCCACGTCACTGACCTTTTCGATAAAGCCGTCATACAAGAGGACGCCCGTCACGGTGTCGGTGACTTGCACCTCCTGGTACTGGGTGAGGGAATAGCCGATGGTATCAGGCACATCGAAGGTGCAGGTGACCGGATCGTCGATCTTCTCTTCGTAGCTAATGCTTTCGATAGCCACGGCGATAGGAGAGCCTGCGGCGGTGAGTTGGAGAGCCATACTATTACCGCCCTCCTGCGAAGTGGACGCGCACGGTCGATGAGCCTACCAGGTCACTGCCCAGGTTATCGACGAAGGCGCGGTACTCACGGTTGCCGACCTGAATGACGATAGGACGCCGGTCTCCATTTGAGGAAGCAGTAGAGCGTGTTCCACCGGCAGAAAGATTGCCCTGGATGGGTTGGGCGAGTTGGGTCGCCGCCTTGGTGACTGAGGGAACGCCAGCAGTCATGCCCTTGGTCAGCATACCCACCATGTTGGGCATCCACTTGTCGGCATCGGCGGCAGGTCCAAATGGTGGCGGCGAGTGAAAACCGAGAATGCCGGTTATTGTCGAGGCTACATTTGAAGCCGCATTACCGATCGCCCCCAGCATGGAATTGATGCCATCGATCAGTGATTGGATGAGGTTTATTCCGAACTGCACCATCTGTCCGGCCAGATTATTGAAGAAGCCGCCAATGTTGGCTCCCAGGCTATTAAGAATGCCTGAGATGCGCCCCCACACGGCATTAAATACAGCCACGACCTGATCCCAGGCCGATTGCGCTAGCCCCTTCAAACGGTCCCAAATGACCCCGAGTCCCGAAACGAAGCGATCCATCTCGTTCCTGGCCCAACTGATAAGCGGATTCACCACGCTCATCACCGCATCACGTACGCCATTCCAAGCTGAGGTGGCGAGCCCCTTCAAACGATCCCAAATCACGCCCAGGCCCGAGACAAACTTATCCCACTCGTTTCTGGCCCAGGTCACTACAGCATTCACCACGCTCATCACCGCATCACGTACGCCATTCCAGGCGTTGGTCGCCAGGCCCTTGAGGGAGGCCCATAGCCCGCCCAGGAAATTGACCACATTGTTCCAGGCATCACGTAGCCAGGTGATAACCGAGTTGACCGTATTACGGATAAAGTCAACCAGCGCCTTCCAGATGTAGTTGTGGTTATAGAGCCAGGTGAAAGCGCCCACAATCCAGTTGACGGCATTCGTCCAGGAGGTCATGAGCCAGGTGATAACGGCATTGACTGCAACCATAATAGCCGTGCGTATAGCATTAAAGGCAGCAGTAGCGGCCCCGCGCAGGGTATTCCAGATACCGACAATGAAGGCAATAGCGCTATTCCAGGCCCCCCCTATCCAGGCAATTGTAGAGTTAAAAGCAGAGACGATAGCATTTTTTACGGCGTTAAAGGCGGTGACTGCCGCAGTCACCAGGGTATGCCAGAGCGCCACAAGAAAAGCAATAGCTGAGTTCCAGGCACCTGCCACCCAGTTGGCAGCGACGACCAGGAGTTTCCAGACAGCGATGAGACCCGCAACGACAGCGATGACGACGATAATCACAGCAGCACAGGCAGCAAAGGCGATAGCCAGGGTGAGTAGGCCTGCCGCAACGATGGTGATAATAATAATGCCCAGTGCCTTCATCACGACCATCAAGGCTTCCATGATCTCTTTATGCTTGGCGACCCACTTGAAAACATCGCCCAGGATCTGCATGAACTTCAAAAACAGGCCAATCACTGTAGGCAGTGCTGCCCTGATGATATCGAACATGGCATTGAAAAAAGGGGTAGCTGCCTTGATGGCATTCTCGATCGCATTGGTATGCGTCACCCAGTCGGCAAACTTCTGGATGATGGGCACGAGTTGTCCCACGATCTGCGTGAGCACCGGTAAGAGATGTGCACCGATGGTGATGAAAACCGCTTCCAGGGCCGCATGTGCCTGAGCTATCTTGGTATTGAAATTCTGTTGCGCAGTATCCCAGCCAAGCACCGCCGTCTTACTGTGGTTCATCGCATCAGCGACGGCGCGAGCGTTGGCGGAGAAGGTTGAGAAGTGCGAGCCGGTGAGTGCCAGGTAGGCTTGCAGGGAACGCTGCCCACCGATCATATCACTGACGGCGCGGTTGAAAGGCACACTCCCCTCTGGCCCTGCTTTGAGGGCTGCCTTGTAGATCATCTCCAGCGCACCAGGCAAGCTCTTCTTCAGTTCATTACCGACCGCCACGGAAGAGAGACCCATTGACTCCATCGCGACGGTTGCCTTATGCGTCGGGACTTCCAGGCTCTGGAAGAGGAAACGCAACGAGGTAGCCGAGCGTTCAGCAGGAATGCCAGCGTTGGTCATCGTAGACATGGCGCCTGCCACGTCAGCGAAAGAGATACCGATGTTTTTTGCCAGTGGCAGGATTGGCCCCATACTCGTGCTTAACTGCTCAAGGGTGAGTTTGCCGAGTTGGGTGGCGCGAGTATAGCCGTTCATGAACTGGGTGGCGTTGTACTGCGTTGTACCGTAGTCGGTCATGGCTGTGGTTAAAGCCTTAGCCACATCAACGATCTTGGCTTGTTCAGCAACCGCGCCCATGGCGGCCACCTTGAGCGTATTTTCGGCGTCGGCCCCCCTTTGGCCCGATGAAATAATCTGGTACATAGCAGGCAGGAGATCACCGGTCAGCACACCGGTAGCGACAGAGATACCGAGGATAGACTGGCCCATCTTTTGCATATTGTCGGTGACATCACCCGCCCCGGTCACGAGGCGAGCCATGCCCTGCTGGAAGTCAGCAGCAGCGCGCACCGCCACAACGCCGATAGTCACGCCGATAGCGACGGCGGCGATACCGCCCACGAGCGCCATGACCGCTCCTAATTTGAGCAGACCCGTCCCTACATCTTGCGCGCCTATGCGCATTGAGGAGAACACGCCGCCTGCACCTGTCCCCATTGTGGCAAAGCCCGAGGTGATACTGTGCAAGCCCGAGTTCATGTCGGAGAGCGCGCCCTTGGTGAAACTCCCCAGTCCGCCAATTGCCGACTGCACCAGGCGCAGCCCGAGCGTGAGGCCAGAGATATCGGCCCCGAACTTGATCAGGATTTCTCCGATGTTCACAGGCGTTCTCTCCTTTCTCGCGTCACTCGCTGCCCATCATGGCTTTCAGCTTCTCGTTTTCCAGTTCCTCCTTGTACTCCAAATACAGCATCCAGCGCATATAGTTGGTGCCTGATTTCAGGCGGAGGTACAATTCCCCGCGTGTCGCGCATCCGAAGAGTTCCATGAGTTGCATCTCGCGGTACTCTAGCGGAT
>WNGN01008392.1_pt2 | contig 10351 bp, 10 predicted proteins | sample 5400561 | NCBI WGS metagenome assembly WNGN01 (sample SAMN13153379, study PRJNA577476) | soil metagenome | isolation source: 115 cm soil or saprolite under Garry oak tree replicate 2 | place: USA:California | collected 2016-06-15 | reverse complement strand
CTACGGCGTCTACCTCGCCGCCAACGAGGACCACACCGTCACCATCCTCTCCCAGGGCCGCAAGGTGAAGGTCAACCTGCATCCCTCCCTCAAGGCCGACGCCCTCAAGCCCGGCCAGGAGCTCATCCTCAACGAGGGCCTCAACGTCATCGAGGCCGCTGGCTACGAGATCCAGGGTGAGGTCGTCATCCTCAAGGAGCAGCTCGACGACGAGCGCGCCCTCGTCACCCTGCGCGCCGACGAAGAAAAAGTCGGCATCATCGCCGAGCCCCTGCGCACCCTGCGCCTCAAGACCGGCGACCACCTTCTCCTCGACGCCAAAAGCGGCTACCTCCTCGAAAAGCTCCCCAAGAGCGAAGTCGAAGACCTCACCCTCGAGGAAGTCCCCGACATCGGCTACGACGATATCGGCGGCCTCGGCGACCAGATCGAGGCCATCAAGGACGCCGTCGAGCTCCCGTACCTCTACGCCGACTACTACAAGGAGCACAAGCTCACCCCGCCCAAGGGCGTGCTCCTCTACGGCCCCCCCGGCTGTGGCAAGACCATGATCGCCAAGGCCGTCGCCAACAACCTCGCCGAGAAGATCTCCGAAAAACGCGGCGAGAAGATCAAGGGCTTCTTCCTCAACATCAAAGGACCGGAACTGCTGAACAAGTACGTGGGAGAAACCGAGCGCAAGATCCGCGAGATCTTCGTCAAGGCCAAGGAAAAAGCCGCCGAGGACGTCCCCGTTATTGTTTTCTTCGACGAAATGGACGCCCTCTTCCGCACCCGCGGCACCGGCATCTCCTCCGACGTCGAGACCAACCGCCAGGACCTCATCGACCCGGCCATCCTCCGCCCCGGCCGGCTCGACGTGAAGATCAAGATCGAGCGCCCCGACCGCGGCTCCGCCGCCGACATCTTCGCCAAGTACCTGACCGCCGACATCCCCTTCGCCGAGTCCGAGACCCGCGGCGGGGATGCGGCCGCCGCCATTCCCCCCATGATCGCCGCCACCGTCGAGGCCATGTACAGCCCCAGCGAGGAAAACCGCTTCCTCGAGGTCACCTACGCCAACGGCGACAAGGAGGTCCTCTACTTCAAGGACTTCTCCTCCGGCGCCATGATCGAGTCCGTCGTCCGCCGCGCCAAGAAGCTCGCGCTCAAGCGCTACATCGGCGGCGGCCAGAAGGGCATCATGGCCGACGACCTGCTCACGGCCGTTCGCGAGGAGTTCAAGGAGAACGAAGACCTCCCCAACACCACCAACCCCGACGACTGGGCCAAGATCGCCGGGAAGAAGGGCGAACGGATCGTCTACGTCAAGCCGCTCATGGGCGAGACGAAAGCGAAGCTTCGGAGCGTCGAGAAGGTCGTCAACACCGGGCAGTACCTCTAGCGAGAGCCAGGGACAACGGGATCTCCTGGCGACGTTGCTGAAGCAGCGCGCCGGGAGTCGTACCATCTGCGTGCCGAGTGTTCGAGTCACCCGGGGGGCCCTCTTCGATCAGTGCTCAGGTACTTGAGCCTGAATCGTTCAAGAGGATGGCTCGGCGGGCGTTCCCGCCAGCGGGCTCAGGCCCATGACTGTCACGGTTTGGCTCCTCGGCCTGGTGTCACGAGGTCGGCGAACCGCGTGACCAACGCCGCTTCATCGAGCGCGCCGGCGCGGGCCAGGGCGCGGACCTGCTCGGGATTCTCGAGGTCCGCCCGCGTGAGTCGGATCATGTAGGCCGCGAGCATCTGGTAGGCCTCCGACGCGACGTCGACGTGGCGCACGCGAAATCGCCCCGTCCTGGCGTCGATCACGTCTTGGAATGGGATGGGAACGAATGCTTCGCCCTGGATCGTCGCCATCGCTCCTGTGCCGCCCTCGATCAGGAATCGTGTCGTCCAGTAGCCGAGACTCCGACAATAGTGGATGTCGAACCCGCCCGGCGGGGCGCAACGAAGCTCGTAGCCGATGTCCTTGGCCACAATGCTGCAGTCGATCTTGCGCGCCCGCAGATTCGCGGAAACGCGTTCCTTGAGCAGGCGCGAAAGCTCCAGCTCCTCCAGGCGTACGTTCCCATAGGGATCGCGCTCGACGCGTCCCAGGGTGTCGGGGTCCAGTCGCTCGATCAGTCCTTCGGCAAGAAGGGCCACGCCGTGCTCCTGGCCCCGGACGCGCCGCTTGATGATCGCGCCCTCCAGGATGCCAGCGATCCGGTCGAGGGAGACCGAGCCCTCGGCAAACTCCTCACCGATGACGGTCAGCGTCGCGCCGGCGGCGCTGCCGATGCCGAGGGCCAGATGTCCGGCATGACGGCCCATGATCGTCACGAAGAACCACTTGTCGGTCGTCGCCGCATCCTTCATGAGATTTCGCACGAGGTCCTTGCCCACGTCGACCGCGGTCGTGAAGCCGAACGTCGGGATACCCGCCGGGAGCGGAAGGTCGTTGTCGATGGTCTTGGGAACGTGGGCGACCGCGAGTTTCCCGCCCGATACGCGCGCCACGGCGGCCGCGCCGGACGCGGTGTCGTCGCCGCCGATCGTCAAAAGGTATGAAGCGCCGAGGCGCTGCAGCGACTCCGCAACGCTTTGCAGCGTCTCGGCCGACCGCGATGGATTCGCGCGCGAGGTACGCAGAACTGAGCCCCCCTCGAAGTGGATTCGCGAGAGCGCGGCGATCTCGAGCTCTTCGACATGGCCGAGGTCCTTCTGCATGAGCCACCGGTAGCCGTCGTGGCAACCGAGCACGCGGAGCCCGCGGTTGCGGGCCTCGATCGTGGCCGCCGCGATCACAGCGTTGATGCCGGGCGCCGGTCCGCCGCCGACGAGGATGGCGAGAGCTTTCGCGCTCACACCGCGCTCCGCTCGAGCTCCGGCGTATACGCTCCCGATCGCGCCGCGCTGTTACAGCGGGCGCGGTGGCGGAACGCGCGCTGGGCATCTTCGGTCCGTGCAGGGTCGCCGCCCCATGTCCTGAGCGGAGCGGCCTGGAGCGCCCGAGCGTAGGAGAAGCTGAGCGGCCAGGGCCTTGGACCGGGAAGACGATTTATCGCGTTGAGGTGCGCGGTCGCCAGCTCGTCGGCTTGCCCGCCGGAGAGGAAGACGATGCCCGGCACGGCGGCGGGAACGGTGCGGCGGAGACATCGGACGGTCGCCTCCGCCACCTCCTCCACCGGCGCCGGGCGCGCGGAGGTCGTACCCGATAGCACCATGTTCGGCTTCAGCAACAATCCCTCCAGCGCCACCTTGTGCTCCCACAGCGCCTGGAACACGGTGTGGAGCGTGGCCTCGGTGACCTCGAAGCAGCGCTCGATGGAGTGCGCGCCGTCCATCAGGACCTCCGGCTCAACGATCGGGACGATCTCCGCCTCCTGGCACAACGCGGCGTAGCGGGCGAGCGCGTGCGCGTTGGTCTCCAGGCCCCGGTGCGTCGGGGTGCGGCCATCTTCGCCGATTGCGATCACCGCACGCCATTTGGCGAAGCGCGCCCCGAGCTTCTTGTATTCGGCCAGTCGCTCGCGAAGCCCGTCGAGCCCCTCTGTCACCTGCTCGCCCGGCGCCCCCGCCAGCGGTTTCGCCCCGCGGTCTACTTTGACCCCCGGGATGATCCCCTCACTTGCCAGGATTCCGACGAACAGGCGGCCGTCGTTGGCCGCCTGGTGGATGGTCTCGTCGAAGAGAATCACCCCGCTGATGAACTCGCCGATGCCCTTGGTAGTGAAGAGCATCTGCCGATAGCGCCGACGCTCCTCCTCGCTGTTGGAGATCCCGAGCGCCTCGAAGCGCCTCCCGATCGTCGCGTGACTTTCGTCGGCCGCGAGGATCCCTTTGCCGGGCGCTACCAACGCGAGAGCTGTGTCTTTCAGGGTCGTGGCAGACATCGGCGCCTCCCTCCGGTCTTTCTGTGGACCAGGTACTTCCAGGATACCGAGCCATGCGAGCGAGGGCTGCCCTGCCGGCTCTTGTAGGCTACGCTCTAATCCGGGGGCTGACCTCGACGCTGCTCTTCGGCGCAGTGAATGGGCGCGACTCGCGGGAGTTGGTTGAGTGTGACGCAGCGCGATCGGGCGCGGGTCTCTTGGCACCAGAACACCGAGACGCGCTATCCACACGGTCCGACCTCTCCGGACCCCGAGCGCGTCGAGCCTCTCGGCTTCCCACCGCCGTGGCCAACCCGTCCCTGGATCTACGCGAACGTGATCGCGTCGCGGAACGGAATCCTCACGTGGAAGAGGACCGGAGTGCATGACGATCCCGTCCGCGCGATCGCCGGCGGCGATTTCACCCGATCGGGTCGACTCGCCGATCTACAGCTCATGCGCTATCTCCGTGCCTGCGCGGATGCCGTCTCCTTTGGCGCTCAAACGCTCCGGGATCATCCCGATCTCATCGGAACGCCCGACATTGAAGGCGGGCTCGGAGACGCGCTGTATCAGCTCCGGGCGCGACACGGGCAAGGCCGGTTCCCACTGCAGGTGATTTACTCCGAGTCCGGTCGACTGGACCTCGACGTGCCGATGTTCAACACCCCTCATCTCAGTGTGATCATCATCACGACCGGCGCTGGAGCGCGCCTTCTTCGCGCGCGGGGCAGTAACGAAAAGGGCCTCACGATATTTGTCGCTGCCGAGGAGAGCATCGACCCGGCCGGACTCAGCAGCTCACACGAGCGTCTCTTCGGCGAACTCGGGGTGCGTTACCTGGACAGCGAGGGCGGAGCGATCGTGCTGGAGTCTCTTCACCAGGCTCACCTCCTGGACGAGGTCTTCGTCACGGTCACGGACGTCCATGTCGAGCCTACCGAGCATTCGGAAATCAAGCGCGTCTTCGACTTCGAAGCCGAGGGCGCGCGCTTGATCGCCGAGGGCCGAACGGCCTCGGATTCCGGATACATCTTCCGCCGGTGGCGGTTCAACCAGCGCTGAGCGCTTCGGATCGAACACGGTGCTCATCGGCGCTATCGTTCCTGGAGCACTTACCGGCTACGAGGTCTTGACGAGCTCCATCAGCCGGCCGAGCGTGGCGAGCCGCGCGTCGAGCGTTGCGCCGGCCGGCTCCACGCGCAGTGTGGTGAGGCCGCTGGCGCTGTAGACGCGCAGCCGCTCGCGCACCATGGCCTGGGTGCCGAGCAGGTTCGCCTTCAGCGCCATCTCGTCGGGCACGCGGGCGGTCGCCTCGTCACGCTTGCCGTCCAGCCAAAGGCGCTGGACCTCGGTGGCGGCGTCGGCGTAGCCGGCGCGCTTGAAGGCGTCGTTGTAGAAGTTGTGCTGGCGCGAGCCCATGGCGCCGAGGGTGAAGGCCAGGCCGGGCTTGCGCGCGGCCACCAGCCGCTCGACGTCGTCACCGAACGCGACGGCGCCGCCGGCCTGCAGGTCGAGCTGGCCCAGCGTGCGTCCCGCGCGCTTGGCGCCGGCCTCGAGGTGGTCGAAGAAGATGCGCGCGTGGTCGGGCATGAACGACGTGCCCAGCCACCCGTCGGCGATCTCGCCGGTCAGCTCGAGCCCGCGCGGCGAGAGCGTCGCGAGATACACCGGTATGTCCGGACGCGGCTTGGCCGAAGACCGGAGCGCCTTGCCCTCGCCGCCGGGCAGCGGCAGCTCGTACACCTGTCCCTTGAACTCCACGCGCTCGCCGCGCGTGGCCCGGCGCACGATGTCCACGATCTCGCGCATCCGCGTGAGCGGCCGGTCGAAGCGCAGGCCGTGCCAGCCCTCGATCACCTGCGGTCCACTCACGCCCATGCCGAGCACGAAGCGCCCGGCTGACATCGAGGACAGGCTCAGCGCCGTCATGGCGACGAGCGCCGGCGTCCGCGTGCCGGCCTGCATGATCCCCGAGCCGAGTCTGATGCGGGACGTGCGCGCGGCCATGAACGCGAGCGGAGTGGCCGCATCCATGCCCCACGACTCGTGCGACCACGCGAAGTCGACGCCGAGGCGCTCGGCCTCGGTCACGTACGTCGCCGCTTGCTCCCAGTCCTCGTTGCCCTCCAGGCGCAGGCCGATGGCGACACGCATCAGAACGCTCCGACCACCTTGGCCAGCTGTCCGGCGTGATCGAGATCGTGCAGCCGAATGAACAGCAGCGTCTCGCGCCAGTTCAGCGCTCCGAAGAATGGATGCGGGATCGTTACCTGTAGATTTGCCATCGGATCCGCGCTCCGCACCCGCTGGAACAGCACGGCGCGGTCGCGCTCGAGCAGCGACCACCAGTCGGCGAGCGGACGCGGTCGGGTGTCGCGGGCCGCGACGTCCTGCGGCTCGCCCGGCGGCCGGCCGTCGAGAATGCGCACGATGGCGCCGCCGAAGCGCCGGTCGGCCTCGACGACGTGCGCCATCACCTCGTTGGCGCTCCACTCGCCCGGCGCCGGCGGGTCGGTGAAGCGAGCCGCGGGCACCGCGGTGGCGGCTTCGCGCAGCCTGGCCATGGCTTCCTCGACCTTGCCGATGAGCTGCTCCGGCGAGAGCTTGGCGCCCTGCGCCGTCAGGTAGCCGCGGATGCGCAGCGCCTCCTCGCTCGTCATGGCGGGGACTCTACTCGAAAGTGTGGTCCTTCAGATAGTAGAAGCTGCAGTGGGCTTTCGGCCCCTTCGGCTTGGGCACGCCCGCCGGAATGATGAAGTCGCGACCATGGGCGCCGTAGAGCCCGGAGGCGCGTCGATGCCCTTTTCGCCCGCCGGTATCTCGCTGCGCAGGACGGGATAGTCGTCGACCGTGAGGTCGGGCGAATAGGTGACATCGCCGGGCGTGGAGGGCGCGTCGTCCCCGACGTGAACCGCCGAAGCCGCATAGGAACCGTAGAACTTGTCGATTCCTCGGCCCGTCAGGGCCACGATCTTTCGCTCCTCCTGAGCGGCATTCTGCGCGCTGTGAGCGTGGAAGGGCTCACATCCCCGGGTTTGCTCGCTCGACAGGACCCGATGAGGCGTGGCGCGCGGGATGCCGATCAAGGCCTGCGTGTGATGGCCGGAGACGAGGACCGCCGCGATACGCGCCTGCGTCGTATACTCGATCTTCCACACGACCGGATCGTAGGCACTCAGAACGAGAATGACCGGACGCGGCAGCCGACCGACGACCACGGCGACCTCGGTCGTCGTGTGGCCGCTCTCTCCGAGCTGAAGGTCCAGCTCCTTCTGTCCTTTGTATAGCCCCACCAGATGAACTTCGGCGTCGTCGGGCAGTCCGGCCAGGCCGCACGATCGCCATTGCTCGATGCGAAGAATGACGGGCGTGACGAGCGCGGACAGCTCGGAAGGTCCCTTGAGCTTCAGGCCCTGCAGGACTGGAATGCTGGCGTCGGCGGCGACGCCCATGTCGCCGAGAATTCCCGCAGCGATGTGCTTGACCCGCTGATCCGATGCGCCTTCGAGCACTTCGACCAGCGCCGGGACCGCGTCGCGCCCGAACCTCTTCAGAGCCTGCTGGGCTTCCGAGACCGTCCTGGCATCGCTGCTCCCGAGCTCACCAGCCCGGGTCCGCGCTTCCGGGGTGTGCGGCCCCTGCTTCAAGCCGCGGGAATCCCGGACGGGTGGCGGGCTCCCGGCCCGGGGCCTCTCGTTCGAGCCGTCACCGCATGCGCCGAACGTCAGCGATACGCAAAGGCCCGCAAACAGGCTGACAGCGAGACCGTGGGCTCCGGACATCGCGCTCCTCACTCCCGTCGACGTGTGGCTCCCGGCGCAAGACCCGTAATGACATTATGGCGACGCCCACGAACCAGACCTCAGGCTTTTGATCTGGCCGCCGGCAGGCGGCCTCCATCTAGAATAGATTTCATGCGTCGTGACGTGTCTCGTGTGGCATGTCTCGCCCTGGCCGTCGGCGCGATCGTCACGCTCGGGTGCGGGCGCAACTCGCGCTGGCCCCGAACGCCGGGCTGGCGGCGACCGGCTCCCGCAGCGGGCAGATCCTGGTGTGGCGCACCACGTCGGCCGAGGGGTCGCCGGCGTCCCTGGGCGACTATCGGCAGTCGATCGCCGACCTCGCGTTCTCGCCCGACGGCCGCATGCTCGCCTCGCTCGGGCGCGCTCGTGAGAGCGCGGTGCGGCTCTGGCGGTTCGACGATCGCGCCGGGTCGGGCGAGTGGGGCGAGGCGGCGTCGTTGCCGGTGGGCCGCTGTCTCGCGCTTCGCTTCGACGGCACGGGGGCGCGCCTCGCCGTGCTGTGCGAGACCGAGGTGCTCGTCGTCGACGTCGCCTCGCAGCAGGTCATGGCACGCCTGGCCAACCCGCACAAGGAAGTGTTGACGGCCTTCGACCTGTCCGCGGACGGGCAGCGGCTGGTGACCGCGGGCCACGACGGCGAGGTCACCGTGCGGGATGCGGTGACGGAGGCGCCGGTGCGCAGCTTCAACGTGCGGCGATCGCGCCGGCCATATCCGCCGCCCCGCGGCATGGAGCCGCCGGAGGTCTGGGGAGTGGTCGTCGCGCTCTCCGGCGACGGCTCGCGCGTCGCGGCCGTCACGATCGAGGGCACGGTCTACGTGTGGGACGTCGGGACCGGCAAGCAGCTGTTCGACCACGCGGACGGCGAGGCGGGCGGCCCGCCGCCGGGCTCGCTGCGATTCGGGCGCGACGGCGCGCTGCTCCTGACGATGGGCGACCGCTTCGGCATGCGACACATCGACGTGTCGGGCGGGGCGTCGCGCGTCGTGGTCTCGGCGCCAAAGGCCTACGCGACCGTGGCCATCACCGACGACGGGACGGCCTTCGCGGCGATCACCTCGTCGATGGACGGTCGAAGGCTGAGCTACGCGGTCGAGGTCTGGCAGCTCATGACGGCCACCAGCGTCGCCCGGAACTGAACGACGCTCCGGACGGCCGCCGCCTCAGTGCGGCCGCGCCTGATACTCCAGGCGCCACACCTCGATGGCATAAGGACCGAAGCCTTCTGCGCTTCCCGGCCTCAGGAATGCCACCGTGCTCGCGGGTACCGCGAGCACGACCGCCTTGTAGAAAGGGCCATCGCCCTGCAGAACGGGGAAGGTCTTGCCGCTCGGAACGTGGAGCAGGCGCAGCCCGCGGTCGTGGGTGTCCGGCGCGAACAGCCAGTCGCCGTCCTCCGTGAACGCCAGCGAGTAGCGCAGCTCGGCATGCATGCCGTGGCCCGGCGCCTGGGCCACGTTGCCGAAGGTGCCCTCCTCGCGGCCCTTCGCGATGTCCGCCACGTGCACCCGGCCCATGATGCTGTTCGCCGCCGCGCGCGTGCCGCGGCGGTTCAGCGCGAGCGAGACGGGCGACATCGCCTCGAGCCCGCCCGACAGCGTGGTCGAGGTTCGCAGGGTGAGCGCCGGCCAGCTCCAGGCCTTGAGCGATCCTTGCCCGGAGATCGTCGCGAGCGTCAGCCCGTCGCCGGAAAACGCGATCGCGAAGATCCCGTCGCCCGCGTGCGCGTTCGGCAGCGTGCGGCCGGCCTTGCCGCCGCTCAGATCCACCACATGGATGGTCCCGCCCCCGGCGATTGCGAGCATGCGCTCGTCGGGGTGGAAGGCGACCCCCCGGCACTGGCCGATGTCGAGCACCGCCACCGACCGTCCGGTCGCCGCGTCCCACACCTCGGTTGTCTGGGCCTCGTGCCCGGTCGTGACGATCAGGGATCCAGGGTAATGACGGCCGAGCCATCGGTGCGATCGAGCGCGCAATTCGAGCCCGGGGCGGACGCGGGACGCTGCTGTGGCCGCGCTCGCGTCGGACCGCCGAGCAGTCGGTCGACGCCGGCGCGGCGCAGGATCTTGCACGGGTCGAGCGCGGCCGGGGTCGGCGCGGCGATCGCCGGTACGAGCGTGAGCACGACCAGCTTGCGCCGGGGTCCGAAGTCCTCGGGGCGCTGATCGATCCCGTCGTAGAAGGCCACGTCCAGCTCGTCGCCGCGGCGCGCCCAGATCATCCAGAGCGGCCGCTGGCCGCCCGTCGGGCTGAGGGGAGTCATGTGGAACGCCGGCGGATTGGCGGTCGCGTCGAAGGACAGCGCCGAGCGCAGCCGCTCGCCGCGCGCGGTCTGCACGACGAGCTCGGTTCCCCGGAACGTCCACGTGGCGTTCAGCACCTTGCCGTCCGTCCGGGGCTCGCCGTTCATCGTCGCGCGCGCGACGGCCCAGGCGCCCTCGAGCTCGGCTATGCCGGCGCCGGCCGGACGGGCGAGGCTCGCGACGGTGAGCGCCATCAGCATCAGCGCGGCGGCGACGTGCCGTCTGAAGGCGATCATTCTGCGCCCGCGCCTACTTCGCCGCGCGGGCCCGGTAGTCGGCGATGGCCTTCTTGAGGTCCGCGTATTCCTCGCAGGGGATGAGACAGATCCGCTGCAGCGCGGCCAGATGCTCCTCGGCCTTGGCCGGGTTGTTGGCCATCAGGTACGCCTCGCCGATGTACTCG
>WNGN01004100.1_pt1 | contig 10353 bp, 13 predicted proteins | sample 5400561 | NCBI WGS metagenome assembly WNGN01 (sample SAMN13153379, study PRJNA577476) | soil metagenome | isolation source: 115 cm soil or saprolite under Garry oak tree replicate 2 | place: USA:California | collected 2016-06-15 | reverse complement strand
GTCGAATCGAGTAGACCGCCCGGCGTATTAAGTTGAATCACGAGACACTGCGCATTTTGCGCCCGGGCTTCTTCGATACTGCGGGAAATGTAAGTTGCCGTCGCTGGGCCAATCGCTCCGTCAATCTTGATAAGAGAAACTTTCTCCGCGGCGAAAGCTGAAGGCGCTGTTGCGCAAGCCACCCAGAGAACCAGGCCTGTCAACGCAGTCTTCATTCGCTTCTCCCGAATCGCTGCGCGGCCCTCCGCAAGTTCAGACTCCTTTCAGTGGCTGAAGCTTGATTGCTAGATCTTCCACCTGTGGCTTCACGATCTTCTCGTAGTCGCGGTAGCTCATTTTGATCGCATCAGTGTGCGTGCCTGCTTCGAAGACGATGTAGTCCTGCTCCGCCAGATGCTTATCCACATATGTTGGCAGACCATAGAGATTGCCAAACGGCGGCATCGCTCCAATCGCGCAGTCGGGGAACAGCGATTTAAATTCTGGTTCCTTCCCGAGCGATGCAGTCTTGCCGATCACTTTCCCGACTTTTTCCAAGTCGATTTGGCAGTCTGCTGGGAGCACCGTCATCAAATGTTGCTCTCCGGATTTTAGGATGACCACCTTGGCATGGTGCCGGCCTTTCACATGCTCGGCCTGGGCGAGCCTCTGTGCGGTCACCGCCTCCGGATGATGCAAAATTTCGTAGCGCACTTTGTTCTCATTCAAACAATCGATGAGTTGCTTCGGAATTTTCATGGTCGCCTCCGAAGCAAACTATCACTTTCCCAGCCGATCTCTACTTCCGAGAGACCCCCCGGATCGTTTGGATTGCAAAAAAGAACACCACCGACGAGGCGGCCTCGTGCGAAAGACTGTTAGATATGGCTACATGCGAAGTTTGCGAGAATGAATATGACAAGGCGTTTGAAGTGATCGTTGCCGGCAAGCGTCATACCTTCGATAGCTTCGAATGCGCGATCCACGCGCTGGCGCCAGTTTGCCCCCACTGCAACTGCCGGATAGTTGGTCATGGCGTCGAAGCGGACGGGCAAATTTTTTGCTGCGTCCATTGCGCGCGCACGGCGGGCAAAACGCAGTTGAAAGATCGCGCCTAACGACCCGTCAAATCAAGGTAGAGGCGATTGAACTTCAATCGCCCTTTAGCCGCCGACGGACAGCGGTTACATCGGTCGACCTACTTCTGATGCCAAGGGAGTGTCACGTTTTTGATCCGTGGCTTGCAGGCGTCATTGACCAACATGAACGTCAAAGTGTTTTCGTTCGGCCGGCTGAACTTGTAAACGCCAGGGCCGCTACACTGTTTCGGGATCCGCCCTGATCGGCGAGTCTCTTGAAGCGTGACAGTATCGCCTGCGACCGTATAGGTACCCCAAATCTGGGCCTTTGGCTTAGTAGCCACGACGTGAAATGTACCGTCGGCATTGATTGTCCAGACAGTGCCGAGCGAATTAGTCCACGTACCGGTAAGCGCAGCCGGTCCGGAGCGGGGAGTGGTTACGCAGGCACTCAGTAACACGAGCAAAAGGCTCGCGAAAACAATTCGGAAAAAGGACTGTATTTTCATGTGGGCATCTTGCCTCGTGGCAGCTCAACCCGTCAAGCTTAGACCGCAGCGAAAGGCCAATATTTGTCGATTGCAAGTTTTGGGCGGCACCGCTGCTCGCTATCAAGATTTGCAGCGAAGAGATCAGTTGCAAAGGGTTTCGCCTTTGAAGTAGAACACAAATACACCCTGATATTCGTGTGCGACCTGCGATAAATAAACTCTCTGTCAGTGCAATTCTTTTCGGAATCTTGGCGGGGATCATTGGCATTGGGGGCGGACTATTTCTCGGCTTTGCTCTGGGCGCAGCTCTCGCGGCCGCATTTCATGTCTCTAGTTTTGAAGGTGAGGCCGGTTATTTTGCCGCTGCGATTGCGCTGATTGTTACCGCTATCACTACGCCAAGCTCGATTCTTCTCACGCTTTACTGGCGCGGGATAAGAGGCCTTCGGCTACTCGTAGGGTTGGTCACGGTTTGTTTGTCAATCGTTGTCATCACAGCGTCGGGGTTCGGACTTTGGTATGCCGCTCAACCGCATGTTCTCAAGCTCAACGGTCCGACGCCGCTGCTCGAATTTGAAGTGAAACCGCCGGCTGGCCAATCCGTCCAGAGTCTGGCGGACGTTCAACCAGAGCTGGATACCGACCGCAACGCGATGCCGGGCTACTGGCACACAGATTCAACCGAAAGCGCGAATGTGCGCGCCGGCTACGTCGAAGTTTACTACCGTACGTCGCAGCGCCTGTTCGTTCTAAAATTTCCCGGAAGCGAAGACCGGATTTTCCGGCTGCACTTGCCGGCGAATCCAATGAAGGCGAAATACCGCGCCTGGTCTGATTGGCAAAAGCCGGACTTCGTGGCGAAAGCCGGCGAGCAACCTTCGCGGCCCTCCAGCGGAAGCGACTATCAGATTCGCTACAAGTTGGACTACCAGGACCGGTAAACGCAGCGGGCGGTTTACGTTCAAGGCCCTGCAGGTAGGTTGAAGCATGTCGATCTCGGAGGAACAAGTGAAAAACACTTTGAAGTCGGTGAAATATCCCGGCTTCACGCGCGACATCGTTTCGTTCGGTTTGATCAAGTCGATCCAGATAGACGATGGCGAAGTCAAAGTGCAGGTCGCATTGAGCACTAATGATCCGACTGTTCCGGCAGCGATTAAAAATGATGCCGAAAGAGCATTGCGCACAATGGAGGGGGTGCGCAGCGCGAAGGTGCTGATCGACATCCACGCACCGCCCGGGGGCGCAGGCGCCGGCATGGGCATGACGCGGATTCCGGGAATCAGGCACGTCATTGCGGTGGCAAGCGGCAAAGGCGGTGTGGGCAAATCGACTATCGCGGCGAATCTGGCGGTCGCGCTGGAGCAAACGGGCGCGCGCGTCGGACTGTGCGATTGCGACATCTATGGCCCGAGTATTTCGCTCATGTTTGGTACGCGAGAGCGGCCAATGGCTACGGAAGAAAACAAGATCGTTCCGATCGAGCAATATGGATTGCGTTTGATGTCGATGGGATTTTTGCTCGACGACACTTCTCCGGCGATTTTACGCGGGCCGATGGTCACGCGCTACACGCAACAATTTCTGCGGCAGGTCGAATGGGGTGAGCTGGATTATCTGGTGCTCGATCTTCCACCCGGCACCGGGGACATCCAGCTTACGATTGTCCAGACGGTGGCGCTTTCCGGAGCGATCGTGGTGACCACGCCTCAGGAAGTTGCGCTCATTGATGCGCGCAAAGCCGCCACGATGTTCGACAAGGTAAACGTGCCGGTGCTCGGTCTGGTGGAGAACATGAGTTACTTCGTCTCTCCATCCGACGGAAAACGCTACGATATTTTTGGAAGTGGCGGCGGCGAACGCGAAGCGAAACGGCTGCGCGTTCCGCTGCTCGGCCAGGTTCCGATCGATATTGCCACCCGGGAAGCAGGCGATCGTGGGATTCCAATCGTGGGCGAAGATCGACGGTCACCTGTAGCAGCCGAATTCAAAAGGATCGCTGAAAACATTCGTAAGATTCTGCCGTAGTGATGCATCCGCACCGGCTAGCGCAAATGAGGTTTAAATAAATTGCGCGGTTGCGTCGTCGAATTCTGGTATTCGATTTTGTTGACTAGCTGCCAATTTTATGAAAGAAAATCGTGAGATGCCGTCTTCAGAGGAGGATCAATCTCAATTCGTTAAGGATTCGGCTCTCTACAAGGAGTTCCTAGCGGAGCGCGCGGAGATTTTGAAGCACAAGTGGATTGAAAGCGAAAAAGCCGGCAAAGATATCGGCTTTGAGAGAGCGTTGCTTGATTGGATCGTGAGACATCGCTCCAACTGGCGAGAGCGACGAAGGAAGGAGGCGCGCACCGAAAAGTCCGCCTCCTAATTTTTGTTCCTTTAACGCGATCCCGCGAGGTCGCCAAGGAAAAGCATGAAGCAGACAAAACAGAATTCAGCCGCCGCCCTCCCAATCATGGATGCGGAGGCAATTCGTCGGGCGCTGCGGCGGATTGCGCACGAAATCGTCGAGCGAAACCCGCAGATTACGAAGGTCGTGCTCGCGGGAATTCCCTCGCGCGGTGTGGAGATTGCGCGGCGCATCGCGGCTTTCATTTACGAGATCGAAAAGATCGACATTGAGACCGGTGTGATCGATGTGGCAATGCATCGCGACGATGTTGGAAGGCGCCCGGAGTTGCCCGTGGTGCGGGCATCCAAACTTCCCCTGCCACTCGAGGAACGCACCGTCATCATTGTCGATGACGTTCTTTACACCGGTCGCACTGTTCGCGCCGCCATGGACGCTATCAATTCATTCGGGCGACCGGCCCGCATTCAACTCGCCGTGCTAGTTGATCGCGGCCATCGCGAGCTGCCCATTCGCCCCGATTACGTCGGAAAAAATTTGCCCACATCTGGCAGCGAAAAAGTGCGAGTACGGCTCGAGCAAACCGATAGCGAACCCGACGAGGTACGTTTGGAACAACAATGAACGCGTACGCTCCCAGATGAATATGCGCTGGACACGCAAAGATCTGCTCGGCCTGCGCGAGTTGTCGGCCGATGAAATCAATTTTATTCTCGAAACCGCCGACGCGTTCAAACAAGTCGGAACTCGGGAGATTAAAAAAGTTCCAGCACTGCGCGGAAAAACGCTCGTGAACTTTTTTGTCGAACCAAGCACGCGGACACGCACCTCATTTGAATTGGCTGCGTTTCGGTTGAGCGCGGATGTGATCAATATCTCGGCGACCACTTCCAGCCTGACCAAAGGCGAAACGCTTAAAGATACCGCGCGCAATCTGGAGGCATTACATGCCGATATTCTCGTGCTGCGTCATAGTTCTGCGGGTGCGCCGCAGTTTCTGGCAAATCGGCTGAAAGCGAGCGTAATCAATGCCGGCGACGGCGCGCACGAGCATCCCACTCAGGCGCTCCTGGATCTTTACACGATCCGCGAGCGAAGAGGCAAAATCGCCGGGCTCCACGCCGCGATCATCGGCGACATCTTGTTCAGCCGCGTCGCCCGCTCGAATATTTTCGGCCTGCTCAAGCTCGGTGCGCGCGTGACGTTGGTCGGGCCGAGCACGCTTGTCCCGCGCGAGTTTGAAAAACTGGGCGTCGAAGTTTCACACAAGATCGACGACGTGCTTCCGAAAGCCGATGTGGTAAATCTTTTGCGGATTCAGCATGAGCGCCAGCGCAGAGAATATTTTCCCGGAATTGGTGAATACATCCGCTTGTTCGGGCTGACCAAAGAACGCGCAAAACTTTTGAAACCGGATTGCCTGATCATGCACCCCGGTCCGATCAACCGCGGTGTCGAGATCGACAGCGACGTTGCCGACGGATTGCAAAGTGTCATTCTCGATCAAGTCACCAACGGCCTCGCCGTCCGTATGGCCGTTCTCTATCTCTGCGGAGGGATTTCGATGCAGTGAGCGCGACCATTATTCGCAACGGCCGCGTGATCGATCCCGCGAACAAGCGAGATGAAATCGCCGATCTTTACATCGCCGACGGAAAAATCGTCGGCTCTAAGTCCGAAGTCCGAAATCCGAAATCCGAAATTGCTGAGATTGATGCAAGAAACCTCATCGTTTGTCCCGGTTTGATCGACATGCACGTGCATCTGCGCGAGCCGGGATTCAGTCACAAGGAAACGATCGAATCGGGTGCGCGCGCCGCCGCAGCTGGCGGGTTTACGACCATTGTTTGTATGCCGAACACTTCGCCGGCGGCCGATGATCCCAGCACGATTGCATGGATCAAAGACCGCGCGGCGGCGGTCGCGTGCGTGAACGTTTTGCCGACCGGTGCGATTTCAAAAAATCTCGCTGGCGAAGAACTCGCGCCGATCGGCTCACTTGCGCAGGCAGGTGTTGTTGCCAACACAGACGACGGACATTGCGTACAAAATCACGAGGTGATGCGCCGGGCGGTTGAGTACTCCCGCATGGTTGGCTTGCCTGTGCTCGATCATTGTCAGGATTACAATCTGGTCGGCAACGGCGTCGTGCACGAAGGCTACTGGAGCAGACTGCTTGGGTTGCCCGGTTGGCCCGCCGCAGGCGAGGAAGTGATGGTGATGCGCAACATTTTGCTTGCGGAACTTTGCGATCATCACATTCATTGCCAGCACATCACTACAGCTGGAAGTGTGCGATTGATTCGTGAAGCGCGAACGCGCGGCGTAAAAATCAGCGGCGAAGTGTGCCCGCATCACATCGCGTTAACCGACAAAGCGATCCAGAATTTCGACACGAATTACAAAGTAAATCCGCCTTTGCGTTCGCGGGCAGATGTGAATGCGCTGCTGGAGGGAATCGCCGACGGAACTCTCTCGATCTTGTGTTCCGATCACGCGCCGCATGCCGATTTCGAAAAGGAAGTGGAATTCGATGCAGCCCCGTTTGGCATCGTCGGATTGGAGACGGAGCTCGGTTTATTCCTCGATCTGCTGGTGCACAAGCATCACAAGATCGATAGCGCCCGTTTGATCGAGATGTACACCGTCGAGCCGGCGCGTTTGTTAAAGATTGACGCCGGCACGTTGTCGATTGGCGCGAGAGCTGATGTAACGCTTATGGACCCGGACTTAGAGTGGAAGGTCGGGATTGACAAGTTTGAATCGGCCGCGCGCAATTCACCATTCGACGAATGGAAACTAAAGGGCCGCGCGGTGCGGACCATCGTTGGCGGAAAAACAGTTTGGAACCTGTAGAGGCAGGCGTATCAGCTGCTTGGTTTTAAATCGCAGGCGACACGCCTGCCGCTACAAATTCATCCAGTATATCCGCCGTGGATATAGTGTTCCAAATGAGCGATGGCGGCGCTCTGGCAGGAAATAACGTGCTTGACCAGATCACCAATGGAGATCACGCCCACGACCTTGTCGTCCTCGAGCACAGGCAAGTGGCGGATATGTTTGTCGGTCATGAGACGCAGGCATTTTTCGACCGGCTCACGGGGATGCGTGACGGTCACATTCGTTGACATGATCTCGGCGACCTTCGTTTCGCGCGAGCGCTTGCCGCGTAAGACCACTTTGCGCGTGTAATCGCGTTCGGAAATGATGCCTACCACTCCCTCCTGCTCCATGACCAACAGCGCGCCGACATTCTTCGCGTCCATTATTTCTACCGCTTCGAAAACCGTTGCGTCCGGCGAAATCGAAAAAACCTCGTCGCTTTTTTGATTCAGGATCGCCCGGATGGTGCCACTCACGTCCATATCGTTCTAGAGTTTGGCTCACTGAGACTGGAGACGACATAAGATAAGCCAATTTTGCCGCTCGAGGCAAAACAAATTCTGGTTGCCAGAATTGTGAATGCCCAAACCCTCGTGAAACGGGGGTGGGCAATGCGCTCGTTGCTGGCTTGCGTCCAACGTAGGCTCCCGAACCGTTCACCCGATCTGCAGGGTGCCTCTTGCACGGAATTCAATTGCAACGTTGAATTGCGGCAATAACTTCGAGACACCATGGCGCGCGCCTGCGGCAAGAAGGGCATGCCGTATTTGTTTTCAGGCCTGATCGCCTCCGGCGTGGCGGCGGCCGTGTTGTTCGCTGGACGAATGGCTGCGATTCATCTCGAACACGCCACTATTCCCTCGACCGCTCCCGAGTTGTTTTCGCTCAAAAACCAGGGGCTCGCCTTTCAACGTGCCGCTGCGCAGGCGCCGAACGTATTGCTGCTTTATGGCAGTTCAGAGTTATTAGTCCCCGCGGTTCCAGAGAAGGGCGACAATTTTTTTCGCACTGCGCCGACAGGTTTCCAAGTTTCGCCCGTTGGCGGTGGAGGCGCCAACCTATTGGTCATGTTGCAAAGGGTCGGTGCACTCGGCTCGGACTTGCGCGGCAAAGGACTTGTTATCTCGCTTTCACCCGTGTGGCTTTTGAAATCCGGGTCCGGGTTGAAGGGCTACGAGGCAAATTTTTCGGCGATGGCAGTGAGCGAAATGATATTCGGGACCGCGCTCGATTTCGAGCTGAAGCGGGACATCGCTTCGCGCATGCTAATATATCGGAGTACCCTTGAAAACAGGCCACTCCTTGAATTCGCCTTGAGGCGGCTGGCTTCTGGCCGTTGGCTCGATCGCGTCATTTTCTGCGCGCTCTGGCCAGCCGGAAAAGTGCAGACCAGCCTGCTGGAGTTGCAGGATCATGCGGCGGCGCTCAATTACATTCGCCATAAGATCAAACCAGCTCCGCAGCCGCATGCAGAAGTACTCGACTGGTCGAAGCTCATTGGAAAAGTAAGCGGAACCAAGCCCAGCGACGCAGGCCCCGTTAAAAACGCTCCGAGCTTCGACGCACAAATCATTCCTGGGTCTCGCGACGTGGCGTTCCGGAGCGACATGAACGCGTCACCGGGATGGATAGATCTGGAGTTGCTTTTACGCACGCTGGCAAGGGTTCGTGCGCGGGCACTAATTCTCAGTATGCCGATAGGCGGAGACTTTTACGACCATGCAGACATCTCGCGGTCGGCTCGCGAAGATTATTACACGAAGCTTCGCGCACTCGTGCAACGATACCATTTTGCGTTAGTTGAATTTGAAGAGCATGATGAAGACCCGGCCTTTCTCATCCGTCACCAAAGTCACCTCAGTACGAAAGGCTGGATGTATTACAATCGCGCTCTTGATGATTTCTTTCACGGGCGTGTCCCCCGAAGCTGACAACATGACGATGTTTCACGCATCGTTCTTGTGAACGTTGACCGTTCCGAATTCAGGCGGGTCATCAACGTTAATGCGTCTTCTCGCATCGACCAGGCCGCGCGCGGGCGTGACGAGAGCACACCGAGGTTGTCCGCACGCGCCGGGCGCGCAAACGCACTCGCGAACACGACTTTACGAAGAGGATCGTTCTCCGCATGAAGTGCGGCTCGACAACCATGGCGAGAAAGGGTGAGATTCATGTCTGGATCAAACCCGGCAGGCCTGCAAATTGACCGCAGAGGTACCTTGAGAGAGAAACCAGTAATTTCTTACATCATTGCTTCCGTTCAACGCAGCGGCACGCATTTGCTTTGCAGCATCCTCCGCAGCACTGGCGTCGCCGGATCGCCAGCTGAGCATTTTCTGTCAAAGCCCGGGGAAACTTGGGAAGGACGCTGCGGCGCGCCATCGCGTGTCGCATATGTGGAACGCGTCTTGCAGCAAAATACCACGGCCAATGGAGTGTTCGGTGCTGTCGTGATGTGGAGTTACTTCGAACGAATGCTCCAGCTGTTGCAGGAGATTCCTGGATATAAGAATCTCAACGGAGCACAGCTTCTAACCGCTGCTCTCCACCAGCCGAGATACGTTTGGATGCGCCGCCGGAACCAGGTGGAGCAAGCGATTTCGTGGGCGATAGCATGTGAGACGGGCATTTGGGCTCGACAAAAGGGCGACAGACCTCAGCCGCGGGCCAGACTGCGGTTTGATTTCAAGGTAATTGACGAATGGTGTAACCGCATTGCGGCTCATGAAGCAGGCTGGGCAAATTATTTTCGTGAAAATCAAATTGAGCCGCTGGTTCTCTTTTACGAAGATGTTGTGGCGTCCCACCACGCCGTCGCGAAACGCGTCTTGGAGTTTCTGGGCGTGCCATTTGCGCGTAATTTGAGAATCGCCCGCCCACCAATCGAAAAGCAGGCTACCCAGCTATCAGAGGAGTGGGCAATAACGTATCTCAAACTCAAACGGCAGAAGAACGGCAAGCTTGCGCGAATCCTTCGACGAATCCGGATATGAATGCGGCAAATGGTGGCGATCGTCCGATTCACCAGCGAACACTGGAAGCAGTGGTCCTGTCTTGTTTTTTGCGTGTGGAAAAGGCTCACCGATAAAGTGCGGTCCCGTGTAGCTCAGTTTTTTGAACAGGAACTTAAAGCGTGTGCCGCAGAACTCGGCGGACCGGCCAAACAATGGCCGGCAAGATACGATTTTTCATTACTCGTCTTCGTGATGCAGCTGGCGGACGACTTCGATATACTTTTCTGGTGTGATTTCGTTGCCTGAGGTAGGAACGGCGCGCTGCGCCGTCCGGACATCGCAGCGCGACGTCCCTACCATAAATTCCCACAAGGAGATAACGAGACATGAGATGGGCTCGGATATTCAATCGTCGCGCCACCGACAACGAGCATAAGCAAAGCAACCGGTCTGTTACTGGCAATGCAGGGCCGGATTTCATTTGTGTCGGCCCCCAGAAAACTGGAACGGGATGGCTTTACCAACAATTAGAGTCACATCCCGATTTCTGGATGCCTCCAATAAAGGAACTGCATTATTTTGATCAACTTAGTAGGCCTCCGCTTGCAAAT
>WNGN01008238.1_pt1 | contig 10355 bp, 7 predicted proteins | sample 5400561 | NCBI WGS metagenome assembly WNGN01 (sample SAMN13153379, study PRJNA577476) | soil metagenome | isolation source: 115 cm soil or saprolite under Garry oak tree replicate 2 | place: USA:California | collected 2016-06-15 | reverse complement strand
GCGGCTTCCAGTCCAAACCCGGCGCGACGTATTCCGATCTGTTCCCCGACGGGGAGTGCCTGGATTTGTTCGGGAAGGATTCGTCGTCTGGCTTTGGTGTGCTGCTGATTTCGAAATGACGACTGAAAGTGCGGCGTGATTACAAAGGCAGCGATCATGATCGCCGCCAGGCCAACATTGCCGATCAGAACGCGCCGCTCATGCAGCAGTCGAGCAAGCAGAAACACACCGAACAATCCAACCATTGCGCCAGTCAGGTCCCACATCGGCAGGCGGACAATTCTGATCATGACGATCGACAGCGCCGCCACGATTCCCAACAGCACGCCACGATGCCAGGGATAGTCACGCTTCAGACCTCGGGTCATAGCCAGAAACAAAGCCAGGACGGCGACGAGCAACAGTGGGTCCCTCAGCAGCTGCGTGGTGTGGAGCAACAAGGAAGGCCATAGGGCGACGATTGTTGCGGCCATCAAGCCCGCCCGATAATCAAAGACTTCCTTTCCTAATTTAAAGACGAGCGTCAGGATTGCCAGGTAGTAAACCAGATTCAGAGGTTCGATCGCCAGAACGCTAAAGCCCATCCAGCGAGAAACAGCGGCCAGCGGGAGTGAGTAAAGACGAACATGCAATTGCGTGGGCCAGATGGCCCAAGTCACCGGACCACTGTTCTTTAGCACCTCAACCAGGTCAGCCACTTCTTCCTGGTACGGGAAACAATCGGAGGCAAATTCGCCGAGTCCGTTGGCGCGAAACTGTGTCGGCATTAGCTGGTACTTGCCCACGGTGAGAACTGCTGCGGCGACCGAAATGTGCAACAGAGCGGCGGCTGCCAAAAAAAGAACTGGGCGCGACTTAAGGGTACCCTTGAGTTTCCGGATCGTTTTCTTCACAGAGAACCAACTGCATCTTGGACATGGCCGCAAGCGTCCGCTAATATTAAGGCTTGTTCCATTGGAAGTCATGCTGAGGTAGCGCAGAAGCGCAAAACTTATCCTTCGCGGCGCGCCTTCATTATCAAGAAAACGAAAACAAAGTGTGTGGCATAGCAGGCATTGTTCGCGCTGAGGGCGGTCCGGTCGACCGCGAGTTGCTCGCGCGCATGAACGCGGCGATTCGGCACCGCGGGCCGGACGACGATGGTTTTTATTTCGGCGACGGCGTCGGACTGGCGATGCGCCGGCTCGCAATCATCGACCTCGCGCACGGACAGCAACCAATTCACAATCAGGACCAGACTGCCTGGATCGTTTTCAATGGAGAGATTTACAACTACCGGGAGCTGCGCGCGCAACTGGAGAGTCTCGGCCACGAGTTTTACACCGACAGCGACACTGAAGCGATCATTCACGCCTACGACCAGTACGGAACTGACTGTCCAAAATATCTGCGCGGCATGTTCGCGTTTGCAATTTGGGACGAGCGAACCAAGTCGCTTTTTCTGGCGCGTGATCGCGTCGGCAAGAAGCCTTTGCTTTACGCGCAAGTGAACGGCCAGTTGGTCTTTGGTTCTGAGTTCAGCGCCCTGCTCGAACATCCAGCCGTCAGCCGCGACGTCGACTTTGAAGCGCTTCACTATTATCTCGCGTTCATTTGCGTGCCCGCGCCACTGACGGCTTATCGCGCGATTCGCAAGCTTGAGCCAGGCCATTCGCTGCTGTGGCGAAATGGCGAAATCAAGATTCAGCGTTACTGGCAACTCGATTTTTCCAGGAAGGTCGATGTCAGCGAAGCGGAAGCCGGCGAACGCGTGGTTGAGTTACTGCGCGAAGCCGTGCGCGTCCGGTTGATGTCAGAAGTGCCGCTGGGCGCGTTTCTTTCGGGCGGCATCGATTCCAGCGCGGTCGTCGCGCTGATGGCCCAGGAATCGTCTGAGCAGGTCAAGACTTTTTCGATCGGATTTGACGAGCAGGATTTCAGCGAACTGCATCACGCGCGGCGCGTCGCCGAGCACGTCGGCGCCGATCATCACGAGTTTATCGTCCGGCCGAATGCCATGGAAATTCTCCCGACGCTGGTCGAACACTACGGCGAGCCGTTCGCGGATTCGTCGGCGATTCCCAGCTATTACGTCTCGCGCGAAACTCGTCAGTACGTAACGGTCGCGCTGAATGGCGATGGCGGCGATGAATGCTTCGCCGGTTATCAGCGCTATGCCGCGATGAGTATTTCGCAGAAGTTTGGCGCGCTACCGGGGGCGGGCGCGATTGCCCGGATGTCGCAGGCGTTTCCCGGCTTCGAAGACAGACCCCGCCTGCTGCGCCGCGCGAAACGGTTCCTTGCCGCTGCTGCCCAACCGGCGGTCGAGCGTTATCTGCGCTGGATCAGCGCGTTCGACGAGGACGCCCGGCGCAATTTGTATTCTGATGACTTCGGGCACGAAACTTCGCAATACCGCACGGCCAGCATTATCGAACCGTGGTTTGCCAAAGCGAACGGCGCGGGCATCGTTGACGCGGCGCTGCTGACGGATACGATGACTTACCTGCCGAACGATCTGCTGGTGAAAATGGACATTGCCAGCATGGCCGTGTCGCTGGAGGCGCGTTCGCCGTTTCTCGATCATCATGTGATGGAATATGCTGCCAGCTTGCCGGAGAAATTGAAGCTGCGCGGCCTGACGACCAAGTATTTGCTGAAGCGCGTGCTCAAAACATTAGTGCCCGAAGAGAATTTGACGCGCAGCAAGATGGGTTTCGGCGTGCCAATCGGTTACTGGTTTCGCGGCGCGATGCAGCCGTTTTTGCGTGAGACGTTGCTATCTGACAAAGCGCTCTCGCGGGGATTGTTCAAGCCTGAGGCCGTGCGCAGCTTTGTCGATCGGCACGTTGAGGCGAAGGCTGATCATTCGCAGCGGCTGTGGTCGCTCTTGATGCTCGAGTTATGGTTTGAAAGATTCATTGACTGAGGAGGGTTCTCGATTGGAAAGATTCATTGACTGAGGAGGGTTCTCGATTGAAAGGCGTCGTTCTTGCAGGAGGTCTAGGTTCGCGGCTGAGGCCGCTGACGGCGGTGACAAACAAGCACCTGCTGCCGGTGTACAACCAGCCGATGATCTTTTATCCTATTCAGACGCTGGTCAACGCCGGTATTACCGACATCATGATCGTCACCGGCGGAAACTCAGCGGGCGACTTCCTGAAACTCCTGGGCAATGGAAAAGCTTTCGGGCTGAAGCATCTCAACTACACTTATCAGGAGGGCGAAGGTGGAATTGCCGCGGCGCTCTCGCTGGTCGAGCACTTCGCCGCCGGCGAGCCGGTTTGCGTGGTGCTGGGCGACAATATCATTCAGGGAAATATTCGCGCGGCCGTCGATACGTATCGCGAGCAGGGCAGGGGCGCGAAAATCCTTTTGAAGAGAGTTACTGACCCGCAACGCTTCGGAGTTCCGCAGCTCGATGGCCAGCGGGTTGTGAAGATCGAAGAGAAGCCGGCCGAGCCAAAGTCCGAATACGCGGTAATCGGAATCTATATGTACGATGAGCGCGTGTTTGAAATCATTCGCGTTTTGAAGCCGTCGGGACGCGGCGAATTGGAGATTACCGACGTGAACAACGCTTATATTGAGCGTGGCGAGATGACCTGGGACGTGCTGGAGGGTTGGTGGAGCGACGCGGGCACTTTTGAAAGCCTGCTGCACGCTTCAAATCTCGTCGCCGAGACCGGAGCCAACACTTTGGAGCTTGAAAATGCAGCAGAGGCCGGCGCTAATGCCTGAGTTTCAAATCGGCGAGATCAAGGACGTGTTGGTGCGCGAGCTGCGCAAGTTCGACGATCGGCGCGGCTGGCTGACGGAATTGTTTCGTCATGACGAACTTGCCGCCGAGTTTTTCCCGGCCATGGCCTACATCTCCTCGACCCGACCGGGAGTCGCCCGCGGGCCGCACGAACACGTCGATCAAGCTGACCTGTTTTGCTTCATCGGCCCTTCGAATTTCAAACTTCGCATGTGGGACAACCGGCCCGATTCGCCGACCTTCCGCAACGTGATGACGATTGTCGCCGGGGCGGATAATCCCACCGCCGTGGTGGTTCCCAAAGGCGTCGTCCACGCTTATCAAAATGCCGGCGGCGCAGACGGCATCGTGATCAACTGCCCGAACCGGCTCTACATGGGCGAGCAGCGGCGCGAACCAATTGACGAGATTCGACACGAAGACGATCCGGAAACGATCTTTCGGATGGACGATTAAGGCATTGCCGATTTTCGATTTCCAATTTCTAGTTTGAAATCAAGAGTAAATTCCGAAGCCTGAGACGGCAGGCATTTAGCGGTTGGCAAATTAGCAATTGGCAATTGGAAATGAGCAATCGGCAATGAAGATTCTTCGCATCATCGCTCGTCTCAACGTCGGGGGGCCGGCGCGTCACGTAGTTTGGCTCGCCGAAGGAATGAAATCCGCCGGTTACGAAACTCTGCTCGTAGCGGGAGTCGTGCCGCCGGGCGAAGACGACATGAGTTACGCCGCGGCGGCGGCAGGAATTGCGCCGGTAATCATTCCGGACATGAGCCGCGAGATCTCGCTCCGCGATGCCCTCACCACGTGGAAACTTTTTCGTTTGATGCGGCGCGAACGGCCGGCCATCGTACACACACACACGGCCAAAGCCGGCACGGTCGGACGGGTCGCGGGATTAATGCACCGCTGGCTGACACCCGCGACGCTGATCGGAAAACCGCGCGCGTGCCGCTTTGTCCACACCTATCACGGCCACGTGTTTCACAGCTACTACGGCCGGGCGCAGACGCGTCTGTTTCTCGGCATTGAGAGACTGCTGGCCAGGCTGGCTACGGATCGCATCATCGTCGTCAGCACTCAACAGCTCCGCGAGATCAACGAACAGTTTCGCGTCGGGCGGCATGAGCAGTTCGCCGTGATCCCGCTGGGCATCGACATCAGCGCGTTCGCGGATTGGCAGGAGCGACGACCACGACTAAGGGCTGAGCTTAAAGTTTCTGACAGCGAATTGCTGGTTGGCATCGTCGGGCGTTTGACTGAAGTCAAGAATCACGAACTGTTTTTGCGGGCGGCGGCCGCGTGCCGAACTTTGGTGCAATCGCGCCGCGTGCGCTTTGTGATCATAGGTGACGGAAAACTGCGTCAGAAACTTGAAGCGCAAGCGAAGTCGCTTTTATTGGGGAATGATGTCGTTTTTCTCGGCACGCGTAACGATCCTGAGAATTTCTATCCGGCGCTCGACATCGTAGCGCTGACCAGCTTGAACGAGGGCACGCCCCTGACTCTGATCGAAGCGATGGCAAATGCGCGTCCGTTAATCGCAACTGAGGTGGGTGGTGTCGTCGATCTATTAGGGCCCATCGTTTCGAGTGGTAACGCGGAAACAGGCTATGAAATCTGCGAACGTGGATTGCTGGCAAGAAGCGGAGACGCAGAAGGCCTGGCGCGCGGGCTGGCGCGGTTGGTTCAAGACGAATCGCTGCGGACTGATTTGGGCGCGCGGGGCCGAGACTTTGTCTTGCGAAATTATGCGAAGGAGCGTTTGCTCGCGGACATGACTCAGTTGTATGGCCAACTCATTGCTATCAACCCGGCAGCCAGCGAAGGCGCAACCGCTGGCGCGGAGCCTCCCGCGGGGGATTACCGTGCTAGACTGACGCCTCGCGTTTGACGCAATCGTTTGAAGGGAGTTTGGAGTTTGCGAGTTCTGATCACAGGGGGGGCGGGATTCATCGGCTCTCATCTTTCCGACGCCTATCTTGAGCGCGGCGACGAAGTTTTCATCGTTGACGACCTTTCGACCGGCAGCTTTAGTAACATTTCACATCTGAAAGATCACCCGCGCTTTCACTACAAGATCGACAGCGTTCACAACCGGCCGGTAACCGCCGAGCTGGTCGATCAATGCGACGTGATCTTTCATCTGGCGGCGGCGGTGGGCGTCAAGCTAATCGTCGAAAGTCCCGTGCGCACCATCGAGACAAATGTTCATGGAACCGAAGTCGTGCTCTCTTTGGCCAGCAAGAAGAAGAAGAAAGTTCTGGTCGCCTCAACCTCGGAAGTCTACGGGCTGAGCACCGAGATTCCGTTTCGAGAGGACGGCAATCTTGTCATGGGCGCGACGACGAAAGGCCGTTGGAGCTACGCGTGCTCGAAGGCGATCGACGAGTTTCTCGCGCTCGCTTATTGGCGCGAAAAGAAATTGCCGACCGTGATCGTGCGGCTTTTCAACACGGTCGGGCCACGCCAAACCGGCCAGTACGGAATGGTGATCCCAACTTTTGTGAAGCAAGCGCTCGCAGGCTTGCCCATAACCGTTTTCGGCAGCGGCGAACAATCGCGATGCTTTTGTTATGTGGGGGACGTGGTGGGCGCGTTGATGAAATTGATGGACGACGAGAGCGCGATTGGAGAGGTTTTCAACGTTGGCTCAAATCAGGAGATCACCATCCTTGACCTGGCCCGGAAAGTTAAGGTGCTGACGAATTCCAAGTCGGAAATCACGTTCGTCCCATACGACGAAGCCTATGAGGAAGGTTTCGAAGACATGCCCCGGCGCATTCCTGATATCTCGAAGGTGAATGGCCGGGTCGGCTTTCAGCCGGAAAAATCACTCGACGGGATTCTTGACAGCGTGATCGAATTTCACAGCGAACAGTTGTCCGTCGGCCGCGGCTAGGATTTCACAGCCGCGAGCGCCTGCTTCTTGCCGCCATTCTTACCGACCTTGATGATGCTGCGCCGGCGCTTCCTGACCGCGGATCTCACTCCGAGCAGGCCCTTGTGGCGACTATTGATCAGAGCAATCAGGCTCTGATGATGGTTGAAGCCCAGAAGTCGCGCAGCCTTGGTTACGGCGCCGCCAGTGTCCCGGAGCGCGCGCGAGATAATCGCCTTTTCATAGTCGAGCACCTCCTGCTTGAACGAAAAGCCGTCCCAGCTTTTTCCGTTCGCGCTTAGATCTATGTCGACATCTGTATCGTCCGCCGTATCCAATGTGCCGATCACTTTTTGCGCACATAAGATTAATCGTCTCGTCGCCGCCGGGTCCTGCGAAGTTTCCAACAGATCCAGGGCCGCCTTGTAATTCGAAACCACTTCGTCAACCGAGATCTGCTGGCCAAGCTCTTCGATCGTGGTGAGGTGGGTACGGCCGGCGCCTTCAAGATCGCCCGAGGTTTGCGCGACTTCAATCGCGCGCTGCAACGCAGCTTTCGCTCTTCCAATCTTGCCCATGCGCGCCAGCACAGTTCCGTGCGTCGTCAGCGCTTCCGCCAGCACGGACTGCTCACCCCCAAGATCGAGCGCCTTCACAGCAGCGTGCGCGAATCGTTCAGCTTCGGTGAGACGACCCTCGGTGAGCAACGCGCGCGCGCGCGTCTCGTCAACCGCGGCGGCTCCGCCGATGTCCTGAAGGTCAAGGAAGAGGCGTCGGGCGCGATTGAGATGTTTGTGTGCCTCGTCGAAATTCTTAATGGTATAAAACAGGTAACCCAGGTTGTTCTCGACACGAGCGCGATATCGCTGATGCCCAGCTTGCTCAAAGTGATAACTCGCCGCCTCGTATTCTATCAGGGCACGATCCCTATAAGTCTCCCCCTGCTCGACCCGGCTCAGATTTTCCAGCACGGTCGCCATTTGGTTATGAAAAGTTCCGGCCAGGGCGTCATTGCCGGCGGCCGCAACGAGCGGGGAAGCTTCATTCAACATGTTCAGCGCTTCGTTGTAGCGCGTCGCCGTTCTTTCCACTATGGCGCCCCTCACCAAAGCTACGGCCTTCATCTCACTGTTTGCATCCGGGACTTCATGGAGAACATCTCCCAGAATTATCCGGGCTTCATCGAAGGCCCCTTCTCGCCAATAACACAGCGCCAGATCGCAGCGAGCCTCGGTGGCTTCCTGCGGTTGTCCAACTTCTTCAAAGATCTCAATGCTCCTGGTGATCAGGTTCTTAGCCTTCTCCTGGCCGCCTTCAGTTTGGTGCGCGCTGCCCAGCCAGCCGGTGAGCGAGCCAATTCTAAGCAGAACCGTCGCCGAAGTTGCCCGGTCGATTCCCTCAAGGATCGGAGCCCCCTCCTCCTCTGACCAGAAGTCGCCCAGCGCTTCATATGCGGCTTCGTATTCGCCGGCCTTCTCAAGCTGCTTAGCAATCTGGCACGAATGCTGAGCGCGCTCTGAAAGCGATAACGATTGATTAGCCGATTGGCTAACTGATAGAGTAGTTAAGTTCATGGAAGCTATGCCTTTCCGTATTGTAGATAAAACTTTTGCGGCGGCTTGTCAGCCGCCATCCGGACAGTTCAGCAAGAGTCCGCAGAGGACACGCTCAGGTTCTTGCTGAGCAGTTCGCTCTTTCAAGTCAAACATCCAGTCCACGACCAGGAGAAAAAGATGAAAACACTTAGTAAGCTCGCCAGCGTCCTCGCGTTGACGCTCGTGTTAGGTCTTCCCGCATTTGCCGGACAGACAGACACGCCACCATGTCCGCCACCCGAACCAGGCCAAACCGATACTCCACCATGCGGAGGGGTAGCACCGGGCGACTTGGGTACGCCCACTGTTCCCTCAACCGCGACAGCGGCTGATGAAACGTTTACTGAAATTGTGACAGAAGTGCTGGAAAGCATGCTGTCGATCTTTTAGTAAACCGCTAATTTGTCAAAACTAACCGGAACGGTCAGTGAAGGCGTCACTGACGGGACTCTCTTGGTGTGCGCACATATTGGGGTCCCCGCTTCGAGCACCTGACGTGGAGACCCTCACGGCCCGTAGCTTAAACCGGACTTTGCCGGAATGCAATGCCGCGTAAGGTCTTGGGAACAACTTGAGCTTCGTGGGTTAGGTGGGGTTGCCAGTCTCGCTGCTAGGGTAAGCCCTGCCCGGCGCCTAAGAAGAAGTGTGAGGCGGAATCAGGGTCGAGCATTCGGGTCGATCCGATTCTCGACTGCTCGCCGCAGACAAACTCAAGGAAAGTGTTGTGACTTGCCTTTGGCGCGCTAATCGAATACGTTTTTTCTCGCGCTGCTTAATAACGCCGAATCAGGATGCGATTTAGTGCCTTAAACTTCATACCGCCTTTAGTGTCATTCATTCTGGCGCTGGCGTTGACGCCGGCGGTGCGCTCGTTGGCCCAGCGCAAGGGTCTTGTGGCGCGACCCAAGATCGACCGCTGGCACAAGAATGCGACGGCGACGATTGGTGGCGTCGCGATTTGGCTTAGCGTGGTTTGCGTCTACCTCACCCTCATTCCACACACGCCCTACGGTTGGGTAATCATGGGCGCCAGCACCTTCCTGTTTTTCGTGGGATTGATCGATGATCTGATTCACATCAAACCTTACCAGAAGCTCATCGGCCAGGTAATGGGCGCGGCCCTGGTCGTCTATTACGGTTTGGCTTTGCCATGGACCAGGTCGTTGCCCATTAACATGGTGATCACGATCTTCTGGCTCATCGGCATTACGAATGCAGTGAATCTGCTGGACAACATGGATGGCCTGGCGGCGGGAATCGCGTCCATCGCGTCGGTATTTCTTACGGTGAGCTTTATCGCCGGCGGCCAACCGACGGAAGCATTCCTGTCGTCGGTTCTGGCGGCGGCACTCCTCGGCTTTCTGGTTTACAACTCCAATCCCGCAACGATCTTCATGGGCGACTGCGGATCGATGTTCATCGGATTCCTGCTCGCCAGCGCCGCGTTGGTCAATGTTTCCGGCGGACGATCGCGCACGTTCGTGCCCGTGCTCGCAGTGCCGATTTTGGTCCTCTTCATTCCGATTTTCGATACGACCTTTGTAACCATCCTGCGCAAACTCTCCGGGCGCGCGGCTTCGCAGGGCGGCCGCGACCACACCTCGCATCGGCTGGTGGCGCTGGGAATGTCTGAACGGCGCGCCGTGTGGTTGCTTTACGGTTTGGCTGGGCTGTCAGGGTTGCTGGCGATTACGGTGCGCTCACTTAAGGCCGACGTCAGTAGCATTTTCGAAGTCCTGCTCGACATCGTCTTGATCATGCTGGCCTATTGGGCCGCTTACGCGATCAAGTTCGGACCAGTTTCGAATAGTCCGGCCTGGAAACTATTTCTGCGAACTTTGCCGGTCCTCGTCGTGATGCGGCTGGCGGCATTTCTTTTCTTTGGCGTCTATCGCGGCATCTGGCGCTATACAAGCATCGACGATCTGATGTCCTTTGCAAAGGCGGTCGCCGCCGGCTCGATCGTCAGCATGATGATCATTCTTTTTAAGTTACGCTTTCAGGGTTTCTCGCGCGCGGTTTTTCTGATTGACGCGCTGGTTATGCTGATGCTGCTGGCGGGAAGTCGGATGGCCTTTCGGCTGTTCCGGCAGGTTCTTCCCGTGGCGAACGGCGGTGCCGGCCGCCGCGTTCTGATCTA
>WNGN01003748.1_pt1 | contig 10355 bp, 7 predicted proteins | sample 5400561 | NCBI WGS metagenome assembly WNGN01 (sample SAMN13153379, study PRJNA577476) | soil metagenome | isolation source: 115 cm soil or saprolite under Garry oak tree replicate 2 | place: USA:California | collected 2016-06-15 | reverse complement strand
CGATCGGTGTCAGGGAGATTGCGTCGGGAGTTTGCGGGATTTTTCGCGGCCGGAAGGAGCTCGATCGTTTCCGGTCGGAGCTCAAGGAGCACTTTGGAGTCAAACACTGCTTTCTTGTCTCTTCGGGAAAGGCTGCATTCGCGCTGATTCTGCTGGCGCTCAAGGAATTGCATCCCGATAGAGATGAAGTCCTCATCCCGGCGTTTACCTGTTATTCGGTTCCCTCATCCGTTGCTCGGGCAGGACTCAAGACAAGGTTATGTGACCTGCACCCGGATAGCCTCGATTTTGACTTCGCGCAACTATCCGCCATGCTCTCCCGAAAGGCACCCTCACGGCGGGAGGATGCGTCTTCGCCTTATGGAGCTACCGATTCATCGGCCACGCCAGGCGATGGCATTAAAAAACGCGGACCCTCGAGATGCAGGATTCTGGCGGTCGTTCCGACCCATCTGTTCGGATTCCCGGCTGACGTCGGGAAACTTAAAAAAATGGTCCATGACCCAGCGATCACAATGGTGGAGGATGCTGCTCAAGCCATGGGCGAAACCTGGAAGGGCCGTAAACTTGGCACACACGGTGACGTCAGTTTTTTCAGTCTGGGGCGCGGAAAGGCTCTGTCATCCGTAGAGGGAGGAGTCATCATCACAGACCGCGACGATATCGCTGAATTGCTGGACAGACAACTTAGGAGCTTGCCCCAATACGATTTGTGGCGGTTGGTGGTGTTGATATTGAAGGCGGCAGGGCTCATGCTGTTGACGCATCCATTGTTGTTCTGGCTCCCGCAGTCTTTGCCGTTTCTCAAACTTGGGCAGACCCTGTTCGAGCCGGCTTTCCCGATGCTGAGGATGTCGTCTTTTCAAGCGGGATTGATGGTCAATTGGCAGGAGAGGCTTGGGGAAATGCAGAATTCCAGGCGGAGCAATGTAAATCGGTGGATTGCAGTACTGCAAGCGAATGGGAATCGAGAATCATTATTTCGGATTCGCCCATCGATGGGGCTCCTGCGGTTTCCCATCAGCGTGCCCAATAGTGAAAAACGCCGATTCTTGCTGAAGGAAAGCGCGCTTAGCGGGCTCGGGATCATGACAGTGTATCCTGATTCCATCAATCGCCTTCCCGGGCTGAGTCCCCCTGGTAAGACTTTTCCAGTTGCGGAAAGCTTCGCCAGGCAGCTTATTACATTGCCCACCCATAAGTATGTTACGCAGAAAGATGTGGTGGCAGTCGGCAGGCTTCTCTTGCACGCGAATTCGTGAAAAGTCCAACGGTCGCCATGAAAAACGTACTTCATTTATGCGAAAGTTCTGATACCGGTGGCGCAGAAAGTATTTTGATAAGCTTGGTGGAGCGTCTCGACAAGAGTCTCTACAGGTCGATGGTATGTCTGTTGAGTGATGGTTGGCTTAGAGTTCAATTGGAGAAACGAAAGGTCGAAACGGTAGTTATTCCCCAACAGCGCTCCTTTGACGTGGCGTGGCTTTTCCGGCTCTTTCGGTTGCTCAAGCATCATGAAATTCACATCATGCATTCTCATGAATTTGCCACCAACGTGTACGCGAGTGTCCTTTCGAGCCTGACGGGTGTCCCGATCGTCGCAACAACGCACGGAAAGAACTACTACGGAGATAAATGGCGACGACGAGCAGCCTACCGGTTTGTTGCAAGGCAATCCACGATGGTGGCCGTTTCGGGTGACCTTAAACGGTTCCTGATGGAGCGAATCGGTATCCCTCCAGGCAACATCCGCGTAGTACATAACGGGATCGACCTTAGCCGCTACAAGATTCAGGAGGGCAACTACGCGGTACGGGCGGAGCTCGGGATCAGACGCGATCAGCGCGTAATTGGTACGGTTGGAAATCTCTTCGCAGTAAAGGGACAGACTTACCTGTTGAAGGCGTGCAAGGCGTTGGCCGGCGAATTTCCTACTTTCGTGCTGCTGATAGCAGGCGAGGGCGATCAACTAGACTTACTAAGGAAGGAAGCGTCGGACCTTGGGATTGCCGGAAACGTCCAATTCCTTGGCTTTCGCGATGATGTTCCCTCGCTGCTTCAGGCGATGGATGTATTTGTGCTGCCTTCCCTCTCGGAGGGGTTGCCCCTTTCCATCCTGGAAGCGTTGGCTCTAAAGAAACCCGTTGTGGCGACGAACGTAGGGGGAGTTCCTGAGATTATGGAAGACGGAGTCACCGGATATCTCGTGCCTCCGAGAAATCCGGAAGCACTCACGGATAGAATTCTTCTGTTGCTTCGCGAGCCTGAGGTAGCCGTCAGAATTGGACAGGCTGGCCGGGCGAGGGTCGAGGATGCTTTCGATTTAGAGACGATGGTACGGGAGTACGAGTCTCTATACGAAGAAAGACGCTGAAATTCGCGCTACGCTGCAAAGCACTAGTGACTGAATGTCGCGAGCTAGCAGACGGCCAAAACACGGCTGTTTGTGAAATTGCGGGCTGCTCGCAAATCGATCAGTGCAGTTCTTATTTTTCAACATGAAGCCACTATGAACATTTCGATCTTTGGTCTGGGTTATGTGGGAACGGTCTGTGCGGGTTGCCTGGTGTCGGAAGGGCATACGATTACGGGCGTGGATGTCAACGCGAGCAAGGTAGCCGCGATGAATACTGGAGAGGCTTCGATCGTCGAGCCAAAGGTGCCGCAACTTCTCGCCTCAGGACATCAGCAGAAGCGGCTTTCCGCGACCACCTCCGCGGACGAAGCCGTGCGCTCAACTGATATCTCCCTGGTTTGCGTAGGCACGCCGAGCCAGGCGAACGGCGATCTGGACCTTACCTACATGAAGCGCGTGTGCGAAGAGATTGGGGAGGCGCTGCGCAACAAGACATCAAGGCATCTAGTCGTGTTCCGGAGCACGATGCTGCCGGGGACATGCGAGGATCTGCTGATCCCCATCCTGGAAAAGCATTCCGGGAAGTAGGTCGCCGCCGGATTCGACATTTGCTACAACCCCGAGTTCTTGCGTGAGGGCAGCTCTGTGTACGATTTTTACAATCCTCCCAAGATCGTCGTCGGCGAGCGTGAAGCCGGCGCCGGGGAGGCACTTTGCCGGCTTTACTCGGGTATCGATGCGCCCATGATCCGAACGTCAATTCGTGTTGCGGAGATGGCAAAGTATTGCGACAACGCCTTTCACGCTTTGAAAATAAGCTTTGCCAATGAGATTGGCAATCTTTGCAAGAAAATGGGCATTGATAGTCACGATGTCATGTCGGCATTCTGCGAGGACAAAAAGCTGAATTTGTCGCCCGCCTATCTAAAACCCGGTTTTGCATTTGGCGGCTCGTGCCTGCCCAAGGATCTACGTGCCCTGGCTTACCAGGCTAAGCGGTTCGACCTGGATAGCCACCTGCTCAATGCGATCCTCTTGAGTAACGCGGCCCAAGTGCAGTTGGGGATCCAGATGATCATGCACCTGAGGAAAAAACGCATTGGTTTTCTGGGGATGGCATTCAAGCCGGATACCGATGATCTGAGGGAGAGTCCCCTGGTGAGCGTCATTGAGACCTTGCTCGGGAAAGGTTACGCGATACGGATATACGATCGCAATGTGTCGACGAGCCGGCTGATCGGCGCAAACCGGCGATTCATGGAGGAGCACATTCCTCACCTTGCTTCGCTACTCGTGGCGAGCGCCGGGGAACTCACTGCGGGGGCGGACGTGATCGTTGTTGGATATCAGTCGCCTGAATTCTCAACCGCACTACGATTCCTGCGCGCCGATCAGATCGTCATTGACCTTGCGCGGCTCGCCAAGCACGTCGAAACCCCAGCCCACTATGAGGGGATTTGTTGGTAACAGCTTTCAATAAAAACGCCACCATGTGCATCGCTGGCCGTAACGTTGTATGAATATTTTGGTCCTGGCCTGGGACATCCCGGCGACAGCCAATATGCCGGGCTCGCCACGCCTGTTCAGTCTGTGCAGAAGTCTGTCGGGGCGCCATAACCTGACGTTGGTCGCATTTAGCCATAGCCAGGAGCGTTACCAGGCTTTTCTGGACGATCCAGCGGTTCAGGGCGTATTTGAAGACATTGTAATTCTGCCTAATCCACCCGCTCCGACCTGGTGGCGCAGGCAAGTTCATAAACTGCGTCAGGAACCACACTTCGTAACTCGCCACCGGAGTCCCCGATATCATGCAGAACAGTGTCAGAAGATTCGCAGTTTTTTTGTGCAGAGGGAATTTGACGTAATCTTTGCGGATGGGTTGATCATGGCGCAGTATGTGGTGGACGCCAATATGGAGTGCCCGGCCATCATCGATCTTCACGACAGCTTAACGCTCTTATATTCGCGATCGATGCGGACCGAACAGAGCTGGTTGCGAAAATTGGCACTCTTTGCCGAGACGCAAAGCATTGGACGATGGGAAAAGTCGTTACGTCGCAGGTTTGGTGCGATCGTCACAAATTCGAAGGTTGATGAGGCCTTTCTAAGGAAGCTCGACCCTTCTGGCAACATCGTCACGATCGGAAATGGCGTAGATAGCGAGTTCTTCAGACCGACTCGTGCAGAAATCGACGTATCCAAATTGGTCTTCACAGGAGTTATGGACTATGGTCCTAACGAGGACGCAGCCATTTACTTCTGCAATTCCATCTTGCCCTTGATCCAAGGGCGCTACCCAAGAGTCCAGTTCTGGGTGGTCGGTAAGGACCCCACTGAGAAAGTGCAGATGCTTGCCCAGCGACCAGGCGTGCATGTTACGGGGGGGGTGGCTGATATGCGGCCATTCCTTGAGACCGCCGGAGTATTCGTTTGTCCCTTGCGTTTCGGGTCCGGCGTCAAGAACAAGATCCTCGCTGCCTTGGCTATGCAAAAGGCGGTTGTTGCAACGCGCCTGGGTCTCGAAGGACTTGACCTACGGGAAGGCGAGCATGTCATCGCAGCCGATGAGCCCGCGATGTTTGCAGCCCAGGTCATCAGGCTTATTGAAGACCCGAACATGGCCGCCCGTCTAGGTCGAAACGGACAGGCATTTGTACGAGCCGAATACTCATGGGAACGGAGCGCCACGCAACTTGAGGGGGTTCTTCGCGACGCAGTGAATCGTTAAGACAGGTCGAATTCATGCATCTGTGAGTGCATATGTGAGTGTATTGATGAGCTATATTTGATCGGCATTCTCGTTTTTCTGATTTACTACAATTGGAGTATGTTGCGCGATCCGGCGCGGACCCAGTTAGGCCTGTTCGTCTCGTACAGTGGTGAGAACGTACGCCAATATGGTTAGCAAAACTCGACGTGTAGGCGACTTGTGAGATCCAATGGCATGAGGGCCCCGAATGAGGTGCGGGAATCAAACTCAACCAGTTTTGGTTTTGTTCTCGTAATAATTTACCTGGTCCTCGAGTATGGCCGCCCGCAGGATCAATTCAGTGCCATCGGCGCCCTCAAACCGGGGGCGATTCTCATACTATTGATGCTTGTTGCATGGCTCAAGCACGGCAATTTCCGTACCGTGGCAAGCCCCCAAACGACATGCATTATGCTCATGCTGTTTTTGATGGCGCTCCACGTTCCTTTTGCGACTAACAATTTCTGGGCTTACAAGCAAACTGAAGGGTTCTTGTTGTTGCTTCCATTTTGCATCTCCGTCGTGCTGTTTATAGACAGATTTGATAGGCTGCGAGCCTTCATGAAGTGGTGGAACGTTCTGGCTGCCTACATTGCTGTGAACGGAATTCTTGGCCGAGGAATAGCCGGATCGTCCTTTCTGGAAGACGAGAACGACTTCTCCCTCCTCGCGAACGTCATGCTGCCCTACGCGCTCTGCCTGTTCTATTACGAGCGGAAAATGACAATGAAGCTGATCTACCTGACCACTGCCTTGCTGTGCGTGGTGAGCATCGTTATGTCCTCCTCTCGCGGGGGCCTTGTCGGCCTCCTAGCAGTGTTTGCTGTAATTTGGCTGGCAAGTCCCCGGAAGATCCTATCCCTGCTTCTGGTAGGTGTCCTTGCCCTGGGTGTCTATACTGCTGCGGATCAGAAATACTGGGACAGGATGTCCACCATTGAAACGACCAACGAGGGAACAGCCAAAGTGAGACTCGACTCGTGGCAGGCGGGATGGGAAATGTTCAAAGACCATCCCTTGGGCGTTGGCCCCGGAAATTTTCCGATACGGTTTCCGGAATATCAGTCGGACTCATTTACAAGAGACATGTGGGGAAGGCAGGCACATTCTTTGTGGTTCACACTCTTGCCAGAGTTGGGCATTCCGGGCCTACTGCTTTATCTGGCCCTCCTCAGGTTTAATCTGCGGGATCTTTGGTATCTCAGAAGATTGTCAACGGAAACTGACAATGACCGATTTGCTTATTTCTTGTCGGTGGCATTTACGGCAAGTTTAGCTGGCTATTTTGCGTCGGGCTCATTCTTATCTGTCTTGTACTATCCACACTATTGGTATCTCACCGCCATGATTGTCGCAACCAGGAAGGTCGTTGACAATGCGGATTCTTCAAACTCAACGGCACTCGGGCGCGGGTTGGAAATCTGGAAATCCTGAGCTCAAGAAAATGCGGCGCAAAAATAGCGAAGGACCTTCAATATCTGACGATTCGTTTACAAGATGAAGGCGTCGATCAAGGCCAAATCCATGCTGGCTTCCTTCTTCCATCTCGCCGGCGTTAATTCGTGGAAGCTGGGGCGATATTCGAGGGACGATATTGCAGTGCTAATGTACCACCGCGTAATCCCAATGAAACAAATGGGTCCCGCTGTGCAGGCAGGCATGGTTGTGGAACCCGATACCCTGGACCTCCATCTCCGATACTTACGGAATCGTTTTGAACTTATTCCCCTCTCCGATTTAGCGACGTTTCATCATGGCGACGCTCGAGATCTGCGGAGCAAACCGTTATGCGCACTTACCTTCGATGATGGCTGGTACGACTTCTATGAATATGCATACCCGATCCTCAAGATGCATGAAGCCCCGGCGACCGTCTTCTTACCGACAGATTTTATTGGAACGGACCGGTGGTTTTGGACAGATCGCGTGGGATTTCTATTAGACCGGATTGCTCAATCCTGGGATCTTGCGAAATGCGCTTCGCTTCTGAGCGATCCTCTACTGAGAGAACTGGTCTGCATATCGGGAACACATGAGACGAGATTGGAAAGGGTAATTGGTCACCTGAAGTCTTATCGAGTCGAGAAGATTGAGTCGGCTCTGGCTGAATTGTCTGCTGCCGTGGGCGAGGATTCCACCCCACCTGGTCGTGCGTTTCTGTCTTGGGAGGAGGCACAGGAAATGTTTGCGTCCGGCCTTGTGTCTTTTGGGTCGCACACGGCCGGGCATTTCCTGCTGACGACCCTGACCGAAGAACAAGTTCGGCATGAACTGAGAAAGTCGATGGAAGCCTTGATTGCCCGTAATGTGACGAATACTAACTTCATCTCTTTCAGTTACCCGAATGGAAATTATTCTGAGAGATTGAGCGAAATGGTTCGGGAAGCGGGCTACCACCTAGCGGTCACCACTCAATATGGATGGCATCGTCTGGAGGTGAACGCTCATACGATCCCAAGGATTTCCGTTCATCAGGACATAACCTCCACCGAGGCAATGTTTGAATCGCGAATAGTCGATTTATTGTGAGCATCGTTTTGGGAGGTGCATACTCTTTCTTGGAATCGGCCGCGGGACTTCAGAGATTGGAATATGCCGTGAACTTGCTTCGAGAGGCGGTCGCGCGAGCAACAAAGTGATTGAGGCGACCGGAAGTACGACGAAGCTTAAGATTTGCCATCTAATTTCAGGCGATCTTTGGGCTGGAGCCGAGGTGATGGCGTTTTACCTTCTCAGTGGCCTGGGCAGGCTGCCGGGGATCGAACTCCTCGCCATTCTATTGAATAAAGGTAGGCTCGCCCACGAGCTTCGAAAGGCAGGGGTGCCCACATACGTTCTTGACGAAGGGGAACGGTCCTTTCCCGCGATTGTCGGAATGGCAGCAAGAAAACTGAGGAAGTGGGCGCCCCACGTTCTTCATTCTCATCGCTATAAAGAAAATCTTCTTTCGTTCCTCGTTTCATTAGCCTTGAAAAACAAAGCGGCCCTTGTGAGCACGCAGCACGGATTGCCGGAATTCTATGGCGGCAAGCCGGATTTGTTGCGCAAACTGAAGCTGCTTGCTAACCACAGACTGCTCGCATCCAGGTTCGATAGGACGATCGCGGTCTCCGCAGATATCAAGGAATCATTGAGTCGGGACTATCGCTTCCAGGAAAAGCGTCTTGAAACCATTCGTAACGGTATTGTTATTCCCGAATTGCACGATCGCACCGGCGAGAAACACAAGCTCGTGATTGGTTCCGCGGGTCGCTTCGTTCCCGTTAAAGACTATCCTTTGATGGTTGAGGTGGCGAAAGAGTTGCTCCGGACAAACCACAAAGTTCGCTTTGAATTGGCCGGCGATGGGCCCCTGCTGGGTAAAATTCAAGGATTGATAGACAGGTATGGAATGGAGGAGCGCTTTGCGCTGCGGGGATTTGTTTCCGATCTTCGTACGTTCTATGGCGGGCTGGACGTCTTTCTCAATACCTCACTGCACGAAGGAATTCCCATGAGCGTGCTGGAAGCCATGGCGCACGGGGTTCCCCCAGTTGCGCCCAGAGTAGGGGGGCTGGAGGAGATCGTGACAGATGGCGTGGATGGATATCTTGTCAATAGTCGGAATCCACGGGACTTTGCCGAAAAGTGCCTGTCCCTCTGCAACAATGTAGCTCTGCGGCAGAATATGGGCCGCGCGGCGCGAGAGAAGGTAATCGGGAAGTTTTCTGTTGAAAGAATGGTGCAGGATTACCTGGACATGTACAGGAGCACAATCAAGGAATCAGTTTGAAGGTAGCTGGCACCGGCCTACGAATTCTCGAAGCTACACGTTAACGACGGATTATCAATAACTAGCGAGTACGCGCACAAAATGGCGGAAATGCTCTTGGTTGGTTCCATTTTTCTCGTATTTTTCTCCTATTTCGGTTATCCGTTGACACTGGTCGCGGTGGGCTGGGCAAGGGGCAGAGATGTCAAGCGGGGCGAGTTTTATCCGTCAGTTACCTTTATTGTGACGGTTCACAATGAGGAAACTCGGATAGTGGAGAAGCTGGAGAACACGCTCAGCCTTGACTATCCGAGTGCCAAACTCCGTGTTCTCGTGGCCTCAGATGGATCCACAGACCGCACGAGCGAGATCGTACGAGGCTATCGTGTTAGGGGGGTTCAGCTACTTGATATGCCGGACAGAAAAGGGAAAGAGAACGCTCAGAAGGAAGCCGTCAAGAGCGCGACCGGAGATATCCTCGTCTTCAGCGATGTGGCTACCAAATTGGAGTCAGGAGGCCTTCGGCAATTGGTTTCGAGTTTTGCCGACCCAACGGTCGGCTGCGTGAGCAGTGAAGACCGCTTGATTGGAAGGGATGGAAAACTAAGTGGCGAGGGATTGTATATCCGGTTCGAGATGTGGTTGAGAACTCTCGAGTCCAGGGCCAACTCACTGGTTGGACTCAGCGGGTCACTGTTTGCTGCGCGAAAAGAAGTCTGTGATGATTTTTCAGGCGAGATGCAGAGTGACTTCCGAACTGTATTGAACAGCGTGAAGATGGGCTTGCGAGGGGTCAGCGATCCCCTTGCGTTGGGTTTGTATCAGGACACGGCAGATCAGAAGCGGGAATGGGACCGCAAGATTCGGACTGTAGTGCGAGGGCTCACAGTCTTCTTTCGCCACTTGGAACTTCTCAATTTGTTCCAGTATGGCTTTTTTTCATACCAGTTGTTTTGTCACAAACTCCTTCGCTGGTCGGTACCTTTCTTTATGATTCTGGCTTTCGTTTCAAATCTTGTGTTGATTCATGGCTCGTTCATCTACAGTTTTCTGCTGTTCCTCCAAATCTCGCTGTATGGCTTTGGCCTCCTAGGATTACTAAGGCCCAAGATGCGGGGTATGATCTTAGCAAAGATTCCAACGTACTTTCTCGCTGTAAATGCATCAATCTTGTTTGCATGGTGGCGATATCTGAGCGGTCAGCGCATCGTTACATGGACACCAACCAAGAGATGAAAGAGACACGGGTGCACTACCGCACGCTGGGTACGGGAGCAGCCTGACCGGGTTCGTGGTGTGCGGGTTATTCGTCAGCGTCCTGTGTTATCCTAATTTATAGGTCCTGATCGCCTTCGTGGCGGCGCTCACGAGGGGATATAGCTGCGGGCTGGCGCAGCGCGGTCCGTGACGATTCGAGAATATCCGAGGAGGATCCTACGAAATGGCAACGAATGCGCGGTGGGCCGAAGCCCAGCGATACGAGCGGGGCTTCTGGGAGG
>WNGN01014118.1_pt1 | contig 10356 bp, 7 predicted proteins | sample 5400561 | NCBI WGS metagenome assembly WNGN01 (sample SAMN13153379, study PRJNA577476) | soil metagenome | isolation source: 115 cm soil or saprolite under Garry oak tree replicate 2 | place: USA:California | collected 2016-06-15 | reverse complement strand
GATCGAGCAGCTCGCCTCCATCACCGCCGCGCACAGCTACCTCCGCGACCGAGCCGTCGTCCGCGTGAGTGTCGGCGGGGCAGGTCTCGGCGGCCTCCCAGTGTCCCCGGATCTCGACACCGGCTGGGGCACTGGCATAGAGGAGACGGGCTCGGGCGCGAGCCTCGCTGGGACGGACGGGGACACCCTGGATCTGCTCGTCGAGTCGATCCTGGAATTGGTCGACAAGCGATTCGAGAGCCTGGCCTATGACCGTACCGGGTTGCTCGAGTGGTTCCAGACGGTCTCGCGCGGCGGGCGCGTCGATCGCCTCTACGCGGCGGTGAACATGCTCGGCGCGATGGCGCAAGGCAGTGGCGACCGCGAGGTTCGCGCACGGACGACGCTCGAGGCCCTCATGCTCCTCCCCGACGCCACGCTGGCGCCCTTCTTCACCGACTGCCTCCTGCCCGGCGCGGCGAGCGATCTCACCGCGTTCAACCTGCTCACGCAGGTCACCGAGGACGAGCTGCGGGGGATCGCCCGCCACGTCCCACGGGAGCGGCTCGTCGCGCTGACGACGGAGCTGCTCGAGTACCCCTGGGAGGAAGGCAAGCGCTTGCGCTTGCTGGAGGCGATCACGTTGACGCTCGAGCGTGGCGCTGAGCCCGGGACGTCTCCGGCAGGATCCGCCCTGCTCTCGCACAAAGATCCGCTCTTACTCGAGCTGCGGCAGGAGATCATCGACGCCTGCCGCCCCGACGTGCTCCTCGCGCGAAGCGCGGACGTGCTCCTGGCGCTGGTCGGGAGCGCCCATCCGGGCGAATATCCGGGGTTCGCAGCCGATGCGCTGGCGGAGATCGCCCGCGAGGCGCTGGCGGGCGGCCAGCCCGATCTGGTCCTCCGGGTCTTGCGCGGCGTGGCGACCGACGCCGCGCCCGAGGTATCCCGAGAGCCCCCGACCCCGACCATGCTGGTCCGCCGCAAGCTCGCCGGGCCGAGCCACGTCTCGCTCGTCGTGGATCTCCTCCGTCGGGAGCCTCCGATGGGCCCGATGGACGTCGCGACCGAATATCTGCGTTTCGCCGGCCCGGAGGGAGTCGAGGTGTTCACGGCGCTCCTCGCGGAGGAGCCACACCGACGGGTCCGGATCCGAATGTGCGAAGTGCTGGCCCGGGTGGGAGCGCCGGCGATCCCCCCGTTGCTGTCGCGGCTCGCTGACAAGCGCTGGTTCGTGGTGAGGAACGCCCTCTACACGCTCCGCAAGATCGGGCACGCGTCCGCGTTCCCGGCCATCGTCGCCGTGCTGGAGCACCCCGACCCGCGGGTCCGGCTGGAGGCCGTGCGGGTCGCCGTCCAGGTCGGCGGGGCAGCCGCGAGAGCGCCGGTTCTCCGCCGCGTGCACGATCCAGACGCATCGGTGCGACGGGCGGCGATCAGCGCGGTCGGTACCCCGGGGAACGACGGCGCGGTCCCGGAGTTGCGAAAGGTGCTCCTGGGCTCGGGCGCCCGAAGCGAGGACGACGCGGAGGTTCAGCTCGGGACGATCCGCGCGCTCGCCTCGATCGGCACCTCGGCGGCGCTGAGCGTTCTCGAGGCTGCCGTCAGCCGACGCACCTGGTTCTGGAGGCGCGCCGAGCGCCGCGTCCGTGATCTGGCCGCCCAGACGCTGAGCGCCCGGAAGCCACGGGCGCGGGTCTCCCCCAAGGCCGTCGATGACCGGTAGCCCGACCGAGCAGGCGTCGCACGTCTTCGGGTGCTTGCACGGCATGGTCCGGATGGCCGCGCTCTATCCACCGATGCACGCCCAGACCGTCAAAGCCAAACAGACGCTGCACGAAGCGTTGACCGCGTACCTGAGCTCGCACGGGAGGCTCGTGTATCGCTTCCTGGGCGATGTGCTCGTCGCCGACGATCGGATCCTGCCCCGGGAGAGCCTTCTCTACCGGCAGTTCCTCGCGGTCTGCCAAGACGAACGGCAGATCGGCAGCATCTCGTTCATGGTGGGTGTGGAGCCACGAGAAGTGGACGCGCTCCTCGAGGCCGTGACCGAGGGAGTCGGCGGCGAGCCGTCGTCGTGGACGTCTCGCAAGGGGTTGACTCATGTGCTGCTGGGTCCACCGGCGGAGCCCGAGCAACAGAGCGGAGAAGCGTCGGCCCGACGCGCCTACTACGGTTCCATCGACGCACTCCGCGACATCCAGGCGACCGTCCGCGCTCGCTCCCCCCTCGCCGTGGAGCAAATCGGAACGCTGCGCGTCTTCACCTCGACGCTCTTGGAGCAGATCCTCCAGAGCCCGGCGCTGGTGCTCCGCCTCGCGAGCATCAAGTCCTACGACGAGTACACCCTCTACCACTCGGTGAACGTGGCCGTCATCTCGATCGGCCTCGGCCTCGTGATCGGCTTGCCGGAGACCCTCCTCCGGGAGATCGCCATGGCCGGGATGCTCCATGACGTCGGCAAGATCGCCATCCCGCACGAGATCCTACGGAAGCCGGGCCCGCTCGACGAAGAGGAATGGCGGGTCATGCGACGTCACCCCGTCCTCGGCGCGGATCTCCTGAGCCGCCTGCCAGGCTCGAACCGTCTGCCGATGATCGTCGCCTTCGAGCATCACATCCGCTTCGACATGCGCGGCTACCCGTCCGTTCCCGCCGGCTGGACGCAGCATCCGATCAGCCGCCTGGCCTGCGTGGCCGACGTGTTCGACGCCATGACCTCGCGCCGCGCATACAAGAAGGCCATCCCGAACACGGACGTGCGCGGTTATGTTCGCGACGAGTCTGGGCGGACGTTCGATCCCCGACTCGTTCGCGTCCTGGATCTCATGCTCGGACGGCTGGAGGAGGAGACGCCGCCCGAGGAGGACGCCCGAGGAAGGACGGCATGAAAAGAGGACTCGTCGAGTCTCTCGCGCTCGAGGGGACCGCGCTCACGGTGACCCTCGCGCCGACTCTGCCGGTCGAGGCGCGCACCCTCGCCGCGGCCACGGCCATCCGCGTCTTCGATCGCTACACGGTCATCGATCGTGTGATCATCGTGACCGGCGCGGACAAGGTCAGCCTGTCCCGAGGAGAGGTCGAGCATCTCCTGCGCTCGGAGAGCCTCGCCGGGCTCGACGGCAGGCAGCGGTGGCGGCATGCAGTCGCCCGCGTCGCCGCCGGGCTGCCCAAGCCAGACGGCGCGCGGCCGTGATGAGAACTAGGAGACCGGTATCTCAGGCGAGCGGGACCTCGACGCAGACATCGAACTTCGAATAGTACTTCTTCACATCGCCGGTGTCGCACTTGGCTCGGAACTTCTCGGAACTTCCGGCGACGTCGTGCACTTTGGCGGTACCCCTGATTGCCACAGCCTTCGCGCTCTACTCTGTTCCCTTGGCCGCCAGACAGATCGTCGGCGTCTTCAGCACGTTCCTGTACCGGTGGCTGTCCGATCCCTTCATCGAGGCGGAGGCGAAGCGGGCGGGCATGATCATCCGCGACCTGCTGAACTTTGCCCGCCGGTGAGAGCCGGAGCCCGTCTCGGCCCAAAAGCTGCATCGTGCGGATCACCCTCGTTGTCCCGCTGACACGCCCAGTGTCCGGAAATCACACCCGGCCAAGAACCTCGTAACAGTTAAGGTACCGATAATTCGTATTTCTCGACGTTAAGCCCACGGGCACGGTCCTTGCCCTGACTACGGGCGAGGCCCTTCACGACAAAGGCAAACCCGCCGTGAGGCGGGGGCGCAAAGCCACGGGTCAGACCATCGAATCTGACAGCCGGGCTACCGAAGAAGGGATATCTCTGGACGAGGGGCCTCTCGTGAAAGGAGGCCTCTCGTGGGTTCGCTACGGCGTTCTAGCTCAGTCAGGCGCGTCTGCCGACCATCGCTCGCTCCGCTGTCTCCAGTTCGAAACGCATCTTCGAAGCCGATTCGCCGCTCGACGCTCTGGCGAGCGGTCATTGCTGCGCTGGCGGCGCTGGAAATCGCGCTGTGCGCCACTCCCCAGCTCGCCCTCGCCGAGACACCGTCGACGAGCGGGTCGAGCCCCGCGGAAGCCCTGACGCAGGCCCTTGTCGCGATGAGCGCACGCTATCCCACTGCCGGCCCCGCCGAGCGCCGGCGTCTCGAGAACAGCCTCCTCACCACCGCGGCGACTCGCTTGCAGCTCCTGGCGTCGCTCATGGAGACCGATCCCGCGGCGGTGTTGCGCGCCGCGCTGCCCGCACACGTCCGCTCCAGGCTGCCCTCCCGCGTCAGCGCCCGCCTCGAGCAGGATACACAGCTCGAAGGGACACTTGAGATCCTGCACGAGGACTGGCCACGCGGAGGTCGCTACCACTACTTCATCCACTCCACGAGTGGACGGTACTCGCTTCACTTCGCCCACCGCCCGTCAATGCACCTTCTGACGGGCGCCAGGATTCGAGTTGGAGGCGTTCAGATCGGTACAATGCTAGCACTCGATGGCAGTACCAGCATTCAGACAGTGGCTCCGGCGCCAGTGCCGAACACGTTCGGGGCGCAGCCCACGCTCGTGATCCTGGTCAATTTCCAGGATAACCCGACCCAGCCCTACGCGCTCTCCCAGGCACAGAGTGTCGTGTTCTGCACGACAAGCAACTTCTTCTTGGAGAGCTCCTACCGGCAAACCTGGCTGGCCGGCGACGTCGTTGGCTGGTACACCATCCCTCTCGCCAGCACGACCTGCGACTCGGGCGGCATCGCGACGTACGCCGAGACCGCGGCCACTGCCGCAGGGGTCAATCTTTCCGCCTACACCCACCGCGTCTATGCCTTCCCCGCAAACGCCGGCTGCGGCTTTTCGGGTGCAGCGACGGTCGGCGGCAATCCCTCGCGGGCCTGGATCAACGGGTCCGGTAGCATGTCTCTAGGAACAGTCGGCCACGAGGTGGGGCATAACCTCGGCCTCCTCCACTCACACTCCCTTTCCTGCGACGGCACGACCATGACGGGCACGTGTACGACGCTCGAGTACGGTGACGGCCTCGACATCATGGGATGGTCGGCTTCGGGGCACTTCAACGCCTTCCAGAAGGAGCGGCTGGGGTGGTTGAACTACGGCGTCTCGCCGCCGATCACCACGGTCACCGCCAGCGGCAGCTACGCTCTCGCCCCCTACGAAGCGGCCGACGCCAATCCCAAGGCGCTCAAGCTCCTCAGGCACACGGATCCCACGACCGGGGCTCGCGAGTGGTATTACGTGGAACTCCGCCGAGCGATCGGGTTCGACAGTTACCTCGCCACGGTCGGTGGCCCGTACCAGCTCCTCAGTAGCAACATCCTGAACGGCGTGGAGATCCGCTGGGCCTCGGAGTCGAGCAGCGACAGCAGCCGGCTCCTGGACATGACTCCCGGCAGCGTGGACCCCTACACCGGCATCGTCGACCTCTACACCAACGATCCCGCACTCACGGTGGGCAACAGCTTCTCTGACCCGGACGCCGGCGTAACGCTGACGGTGGCGTCCGTAGACGGTAGACCCTGACGACCCCGACCTGCGCGCGCGCCAACCCGACAGTCGCGGTCTCGCCGTCCCCGGGCCCGGTCGTCCCGGCCGGGACCGCCGTGACCTACACCGTCTCGGTCACGAACAATGACGGCGCCAGCTGCGCCGCGTCCAGCTTCAGCCTTCAAACGATGGTGCTGCTGACCGGTTGGACCGCCGCGTTCGCGGCGCCAACGCTCACCCTGAGTCCTGGCACCAGCACCTCCACCACGTTCACCGTGACCTCTCCGGCCTCAGTTACCGGTACCTCCTACACCTTCCCGGTGGTAGTGACGAACAGCGCGAACGGCTCCTACCAGGCGACGAGCTCGGCCGTCTACGTCATCGGCTCGGCTCTTGGCTCCACTCTTAATGTCGCCGTGTCGACCGACAAGCCCACGTACACCGGCGGCCAGACCGTTTCCGTCACAGCCAGAGCGAGCTCCGGCGGATCACCGGTCTCGAACGCCAGCGTGACGTTCACGATGACGAAGTCGAACGGCGCAGCGGTGAGCCAGAGCGCCACCACCGACTCGAAGGGCTCAGCCGTGGGAAAGTTCAGGCTCAAGAGGCAGGATCCGCCCGGCGGCTATAAGGCGCGCGCAGACGCGGTGAAGACGCCATCGTCTGGCAGCGCCACCACGAGCTTTACGGTGCAGTAGGAGGCTGCCAGAACCTGGCGAAAGGCCGGGCAGGGCGTGTTCGCCGCCCTGCCCGGTGCTATTGACCTCCCTTGGCCCTGGTGGCTGGTGGACCAGCCACCAGGGCGTCCGATCACTGTGACGAAGTCAAGCCTACTTCGTGGTGTCTATTGCGCACACGGGCTCACACCTACTCACCGATGAGGGCAGGAAGTTACTGTCTCCACTGTAGGTAGCCCTGTAGGAGAGGGTGTTCGCGTCGAGATTGATGATGCTCGATAGCGCCGTCCCGCAGGGGTTCCCTGAGCAGGTGCCACCGACCAAGTTCACGGTCTCGCCGTTAGCCTGGTGCACGCAGGCGCCGTCGTCAAAGATCTGGAACGTCACGGTACCTGTCGGCGTGGGGCCACCTCCAGCAGGGTTCTTCGTGACGATCGCCTGGTCCCGCACGGCCACTGTGGCTGCACCGGCCAGATCGATCAACGAATCGGTGACCTCGCCGCCCAGAGTCCCGTCCGTATTCACCTTGAAGATGTGGGTGCTGATGGCCGACTGGAACTTATTCACGGTGAGCGGCTCGCAGGTACTTGTGATTGGGTTGGGGTAGTTGCTATCCCCGTTGTAGGTCGCATTGTAGGAGAGGGCACCGGGGAGCGGGGTGAAGCTGGTCGAGTTCGCCCTCGAATCCGTCGATCCAACGGTCAAGGCGACGGTCTCCGAGGTAAAGGCGCCAGTGCAGCCGATGGTGCCGAAGAGCTTGAACGTCACGCTACCCGTGGGGACGGGCGCGCCTGCAGTGCCCGTGACGATGGCCAGGTCGTGGATCGTCGTATTCGGGGCGACCGAGGTGCCCTGGAGATCAGGGTCGGAATTATCGGCGGCCGAATGGATCTCGGTCCTGATTGCAGCCACGCACTGCTCGAACCTTCCGATCGTGAAGTCCTTGAGCACCGCAGTAATTGACTGCGAGGAACGCGTCTCGACGGCGAACGTAGGGAAGCACTCATTGCCCAGGCCGACGGCGGTCAGGTCCAGGCCACCCTCAAAGAACCCCACGATCGGATACTGCCCCGCTCCCGCGCCAGACTTGGCGGTGAAGTCCGGGTCGAGGGCGGGTACCACACTTCCATTCGTCGCCGCACAGCCGGCGTCTGCCGGATCACACACGCCGTTAGCGCCCGCAGTGTTATTGATTAGCTGAGTCAAGGTCACGCTGTCGTCGCTGTTCACACTGGCGACGACGAAAACCTGGATGTTGGAGGTGCCGCCGCCGTTGACGAAGTTACTGAGGATGAGGACGTCGCCCACAGCGTGGTGGGCAGGGTTCCCGAGTGCGTCTTGAAACGTCCCATCACTCTTGAGGCTGACGGCCTTCTGGAGGAACCAGAAGCCGATCTGGGCATCGCCGTTGACGGCGAGGCGGTTGGCGCCAAAGTAGAGGATCTTGTGGCCCGCCCTGGCGCCTGACGTAGGCGTATAGAGGGAGGCGAAGGCTTCGATGAGGTCATCCTTGTCCGGGACACTCCCGTCTTTCCAGTTCCACTGGGTGATGTCCAGCTGGTCCTTGGAGCCGCCGCCCGTGAAAATGCTCGCGGGTGCGAGGTCGACCACCAGATCCGATATTGCGGCGGCATTGTTGCCAACCCCGGGCGTGGCTTTAGTACAACCGAGCACCCCGTCTGCTGGGCACGTGTATAGGTTGTTCCAGTCGTCTCCTGTGCATCCGATTGTTCCGCCGAATGCCCCCCCGCAGGTACCCGTTTGCACATCGCCATCGACCTGGAAAATGCCGTCGTTGTGGACGGCGAGCGCTGGCGGCACGCCGACCGCCAGGAGGAGGGCCAGCAGGGCGGCCAAGACGAGGGCCCCGGCTTTGAGCCTCCCGGACGAGGCTCGACAGACCAAGGCATGAGTGGCCGGGACTAGCTCCCGCAGCGTCTTCATTTTCGAGTTCCTCCGTGGGCCGGAACCCAGAACAAAAAGGGCCCGGATCGGCGCGCGATGGCGCTCAGGTCGGGCCTCTTGGGGACCTCGTTGCGGTTCTCGGGGGAACTCAGAGACGGCCCTCGGCGGGGCTCGCACGTGCGCGGTCAGACTTGGAGAATCACCTCCCTATCGGGGTCCGCTGAGCTAAGAATTGGGAACATATAGGTCCCTTCAGCGTGCGATGTCAAGAGACACATCACAAACCTCGCGTCCACTTCCCAAACCCCGCAGCGCTCACAGACCCAGCGCGTGGGCGACAGACGTTCGGTCACCGGGTGCGGGGGGGCCCGCCGGGCGTTTTCCGGGACCCCGTTTCACCTTGCTCACGTGAGTGTCCTGGGCGGGATCGTCACTTTTGCGGTTGCGATGGCCGGACGACCTCGATGTGAGGGTTTCCGCATCTCGGGCATTTCAGCTCGAAGAACACTTGTCCGTCCCGAATCTCGTTGACGAGATCCGCGAGCCGTCTGTTGCAGGTCGCACACCGTACCTGGATCTGTGTCACAGCAGCCAAGCATCGTCCCCTTGCCACCACTCCAGATTTGGGGTTGAGTTCGAAGCAATCTGATGCGGCAGCAAGATCTGTGCTAGAGGTCGACGCAGCCGTTAAGTCTAATAGCCGGAGACAAATTACCCGCCCGGCTCTCGCAACTTCTGCAACCGCCTTGATTCTCTCGTAGTCTCTCTTCATACCTGTGCAAAACGCTGCACATGGGCCACCTCGGTACTGTGCTACTGGAGTGCTCCCTGTTTCGACTGCTCACCGCGGGGACGTAAGAACAAGCAGAGTCCGATGCAGGGCCTCAAGTCTTCCTTCCGCCATACTCAACCCCACAGTTGTCAGCGAGGCGCTCGTTTTCGCGCTCGAGGAGTCGAAGTCGCCGCTTCCCCGCCTCACTCGCCGTAGCGGATCCGCGGATCGAGATACCCGTACAGCATGTCCACCGCCAGGTTGATCGCCATGAAGAGGACGGCGACGAAGAGGATGGTGGACTGCGTGAGCGGGTAGTCGCGCTGGTAGATGGACCAGAGAACGAGGCGGCCGACGCCGGGGAGGGTGAAGACCTCCTCGACGACGACGGTGCCGCCGAGGAGGATGCCCATCTGGAGGCCGGCGACGGTCACGATGGGGATGAGGGCGTTCTTGAGGGCATGCTTCATGACGACGGCGCGGCCCGCGAGGCCCTTGGCGGCGGCCGTGCGGATGTACTCCGAGCGCAGGACGTCGAGCATGCAGGCGCGCGTGGTGCGGGCGATGTTGGCAGCGCTCGCGGTGCCGAGGCAGAGGGCGGGCAGCACCATGATCGTGAGGTTTCGCCGCGGGTCGGCGAACAAGTCCACCCAGACGACGGGCGGCATCCAGCGGAGGTAGATCGAGAAGAAGAGGATCAGCATCGTCCCCTGCCAGAAGACCGGGACGGAGAGGCCGAGGAGCGCGCCGACGCGGACCACGTTGTCCACGGCGCGGTCCCGCCGCACGGCGGAGACGATGCCGGCGGCGATGCCGAGGGCGAGCGCGAACCCCACGGCGAGGAGCGTCAGCTCGATGGTGACCGGGAGGCGCTCGAGGATGAGGCGGACGACGGGCTTGCCCGTGCGCCACGAGGTGCCGAGATCACCCTGGGCGAGGTTGCCGAGCCAGCGGGAATACTGGACCCACCAGGGCTGGTCGAGGCCGAAGAAGCGCCGGAGCTGCGCGACCATCTCCGGGCTCACGATCGCGTCGGCGCCGATCATCTGCTCGACGACCGTCCCCGGGATGAGCCGGAGCATCAGAAACACCAGGACCGTCAGCCCCAGGAGGGTCAGGGCCATCGAGTACGCCCGTACGACGAGATAGCGGCCCACCCTCAGCGCCTCCCCCTCAGCGCCGCACGCCCCTCGCTCACGCCCGGTCGAGCGAGACGCCCTCGAAGCCGTACAGGAGCGTCATGGGATGCTGCTTGAACCCCTTCACGGACGCCTGCGTGAAGTCGATCGTGTCGGCGGAGAAGAGCCAGAGGTGCGGCACGTTCTCGAGGATCAGGATCTGGACGCGGTCGTAGATGTCCTTCCGCTTCTTCTGATCCAGCGTACGGCGCCCTTCCTCCATGAGGCTGTCGAGCTCGGGGACGCTCCAGCTGTTCCAGTTCTGGCCCTTCGTGGAATGGAGCGCGCGGAAGAACGCGGTGTCGGGGTCGGCGTAGCCCGGCGTGGTGTTCATCGTCAGGTCGAAGTCTTTCGCGAGCCAGCGCTTGATCCACACGGCGTATTC
>WNGN01012327.1_pt1 | contig 10362 bp, 8 predicted proteins | sample 5400561 | NCBI WGS metagenome assembly WNGN01 (sample SAMN13153379, study PRJNA577476) | soil metagenome | isolation source: 115 cm soil or saprolite under Garry oak tree replicate 2 | place: USA:California | collected 2016-06-15 | reverse complement strand
GCGGCGATGTAGCTCTTCTCTCCCGCCGGAGACTGCATGCCGAGGATCAGCATGTGCTCGGCGAGCCAACCTTGGTCGCGCGCCATCACCGAGGCGATGCGCAGGGCAAGGCATTTCTTCCCGAGCAGCGCGTTACCGCCGTAGCCGGAGCCATAGGACCAGATCTCGCGCGTCTCGGGAAAATGCACAATCCACTTTTCCTTCTCATTGCAGGGCCAAGGGACGTCCTTCTTCCCCGGTGCGAGCGGCACTCCGACCGAGTGCACGCCAGGCACGAAGCTGCCGTCTTCGCCGAGCCACTCCGCGACTGCGCGGCCCATGCGCGTCATGATCTGCATGTTGACCGCCACGTACGCCGAGTCCGAGATCTCGACGCCAATCGTCCGGCGTCGTCCTTGTCCTGGCTGCAAATGAAGGTGCGATCCTCCATGCGTGCGACATCGCTGGGATGTGACCGCGCGAGGTATGAGTTTGGCCGCAGCTTCTCGTTCAGGCGGATGAACGTGCCCGCCCTCTCCAGTTCGGCGCACAACCGCTCGTATTCGGCGCGTGAGCCGTCACACCAATGGATGCGCTCGGGCTTGGAAAGGCGCGCGAGCTCCGAGACCCACTGCCGAAGAGCGCGGTGGCGCACCCACGCGGGGGCGTTCGATTGGTCGGCTGCGGAGGCGGGTGCACTCATTGCGCGAGACTCCCGAAAGGCAAACGGCCCAGCGCAAAGGCTGGGCCGGTCGAAGGCCGGGGCGATTGTAGCACCGCGAGCCTAGCGCCAGATGGCACAAGGGTGCAGTGCGAACGGATAAACAAGAATGTTATCAATGAGTTCTTCACTGCGAACCTACCGCCGAGCCGCGCGCGGACGGCAGGCAGAAAAAAGCGCACAGTTAGGGCTTGGAGCCACCATTAGGGGAGTCGATGGCTAATCTGAATCCGCTGAAATATTGTTTCCACGGGCAGCACTCCAGGCCTCGCGCGACCTTTCGCACCTTGCCCGGAATCAAGCACAAACGCGAAGTTTGCGCCCAGTGCTACGAAAAGATCATGACCGAGCGCACGAAGAAGAAGAAGTAGCTATTTGCCGATACAGAAGCGGGCGAAAATCTCGCCGAGAAGGTCGTCTGCGGTGAACTCCCCGGTAATGCTGCCGAGCGCGTTCTGCGCGAGTCGCAGCTCCTCCGCAAAAAATTCCCAGCGGCGCAGTTCTCCGGCAGCCGCCTGAAGTCGGCTGCGCGCGCGCTCGAGCGCGCGCAAGTGCCGCTCTCGGGCGAGAAACAGCGATTCGCCCGTCGAGGCCCACCCGGCCGCATGGAGGATCGCCCCGCGTAACTCATCCAGGCCGACGCCGGTTTTCGCCGATACGACAACCGCTGCATGCCCCGTGGCCGGCGGCAAGAAACCCGGCGCCAGATCGGCCTTGTTGAAAACGTCAATGCGCGCGGCCCCGGCCGGCAGATGGGCGAGCGGCTCGACAATCTGACCGGCTTCGAACACAGCGAGCACCACGTCGGCGCGCTCGAGCTCGTGCTTGGTACGCGCGACGCCGAGGCGTTCGACCTCGTCCGCGGAGGCGCGCAGGCCCGCGGTGTCGACGAGGATTACCGGCACGCCCCCGATATCGAGAGGCTCACGCAGCGCGTCGCGCGTCGTGCCGGGAATGGGCGTGACGATCGCGCGCTCTTCGCCCGCCAAGCGGTTCATAAGACTCGACTTGCCCACGTTGGGCCGCCCGGCCAGAACCACCTGAATGCCGCTGCGTAACAGGCTGCCCTGCCGGCTCTTGCCAAGGACGTCATCGAGCGCGGCGCGCACGCGCGCCAAGCGTGCGGCGGCATCGTCCACATGGAGACGGTCGAGCTCTTCTTCCGGAAAATCGAGCATGGCCTCAACCAGCGCGCGCAACTCGATGAGCTGCGCGTTCAAGGCGCCGATCGCCGCGGAGAACTCTCCCTTGAGCGAGCGCAGCGCAGAGCGCGCCGCCTGGCGGCTTGCCGCGTCGATCAGGTCGGCGACCGCCTCGGCCTGCGCTAGATCGAGCTTGCCCTCGAGAAAAGCGCGCCGCGTGAACTCGCCGGGCTCGGCGAGCCGCGCGCCCGCGTCAAGGCAGGCAGCGAGCACCGCCTGCATCACCACCGGCCCGCCGTGTCCCTGAAGCTCGAGCACCGCCTCTCCCGTGTACGAATGGGGTGCCGGGAAATAGAGCACGATGCCTTCGTCGATGCGCTCGCCGCGGGCGTCCCTGATCAAGCACAGCGACGCGTTCCTCGCCTTGGGCAGCCGGCCGGTCAGCGCTTGCGCGATTTCCCGCACCTTGGGCCCAGAGAGGCGAACTACGCCGATTCCGCCCCGCCCGATCGGCGTGGCGATCGCGGCGATGGTGTCGCGCGCTACCTCATCTTTTTCCATGGGCAGGCTTGTCGCGGTCGAACATGCGCTGGATCTGCCACTGCTGGAGGATCGAGAGGATGTTGTTCACCAGCCAGTACAGCACCAGGCCGGCCGGGAAGAAAAAGAAGAAGATGCTGAATACAAACGGCATGAACTTCATCATCTTGGCCTGTACCGGGTCGGGCGGCACCGGATTCATGCGTGTCTGCAGCACCATCGTGATGGTCATCAGGATCGGTAGTACGTAGTACGGGTCGAGCGCCGCCAAATCCTGGATCCACAGCATGAACGGCGCGTGGCGCAATTCGATTGCGGCAAGCAGCACCCAGTACAGGGCAATGAACACCGGGATCTGCACTAGGATCGGGAAACAGCCGCCCAGCGGGTTGATCTTCTCGGTCTTGTAGAGCTCCATCATCGCCTGATTCATCTTCTGCCGGTCGTGCCCGTACATCTCCCTGATCTTGGTGAGCCGCGGCGTGATCAGCTTCATCCTCGCCATCGACTTATAGCTCGCCGCCGAGAGCGGGAAGAACACCAGCTTGATAAACACCGTCAGCAGGATGATGGCGACACCCCAGTTGCCGCTGAGCGCATGGAATTTTTCGAGCAGCCAGAACAACGGCCAGGCGATGATCGTTAGCCAGCCATAGTCCACCACTAGGTCGAGACCGGGCGCGGCCGCCTCCAGGCGGCGCTTTTCCTGCGGCCCGGCGTACAGCTGCACCGACACGCTCGCGCTGGTACCCGGGACGAGCTTCGTTCCCATCAGCACGCGCCCTGCGTAAATTCCGTCGGCCCGCTTTTCGACGACGTAATCGCGCTCTGCACCGTCGGGCAGCAACCAGGCCGATACGAAGTAATGCTGGACGAATGCTAGCCAGCCGTCATTCGCATGCTTGCTGTGCTCGCCCTTCCCCTTGTCGAGGTCGGCCGGCGCGATCTTCTCGAACTTGCCTTCGCTGGTGTAGATGGCGAAGCCGGTAAAGCTCTGGGCGCCGAACGATTGCGCGAGGGAGCTTCCGGTCAGCTCGGGTTTGCCGTCGTGCGCCAGCTGGAAATACGCGTAGGCAGGCAGAGCGGCTGCGCGCGGATTGCGGATATTCAAGGTGATGCCGATTTCATAGCTGTTGCGCCGGAACGTGTATACCTTCTCCACCTCCGCGCCATCCCGGCCGGTGGCGGTCAGCCGAAGCAGCAGCGCGTCCTGCCCGGGCGCCAGGCTGCGCTCTCCAGGCAGCGCTCGCCAAAGGCTGCGGTGGTTGGGGCCATTCTCTCCGGTAATCCCGCTTTGGGCTTCGTACCCATGATGCGGCCCGAGCAGCACGAAATTCCTGCCGGGATCGCTCGAATCCTTGTGTCGAAGCAACTCAAGGCGCTTCAGCGTGCCGCCCAACGTGTCGATCTCCGCAACAAGAAGATCCGTGGTGACCTGCACCGTCTCACCGCCGGCCGCCGACTCGGCCGCGACTGGGACGCTACCGGCGGGTGCCTTCGCTTCCGGTGAAGGTACCGGCTTGGCCGGGGCAGGCACCGCCGGCGGCGCGGTCGGAGCGGCCGGCAGGGGCTTCGGCCGGTGCTCCTTGTCCCAGGCCTCCCAGAGCATGAGCAGGGAAAAGCCGAAGATGAACAACAGAATGAGCCGTTGCGTGTCCATCCTCAGGGCACCGGGTCGTAACCGCCCGGATGCCAAGGTCCGCAACGGCATAGCCGCCGTGCGGCAAGCCAGCTGCCGCGCCATGCGCCATGCCGTGCCAAGGCCTGTTCCGCGTATTCGGAGCAGCTGGGATGGAAACGGCAGGAGGCCGACAGCACCGGGCTGACAAACCAGCGGTAGCCGCGCAGCGCACTTCGTAACAGTCTCGCAATCATGAATTCAACTTGCCGAGCAGCTCGCGCAGCCGCCGCAGCATCGAAGCCGACGGCTTAATGCCATAGGGCGGCCGTACCAGCACGTCAACTGCACCGAGCGTCTCCTGCTCCAGACGAAACGCCTCGCGTATGCAACGCTTGATCCGGTTGCGTTCGACCGCCCGCGCCGCGTGCTTGCGCGACACGAGAATGCCGAGCCCCGAGCCGCGCGCGGCCCGCATCGCGCCGTTCCAGATAGAAGGTATAGCCGTCGAGACTGCGCCGTGCGCCTTCACGCAAAAGACGCTCGAATTCGGCTTTTCGCCTTAGCCGGCGCCCGGAGTCCAGCCCGAAGCGGTTACCGACCGCGACTACAACCCGAGCCGGCGGCGGCCCCGAGCGCGCCGGCTGCGCAGCACCGCGCGTCCGCCGCGCGTGCGACTACGCACTAGAAATCCATGGCGCCGCGCGCGCCGCGTCTTAGATGGTTGGTAGGTCCGCTTCATCGCTACCCAGCCCGAAAAAGGGCGGTATTAGAGCGTGCGCGCCAATGCATTGTCAAATCGTTGCGCTTGCCTGTTGAGCGCGCCTCGCGGCTGTGGATAACTCATACCGAAGAAGGTAAAATTCCAACTCACCTCGGCCAACCACAAGATGCAAAACCTCTGGGACGCCTGCCTGCGTCGACTCGAGCAGGAACTCCCCGCGCAACAGTTCAATACTTGGATCCGGCCGCTTGCGCCGGAAGCCGGTGCCGGGGCCGACACGCTGGTACTCGCTGCACCCAACCGCTTCGTGCTCGAACTGGTGCGCGAGCGCTTCGCCGCCCGCATCGAGCGGCTCGCCACCGAGGCTGCCGGTCGCGACCTCGGCGTGCGCCTGGTTCTTGCACGCGGCATCGATGCCGCCCCGCGCGCGCCGCAGCCCGCACAACACGGTGCGAGCGAAGTACCAACGATTTTGGAACGTGGGCGTCTAAACCGGGCGTTTTCGTTCGACAGCTTCGTGACCGGCAAAGCCAACCAGCTGGCCCGCGCGGCTGCCATCCAGGTAGCCGAAAATCCGGGAATTTCGTACAACCCGCTGTTCATCTACGGCGGCGTGGGACTCGGCAAGACGCACCTTTTGCAGGCCATCGGCAACCAGCTGGCCGACCAGCGGCCCCAGGCGCGTATCCGGTATAGCCATGCGGAGCAATATGTTACTGACGTAGTACGCGCTTACCAGCAGAAATCCTTTGATGAATTCAAACGCTACTACCATTCGCTCGACCTACTGCTGATCGACGACATCCAGTTCTTTTCCAACAAGGGGCGCACCCAGGAGGAGTTTTTCTACGCATTCAACGCGTTGGTGGAGGCGCGCAAACAGATCGTCATCACCTGCGACACCTACCCGAAGGAAATCGCGGGCATGGAAGAACGCCTGATCTCGCGCTTCGGATGGGGCCTAACCGTGGCCATCGAGCCGCCGGAGCTGGAGATGCGCGTCGCAATCGTGCTGAAAAAGGCCGAGGCGGACTCGATCGAGCTGTCCGAAGACATCGCGTTTTTCATCGCCAAGCACATCCGCTCCAACGTGCGCGAGCTCGAGGGCGCTCTCAAGAAGGTGCTCGCCTTCGCGCGCTTCAGCAACCGCGAGCTGTCGCTCGACCTGGCGAAGGAAGCCCTCCGCGACATCCTCAACCTCAACAGCCGGCAAGTCAGCGTGGAGGGTATTCAGAAAACCGTCGCCGAATACTTCAAGATCAAGGTGGGCGACATGCACTCGAAGAAACGCAGCCGCAATGTCGCACGTCCGCGCCAAGTAGCGATGGCGCTCGCCAAGGACCTTACCCAGATGAGCCTGCCGGAAATCGGCGAGGCGTTCGGCAACCGGGACCACACCACCGTGCTGCACGCCTGCCGCACTATCGCCAGCCTGCGTACGCGCGACAGCGCGCTCAATCGCGACTATCTGGTGCTCGAACAGGTGCTGAAGGGCTAGATGCGATGCTGAACAAGCTGTGCGCGAACCGCGGACATAATGTGGGTAGCGCCCCGTCGGCTCCCCGGCGCGCAAACTATCCACAGTCCTCCACACACGGTCCACAGTTTTTCCCTTGTTACGTGGAGACGCAACATCCGAGGCCGAAAGCGTTTTTGCACTTATCCCGCGGTCCGCGACTACTCTATTAATAACTATTACTTACTAAGGTAATAAAGACTAGAAGGTAATGACTTCATGGTTCTGGTCAAAGACAAGCGCAACAACATCCTGGACCCGCTTTCCGCGGTAAGCGGCATCATCGAACGCCGACACACCCTGCCGATCCTGTCAAACGTTCTGATTGAGAGGACCGCGCAGGCGCTGTCTTTCCTGGCTACCGATATTGAAATTCAGATCACCGCGCGCAGCGCCTTGATGGCTGGCGGCGACCCGCGCGCCGTGACTGTGGGTGCGCGCAAGCTGGTCGACATCCTGAGGGCTCTCCCTGAGGACACGGAGGTCACGCTGCAGCAGCAGGACAAACGCTTGCTGGTTAAGGCAGGCAAGAGCCGCTTTACGCTGCAAACGCTGCCTGCCGAGGATTTCCCGCGCCTGGCAAGGCCCGCCGGCGAAGCCGCGCGCTTCGTGCTCAGCCAGAAAGCGCTGCGCAGGCTGCTTGGTCTCGTGCAGTACGCAATGGCGCAGCAGGACATCCGTTACTACCTGAACGGCTTGCTAATGGTGGTCGAGGATCGGCAACTGAAGCTAGTGGCGACAGACGGGCATCGACTGGCCTATGCGTCGCTCAAGCTCAACGCGGAGCTGTCGCGCCAGGAGGTCATCGTGCCGCGAAAGACGGTGCTGGAGCTCGTCAAGCTCCTCGCGGACAGCGACGAGGAAGTCAGAATCGAGCTGTCGACGACGCAGGCGGAATTCAGCTTCGGCACGGTCGAGGTGGTGTCGAAGCTGGTCGACGGCAAGTTTCCGGATTACACGCGCGTCATCCCGACGCAGCACAAGAACCGGCTCCAGACGGAGCGCGAGCCCCTGCGCCAGGCCCTGCAGCGAGCCGCGATCCTTTCGAACGAGAAATTTCGTGGCGTGCGCTGGGTGCTGACAGAGGGCAGCCTGAAACTGGTGTCGTCCAACGCCGAGCAGGAGGAGGCGCAGGAAGATCTGGATGTGAAGTACTCCGGCGACGCGCTCGATATCGGGTTTAACGTCAATTATCTGCTCGATGTGCTGAACAATGTCCCGGGCAGTGCCGTGGAATGCGCCTTCGGCGATTCATCGTCGAGCGCGCTGATCAGCTACGCATCGGAGCAGGATTTCAAGTATGTGGTGATGCCGATGAGGATCTAGGGTGGGAGAACCGGAAAGACATCTTCCCGACGCCAACGGATACGGCTCGGACGCGATCAAGGTCTTGAAAGGCCTGGAGGCGGTTCGCAAGCGCCCCGGCATGTACATCGGTGATACCTCCGACGGCACCGGCCTGCACCACATGGTGTTCGAGGTCGTAGACAACTCGGTGGACGAGGCGCTCGCCGGCTATTGCGACGAGATCGTGGTCACGATCCACACCGACAACTCCATCTCGGTCCTAGACAATGGGCGCGGCATCCCGACCGGCATCAAGGACGATGATGAGATGAAGCGCTCGGCGGCCGAGATCGTCATGACCGAGCTGCACGCCGGCGGCAAGTTCGACTCCAACAGCTACAAGGTGTCCGGCGGCCTGCACGGCGTGGGCGTTTCGGTAGTCAACGCGCTCTCGGAATGGCTGCGCCTTAGCACCTGGCGCGACAGGCAGGTGCACCAGATGGAATTCCGCAGCGGCGTGCCGGTGGCGCCGCTCAGGGCCACCGGTGCCACCGAGCGTCGCGGCACCGAGGTGCACTTCCTTGCTTCGAAGGAAGTTTTCGGTACCGTCGATTACCACTACGACATCCTCGCACGGCGCCTGCGCGAGCTTTCATTCCTCAATAACGGCGTCAAGATCGTGCTCATCGACCAGCGCGCCGGCAAGGAGGAGAACTTCGCCTTCTCGGGCGGTGTGAAGGGCTTTGTCGAGTACATGAACCGGGCAAAAAACGTCCTGCACGGCAACTTGTTCCACGGCATCGGCGAAAAGGACGGCATCACCGTTGAAGTCGCCATGCAATGGAACGACTCCTACCAGGAATCGGTGCTCTGCTTCACCAACAACATCCCGCAGAAGGACGGCGGCACGCACCTCACTGGGCTGCGCGCGGCGATGACCAGGGTGCTGAACAAGTACATCGAGGAAATCGAGCTGGCGAAAAAGGCGAAGGTCGAGACGACTGGCGATGACATGCGCGAAGGCCTCGCCTGCGTATTGTCGATCAAGATGCCCGAGCCGAAGTTTTCATCGCAGACCAAGGAAAAGCTGGTTTCGTCCGAAGTGCGACCGGTGGTCGAGGAGATCGTCGCCGAGCGCCTGCGCGCGTACCTCGAAGAGCGTCCGGCGGATGCGCGCGTCATCACCTCGAAGATCGTCGAGGCCGCCCGGGCGCGTGAAGCGGCGCGCAAGGCGCGCGAAATGACGCGAAGAAAAGGCGTCCTCGATTCGATGGGCTTGCCGGGCAAGCTGGCCGACTGCCAGGAGCGCGACCCCGCGCAATGCGAGCTGTACCTGGTCGAGGGCGATTCTGCCGGGGGGTCCGCCAAGCAAGGGCGCGACCGGCGCTTTCAGGCCATCCTGCCGCTCAAGGGCAAGATTCTCAACGTCGAGCGGGCGCGCTTTGACAAGCTGCTGTCCTCGGCAGAAATCGCGACGCTGATCACCGCTCTGGGCTGCGGCTTCGGCAAGGAGGAATACAACGCCGACAAGCTGCGCTATCACCGCATCATCATCATGACCGACGCCGACGTCGACGGTTCGCACATCCGTACGCTGCTGCTGACCTTCTTCTACCGGCAAATGCCCGAGCTGGTGGAGCGTGGCCACATCTACATCGCACAGCCCCCGCTGTACAAGGCGAAGCTCGGTAAGGAAGAGCGCTACCTCAAGGATGAGCACGAACTAAACGGGTTCATGCTCAAGCTGGCGCTAGTCGAGGCCGCCCTTTATCCCGCGGCGGAACGCGAGCCGATCACGGGCGATGCCCTGGCGGAGCTGGCGAAGTCGTACCTCCTCGCCGAAGCGGTGATCGAGCGGGTCTCGCGGCTCATCGACCGCGAGGTCCTGCAGGCGATCCTGCACGGGGTGCAGGTCGATCTCACGCGGCGCGATTTGGCGGAGGCCGCCGCCGAGGCGCTCGAGGCCGCGATCGGCATCAACGGCGTGGCGGTCGCCCCGCACTTCGACGCGAAGACCGAGCGCTATCAGGTGCGCATCGAGCGCACGCGTCACGGCAACATTCGCATGAGCACGATCGACACCGAGTTCGTGCACTCGGGGGACTATAAGCAGATCCGGCAGACGGCCGAGATGCTGCGCGGCCTGATCGGCGCCGGGGCGTATGTGCAGCGCGGCGACAAGAAGCAATTGGTGCGCGACTTCCCGGAGGCGATGCGCTGGCTGCTCGGCGAGGTCGAGAAATCCATGACGCTGCAACGTTACAAGGGGCTGGGCGAGATGAACCCGGAGCAGCTCTGGGAAACCACCATGGACCCGGGCTCGCGGCGCCTGCTCAAGGTGCAGATCGACGACGGCATCGCGGCCGACGAGATCTTCACCAAGCTGATGGGCGACGAGGTCGAGCCGCGGCGGCTGTTCATCGAGTCAAACGCGCTCGGCGTCCGCAACCTGGACGTCTGATCAGGCGGCGCGGCTTTTTTTCTTGACCGGTTTTTGCTCGTCGGGCCTCTCTTTGGCGGCCCGCGGCTGGAATTCGAAGCCGACTTTCCCGTCCGGCGTCTTGACTAGGAAGGCTTTAAACCGTCTTCCTTTCTTCGAGACAAAGCCGGTGAGCAGGTCGGTGCGGCCGGTCGCCAGCAGCTTTTTCATCTGCTCTCGCTCGACCGGCTGCTGCAGGATCATGCGGCCGGACCGGAAGTCGCACGTGCGACCCGCCGCTACGGCTTTCTCGCACGTATAGGTTACCCCGTGTTCAAACACGCGCGCGCCGCACTTCGGGCACGCGCCCAGCGGCTCCTGCGTGCTAAAGTCCGGCGCCTCCTCGCCTTCACCGG